>Ga0137403_10001387_pt1 | contig 30472 bp, 33 predicted proteins | sample CZOMad2_1_16fung_FD_122057 | JGI IMG/M metagenome (GOLD analysis project Ga0137403, IMG submission 122057) | Vadose zone soil fungal communities from Angelo Coast Range Reserve, California, USA - CZOMad2_1_16fungal (Hybrid Assembly) | ecosystem: Environmental > Terrestrial > Soil > Vadose zone... | reverse complement strand
AATCGTCGCCTCGATCGGCGCCGGCAGCCGATTCGCCTGCCGATACGGCCGCCGACTGCGATCGGTGAACGCTGCGACCCCGCAGTCTTTGTACCGCTCGAAGATCTTGTACCCGGTCTTCCGCGAAATGCCGAACGCGGCGCACAGCGGCGCCATCTTCTCGCCTTCGAGCAGGCGGGCCACAAACCGGAGCCGCTCGTCCATGACGTGACACTCCTTCCAAGGCATGCCCCCTCCTGTGAAGGGGCAAAAGTGTCACCCATGTGTCCGGAATACTGTGTTACCTATCTTTCAGGAAGGACAGATCAAGCCTCACACTGAGTTGCGGTGTGGGGCTTTTTCCTTCCCCTGCCCCATGCTGTGAGTAATGCTGTGAGTTTCTACCGGCTCACGATCCGGTGCGTCGGATGCAACACCACGTTCTTGATCGTTTCGGCGTCGGCCTGCTGGTACGAGGTTGTCAGCACTTCCTCGGTCCTCCAACCGCCGGCCGCGGCGACGTCCTTCACCGGATGACCCTTCCGCTCCGTCGCCCACTTCCGCCGAATCGAGTGCCACATCCCGCGACGCTGCGGCACGATCTTCGCCAACCGGTATGCCCGCCGCAGCCAGTCATCGAACAGATGACGATTGCACGGCTTCGTCGAATCCTTCGGCGACGGGAATACGGCTGCCTTTCCGATCGCCGCCTGCGCCTTCTGCTGGCCTGCCAGCGCCTCCCGAACGACATCGCTCATCACCACGACTTGCTCGTAACCCTTCTTGTCGTGCTCGGCGCGCCAGTAGATCGTCCCGGCCTCGAAGTTTACATCGTCCCAGACCAGGTTCCGCCACGCCGAGATCCGCCGGCCGGTTCCTTCGGCCACGATGAGCGCCAGCGGAAGCAGCGGATGCACGCGCGGCGCGACCTCGAACAACTTGAGATACACGTCGTGCGACATCACCGGCCGCTCCGGGTTCTTCTCCTTGGGGAGCCGAATCCCCGTGAGCGGATTCTCCCGCAGCAGTCGCCGACCCGTGCTGGTTCGCTCGCGAGCGGCCCAAGTGAGGGCCGTCATGAGCAACACGAGGTCCAGCTCGATCGCGCGGTCCCGGACTGGCTTACCCGGTGCCACGCCCTTGAGACTCGGGTCGCCTTGCCGTCTCGCTAGCGTGTAGCGCCGCACGTCCGACTCGGACAACGTTGCCACATCGCGGCTCGCGCCAAGAAACGCGACCACACGCTCAAGGTTTCGTTTGTCACACCGCTGCGTGAGCGGCTTTTTGCTCAGGTGCTGTGGGCTCTCCAGGTAGAGCTGCGACGTCATGCCGACGGTGAGCGTCTCCTGGTCCAACGCCTGCTCGTTCGAGAGCAACGAGTGGAGTAGCTCGTAGGCCTGCCGGATCGCCAGCTCCTTGTCGCGGTGCCCCAGCGACTTCCGCACCTCCCTTCCCTTCACGTAGACCGACCGACAGAGCGGGCCGCCTGGGCGGTCTTCGTACAACCGCACCCTCGCCCCGCGTTCGCCGATAGACTTCGACCAGCATTTCCGGTGTTTCATACCTTCCTCCGGAGTCTGGCGATGTCCTGGGCATCGGCATCGGGATCATACGGTCCGGTTGAAGGGGCGGCAAGCTTCTGGAGGTCGCCACGGCGCACACGGTGGCGGCCTTTGGGATTGGCCCGCCGGTCGGGGATGGTTCCGTCACGGACTGCACGGCGGATAGTCTCCTCGCACCGGCCCGTTTCCAAGGCGGCTTCCGCGGCGTCGAGCTCGGTGTCGAGGTAGATCCGCGCTGCAGCAATCAGTTTGCGCAGTAGGGCGACACGAGCCGCGGCCGCCTGCTCGGCGCCGTTGTCCCGTAGCGTATCGGTCTCACGCTGCGCGTCGAGAACGAAGGCAGCGAGCCAGGGCGGGATGCCGTCCGGCAGATCGAGACTCACCGACCGTGCGTCGGGCATGACTATTTCTGTTGCTGGCTCCGGGTGCGCGCGAGTGTCTCGGCCGTGACCGGGAAGCATCCGTCGATCGCGAACGACACCCGCTCGAAGTACTGCTCCCGGCGGCGCTCCGGGTCCCACTCGCCGAGGATTTTAGCGCGGTAGTCGCCACCGCCGAACCTGTGCGCGATGTACTCGATCGTGCACTCATGTGGAGTGATACGAGCGAGATAGATCCATTGGCTGTAAGTGCTGTCCGCCAGGCGCCACAGCTGCACCACTCGCGCCCGCGAGCCGTAAGCCTGCACGATGTATTCGATGTCGTCGGGGAAGTACCTAAAAGGCCTCTCCGGCCGCGTCGTCTTCGTTTTCATTTTCAGCTCCTCTTTCGCTGTCGTAGCGTCCGAGGGACTCACGTACCCTCAGGAAGCACAAAGCCGCGCGAAAAGCGCGGCTGGTGGAATCAAAGGTCTGGAGGGTCTCTACATTGGCTGCCCCGCGCCATGCGCGGTGAAGTCGTATTCCCCGCCCTCTTCCGGCCACTCGTCACGGAGCCGGGCGAGCGCGTTGATCGCCTGGTCAATCACGCGTGGGTGGGCGCCGGCATCCTCGAACACGTCGAGTAGGTCATCCCTGCGGCGGCGCAGTCGACTCCAGACCCATTCGACGTGCTCGAGCAGACCGAGATCCTGCCTCGCGCCCTTCTTGGGAAGCATGAGCTGGCGAGCGGCTTGGGCAATCGTGACGTCGGCAGTCGCGGCCCGACGCCGCAGGGCGCGGGCGACGTCCACTGGGAGGCGGACCATTTCGGTGGCGGGGCCACGGGGTCGAGGCATGCGTAGTAGATAGCATATGCACTCTGAAATGACAACCCCCGCCCGGGGCCGTGGAGGTTGTGTCGGTTGACGGTGTCGTGCTCAGCGCGGCTCGCGCCCGACGGCCAGCCCGGACCATCCTTCATCTTGGACGAACGTGATGACCAAGGGGGTGACTAGCGGGGTTCCACCGGCCGTTCCACCGATGGTTCTAGCGCCGATTCTAGCAGATTTGCGGCTGACATCGTGCTCTCAAGAGCACTCCAGCTTGTCGCAAATCGCCCTGGCGTGCCCAGGACGTCGCGCGCGAGTTCGGGCGCAAATCGGGCTTCTACGCGATCGCCCTGATCGGCTGTTCGACGCCGACGCGATCAATCAACTGATCCGGACCGCCCGGTGAGACGCGGCGGTCGCCCCGTGGCACACGGGGACGCTGGCCGCGGACCGGGCGTCGATTCCCCTCGCCTTCTTCAGCGCGCATTGAACATTCGGGCACCACCTCTCTGCAGCGCGCCACTTGCTTCACCATCCATCGGGGGTATAGCTTGCCTCGATCATCCATCGCCCCACCGGGTCGCAGGTCGGCAACTCCGTCGATCTCCCACTCTCGGCAAGGATGAAAAACGGAGCCGCGCCGCCGGGTCGTCCTACCCACCCAGCCCGCGCTCAGGAGATAGTCGTATGGGCACTCCCCGCCCCGCGCGTCGTGCGCTCACGTCCGTTGATCGCACGCTCCATATGTCTGTGGCGAACATGACTTTCATGGTCGACCGCCTCGGCGCCGACTGCGCGCCCGGGCAGTACATCCGGGAGCTAACCGAGAACGGCCTCGCGGCGATCGAAGCGCTTCCTGAGAAAAAGGGCGACGTGATTTGGGACGTCGACTGGAATACGCATGCGCTCACCGGCCGCTACAAGCTCTGCATGATCGACACGGGTATCGGCATGACCGGTCCCGAGATGGTCGAGTACATCAACAAGCTCTCGTCGTCGATGCACGAGCAATCGACGACAAGCAACTTCGGCGTCGGGGCGAAAATCTCCGCGGCGCCGCTAAACCACGATGGGATCATCTATCTATCGTGGCGCGACGGCGTGGGCAGCATGATCCACCTCTGGCGCGACCCCGTCGAGAACGTATACGGCCTGAAGCAGTTCGAGCGCCCTGACGGTACCTACGACTACTGGGCGCACGTCGAGCGGGCAGTGAAGCCCGAGGGGATCGGCGACCACGGGACTATGGTCATCCTCCTCGGGAACGCCGAAGAACAGAACACGCTCGAGCCGCCGGCCGGGATGCCGATGCCCGCGAAATGGATCCTTCGGTATCTCAACGCTCGGTACTTTCGTTTCCCGGCCGGCGTGACCGTGAAGGTGCGTGAGGGCTGGGCCAACCCCCAGGGCGATAAGCACAACTTTCTCCGCGTGGCCGACGGCATGGAGGCCTGGCTTCGCGCAAGCGCCGAGGCGGCCGGCTCACTCCCACTCACGGGCGCGACCGCGCATTGGTGGATTCTTCGTACGGACGTGGACATGAATGCCGGCCACTACACGCCGCCGCCCCACATGGCCGCCCTGTATCAGGACGAGCTATATGAACTCTGCCAAAGTCGGTCGGGCGTGGCGCGGTTGCAGAGCTTTGGTGTCATCTTCGGCCATAGCCGCGTCGTGATCTACGTCGAGCCCGACGCCGCCAAGCACCGCGTGGAGGCCAACACTGCCCGAACGGCGCTCACGATGGACGGTGACGAGCTGCCGTGGAACGAGTGGGCGGCGGAGTTTCGCGAGAGGGTACCGGACGCGATCCGCGTCTTGATCGACGAGGTTGGCGCCAAGGCCGCATCCTCCGATCACCGTCAGTCGATCCGCGAGCGGCTGCGGCAGATCCTGGACCTGTTCAAGCTGACGCACTACCGTCCGGTGAAGGATGGCTCGCTCACGATGGACCCGGAATCGATCGTCGCTGGTGGTAGGTCCCGCGGCGGTGGCGGAGGCGGGGGAGGTGACGGGCGATCCGGCGGTGCCGGGGGCCGCGCAGGCTCGATCTACGGCCTCTTCCTCGCGGCCGAGGGAAAGGCCGCCGAAGAGGCAACAGTGACGGGCGAACCAGACCGAAAGTGGGTCACGGTCACCGACGGCACGCGGACCCAAGGCGACATGGAGGACCGTGCCGCAAAATACCTGGCACCACAAAACCTCCTTCTGATCAACGCCGACTTTCGGGTCTTCACGGACATGGTCGCGTCTTGGGCGAAGAAGTATGAGAGCGCCCCCGGATCGGCGCACGTGGTGCGGGAGGTCGTGCGCGAGTGGTTCGAGCAACAGCTCGTAGAGGCGGTCATGGGCGCCAAGGGCCTGCGGGACTCCCGCCAGTGGAACATGACGGACCTCGAGAAGCTCTGGTCGCAGGAGGCCCTGACGGCGGTCGTGATCCCGCGCTATCACGTGAACTTTGCGATCGGACGCGGCCTAGGCTCGCGCCTCGGCACGCTAAAGGACAGGGTCGCCTAGCCCCATGTCACGACTCACCAACGAGGCCTCACGTTTGCGCATGGCAAGCCGGGCTCGCGATCGATGAACGACCAACAGCTCAAGGGCCTTGTGGGCACTGAAGTCCGCGGGATGGACTGGGACCACCCGGTCGCGACCACCCCTCCTGCGTTCACGGCCTCTGAGCGATTCCTGACGCGGCTCGCTCGGCGCTCCTTCCTGACGCTGTGGAGTTACCCGCATGTCTACCGGGACCAGGGGATAGGAGGTCGGCAGCGGGAAGGAAAAGAGGTAGTGGATCTGCTGGTCGTGTTCGATCATCACGTGATCCTTTTTTCGGACAAATCGTGCGCCTTTCCAAATACGGGCAACTTGGACCAAGACTGGGCACGATGGTATCGGCGAGCGATCGAGGCGTCGGCGAAGCAGCTCTGGGGCGCCGAGCGCTGGCTAAGGACGCACCCCGACAGGGCCTTCCTCGACAAGCAATGCTCAGTGCCTCTTCCCGTTCCCCTTCCTCCGCTACAAGCAGCCCACTTCCATCGGATCGTGGTCGCGAGCGACGAGAGTGGTCTTCGCGGCGCGCGTACCGGCGGTAGTGGAACGCTCTACATTCGGCCAGACATCGTCGGACGGGCTCACACGCGTCGGACCACGGACGGGGGCATGCCGTTCGCGATCGGGCAGATCGATCCCGCACGTGGGTTCGTTCACGTCTTGGATGAGACCTCGCTGGGGATCGTTCTGAGTACGCTCGACACGATCGCGGACTTCGTCATGTACCTGGAGCGCAAGGAAGCCTTGATCTCGTCTGGAAAGCTTCTCGCGGCAGCCGGGGAGGAAGATTTGCTCGGACTGTACTTGCGCGATGTGGATAAGGACGGAATGCACGATTTCGTCCTCAAGACCGACTGGGAGAAAGTGGTCGTCCCTGAGGGTCACTGGGAACACTACGTCGATAGCCCCGAACGAGCCGCTAAAGAAGAAGCGGACAGAATCAGCTATCAGTGGGACGCGATTATCGAGAAGTTCACGTTCCACGCAATCGCGGGAGGGCTGCGTCACCAGGCCGATACAGTGCCCACATTGAACGAGCAGGAAAGGGCATACCGCCTACTCGCCCGCGAGCCGAGAACACGCCGACGCCTGCTCGCCGGGGCCCTGATAGAGAAGCTCGCTGCTACGCCGCGGGACCGCCTGGGGTTTAGGGTCATCCTGCCATCTTACCCTGGAGATCCTCACTACGTCTTCGTGCTAGCTCATGAGAGTATAGGCTCGACGCTACCGGAGTATTGGGAACGTCGGAGGGCGATTCTGGCGGGTTACTGCAAGGTGGCGAAGCTAAGATTTCCAGTCGCAACGTGCATCGTTGGGCTCGCCACAGAAGCCGGCCTGGACGTGCAGAAGCGATCCGAGGACCTCGTCGTCCTCGATTGTTCGCGTTGGACGGCCGAGGATGAGGCCGAGGCAAGGGACATCCAAGACGTGACCGACTGGTTGCGTGCACCCGAGATGACGCACACAGTTGAAGCGGAGTACCCCGTGGGCCCGCGCAAGCGCGTCAAGCCCCAACGGAACGCACTGTGTCCCTGCAAGAGCGGGCTCAAGTTCAAGAAATGTTGCGGACGCGTGATGTAGTCGCAGCGTGGCATAACCCAGGCACTGCGGCTTGTGACTAATTCTGAAGGAACGCAACGCATGAACCCCGACAACTTTATCTCCATCGATCTTCGTAACGCGCTCGACGCCGACGCGGACCGCGCTGCGCAAAAGGGCGACGGTCCGTGCGCCGAGATCCTCCGGCAAATGGCCGCGTACACTGGGGCCGACGCGCCGCAGATGGCGCGCGATCTCGAAGTGACGCGATGCACCAAGTACGCCTCCGCCAAGGAGCTGATGCACCTGGTGGTCATCGCCAAAGCGGACGCCGCCGAGCAGAAACAAAAGTCGAAAGCGAAGTGAACTTCAATTCGGTATCGTGGCAGCTTCGTGGCAAAACCAACGGCGCGACGTAGCGCGACCGGGAGAGAGGAGGAAAACTGATCGCGTGGCGGGCGCTGTGTATCGCCATGTGCGGCGTCCTGCCGGTCACGGCACAGGAGATACCGACGCTGCGCGGTTACCGCCTGGGGGCCTCGTTTCAGGAAGCGCGCGCGAACCGCCTGCCGTGTCAGCAAATCGAGACACGGCTCCGCTGCGACCGGCCCGACAGCGTCTGGCTGTTTTTCGAGCACGATACGCTCACCGGGATCGTAGTCAACTTTCCGTTCCGCCCCGTGACGGCGCAGGCACGCTGGTTCGCCGTGTCGGACTCCCTCATCGCGCTGCACGGCGAGCCCGACTCGGTCACGGTCAAGAGCGACATCCTAGGGGCCGGGGCCGTGATGACGATTCTGAAGGCGCACTGGGTGCACCTGACCGCGGCGCAACCGTGGGGCTCGACCTACACCATCATCGAGGGATCGATCATCGGCGGGAAGCGAGCGAACTCATTCGCGACCTTCGATATCAGCGCATGCTTCTGGCCGGACCAAGCGCCCCTCTGCGCGAAAGCCCTGAAGCGAACGAGAAGTGCACCCGAGCACTGATCGTGCACAAACCTGAGCCGGTGCCAACCACGTGACCGACTGGGAGGAGTCGCTCGCCGCGCAGAGGGCGGATGAGTACCTCCGCGGGCCTTGCCGGTCATGAGAGGGGCGTCTATGACGACAGGGTTTTGGGTACTCCTAATCATCGGCGGCGCAGCCCTGGCGAGCGCGGCAATAGCTCTCGTCGCTCTTAACTGGGGCGAGCAGGTTGCGGTGCCGCTCCTCTCGACCGGTCTGATCGGGTTCATCACCTTCACGATCACGTTCGCCGCTTCGCTCAAGGGCGCCACCGACGAGACGGCGTGCGTCACCGCGGTTGTCGAGGATATCAGGGATCACTTACCAGCCTTCCTGCCACCTGATCTACATTCTCCCGCAGCGATGCGCGCCTCAGATCTTAGCTCCCAAGGTCGCGGTCTCTTCGCCTTCCCGACGGGCCATCCAGATCACGGGAAGCCGGCCGCAATCAAGGAAAGCGAAGTTGACGACTTCTACCTCGATCTCCTTCGTTACGCGATCATCCGTCGACTCCGCGATCAACAGCGCATCGAGTGGGCGATCGGCACCGTTCTGACCGGAGACGGATACGTCACTAGCGGAAGTGTGAATCAGCCCCCGAAGCTCACGGACCCCGTCAACCTCAAGGGAGACGCGGCGCTCGCCGTTCTCGCCGGTAGTCGGTTCGCGGGATCAACGTACGAACGCTTCCAGTGGGAAAACATCAGACTTACCCTGCCCACTGGCGCCGATCTTGAGCTACGCTCCGATCCTGGTGGGGAGGGGAAGGGACCGCAAACAAGTGGGCTCGTGATCAGGCGAGGTGGCTTTTTCACGATGACGATCACGATCACTCCGATGGGCGCGACGGGGCCCAACGTGTTGCCCGCGGGCCTACAGGCACCCCCTGAGGCCCGAAAGCACTACCGTACCCACCAGTACACCGTCAAAATGCGAGCGGAGTTCTCGCGCCTCTCGGCGGGTAACCGCCGGACCGACGAAAACAAGAAGTGGGTCCGTTGGGCTTTCCGCGACCTAGAGTCTTACCTCGGGGATGCGACCCGTAGTCGCTGAGGGAGCACGCGCCTTTTGACACAAACGAAGCTCGTTATCGGTTTCGACAACGTGTTCATCGAGGAGGCGCGGAAGGCCGCGAAACGGGCGGCCGACGCCGCGACGCGAGATGACGCAGGCACGGCGGCGGGGGCGACCGCCACAGCGGTGCTGCTCAGCGCGGCGGCGTGCGAGGCGCGGCTCGCCGAGTACGTGACGCGTCGCGAGAGCGAGTTTGGTACTGAGTTTGTTGCTCAGGTCCGGGACCAATCAGACCTGCGCGAACAATGGAAACAGGTCGTCAAGGAGGTGGCGTCCGACTTTGATTTGGGAACGAAGGAATTTCTCGCGTTGGGCTGCCTCTTCAAGTTGCGTAACCTCGTGGCGCACCGGCACGCGAAGTTCCTGCCGCTCGGCAAGTGGCCCAAGGAGCTCCAAGATTGCATCGCCCAGAAGGCGATCCCGGTAGACAAGACCGGCGGCATGGACTGGACCAGCGCAACCTACGTGCACGAGGTTGCCGAATGGGCGCATCAAACCGCGGCGAAGTGGCTGGCAACGATGGCGGGGTTGGGCATCGTCGCGACGAAGTAGGCGCCGCTATGAGAATTGCCTTGACAACGGGATATACACCCTGGGGACCGAGCGGGTACTACCGCCGCGCTAACGGCCCGCGGTTATGGTCGTTCGGGCCGGGGCGGTTCGATCGTGCCCCGTGGAGCGAGAACCTAGGATTCCCCGTGAGGCGATTCCCGGGTTGTCTCCAGACCCCCCTCTACGTGCATCAGGCGGTCGGTTCGCCGGTGTGAATATGGACGGTGTCCGTGAGTCGGATCACCGAGTGCGCCTTCAGCAAAGCAATGAACTCGGCGAGCGGCCGTGTCGAATGGCTCACGGTCAATACGACGGGCTCGGAATCCGGCGTGGTCATTGTTCGCGCCAACTCTGGTTCAGCGCTCAGTTAGCGCGTTGATTCGTGCGCGGAGCACCGGCACGAGCTGCCGCTCAAACCAGGAATGATGCTTGAACCACGGCTGATTGCGCGGCGAGGGGTGGGGCAACGGCAGGTAGTGCGGAGCGTATTCCGGCCAAGCCCTGACTGTTGCGGCCAGCGACGGCTTGCGGCGACTGCCCAGAAAGTGGCGCTGGGCATATTGCCCGATGAGCAGAGTCAGTTCGATCCGGGGCAGCCGAGCCAGCAGTTGGTCGAGCCATAGCGTCGCACATTCACGGCGCGGCGGCATGTCGCCACCATTGCCTCGCCCCGGATAGCAGTATCCCATGGGAATGATCGCGATACGCGATTCGTCATAAAAGACCTCCTTGTCCACGCCCATCCACGCGCGCAGGCGTTCCCCGCTCGGGTCGTCCCACGGAATGCCGGTCGTGTGCACACGCACACCGGGCGCTTGCCCCACGACGAGGATGCGGGCCGTCGCACCGGCACGCAGCACCGGACGCGGGCCGAGCGGCAGATGCGCCTCGCACGCCCGGCAACCACGCACGGCGGCCAGCAACGCTTCGAGGGTGGGATAGACGGTGGCTGCCACAGTGCTCTGCCTCATCAGCATGGTCCCGGGATCATGTCGCCGGAAAGCTCTCAGTCGTTCATCCTTCGCAACGCCGAGCCCTTGTGCAAGGCGATGTGGTCAGTCTTGTCGCTCTTGATTTCATACTGTGGCTCAGCCTCGCTCGCGTGGTGGGTGTACCCTTTGTAATTGACGTTTTTCGTGTGCACCTTGATGATTGTCCCGCTGACGTGCCCAGCCTCCGAGTTCCAGGTTACGTGATCGCCCACCTTGAACACTCTCTTCACGACGGGCCGCCTCGGATTGGACGACATCAGCCCTCCCTGGAGTCTGACAGTGGAAAGGGAACGAGATGTCTCACCTAGGTCCGGTGGCCGATCACCGGTCGCGTGAATACCGCGGCGAGGTGGCCTCGGGGAGCGCGATGCCCACGGCGGGCTCATAGCCGCCGATCGAGGAACGCCTTTAGCGCGACGGCGCCGTTGCGTGCGGCGTCATGCGCGGCGTAGACGAAGGTGACCCGCCCGCGCCGGGCCGCGGTGAGGAGCGGCCGCCAGGCCGCGCGACGCGCGCGCAGCTCGGTGAAGTACCGCTGCCGAAACTCCGGCCACTTCTTCGGGTCGTGGCTGAACCACTTTCGCAGGTTCGCGCTCGGCGCGACGTCCTTGAGCCACCCATCAAGCTTCAGGCGGGTCTTCCTGACACCTCGCGGCCATAGTCGCTCCACCAGGAAGCGGGCGCCATCGTCACCGGTGGCGGGTTCATAGGCACGTTTGAGCTTGATCATGGAATGCTCCTTTCACCTAGAGCGGTCACTCAGGTACGCCCCATTCTGGACACTGGATGTTAGTGAACACGAGCCAGTCGAGAATCTCTTTCGCGCCGGGCAGTGCCGCCGATCGTCGTGTACCCGGAGCCCGTCACCATCTCACCTCGGTCGCTAACTCTCAACTTGAACCTGCCGATGGCGTGAGCAGCAACGCCGGCGTCTTGGCCGTCGCGCTGAGTCGCAGCCGGATCCACATCCCGGCGGCGCCGTGTCCGGGCACGCCGCAGAAGATCAGGTAGTCCCCCGCCAGCTGCGCGTCGAAGCGCATCACGTCCGTTGCTTCCGAAGGAAGTCCCTGCGCGAGCCTGAGCGTGAAGGCACGCGGAATGGCAGGATCGCCGGGCTGCGTCGGCAGCGGCGTCTGCGGAGCGATCACCTCGGCACTATGCGGCAACATCCCGTCGTGGTTGCGGAAGTCAATCTCCGTCTGCCATCCGACAGGCACGACAAGCGTGAGCCCCCCGTCGCGGAACCCGTTGAAGTTCAGGGCACCGTTCAGCCCGGTGAGCCCGGCGATCAACTGGAAGCGGACGGTCTTGGCGGCCGTATCGAAGGTCAGCCAGGTCGGATCCAGACGCTGCTGCTGGGCACTCGCGGGAACGGCGAGCGATAGGGTGACCAACCCCACCATCGCCGCGAGTGCCCGTCGCACGGTTGTTGGCCGGCGCCACTTGGCGGCCGGCTGCGCGATACTGAGTCTAGACATTGTTCCACATCCTTCCGTAGAGTTGAGATTCCACCACCCAAAGCACCGGATCACTCGCTGTCTTCTTCTTCAGCTTGCCGCACCTCTGCCGCCAGCGGATGCCGCCGAGCGAGGATGACGACCGCGATGGCCGTACCGATCAGACTCCCGCCGAAGATTCGGACCCAGGCAAGCTCCCCGAGTCCGAGATGCGAGAGCAGGACGGTGATCAGTGCGAACGTGAACTCGACGATGGGGAACCCGAACGCCACGGCGATGACGAGGCTCGGCTCGCGCACCGCGCCGTGGATGGCGGACATAATGAGCACGCCGTACGCCAGGTTGAGCAGGTAATGCATCGCCGTGAACAAGGCGACGCCGCCCAGCACCGTGAACGTGCGGAACGGTTCGCCCGCGACCACGTCCACGATGGCGAGCCAGACCCAGATGCTGGTCGCGACGACGAGTCCAAGCCTGGCGCCCTCTCGCAGGGAGTCGTGTTTGCCCGACAGGGTGACGTTGGCCGCTACCATGTCATCTCCGCGGCCCGGCCGGATGCACTCGGCGCTCGTGGAGGATCTGCGCGACGCTCGGGAAGGTCTCACGGGCTGCCTCGGGGACGTGGCGCCAGGTGTCGGTTCCCGGGCTACCCACCCAGTAGTCGAACGGCTCGGCGCCTGGCCCGAGCGGTTGCCCCACAACGATCCGGCCGACCATCCCCACCGCTTCGTGGGGCATGCAGTAGTAGTCATAGACCCCGGGGACGGTGAGCGTGACGTCGAAGTGATCGCCCGGATGCACGAGGAACCCCGAGTCCCAGGGCACGGCCCTCTCCGGAATTCGCAGCGGATGATTGTCGTTGTAGGGGTGGTAGGCGGTCGCCGTGTGCACGTTCTCACGCACGATCCAGCGCACCGTCGCCCCCGGTTCCACGTAGAGCCCGATCGGATCGAACCATACGCGAGAGCCGAGCGCGTCGCTGCGCATCTCGATCATCTCGAGCGCGCCCGCCGAACGCAGCCGCGCTTCGAGAAGCGCAGCTAGGGGCGCCCGTCGGTTCGGCACGAGCCCGAAGCCGACGAGCGCGAGCCCGCCGGCTTTCAGGAACTCGCGACGCGACGGCTTCGTCACTTGGCGAGCTGGGCCGCACGCTGCGGCGAGACGTACCACACGATCACGTGGTAGTGCGGCTCCGCCACGCCTGGATGGCCCGCGTTGAAGACGATGTCCACGTGATCGACGCGCTCCTGGGCGATCTTCAGACCGCTGAATGCCTTCTGGGCGTTCATGTCCTTGAGCGGGATCATGTAGATGGAGCTCACCAAGTTGCCCTGGTGGTCGTAGGCGAGAAACGGTCCCGCGGGCAGCGTAGCAGGATCGACGTACAGGGTGCCGAGTCCTGGGACGAAGTCGGGGAGCGGGACGAGCGTGCCGACCTTCTTGTAGGCACCGCCGGGCGGCGCCTTCTGCTGGGCCGCCGTAGTGTCGGAGTGGATCCGATACGCGCTGGCGGGCTCCGCCTTCTGCTGGGCCGCCGCGCTGTCGGGGGACGCGACTAGCATCCCGACACCGAGTACGCCGACGAGGGCCGTAAGGGTGAAACGGTTCATATTTGAGTCTCCTTGTGTATGTCGAGTTCCCGTGACTGCGTTGCACTACGAGCGCATAGTTATGGCGGGGCCTCTGGGGCGACAATGAAGCGTTCGTACCGTTCGGAGAGACGCGCGTCCTGCGCGCGGATGGCCAGTCTGGCCGACGTGGGGCTGAAGCACTAGCATTTTCGGCGGGGAGGTCGTGAGGAGAGCGATGCTAGAAACGGAGTTGTTCACGCTGCTCGAGCAGACCGCGGACGCCGCGTACACCGTCACCGAGGGCGGCGAGATTTGCTCCTGGAACGGGGCCGCCGAGCGATTGTTCGGCTACCCGGCGAGCGAGGTGCTGCACCGCAACATCGACGAGGTGCTCGAGGCGCGCGACACGTTGGGCACGAGCGCGCTCGCGGGGGGGGCCGAAGCGGCGACCCGTCATTGGGATGGAACGTCCAGCGTGATCCCCAATTTCGACCTGGAGGTCCGCACCCGGTCTGGGAGCCGGATCTGGGTGAACGTCTCGACGATCGTCTTCCACAACCAGCGCACGGGACGCCGGCTCTTCGTGCGATTGGAACGCGACGTCGACCAGCGTCGGCGGAACGAGGAGCGGTTCTACCGGATAGTCGACGTCGCCCGACAACTCGTTGCTCTAGCCGGCGACGAGGCCCATCACGCCCCGGTCGAGCCGCTCTCCGAGCAGGAGCGCCGCATCCTGAAGCTCTTCGCGGAAGGCCGCAACTCCACGACGATCGCCCGCAAGCTGAGCATTTCCGCGCAGACGCTCCGCAACCACTTGCACCACATCAACCGCAAACTCCGCACACACACCCGCCTTGAGGCGGTGACCCACGCACAGCAGCGCGGGCTCATCGAATAGCGTCCCGCCCAGTTCGCGTTTTGCGGTCGCTTGCGTGGTCTACATCAAATCGCTGCGAACCACCGCTCAGCCGACGTTTTTCTTCAAGGTCGCCGGCACCGATACGGCGACAGCGGCGACCCCGTGAACGCTGAACAAGGGTTCGCCGCTGTGAGTTTTGCTGTGGTTTCTCACGACACTCGGTTGATCTTCGGGCTCGCTGTTACGACACCGACGCCCAGGACCTCGCGTGATTGCTACTCGGTGTCGTAACTCGGTTCCCTAGAGAGCCGCGTGGGGTTCAGGGAGTCGCGGGTTCAAATCCCGCCGTCCCGACTGCTTGAAGATCAAGCCCTGCGGCGACTTTTGCTGTGGGGCTTTTTCTTTGTCGCACCCCACAACTACAACGCCGCCTCAGTCCCCCCTGTACGTGCATCAGGCGGCCGACGGTAGCCACATTCGCTCGCTGTAACGCGCATCAGGGGACAAGTAGAGAAGAGCGAAAATGGCCTCTCCCCCCTTGTGCTGCAAGAAACAGCCTCGCAGCCGCAATTGCGACCGCCAGCGGCGAGCGTAGTATTGATTCCAACCTCGTCCTTGGAGACCCGATGCTGACGCACCGCACACTCGCGGTCATGATCCTCTCCGGGCTCGCTTTATCCGCCTGTCAGCAGGGGCCGGCGCCGCTGACCGATGCCGATCGCAACGCGATCCGCTCCGTTGTCGCCAACTTTGATAAGGCTGTGCTGGCCGGCGATTGGCCAGCCGTCGTGTCCGTGTACGCCGAAGACGGGATCCTCTTACCGCCCAACGCGCCAGCGGTGCAGGGCCGGGCAGCGATGCAGGCTTTCTTCAGCGGGCTCCCAAAGATCACAGCGTTCAGGCAGAGCGTCGTTGAGATCGAGGGGCAGGGTAATCTTGCCTACGCCCGGGGGACGTACGAAATGACGATGATGCCGCCTGGTGCGAAAGCGCCACTTAAGGACACCGGCAAAGTCATCGCTGTCTGGCGGAAGCAGCCAGATGGATCGTGGCTCGTCGGTCGGGTCATGTGGAATTCCGACCTCGCGCCCGTCAGATAGGAGCAGGTTGGGCTTTAGGATCGAGTACAAGCGCGAGGCGTTGCAGCGACCTAACAAGCGCTTGAAGCTGGCGGCGCGCGTGAACTATGGAACTTGATCTTTCATCAGCCATCAGCGCGCCGCAGCTTAAGCGCGTCCGTTAGGCGGCTTCTATCCGACACGCACCACCACGGCAGATCGGTTTACGGAGGAGATAATGCGCACACTTCTGCTGATCGCTTTCCTGCGAGCGGCGCCAGGGTGCCTGTTCGCCCAGAGGAGCGCGGCTCCGTCTCCGATTATCGATGTCCACCTCCATGCGGTGGGCATGTTCTACCGTCCGGACGGGACTCCACCGCCGCGAGTGTGCATCAATCAGGTTCCCGAGTGTGGTAACAAGCCATCTGCCTTTACCACCGATGACGCGCTGCTACAAGGCACGCTTACACTCATGCAACGCTACAACATCGTCCTTGGCGTTGTCAGCGGAGAAGAGTCGGTCAAAGTAGCCCGCTGGCTCGATGGCGCGCCCCACCGCTTCCTCGGCGGCTGGATGCTGGATGGCGGGCGGTCGAGCCCTCAGGTCGCTCGGCTGCGGCGAGCCTTTAACAGTGGACGTTACAGCGTACTCGGCGAGATCACCTCACAGTACGATTCCCGACCACCAGATGATCCAGCCCTTGAGCCATATTTTGCCCTTGCTGAGGAGCTCGACGTTCCTGTCCTGATTCACACGCTGGGCTTTGGCGCGCCCTTACCAAAGTTTCGATCCGCGTTGGGGCATCCGCTCATGCTGGAGCCTGTTATCAAGCGTCATCCGCGATTGCGCCTCTACGTCGAGAACGCCGGATATCCGTTCGCTGATGAGATGACGGCATTGATGATCCAATACCCACAGGTGTACGCGGATGTGTCCACCATTACATGGATTATCCCGCGTGAGGCGTTTCACGATTATCTACGGACCCTCGTTCGCGCTGGACTGTCCCAGCGGCTGATGTTCGGATCCGATCAGATCATCTGGCCGGAGACCATCGAGACGGCGGTGGAGAGCGTTGAAACGGCTGAGTTTCTAACCTCCGAACAGAGGCGAGATATCTTCTTCAACAACGCGGTGCGGTTTTTCCGGCTGAATCCGGACACTCTTAAGACTTGGCAATAGGCTGTTCCCGGAACCAGGAATTGGGCGGCTGTCGCAAACTGTCTTATGCGGCCAGAGGGCTTTCATATGCGGATTGCATCGGCGTTCGTCCTTCTTTCTATCTTCGCAGTGCCCACGTTGGCACAGAACACTGGAACCGAAGAGAGGGCGCTTCGAGAGCTGTGGGGCCGGTTCGAAGAGGCTTACAATCAAAGTGACGCTGCTAAGGTTGCGAGTCTCTATGCTCCGAACGGCGATCGAATCGACGGTGCCTTCCAACTAGCTCGCGGGCGTGTGGAGGTGGCGAAGCAGTACGAAGCAGACCTTGCCCAGCGGCGGGCTGACGCGACAAGCCGACCCCTTAAAGCCGATTTGCGGATTCGTCTCCTGCGGTCCGACGTGGCCCTACTAGACGGAGAGTTTGACGATGTGCGGTCCGGCAAGAACGTTCGCCGTCATTTCACCGTCATCCTGACGCAGGACGCAGGTCACTGGCAGATCGCCGCCGGTCGCGTCAGGGGCGTAGAGGAACGCTGACGACGGGCGTCGAGTTGCGCTGCCACGAGCGTTGGATCAGCCGCTCCACTGCCTTGCGTCCGCCGCTATTGCGTCCGCACCTTAAGCGCGATCCATTAGGTGTCACCCATACTCCCGTTCGGGACCGATCATGCCCCGACACCTCCGTCTGGTCGCCGCTTTCATTGTCCTGCAGATCGGTGCGTCAGCGAGCAGCCAAGCCCAGAGTCCGCCAACCGTTGTCTCGCTTGGCACGTGCCGCCTTGAGGGCGGCGCCACCATCCAGGACTGCCGAATTGCCTACCGTGCCTTTGGGCGCCTGAACGCGGCCCGCACGAACGCCGTGCTTATCCCAACCTGGCTCCTCGGTCGCTCGGAGGACTGGCTTCCCCTCTTGGGGCGGGACGCGTACGTCGATACGACCCGGTTCTATACCCTGGTCGTCGATGCCTTCGGTGACGGGCACTCATCGTCGCCGTCAAATACGCCCACCGAGGCTCGCGCCGCGTTCCGCGAACTTACGATCGCCGACATGGTGAAGGCGCAGCACCGCCTGCTCGTGGAGCACCTCAACCTGTCTCGGCTTCATGCCGTGATCGGCATCTCTATGGGTGGCATGCAAGCATTCGAATGGGCCGTTCGGTATCCGACTTTCGTCGAGGTGGTAATCCCGATCATGGGCTCGCCGCAGCTTGCATCCTTTGATCAGTTACTCTGGACCACGACGTTGAGCGAGCTCCAGAACGGACGGGCGCTCGGTGCTTCCGATGATTCCGTGTGGACCCAATTGACCCGTCTCTTAACGCTCTTCCTTCGCACGTCACGGGCGGTGAACGAGTCGGGCTCAGCCTCGGTGGCGACTGAGGTGGCGAAGGAGGCTGGAGCGCTTCGTCAGACGTGGACCCTTGAGGACTATGCAGCCCAGCTCCGCGCTGCCCTCCGTCACGACGTCGCGGCACGCTTCGGCGGGGATCTCTCTCGCGCGGCGACCGAAGTGCGCGCGCGAATGCTCGTAATCTTCTCGTGGGATGATCACATGGTCACAGCTGGCTCGGGCGTTGCCTTTGCGAAGTACGCCCGGGCCGACACCCTGTCGATCGCGAGTCCCTGCGGCCATACGGCATCCGTCTGCGAACAAGCCCGAATTGGCGTTGCGGTACGAGAGTTCCTTGCGCGGTGACCTACAAGCGCTTGAAGCGCGGCGGCGGGCGCGTTGCGCCTGCAGGCTTGGGCCCGCAGGTTAAACGCGATCCGCGTGACTGCAACGCAACTCAAGGCAACAAGGTCGGCGCGAAATCCACGTGGTCGATCCCGATCGAACGCGCAGGAGTAACGAGATGACAGTCTACACCTCTCTGGCGGCGAGTCTTGCCTCTCTCCTGATCTGCGCACCGGCGCACACCCAACAGCGCGGGCCGAAGGTGCTGCTGCTCTTCGATATGGAAGGCGTGTCGGGCGTTACCGACTTCAAGCAAACGACGTTCCCCCATGCCGACGAGTACGCCGAGGGACGGAAGTCCCTAACGGCCGATGTGAACGCCGCCATCGCTGGTTTGAAGGCTGCCGGCGTGGGGCACATCGTTGTCGTGGATGGACACGGATCAGGCAACACCAGCGGTCCGGACGTCTTGGAGGATCAGCTTCTGCCGCCAGCCCAGATGCACTACCGCGACACGCCCTTTGACATCTACATGGATAGCTACGATCAGTCGTTCGACGCGATCGTGGCCATCGGTATGCATGCAGGTGCAGGGAACGCCACGGGGTTCTTGTCCCACACAATCACGCTCGAGGATGTGGAGTACCGCGTGAACGGCGTACCGTTCAATGAATCGTTGATCCTGGCCGCCGGCGCCGCTCGTTTCAAGATCCCGGTCATCATGGTCAGCGGAGATGATCAGCTCGAGAGGGAGATCCGTCGCGAAATGCCGTGGGTGAGGTACGCAACGGTCAAGCACGCCGTCAATCGGGCCCAAGCGGAAGCGCTACCGCGTGCTGAGGCGTTGCGACGCATTGAAGTTGCTGCGCGGGAGGCGCTCCAAAGGCTCGGCGAAGCACGGGTACCCGAGTGGTTGGGCCCATATCGGTTCATCCTATCCTTTCAGGATGAAGCGCAGGCTCGAAATGCGGCGCTGGTGCCGGGCGCGGAGCTTCTCGCCAACCCGGCAAGCGTCGAGATCCGTGGAAGGGACTTCGAAGAGGGCTACCGTCTCAGTCGGCGCCTGATCGCGCTAGCCAGCCTAGTTGGCCGAGACGACGCTCGGCAAGCCGTATTGAGTGCGCAGCCAAACGCAGGCGAACTCCGCACGGCCGCCACGGACAGGCTCTACGATCGCTTCCTCAAGCGGCTCCCAGCCCCGCCTACACCGACTGCTGCCGCCACCGCGCGCTACTGGGGGGCACGGTGACATGGTTTGCAGATGGCTTGAGATCCTGGCGCTTCCGGAGTAACGCCCTAGCAGCGGCCGCCGTCTAACAAGCTTTTGAAGCTGACGGGTGCACGGAGGTAGCGAAGAGTTGCGTTGCCTCGCCTGCCCGCTCGGTCAGCGGTTAGCCTCCTTGCGCCCGTCCGCATTGCGCCCGCAGCTTAAGCGCGATCCGTTAGGCTTCACCCGATCTGTCGGTGACCAGCATAAGAGGCCGATCATGCGTCGCCTTGCGTCATCGATCGCCATCCTTCTCTTGTGCGCGAGGACTGCGGGAGCACAGGACATTCTCGTGCTCCGCTCCGCGACCGTGATCGACGGCACGAGCGCCTCGCCGCGCGAGCGGATCACGATCGTCATCCGCGGTGAGCGGATCGTCACTGTCGGCCCGGACGGCAGTGTGCCGATCCCACCACAGGCGACCGTCCTCGATGCCACGGGCCGGTGGGTGATCCCGGGCCTCGTCGAGGTGCACACCCACTCCACTGCCCGCCCGAGGCTTGCCCAGGCGCTCGCACTGGGTGTAACGTCGGCGCTGGTTATCGCCCCATCCGACTCCTTCCTGGCCCTCGGCCCGTGGTCGGCCGAGCCGTCGAGCGCTGCACCCCGCCTGTTCGTCACGCCCGGCGGCTTCAGCGGCGGCTTTCCTGAGCCGTTCGTTCAAGGCTTCGCGCTCGAGCGTCCCGCGTCGCCCAGCGAAGCGCGCCGGGCCGTCGACGCGCTGACCGCGCGCGGCGCGAGGCAGTTTAAAATCTGGCACGACGATGGATCGCTATGGTCGGACACGGCTATGCGACTCCCAACGCTCACGCGCGGGGTCCTCACCGAGATCGTGCGTGCCGCCCACCAACGGAAGGCGCGCGTATACGCGCACGCCTGGCTGGCGCGTGACGCACGCGCGATGCTCGACGCCGGGGTCGATGCAATCATCCACCCAGTCGCTGACTCTGTCCTCGACCCCACGTTGTTGCGGCGGTTCGCCGAGCGTGGCGTGGCTACGGCGACCACCTGGGCTGGCATCATGCGGATCTTCAATCGGTCGGCCTTCGCGCGCCGCGTCCTCGCGGACGAGCGGCTCCTCGGCGTGCTGCCTGACTCAGAGCGCGCTGCGTTCGCCCGCGACACGGAACCACGCGTGAAAGCGGAGCCGTTGTGGCAACGACTGGAAGGCCACCGGGCGACGGTAAGCCGCAACGCGCGTGCCCTGCTCGATGCTGGCGCACCGCTCGCCGTCGGATCGGACGGCCCTGTCGGTCTGGCGACGCACCTGGAGATGGAGTTGATGGTGGAGGGCGGCCTCACGCCGCGCGAGGTCCTCGTCGCCGCCACCGCCGGCGGGGCCCACCTACTGGGCCTCTCGCGTGAGATCGGAACAGTTGAGGTTGGCAAGCGTGCTGACCTAGTGGTACTCCGGTCGGATCCCCTGGCGGATATCCGGAACGCGCGCGAGGTCGAGTGGACCATCAAGGGTGGCCGGCCTTTCGCCCGTACACCGCGCGCGCCGTGAACGAGGCGCAGTGAGACGCTTTGTGACCGTGAAGCCTCACCATGCGCCTCGCTGCGACCTCACACGAGCGCGTCCACCAGTGCCTTGGCCTCTCGCAGGTCCGTGGTGTCGAACCCTTCGGTGAACCAGCCGTACACCGGCGCTAGGAGAGCTCGAGCGTCGTCCTTTCTTCCTTCGCACCGCCAGTGGCGGGCCAAGCTCATCGCCGCCCGCAGCTCCAACGACTTGGCCCCCTGACGGTTCGCGATCGTGAGCGCTTCGCGCAGTGAAGCTTCCGCCTCCGTCGGGGCACATTTTCCCTTCGCCAGCAGCTCGCCCCTGAGGCGAAAGTACTCGGCCATGTAGACCGGCTGGTTCGTGCGGCGGGCGATTTCAACTGCGTCCGCCACGGCGGCGAGCCCTTCGTCGATCTGTCCCGCCTTCTCAAGCGTTTCAACGAGGATACTGAGGAAGTAGGGGACCTCCACCAGCATCTCCTTTGCGCGAAGTGCATCGATGTGCTCGCGCATGAGCGCGATGCCCTCCGTCACGAGCCCCTGCTCGGCGAGCGCCCAGCCGCGAACGGTCATTGCCCAGTCGCGGTGCCCCCCGGTGCCATGCTCGTCGCACAGGGCGATCAAGGTGTCGGCCTGCTCCTGAGCCTGCTCCGCTTCGCGGCGAAACTGATGCGCGATGACCGCGAAGATCAGGGCGAACGCCGTTGCCTGGGGATCGGCGGCGTCGCGAGCGAGTGCGAGCGTTTCCTCCATGCAGTGCCTGGCTCGCTCTGGGTAGCCGAGCAGCCACAGGGTACGGGATGTTTCGCCGCCGCAGTACACGCCGAGGTCCTGCCGGTAGAGCGAGACGTAGGCTGGCCGGCCCCGCGGATCGTACAGCGCCTTGGCTCGCTCCAAGTGTCCGAGGCCCGCGGTGTGCTCGGCCATGTGCGTGAGGCTTGCGCCGAGCACCACCTGCGCGCCAAACAGCCAGACCGGGTCCTGGGCTTCCTGAGCCATGCCGAGCATACGCTCCGCGGTGTCCCGAGCGGCCGGCTGCTCCGAGCTGACGAGATAATACCCCCAGAGGCCCAGCATCGCGGAGAAGAGCACCGGGGGATCGCCCAGTTGGCGGCAGAGCTCGCGCGCACGGGCCATGCATCGCCCGGTGTCCCGGTTCGAGGACCCCTGTGCGGCGTTCATCGCATGGCCTAACGTGAGTTGTAGCGCGAGCTCGCGGCCCGCCCGTTCGGCGGTGTCAGGCAATGGCGCGAGCAGCTCCAGGCCACGGCGCGCGAGGGCGGCGGCTTCCCGATAGCCGAACACAGCGGCCGCGTGCTGCGCGGCGAGCGAGAAGTAGTCTACCGCACGCGGGACGTCCCGCGCCGTTTCGAGCAGCAGGGCAAGCTCGGTCGCAACCTCAGTGCTGCGCTCGCCATAGTGCGCAAGCAGTGCATTGGCGACCGCCAGGCTCAGCGATTGCCGGCGAGTCGCAGTGAGGCGAGCGCAGAGGGCGTTCTGATACAGCACGTGCACGAAGCGGTACCGCACGGCGGGCGTCCCGTCGGGCAGCGCGTACTCGCGGACCGGTCGCACGAAGGCGTGCACGCGCCCGAGGGTGTCGAGCCGCTCCTCGACGTCGCCCGCGTCCATAACCAACACTTTTGCCACGATAGGCGAATCGAACTCGTATCCCTGCACGCCTGCCACGACGAGCAGCTGCCGGTCACCGGCGGCGAGCTGCTCGATCTTCCGCTCGATCATGCTACGCGCGGATTCCGGGAGCTCCCGCTCAAGATCGGGAATCGATCCCGTCAACTTCCAGCCGCTGTTCTCGGTCACGATGGCTCGCTTGGCGCGCAGGTAACGCAACAACTCCACCATGAAGAGCGGGCTGCCCTCAGTTTTCGCGTGCACGAAGCCTGAGAACGTGGGCGGAAAGTGATGGCCGGGGAACTCGAGTCCTAAGAACTGTGCAATGTCTTCGCGGGTCAGCAACTCGAGCGGCAGCTCCCGGCAAACGCCATTTGCCTCTAGATCGAGCTTCAGTCCTCGGAACGGATGCCTGGCAAGCTGCAGCTCAGAGGGGCGGTAGGTCGCAACGATCATCATTTGGGCCGTACCCATCTGGCTGGCGACGTAGCCCAGGATGTCTACGGTCGCGGCGTCCACCCAGTGCACGTCGTCGAAGAACACGATCATGGGCCGGAGGCGGCACAGCTCGCGGAAGAAGCCATTGAGTTCTCGCTTCAAGCGCTCCTGCGAGGCGGCCTGCACTGGAGACGCCGGTCCTTGCGATGCGCCCTGTTGCAACGACGGCGCGATCTGGGCGTGCCAGTTGGGCGCCAGCTCCTTCATCAAGTGCCCCAGCACGCCACGGACGTCTGAGCGTAGCAAGGTCTCAAGCGCGTCGAGTAGTGGCAGATACGCCCCGCTACCGGCGAGCCGCTCCGAGCACCGCCCGCGGGCAATGTGAGCAGACCGGCCGCTCGCCACAACCTCACCCAGGAAGTCCTCGACGAGAGTGGTCTTCCCACTCCCGGCCTCTCCGGCGACGCAGACCATCAAGCCGCGGCCCGCGACGGCGGCCTGGAAACCGTCGCGGAGCGCCGCCCGTTCCCTTTCGTAGCCCACGGTGCGGCGGCGCCCCCCCGACGCCTTGGCGAGGCGTAAGTCTTCCGCCGTCACACCTTCCGCCGCCGCGGGCTCGCGCTGTAGCCGGCCCAAGACCTCGGAAACAGGTGGCTCGAGCGGGCTGCCGAGCTCCTGGTGGACAAGAGCTTCGTACGCCCGACCGTGTTGCAGCGCTGCCGGGACTTCGCCGAGCTCAGCCAGCGCCGTCATGAGGCCGAGCGCCGCGCGGGAGTTCAACGGCTCGAGCGCGGCCAGGCGGCGCCACCACATCTGCGCCGCCCGATGGTCCCCTTCCGCGGCGGACCTGTTCGCCAGCGTCTCGAGCGCTTCGCACACCTGCTTCGCCAGCCGGCCTCGCTCGGCTTCCACCCACCGCTCGAACTCGTTGCTCTCGCTGAGATAGAAGCCGTCGAGAAATGGTCCGGCATGCAGCTCGATCGCCCGCGCGAGGTCACGCCGCTGGAGCGCGTCTTCAAACGCTTGGACGTCACTGGTGACGGCGGCCGCGTTCAGCCGCAGCTCGGTCGAGCCGAGGAACAAGTTGTCCTCGTGGAGGTCGCGGCGCAGGGCGTAGCAACCCTGTCTTAACAGATTCCGGCCGCGCGTTGCGTCGGTTTCCGGCCAGAGGTAGCCGATGAGCTTGTCGCGGCTGAGGCCACGGGGATGGCGGGCGAGCAGCGCGAGGAGGGCGAGCGTCTTGCGTTGAGCAGCCGCGCCCGTGGGGGGAGTGCGGCTGGCCTCGATCGACAGTCCGCCCAACGTCCTCAGCTCGACCATGTGAATCCGTTTGACGCCTATCTGACGGCGTCCTCACGCTGCCGACCTATCATAACCCTGGGAGTCAGTCAGGGCGAGTTAGATGGTCGGCTGGCGTTGCCGTCAGCCGGTGGAAACACTTCAAGTCCGGTCGCGCAAACGAATTGGGGGTCTAACATGAAAGCCACTCACATCACCACCAGCTTGCTGGTCGGCGTGGCCGTTCTGGCGGGCTGCACCGAGCGCAGCGCCACGACAGCCCCCTTGGCGACGGCGGCAGCGCTGTCCGCGTCCGGCTTCATCGGTGACCGGCCGTACACCTGGAGCTTCACGTGTCACGGGGGCTGGGTCATCTACGCATTCTGGTATTGGACTGAGAACGGCACGACGATCGCCAGCGGGAGTTCTAGCTGCGCCGCCGAACAGAGCCTCAGCGGCACCAGCGTGCGCCCAGCCAACGCGAATGGCTTCACAGCGCAAGTTGGGACCACTTCCAATAGCTGGACCTTCGACCCGGCTGGGTCGTTCAAGGCGAGTCTGTCGGGCTCTGTGGGGGACGGCCACTGCTTCTCCGGCATTTGCTTCCATAAGGAAGGTGGCAAGCTGACCGTGGACAGCTAGCGGTGCGAAGAGGAAACCGTGAAGCACGGTCGGATGCGGCGCACTGGTCAGACGCGAAGGGACAAACGACGAAACTCCCGCGGAGGACACGATGGAACCCATTCGGATAGCAATCGGGCCGCTGCTCGGCAGCATTCTGGTCATCGCGGGCTGCACCGAGCGAAATGTCTCGACGGGGTTGCCTGACCACCCGGCGGCGGCATTCGACGCGGCAGGGCCACTGACCAGCGTCGTCACTGATCCCGCCGGCGACGCCGCCTGGAACTTGAACTCAGGTCCTGGCTCTTCGAAGAAGGTGCCCGACTACCTCGACCTCGTCAGGAGCGAGATCACACAGAAGGGAAGCGATTTCACCATGACCATCGACGTAGCAGCTCCGATCGGGCTGCCCGATGTGAGCACGGGGAATGGCCTGATCGGGTGGGCCATCGGGCTCGATACGGACCCGACCACCGCTCCCGCGGGCTATCCGCTGTCAAACGGGACGGTCGTTCCATTCGAGTTCTACGTCAACGTGACCTACGATGGCACGCGGTTTCAGGGGATGGTTATTGATAGGAGGCCCCTTCTCACAGGCCGGGAGGCGATTGTTACACCGCATCCATTCAGCATCACCGACTCGAGGGTTACGATGACGGTTTCGGCTAGCGCCGTAGGTGCACCCTCTGCCTTCGGATGGATAAGCTTCGCAGCCGTTCGCACGGCGTCTCACGACGGTGCGGATGCGTTTAACGGGGTCGACGTCGCGACTGCACCAGGTGGAGGGGCGGCGACGTTTCCGCAGTAGCAGCGAATGGACGGGGCCAGCGTCGTGGGCCCCATCCGGTCGAACGGCCGTGTCACTGGGTCGCGCGCTGTGAGTTCTGCTGTGAGTTTCTCACGACACTCGGTTGATCTTCGGGCTCGCTGTTACGACACCGATGCCCAGAACATCGCGTGATTGCTACTTGGTGTCGTAACTCGGCCCTATAGCGATTCGCATGGGGTTCAGGGGGTCGCGGGTTCAAATCCCGCCGTCCCGATTCGTAGAAGATTCAAGCCCTGCAACGCTTTCCTCCGTTGTGGGGCCGTTTCACTTGCGGTGCTGCTAATGTTTTTCGCTAATGTTTCCGGCCGTTCCCCACGTGCTTTTCCGGCCGTTCCCCACGTGCCCGGTAGTCGGTCCAGCAGGTGCGCGGCCAGCCTCGTGGTCGAGACCTCCAGGACGCCATCGATCAGCGCGAGCTGTGCGTTGCGGCGTGTGGGCACATCTCCGGCGCTCGCGCCTTTGCGTTTCCCGCTTGCCATCGGCCCTCCATTGGCTGGGCATCCCGAAGATGCACGCCCCATCGATCGCCTACTAGAGCGTTTCTCGCGCGACCATTTCTAGTCTCTCAGGTTCGTACTGCGAATGCGGTAAGGAGGGCGGAGCCAGGCTACGCCAAGCGTTTGCGAGTTGACGGACCGTTGACGCCGTTCTCGTACCATCCAGGCGCCAGTCTAACGGCGGAGCTTATGGAGATGATCGCTTGGCCCGACTGGCCATTCGCTCTTTTTGTACCTGGTCGCCGGTCGTTGACCCCGTGCGGACCCCGGTCGACCTTTCATGCGTGCCACCTTCTCTGGTATTTGTGCGCAACCTCGACCGCGGTGGCTTCGGGCGTGTTGAACTGGTTAAAGACAAAAAGAGCGATGCCAAGTTCGCGCGGAAGGTCTTCGACCCGAAGCCCGAAGTGCTGGCAGGGACCACGCTTGAAAAGCTCAAGCAGCGCTTCCGGCGCGAAGTCTTGGTCCAGTCGCGTCTTTCCAGGGACCTGTTCATCCCGATCATCGCCTCGGACCTCGACGCCGACGAGCCGTGGTTCACAATGCCACTGGCCGACCAGAACTACGACAGGAAAATCGAAGCAGACCGCGCTGCAGGCACGGTGGACGCTGCGGCCCTGGCCGACATCCTCGCCGCCTTGGAAGAACTCCATGGCCTCGGTCTGGTGCACCGCGACCTCAAGCCCAGCAACATCCTACTCCACGAAGGGCGATGGAAGCTGTCGGACTTCGGTCTCGTCCTCCCCTTGGGGGAAGAAACGACCACCACACTCACATCCGTCAACTCCGCATGGGGGTCGAAGCTGTACTGCGCCCCGGAGCAGCTCGTGAACTTCCACAGTGCGACCTTCCCGGCAGACATCTACTCGTTCGGCTGCATCCTGCACGACGTGGTATCGGAAGACGACGAGGTTCATTTCCCTTACCAGCAAGCCACATGCGCTGGGCCGCTCGGGGCCATCATCGAGAAGTGTACAGAGCCCAACCCCAAGAAACGCTTTCAGGCTGTCGCCGACCTGCGCGGGGTGCTGCTCAAAGCGTTGGCGAAGAAACGACCCGCGCCGAGCCAGAAGGCGGCAGATTGGGTTAAGAGCCTAGAGAATGTGGCCGGGTGGGACGCCGCAAGGGTCAAGGACCTGGTGCGGAGCGTCCGCCGGGCCGAAGACGATACCGACCGAGCGAACGTTCTCGATGCTCTCGACGAAAGGAAGCTGGCTGCACTCCACGACAAGGACCCCGATGTTTGGGAGGAGCTGGCCGGTCACTACTGCACGTGGGTGGCGGCGACAGGGTTCGACTACGAGTATTGCGACGTTCTCGTGCGACGCCTGGAATGCATCTTCGATTTGGGGTCGGTGAGCGTGAAAGCGGCGGCGGCCCTCGCAGCGGCCGAATTAGCCCGCTCGCACAATCGCTGGTTCGTGATGCGGCGGCTGATGTCCATGTGCAGTCCTAGGCTGGACGAGAACGTGGCTGAGCGGATCGCTATCGAGATCGTGGCCGAGAAGGCGCAGTACGCTTTCACCGTCTGCGCGAACCGAATCGACCGCAGTCTGGGCGACTATCACCCAGCCCTCGCCGAGGTCTTGAAAGAGTTCGAAAAGACCCACGGGAAGGCTGTGTAGAGCAGCGGGCACATGATCCTAGCAGCCTGCATACCCTGGGAGTCGGTTCGCTTGCAGATTACCGCCTGGGCGCCGCCAGTCCTCCTTATTCTTGGCGTCATCACCCTAGTGATTACACTGCGGACGTGGCGGGAACGCCGACGCACCATCGACCTCCAAGTCGCTCGGCGCGCACGGAAGGTTCTGCGCTCGCTCGACGAATGGCTCAAGCAGCCGTCGCTCGTAACGGCCACTACGCTGCCGAGTTCGGAGCAGACCAACCAACTGGCCATCTGGGTCAAGCACGTTATGAAGGGAGAGAACGAGGTACAGGAACTCCTTGAGCAGATGCTCGACGCGGCAGGCGGAGCAAGTCGCGACGTCCAGCAAGCAGCGCAGGGGACGTACAGCGAGTTCCTGCGGGCGAGCGACTTGATTCACAAGTTTGGGTCAGGCGTGCACATCACGCCTCAAACGTCGCATCTCGAGCAGGCCGAAGCCGCGAAGGCTCACCTAGAAAACGTTCGAGGAGCGGTCTTGCGGATTATCCCCGAAGATCTGCTCTGAACCCGCTGCTACATTAGCGCGCTAATGCTTCGGCACTGGATGGTCCGTGCCAACTCCTGGTGATCACGAGATGTGAAGAGGGGAAGTCCGTGAAGGCGCGTGCTGTTCCACCGTGACGCATTTCCAGGATTGGATGAAATGGGGTTCAGGGGGTCGCGGATTGAGCTTCGGCGCCTCCGGCGCCTTCGCTCCGCTTGCCGGGCCGAGCCCGGCACCGGCGGCTAACGCCGCCGGGCGCGTCAAATCCCGCCGTCCCGACTGAGTGATGTTAAAGCCTCACCGCGACTCTCGCGGTGGGGCTTTTGCTTCGACCCGCCCGGGGGAGTACTTCTGGGGCTCCAGCTTGAGGTGGAAGCCGCCTCGCCGGTACCACGCCGACGCGTCTATGCGCCTGTGCACGTGCAGCTTCTTGAGAATGTTGTGGACATGGTTCTTCACCGTTGCCAGCTCGATGACGAGACGGCCTGCGATCCCCTTGTTGGTCATGCCGTCATCGACTAAGTGCAGAATCTCGCGTTCGCGACCCGTCAACGCCCGCAGGGGACTGTGCGTGGCCTTCGCCTCGTCGTCTCTGAGCGAAGCCGCCAATGCGCCCAGCCGCCGCAGCAGAGTGAAGGCGACGCGTGGAGGGCAGTACAGCTCTCCGCGCACCGCGCTTTCAATGGCGATGACGAGATCGTCAAGCGATCCGTCCGGGAGCAGATAGCCCGCGACTCCAGCCTCGGCCAACTGGATGACCTCGGCTTCGCTCTCACCTAACGTGATAGCCACCACCTTCACGTTTGGCGTTCGGCGCCTGATATCCGCTACGATCTTCACAGCCTCGGATGTCGCGAAGTCGACCAGCACGATGTCCGGCATGACTTCACCCAGTAACGCCAAAACCTCTTGAGGATGCGACGCAGTCGCCAGCACCTGCACGTGGCGACCCTGGGAGAGCGCCGCGGCGAGCGCCTCGCTATGAACACGTGAGCGACCGGCGATGAGAGCACGAATCATAGGCCTAGGTAGGTGCTGAGGGCACCTGAACCCTTCTGGGTCCTCTTTGAGCACTGTGGAGCCATGGAGCCGCCGCCACGCTGCGGGTGAGATTGCATCCGGCGCATCACATCCGATGCATATGCGTAAGGATAGTTCCCTTCGCAAGGAGCCCACCCAGACGGACAGCTCTTCCACCAAGGAACCCAACATGACCCTCGGACAAGTGCAGGTCACCAGCCCGCCTACCGCGACGCTGCGCCCAGCAGCCGAAGACAAAGCCATCCGTCCATTCCGCTTCACCGCTCCGCAAGCGGCCCTCGACGATCTCCGTCGACGCGTCAAAGCGACGCAGTGGCCTGAGCGGGAAACGGTCAGTGATGCGACGCAAGGCGTGCAGCTCGCGACGATGCAGAAACTCGCGGCCTATTGGGCGACCGAGTACGACTGGCGTAAGATCGAGGCGAGGATGAACGCCCTGCCGCAATTCATGACCACGATCGACGGGCTCGACATCCACTTTATTCACGTCCGTTCGAAGCATGCGAACGCTTTGCCGGTCATTATCACGCACGGATGGCCCGGATCGGTCACCGAGCAGCTGAAGATCATCGCCCCGCTCACCGATCCTACTGCGCATGGCGGAAAGGCCGAAGACGCTTTTGATGTAGTAATCCCGTCGATGCCTGGTTACGGGTTTTCGGGAAAGCCGACTACGACCGGCTGGGATCCTGCCCACATTGCCCGTGCCTGGGTGGTGCTGATGAAGCGTCTTGGGTACACGCGATATGTGGCGCAAGGCGGCGATTGGGGCGCGGTCGTCACCGAACAAATGGGTCTGCTAGCGCCTCCGGAGTTGCTCGCCATTCACGTCAACATGCCCGGCATCTTTCCAGCCGACATTGACGGCGCGGCCTTTTCAGGGGCGCCCGCGCCATCGGGTCTCTCGGCCGACGAGAAACTCGCTTACGAGCGTTTGCAGTTCGTATATCAAAAGGGTATCGGATACGGTTACCAGATGGGATT
>Ga0137403_10001386_pt1 | contig 30514 bp, 26 predicted proteins | sample CZOMad2_1_16fung_FD_122057 | JGI IMG/M metagenome (GOLD analysis project Ga0137403, IMG submission 122057) | Vadose zone soil fungal communities from Angelo Coast Range Reserve, California, USA - CZOMad2_1_16fungal (Hybrid Assembly) | ecosystem: Environmental > Terrestrial > Soil > Vadose zone... | reverse complement strand
TTCACGGCGTCGACATTGCCGTCGACGCCCATGATCGTGATCTGCTGGCCCTTGCCGGCGGCGTAGGCCGCCTCGACCGCGCCGAGGGCCATGGTGTCATTGGCGCAGAAGATCGCGACCAGGTCCGGATTGCGGGTCAGCGTGTCGTTGGTGATGTTGGCCGCCTTCTGACCGTCCCAATCGCCCGGCAGCGAGGCCACGACATTGAGACCGGGCGCCGCCTTGGCCAGCTCGTCCCGGAAGCCCTGGGCGCGCTTCTGTCCCGTGATGTTGCCGGCCAGGCCCTCGATCACGAGCACCGGGCCCTTGGCATCCTTGCCGAGCTTGTCGACGAGCCAGTCGGCGCCTTGCCGGCCCGCGGCGGTATTGTCCGAGCCGATGGTGAAGGCGATCTTCACGCCTGCCTTCGCGGCAATGTCGTGGTCGAGGTTGGCGTCGAGGTCGACGACCGGAATGCCCATCTCGTTCGCCTGCTTCAGGCACGGCAGGAGAATCGTCGAGTTGATCGCCGCCGTGATCATCACGGCGGGTTTCCGCTCGAGCATGGTGTTGCAGGTGTTGAGCTGCGGCTCGGCGGCCTGGTCGGATTCGACGGCCTGCATGAAATACTTCGCGCCGGCGGCGTCGGCGCCGTCATGAATCCCCTTCTCCATCGCCCCCCAGAACGGGTTGGACAGGGTCTTGAGGAGCACGCCGTAGACCGCTTCGTCGGCTCGCGCGGAAACGCCCGAACCAATGGCGATGGCCGCCGCGGCCACACCGATCAAGAGTGCGCGTAGTTTCATTGTCGTCCCTCCCTTTGTTGACGGCCGTTCGTGCGTCGCGCCGCGACGCTCGAAGGCGGCCTGGTAGACTCCCTCACCTCCAGGGTGCAGGGCAAACGGATGCGGGCATGCTGTTCGCCGCGGTTGTCCTCGCAACGGGACATGAGCAGCTTCCAGGCATGGCTCGCCAATTCGGCGACCGGCTGGCGGATGGTGCTCACATAGGGCCGCAGCACCGTCATCCAGTCGAAGTCGTCGAAACCCAGCAGAGATACGTCCTCGGGAAACGCCAGATCGATGGCGCGGATCGCCTGGATCGCGCCGAGCGTGGCGACATAGGCCGCGGCGAAGATCGCCGTCGGGCGGCCGCCGCCGCGCAGCTCCGATTCGATCGCGGCGCGACACCCCTCGATCGTGGCGCCGCCGATGACCACCCGCTCGCGATCCGCGTAGCCATGCTCGGCCAGCGCCCGCCGATAGCCCTCGATGCGGTCCCGGATGTTTCCGAGATCGGGAATGGTGACCAGCAGCGCGATGTTCTTGTGGCCGAGCTCAAGCAGATGTCGGCAGCCGCGGTAGCAGGCCTCGACGTTGTCGGCCCCCACGGAATCGAACCCGGGAAGATCGAGGCCGCGATCGATGAGGATCGTCGGCGGATGCCGGCGGGCCGCGCCGAGGCAGCTCACATCGTCGGTCGTGGGCGCCATGACGAGCCCGTCGATGCGGCGCGCGAGTAGGGCCCGGATGCGCGCCGCCTCCCGCGTCGGCTCCTCGTTGCTGTCGACGAGAAGGATCTGGAAGTCGCTGCGCGCGGCGACCTCCTCGATCTGGCGAACCAGCTCGGCGAAGAAGGGGTTCGTCAGGTCGGGAACCACGATGCCGACCGAGCGCGTGCGCTGCAGCCGCAGGCTCGCCGCCAGGTGGTTGCGCTCGTAGCCGAGCTCCCGCACGGCCTCGAGCACGACGCGGCGGAGCCCATCGGCGACCGGCCGTCGGCCAGTGAGAACATTTGAGACCGTCGCCGTCGCGACACCGGCGCGTGCCGCGACATCGCGAATGGTGGGAACGGCGCGGTCGTGCATCGGTCGATCCCCTAGGAGATCGAAACCGGCTTGCTGCGCAGCCGGCTCGCGACCGCCGGGTCGGCGCGCCGGCAGAGTTGCGGCGGGAACCCGCGCAGGATCAGCTCCGCATCGGCGACCGTCATTCTCCCGATCTGATGAAACGCCTCCGGCATCCCTCCGGTGCGATGGGCCGATAGGAGCAGTCCCTCGACCGCGCGTACGGGGTCGCCCGGCGCGACCGGCTCCTCCGGAAAGACATCGGTCGCCGCGCGGATGCGGCCCGACTTCACCTGCGCGACGAATTCGGGGAAATCCACGACCGCCGCCCGGCTCATCAGGAGAAAGAGCGTTCCTGGCTGCATCAGCGCGAACTCGCGCTTGCCGATGAACCCCTGGTTGTCGCTGGTCACGCTGGCCAGCACGAACAGGATGCGCGACGTCGACAGGACTTCGTCGAGGCTCGCCGGCCGGCAGTCGTGCGAGCGGATCAAATCATCGGGCAGCCAGGGGTCGTAGACCGTCACCGGATTGCGGAACGGCACGAGCAGCGCGCGCAGAGTCCGGCCGAGATCGCCGAAGCCGATCAGCCCGACCGGCGCGCCGGCGAAGAGGAAGCAACCCTCGTTGCCGGCCAGCCCGTATTTCTCCGTGCCGTCGCGGAAGGCGCGGTCGGCCGTGGTGATGCCGCGGGCGAGGTCGATCGCCATCGCCAGGGCCGACTCGGCGACCGCTTGCGCAAAAGATGCGCTAGGACTGAGTACCCAAACGCCCCTCTCCTGGCAGGCCTGGTAGTCGACGTTCGGCAGGAAATTCGTTTCGACGTTGAAGATCGCCTTCAACCGCCGCGCCCGCTCGAGGCGCTCGCGCGGCATGGCCGTCTGGCCGATGATGATCTCTGTCTCCGGGAGCAGCTTGTCGACCATCTCGTCGGACATCTGCCGATCTTCGGACACGACGAGGCGGCCGAGCCGGTCCAGACGCTGTCGCGTGTCCGCGTCGCAGATGAGATCAAGCGTACGCGGGAGAGGATCCACGAGGATCAGCGGCTTTTCCATCATTCCTCCCGGCCCCGGCGCTTATGGCTGCGCCCGTGAACCTTGACTAGAGCTATGGCAAAATCGATTTACGCGCAACGAAAATCGATTTTCCGACTGATGCCTTCCGCGCTCGGGTACCCTGCCGCGAGCAGGGGCCCTCCCTACACCAGGGCAATTGCATATGGACGTTGGCCTTCTCCTGTCGGTCGTCTTTGCCCGGCGGCCGGGTATGTTCACGCAGAGCCGCGGAGGTAGCGAGGATTCGTGTAGGGGCGACCGGCAGGTCGCCCGCGCTGCGGGCGAACCGGATTGATGTGACGAATCACGGCGCGACAGAGAGACGGGCGACCTGCCGGTCGCCCCTGCAAGAGTCTCGAATCTCCACGTCCTCCGCGGCTCCGCGTGCAAAAATCCTTATGCGCCGCGGCAACGACGTGACATGCGATAGCCCTGCTCCCTACAAAGCCTCCAGATTCCCCACCAGCGTCGGCAAGTATTCCATCACCGTCGGATGGACATACATGATGCGCTCGATCTGCTTGTAGGAGAGGCCGGCATGCATGAGATGGAGGATCGACTGCATGACCTCGTCACCCTCGATGCCCAGGAAGGCGACACCGAGGATGCGCTCGCTGTCGGCATCGACGACCATCTTCATGAATCCCAGCGTCTCGCTGCGCTCGCGCGCCCGCCCGACGCTGCTCATCTCGAGCGTGCCGGCCAGCAGCCGCTTGCCCGTGGCGCGCGCCTCGCGCTCGCTCAGGCCCGCGCGCCCCAGCGGCGGGTCGATGAAGAGGGCGTAGGTCATGATGCGGTCGCTCACCTTGCGCCTGCCGCCGTCGAACAGGTTGGCGGCGACGATCTCGTAGTCGTTGTACGAGGTGTGCGTGAAGGCGCCGCGGCCGTTGCAGTCGCCCATCGCCCAGATGCCCGGCACGTTGGTCTTCAGCTCGTCATCGACGCTGATGAAGCCGCGCGCGTCGGTCTTCACGCCGGCCTTGTCGAGCCCGAGATCGCCCGTGTTGGGCACGCGCCCGACCGCCAGCAGCAGATGCGAACCCGCCACCTGTTTCGAGGCATCGGCGCAGTCGAGGCCGACCACGATCTTCTTGCCGCGCATCTTGGCGCTGATGCATTCGGCCTTGAGGCGCACCGTGATGCCCTCGCCTTCCAGGATCTCGCGGATGGCGTCGGAGACGTCGACGTCCTCGCGCCCGATCAGGCGGTCTCCCATTTCGACCACCGTCACCCGGCTGCCGAAGCGGCGATACATCTGCGCGAACTCGAGACCGATATAGCTGCCGCCGATGACGACGAGATGTTCCGGCAGCACGTCGACGTCGAGCATCGTGGAGTTGGTGAGATAGGGCACGTCAGGGATGCCCGGCATGTCCGGCACCAGGGCGCGCCCGCCGACATCGATGAAGATGCGCTCGGCCTCCAGCAGCTCACCGTTCACGCGCACCGTCTTCGGCCCTTCGAAGCGGCCATGGCCCTTGTAGACCGTGACGTTGTCGGTCGACCGCATCCATTTGGCGATGCCCCTGGTGCCCTTGTTGACGATCTCGTCCTTGCGCGCCTTCACCTTGCGCATGTCGACCTTCACCGCGCCCTTGATCGCCACGCCGAAATCGGCCGACCGGCGCGCGATATAGGCAGCGCGCGCGCTCGCCACCAGCGTCTTGGTCGGCACGCAGCCGACATTCACGCAGGTGCCGCCGAACCGCTTGCGCTCGATCACCGCGATCTTCAGCCCCTCATCGGCCATGCGCGAGGCCAGCGGCGGCCCCGACTGCCCGGTCCCGATGACGATGGCGTCATAGCGTGTGGCCATGGCTCGCTCTCCTAGTCTTGATGCGAGCGACAGTATGCCGCCTTGAACCGCCGAGGCACAGAGGCACCGCACGGCGAAGCCGCGACCGAATCAGAAAACCGCAAAGACGCGAAGACGCAAAGAAGTAGAGCGCTTCTGATCTTCGCGTCTTTGCGTCTTTGCGGTGAATTTTCCTTTGATTGCAGCTTCCCGCGTCGCGAATGCTTGACAAGCCCGGTAGCAGCCGAAAGTCTGCCACGCAGAGAGAGGGCATTTCCACCGCCATGACCGTCCAGTCGATCATGACCGCGAAGCCGCTGACGTTGCGCAGCGACGACACGGTGGCGCGGGCGGCTGAGCTGATGCTCGGCCATCGCTACCTCATCCTGCCCGTGGTCGATGCGGATGGCCGCTGCGCCGGCGCGTTCGACATGTGGGACCTGCTGGCGCTGCTCCTGCCGAAGGCGGCGACGCTCGACCATCTCGTGCCCGATCTCGGCTTCCTCGGCGACGACCTGCCGAACCTGCAGGCCAAGCTGAAGGAGATCGGCGGCCAGCCCGTCGGCCCGCTCGCCCGTCCCGACCTGCCGCTGCTGAAGCCGGACATGTCCGTCGTCGAGGCGCTGCTGCTCCTGTACCGCAACCGCACCACCCTGCCCGTCGTCGACGCCGACAATTGCGTCATCGGCGTTCTTTCCTATTGGGATGCGCTCGCCGCCATCGCGAACAAGAAATGATCGGAGAGTCCGCAAGCGGCGTCTGGCTCGGCTGGGACCCGCTGTGGGTGTCGACCGCGCTGCTGATCGCCACCTACGGCGTGATCATGACCGAGCGGGTCAATCGCGCCATCGTCGCGCTGGTCGGCGCCGGCCTGATGATCCTGACCGGCGTCCTCACCCAGAAGCAGGCGCTCGCCGGCGAGGATTTCAACACGCTGGCGCTGCTCATCGGCATGATGCTGCTGGTCGCCGTCTCCCGGAAGAGCGGCATGTTCCAGTACCTGGCGATCTGGTCGGCCAAGGCGGCCAAGGGCCGACCCTGGGCGATCCTCGCCCTGCTCACGCTGGTGACGGCCGTGGTCTCGGCCCTGCTCGACAACGTCACCACCGTCCTGCTCATCGCGCCGGTGACGCTCGTCATCACCGAGCAGCTCAGGGTGCCGCCCTACCCTTTCCTCTTCACCGAGATCCTCGCCTCCAACATCGGCGGCACCGCCACCCTCATCGGCGATCCCCCGAACATCATCATCGGCTCGGCCGCCGGCCTTTCGTTCAACGACTTCGTCGTCAACCTGACGCCGGTGATCGTCATCGTTCTGGCGGCACAACTGCTGGTCAACCATCTGATCTGGGGCCGTGCGTTGCGCGTCGACGAGACCGCGCGCACGCGCATCATGGCCTTCAATCCGCGCCAGGCGATCACCGACTGGCCGCTGCTGCGCAAGTCCCTGCTGGTCATCGGCCTCGTTATCCTCGCCTTCATCCTGGCCCGCGCGATCGGTCTGGAGGCCGGCAGCATCGCCTTGTCTGGCGCGGCGCTCCTGCTGCTGCTCGACAATCTCGGCCGCCCCGCGGAGGAGCAGACCCACCGCCTCAACGGCGTGTTCTCCGAGGTCGAGTGGATCACCATCTTCTTCTTCGTGGGCTTGTTCGCCGTGGTCGCCGGCGTCGAGCATGCCGGCCTGCTCGATTGGTTCGCCGGGCAGATCCTATCGGCCACCGGTGGCGGCGCGGCCGCGACGGCCCTGGTCATCCTGTGGGCCTCGGCCCTGCTGTCGGCCATCATCGACAACATTCCCTTCGTCGCCACCATGATCCCCGTGATCAAGAGCATGGCGCCGACCTTCGGCGGACCCGAGGGGCTGCTGCCGCTGTGGTGGTCGCTGTCGCTCGGCGCCTGCCTCGGCGGCAACGGCACGCTGATCGGCGCCTCCGCCAACCTGACCGTCGCCGGCATCGCCGAGCGCGCGGGCATCCCGTTCCGCTTCATGACCTTCCTGAAACTTGCCTTCCCGATGATGCTGATGAGCATCGTCATCAGCATGGTTTACGTTTATGTTCGATATCTGACGTGAACGATCGTAGTAGGGGCGACCGGCAGGTCGCCCGCGCATGAAGCCGGTCTCGGCGTCTCCGACGGTGCCCTCGTCATCGGCGGGCGACCTGCCGGTCGCCCCTACGGTTGTTCGGAGGAAAAGCCCCCATGGACCTGACTGGCGAATACAAGATCGCGGCGCCGCGCGAGGCGGTCTGGAAGGCGCTCAACGATCCGGAGATCCTGAAGCAGAGCATCCCCGGCTGCGAGGAGATCCAGAAGCTCTCGGACACGGAGATGACCGCCAAGGTCACCGCCCGGGTAGGCCCGGTGAAGGCCAGCTTCGCCGGCAAGGTGACGCTCTCCGATCTCGATCCGCCCAACGGTTACAAGATCTCCGGCGAGGGCCAGGGCGGCGTCGCCGGCTTCGCCCGCGGCGGCGCCGACGTCCGCCTGAAGCCGGACGAGACCGGCGCCGGCACCATCCTCACCTACACGGCCAACGCCGCCGTCGGCGGCAAGCTGGCTCAGATCGGCTCGCGCCTGATCGAGGGCGCCGCCAAGCAGACGGCCGATCAGTTCTTCAGCAAGTTCGCGGAGATCGTGTCGGCTGCTGCTGCACCCGCCGCAGCGGCGGCGGAAGCTGCTGTGCCGGTGCCCGCCGCCGCCACGCCGCCGGCCAAGCGCGGGCTGTCGCCCGTGGTGTGGGTCAGCGGCCTCATCGCGATCATCGTCATCCTGCTGCTGATCTTCGGGCTGCGCCACTGATATGCCAAAAGAGCACCACTACGCCGTCGCCGTCGACTGGACCGGCAACAAGGGCACGGGCACCAGCGCCTACACCGCCTATGCGCGCGCGCACGAGATCCGCATCGCCGGCAAGCCGCCCATCCCCGGCTCCTCCGATCCGAGCTTCCGCGGCGATCCCGCCCGCTACAACCCGGAAGAGCTGCTGGTCGCCTCGCTCTCGACCTGCCACATGCTCTGGTATCTGCACCTCTGTTCCGTCGCCGGCATCGTCGTCACGGCCTATCTCGACCGTGCCGAAGGCGCGATGATCGAGGAGGCCGGCGGCGGCGGCCAGTTCACCGGCGTGGTGCTGAAGCCGGAAGTCACGGTGAAACCGGGCGCCGACCTGGCGAAGGCGCGCGCGCTGCACGCCGACGCCCACAAGATGTGCTTCATCGCGCGCTCCGTGAATTTCCCGGTCGCGCACGAACCGACCATCCGCGAGCAGCCATGACTGCAACTCACGTCGAGCATCTGCGCGAGCACGGCTACGCCATCGTCCGCGGCTTCCTCGCCGCCGACGAGATCGCCGCCGTCAAGCGCGAGACCGACAAGGTGATGGCCGAGGGCCTCGCCCACCACGCCAGCTACCGCGACCGCAACCTGATGTTCGAGATTCTGAACGATCCCGGCGCGCGCCGCCGCGTCCTCCTGCAGGCCCACTGGTTTGCCTGGATCAATCCGGCGCTCGAGGCCCTGCGCCGCCACCCCCGCTATCTCGAGATCATGGAGCCGCTCCTCGGCCGCGACATCAAGCAGGTGACGAACCAGCTCCATTGGAAGCCGCCGAACGCCAGGTTCACCGGCTACCGCTTCCACCAGGACCTGCGCTTCCGCGAGCGGCCGGAGGTCTATAGCAACCTCGACCGCACCTACCTCAACACCGGCCTCGCCATCGATCCGCACGGCCCCGAGAACGGCGGCCTCGCCGTCTTCGACGGCAGCCACAAGCGGGGATATCTCGGCCTCTCCGACGACGGGCCCATCATGAAGGGCGAGACCCAGGAGGCCGAGCTGCGGCGCGCCGGCCTCGATCCCGCTGCCCGCGTCGACCTCCGGCTCGCCCCCGGCGACCTCGTGATCTGGACGCTGCTGACCGTGCACGGCTCGCTCCCCAACCGCTCCGGCCGCGACCGCTGCTTCATGATCAACTCCTACGTCCGCGCCGCCGACTCGCCGGCGCGCGGCGAATGGGTGTTCCGCGACGGCCGCTCCACGCCCCTCGGCCACGAGCCGGAGATCTGCAAATACGAGCAGCTCCGCGAACGCCCCGGCCCCTTCTACATCGAGGACGACTGGACCGGCGAGGCGCTGGCGGAAGCAGCGGTTTTGCAGCAATAAATTCCCATCGGGAGAGGTTGTTTCACTGCTGCTGCGATTGGCGTGATCGTGTCCCCTCTACCGCGAAGCGGGAGAGGGGACACGAATCCGTAGGAGGATAAGATCATGTGGACCGATCGGCGGATCATCGACCTCTTCGGCGTCGAGCATCCCATCCTGCTGGCGCCCATGGCGGGCCCGGGGACGGCGGAGCTCGCGATTGCCGTCGCGGAGGCCGGCGGCCTCGGCGCGCTCCCCTGCGCCATGTCGAGTCCGGAGCAGATCCGCACCGATCTCGGCGTGATCCGCCAGCGCACGGCGAAGCCCATCAACCTGAACTTCTTCACGCACGCGCCGGCGCAACCCGATCCCGCGCGTGAATCGCGCTGGAAGGCGCGGCTGGCACCCTACTACGCCGAGCTCGGCGTCGATCCCGCCAAGCCCGTGCCGTCCGTCAACCGCGCGCCCTTCGACGCGGCGACATGTGCCATCGTCGAAGAGTTCAAGCCGGCGGTCGTGAGCTTCCATTTCGGCCTGCCGGAGCCGCGGCTGCTCGCGCGCGTGCGGGCCGCCGGCTGCAAGGTGCTGGCGTCGGCGACCACCGTGGCCGAGGCGAAGTGGCTGGCCGAGCGCGGCTGCGATGCGATTATCGCCCAGGGCGCGGAGGGCGGCGGCCATCGCGGCATGTTCCTCACCGAGGACGTCGCTTCCCAGGCCGGCACCTTCGCGCTGGTGCCGCAGGTCGTGGACGCGGTCACGGTGCCCGTCATCGCCGCCGGCGGCATCGCTGATGCGCGCGGCATCGTGGCCGCCCTGGCGCTCGGCGCCGCGGCGGTGCAGATCGGCACGGCCTATCTCTTCTGCCCGGAGGCCAAGGTCACGGCGCTGCACCGGCAGGCGCTGCGCAACGCCCGCGACGACGGCACCGCCCTCACCAACCTGTTCTCCGGCCGTCCCGCGCGCGGCCTCATCAACCGCGTGATGCGCGAGGTCGGACCACTCTCGGCGGAGGCGCCGGCCTTCCCGCTGGCCGGCGGCGCCCTGGCGCCGCTGAAGGCCGCCGCCGAGGCCAAGGGCTCGGCCGACTTCACGTCACTCTGGTCGGGGCAGGCCGCGGCGCTCGGCCGCGAAATGCCGGCCGCCGACCTCACGAAACGGCTAGCGCAGGAGGCCCTTGCCCGCCTGGGCCCTCGATGACGCCGCCTTGTCGCCGCAGCGCCGTGGCTCCTGACATCACCCTGTCAGGAGCCCCTTGCTAGGCTCGCGCCGAGCCTTCGCCGACATCGCGGCACCACCGTTCGAACCGGAGAGGAGAGCGACGCATGGCAAACTACAGGGGCGGCTGCTTGTGCGGGAACATTCGCTACAGCAGCTCGGCAACGCCGACCCGCCCGCATTTCTGCAGCTGCCGGATGTGCCAGCAGTGGTCCGGCGCGCCGGTCGTGGCCTGGGTGGATTTTCCCCAGGAGTCCCTGACCTTCGACGGACCGGGCGGCGAGCCCGCCTTCTTCCGTTCGTCGGAGATCGCTCGCAGAGGCTCTTGCCCGAAGTGCGGGGGCTCGATCTGCGCCGTGGAGGATGGCTCCGACAAGATCTGCATGACGATAGCCACCCTCGATGATCCCAATGTGCTCGTGCCGGAGGCGCGGAGTTTTCCGAACTCGGCACCATCGTGGCTGCGGGTCGAGGCCGTCGCCTCCGCCACCGTGGCAAAGTCATGACCACCTCGAAATAGCTCCGCGGGCGCAAGCGCGATCAAACGAGCCGCGGGGCAGCCGGGCAGAATCGGCCCTGCTTACGTGAGGCTCCCATGGATCCCGTCGGAAAAGCGCTCTGGTTCATCGAAAGCCACTTCGCGGGCGACATCACGCTCGAGGAGATCGCGGCGGCCGGCGGCGTCTCCCGCTTCTACATGTCGCGCGCCTTCGGCACGGTGACCGGCCACTCGGCGATGCGCTATGTGCGCGGACGCCGCCTGACCGAAGCGGCCAGGTCGCTCGCCGCCGGGGCGTCCGACATCCTGTCGGTGGCGATCGAGGCGGGCTACGGGTCTCACGAGGCATTCACCCGGGCGTTCCGCGATCAGTTCGGGCTCACGCCCGAAAGCGTTCGCGCCCAGCGCCATCTCGACAACCTCGCACTCCTGGAGCCCCTCACCATGGACGAATCCTTTGTCACCAACCTCGAACCGCCACGCCTCGAAACCGGCAAGCCCCTGCTGATCGCCGGATTGGGCGAGCGCTACACCTGCGAAACCAGCAAGGCCATCCCCGCCCAGTGGCAACGCTTCGGGCCTCACCTCGGCAATGTGCCCGGCCAGATCGGCCGGACGACCTACGGCGTCTGCTGCAACACCGACGAGGACGGCAATTTCGACTACATCTGCGGCGTCGAGGTCGCCAGCTTCTCGGAGCTGCCCCCGGAGTTCAGCCGCGTGCGCGTTCCCGCGCAGCGCTATGCCGTGTTCTCCCACCGCGACCACATCTCGACGATCCGCCGCACCGTCAACACCATCTGGAACCGGTGGCTGCCGGACTCCGGCCATGAGGTCGCCGACGCGCCCAATTTCGAGCGCTACGACGAATCCTTCGATCCCCGCGGCGGGACCGGCGGCCTGGAGATCTGGATCCCGATCAAGAAGTGATCCCGCTGGCGACGGGATGACGGCGACGATCATCCCGTCTCCTCCCCCACTGCGTGCTACGGGATGCACACATCTTCCGAAATTCGGCGAGTATATATTCCCCTCCCCTTGCGGGAGGGGTAAGGGGGAGGGGTCTGCGCGCGGCAGCGCGCCAAAGAGTCTGGATTGCGGACTGCCGCGACAGCCAGATTTTCCTCCGTCAGGAGAGTCGGCACAGGCGGCGAGGAGTCTGCGCGCCCTTTCTCCAGTCGGGATCATCGATTCACGCGCGCCTGTCGGCGCGAAACCCCTCCCCCTTCCCCCTCCCGCAAGGGGAGAGGAAGAAAAAAGACGGCACGGAATGTGCGCATTCCGTAGCACCGCGTGGAGAAGGAATGTTTTCCTCACTCTTCCTCCCGCTTCCCCCTACAGCCCGAATTTCTGCTTAATCAGGTTCGCGCACTCCATCGGAGTGGCGCGGCTCGTATCGACTTCGAGGTCATACGTCAGGTTCTTGTGGACGCGGTCGTATTGCCAGCGCGCCAGTCCGATCATGCGATTCCCGCGCTCACGCTCGCGGGCCTCGAGAACCTCCAGCGGCGCGAAGATGCCGACCAGGAACAGGTCGAAGGCGGAGAGAAGCTGCGCATACTCCGCCTTCTCGCTTCCCAGCAGGACCTCGTCGACGATCAGGTTGTTTCCCTGCGCGGCCATGGCGGCGACGGCGCGCCGCATGCCGCGCATCGCCCGCTCGGCCGCCGGCCCGCTCGTGATGACGACCGATGGCTTGCCGTCCTCTTCGATGGTCTCGAAGGTGATCCAGTCCGCTTGTCCCCAGCTGGCTTCGGGCAGCATGTCCAGGAACGCATCCATCTGGACATGCAGGAACGGCTCGCGCGTCATCGCCTGCAGCGCCTTCGCGATCGAGCCCTTGCCGGCGCTGCCGACTCCGTTGAGCAGGACGATCTTAGCCCTCGTGTTCAACGCGCACCTTCCGAAGCTTTAGGGAGGAGCACCCGGGACAGGCTCATAGGACATTTTGCTCATGGCCCAAAAGGATCAGGTCCTAGCGGGCGGTCTCGTAGCCGTCGGGGACGCCCCTGGTGGCAAGGACGAACTGCCATACGTGGATCGCCCGCGAGCGGAATGATCCGGCGCAGCTCAGCAGGTAGTACTTCCACATTCGGTAGAATTGTTTTTCGCTCTCGTCGCGCGGCTTCGGCCACGTGGCGTCGAACTTGTGGAACCAGGCCATGAGGGTCTTGTCGTAGTGCGGCCCGATGTTGTGCACATCGACGACAACGAAGAGGTTCTCGATTGCCGCGCCGATCTGCGCGATGGACGGCAGCACGCCACCCGGGAAGATGTATTTCTCGAACCAGGGATCGATCATTTTGATGGAATCGGGGGAGCCGATGGTCTGCAGCATGAACAGCCCATCGTCCTTTATGGCGCGCCGCGCCACTTCGAAATAGGCGCGGAAGTTCTTGTAGCCGACATGCTCGAACATCCCCATGGATACGATGTGGTCGACCTTGCCGGAAAACTCGCGATAGTCCTTGACCTGGAACTCGACCGGAAGGTGCTTGTAGCGCTGCGCGCCGTAGGCCGCCTGATCCGCTGAGACCGTCACGCCGACGCAGCGGGCGCCGTACTTTTCCGCGGCATAGCCCATGAAGGCGCCCCAGCCGCAACCGATGTCGAGCACGCTGTCGCCCGCCTTCAGGCCGATCTTCCGGCAGACGAGATCGAGCTTCGCCTCCTGGGCGGCGTCGAGCGTGTTGGCGCCCTTCCAATAGGCGCAACTTCCGGTCATGCGCGAGTCGAGCGTCGCCATATAGGCGTCGGTTTCGTTGTAGTGCATCCGCGCCACGCGCCGCGCCCGTCCGAGCGTCTGCATGTTGAGCAGGCGTGCCTTCACATGCTGCCAGACCAGGTTGGGCGTCACCCGGAACTGCTCCTTGACCTTCGCTCCCGTGGCGCGGTTGAAGAACTCGGCGAGATCCTCGCAGTCCCACCAGCCGTCCATGTACGCTTCGCCAAGCCCGAGGGTGCCCCGCAGCAATATCCGGTTCCACAGCCTGTGGTCGTGAATCTGCAGGTCCCAGGGATTGGGACCGTCGACGGTGACCCCGACGCGCTCAAGCAGGGCGGTGATTTCGGCTTGCTGAGTCCGCACAGTTGTTCAACACACAGATGTCCAACGGGTCACTCTCGAAGACGGCAGTCATGTTCTCGCGAATATGCCGTTGTAACTATCAGATTCAAATTTGCGGCGGTCAAGTCTGCCTCAAGACGCCGGGCGCTCTGTCGGCAAGCGCCCGTTGGTCAACCCATTTCGGTGAGGCCGATAGGCGGGGGGAGAAAGGGGACTGGGCACCAGGTGAACGGACGTGACGGCTGGACTGGCACTACCTACGCCGCGTCTATCGCGGCAAACGGCGATGCAAAGTTCACCGGCGACTGGAAATTAATCGTGCCGAGCGACGGCATCATCACGTTCGACGACGGTGAGTTCTGCTACACTTGGGCGGGCGACATCAAGGCTTGCGGCCTGATGCTGCGGAATCCCGGGGGAACGCCGGCCAACGAAAATGAATTCATCTGGTATTCCACCCGCGGCACCTATACCTTCTCGTTGGCGGAGTGAACGCAACGCTGAGATTCTGGGCGCTGGTTCAGCTGTTTCCACAAGCATGCGTAGCAGTCCCCTGCACTTGACGTATCATTTTTCGACCGTCGCTACCGCTCCGGTGGTCAAGAGGGGTGGCGCCTTATGTCACTGCTTCCCATCGCCGCCGCCCTGGTTGCCGGCGCCGCTGCCGCTCTGCTCACCGCCGCTACCGGAGGCACCGCTGTCACTCTCGTCGCCACCGCCCGGGGTGCCGGAGTCTTGAGCACCGCCGCTCTGGTCGCTACCGCTCTGCCCATCGCCGCTTCCTGAGGCGCCGCTGCCGCCGCCGGTCTGCCCATCGCCGGCGCTGCCCTCACTCCCGCCGCTGGTGCTCGCGCTGCCGCCGCTCTGATCGCCGGCGCCCTGCGCGTTGCCGCCCGCGCCGCTGCCACTCGATCCACTGTCGCTGCCGGTGTTGCCAACGCTCGCGCTGTCACTGCTCGCGCTGTCGGCGCCCTGATCTCCGGCGCTCTGGGCACTAGCGTCCGTGCCGTTGCTGCTCTCGCTGTCATCGTTGCTCGGCGTACTGCTGCCACTCGTACTGCTCGCTTCTGCCTGAACGGCACTATCGGTACCGACGGCGGGTGCGGAGTCGGACGGAGCAGCCGCCGGCGCGGATGTTCCGCTCGATACCGGCGTGCTTGTCGATGCGGGCACGTCGACAGATACGGCTGGTGCGCTCACCGAGGTGCTGGTCGACACAGGCGCGCTCGTCGGCAGAGACATGCTCATCGGCAGGGACGGAGCTGTCGTGGTGGTAACGGGCAGCGTTGCCGCCGGTTGCAAGAGGACTGTCGGCGCGCGCGCCTTGTCCGTGTCGTGGCTGCCTTGCGCCGCCGCGCCGGTCTCCTGCAGGGGAATCGCTGCGCCCTTAGCGGTCGCCAACGGCTTGGCTGTCGTCTGGTTCGCTCTCGGCGTGGTCTCGTCGGGAAGATAGAAGATGTCGCCGTTCCCGCTGTCGGGCGTTGCCCTCTCTCCCCATTCATCCTCGGAAGGACCTGAGATAGACCCCTCGGGCGTCGCGCCAGGCGAAGGGTCCCCCGCTGCCGGCTCCGCTGACTCCTCCGGCATCGCGAAGAGGTCCACAGCCTGGTTCGTACTGTCGGCGAGCTGGATATCGGCCTCGATGGCTTGATGGGCTTCCGATCTGACGGTGGCGGAGTCGGTGACCGATACCGATACGATGGTGACGACAGCCGCCAAGAGGGTCCGACGGCCACTATGAGAAGAGTTCTCCCGGTCGCATAAGGCGCACATGGCGCATCTCCGGGGCATGATTGAAGCGTGCAGAGATAATTCAGCTTCGGGCGGTTTGTTCCAAATCCCTTTCGGCCGAAACGGCGCCGTCATGCCGCGCGCTGGGACATTGTGCGTAAGAACATATTGACAACTTATCTGCCGTATGCCATGCTAGTTTTGTGACATGCGTAAAACTGGGCGGTGGCTCTGCAACGCATATGTCATCCTCACTTGCGGTCATGCTGGAGGTTTTCGTGACGACCGAATTTACGCAAAATTGCCCCGACGCTTTGCCGGAACGCCTTGCGGCCGCCGCCGGCGCAGGCGACCTGGCCGCCGCGGCGGCGATCGATGCCGAGGAAGGCGACAAGTTCCTGCACACCCTGCTCGCCGACCAGATGGCGGCCACGCATCTCCTGACGATGCGCATGGCCGGCGCGGCCGATCGCGCCATCGCCGCCGCGGGCGCCGGTGGGGGCGACGACAACCTGCCGCTCTTCGATCTCGCGGCCGCGCGCTTTGCCGGCACGGCCGCCCGCCTCAACGGCCGCTATTGCCGCGGCCTGCAGACCTTGCGGACGCTGGCCGCCCTCACCGCCGAAGAGGAAGTCGAGTGGCAAGGCGTCCGTTTCATAGACGACCCCGAGCTATCGCCCGAAGAGAGCGCCCGCCGCATCAATCGCTTGAAATTCCACATGGCGAGGGATCGGACCGAGCCGCAGCGCGAGCCCAATCCGCGCCGGCGCCGGATCGACGCCGCCGAGCAAGCCAGGCTCGCCGCGGCCCAAAACGCCGCCCGCGACCTTGTGGCTGCGACGGGCGTGTCGTCTCTCGCCCATCCGTCGAACGCGCAGCGCGCCACCCTCTTCACCCATCAGCTTGCCGCCGCCCATCGCCTGATGATGCGGCTGTCGGGTCGTGCCGATGCCGTGGTCACGGCCTCTGCCGAGCCGCTCGACCGCCCCGAGAGCCTCCGCCTTGCCCACGGCGCCGCCCGCCTGATGGAGCGTTTTCGCCAGGGTGTGACGATGCTGAACCGGATGCGCAGCGGACCCGACACGCCGCGCCGCACCGAATACTACCTGGCCAGGCCGCTCAGCGACGAGGAGCGCGAGCAAGAGCGGCTGGAGGACATCGCCGCCGGACTCGATCCCGACACTGGTTTACCCGCCGACGCTTCAGCGGCAAATCTGCCCGCCTCCGCCCCGCCGGCAACGACGGACGGGCCCGCCCGCGGTAGCTTCAGCGGAGGTGGCCTGCTCCGCAGAGGCCGCCTCAACAACGGCAACCCCGGCGGCGACTTCCTGGCCGCGCCGCGCTGCGGCGCCCGCACGCGCGCCGGCTGCAGCTGCCGCCAGCCGGCCATGGCCAACGGCCGCTGCCGATTCCACGGCGGCAAGAGCACGGGCCCGCGCACGGAAGCCGGTCGGGCGCGCGCCCGCAGCAACCGCCTCGTCCACGGCCTGCGCTCCGCGGAGATCATCGCTCTCAGCGCCGCCGCGGCGGCCGCCCATCGCCGCCTGGGCGCCCTGCTCGGCGCGTCTGCCGGCAGAGTTCACCGCAAAGGCCACACCGATCGCATCGACCCTCAGGAGATGAAACATACCTCGGTGTCACCCCGGCGAAAGCCGGGGTCCATATTCCAGAGGCCGGAGTCTATGAACCCCGGCTTTCGCCGGGGTGACACACACGGGCTGACGCAGTCAGAGAGCGAAGCCCCCGCTGGACATGGGGTCGATCGCTCGGAATCGAACACCGCCGCTGGAAGTGCGACCATCCTCCCGTTCAGGCGCCCGACACCCGCGCGGTCACCCTGTCGCAGCCGGCTACCACGCGTTCGTTCTTGACCTGCGTCATGGACACACCGAAACTGTTCGTTAACGTCTGGCGTGCAGCCGCGCGCCCAGCGGGAGGGATTCAGGCGGTCGTGGCCGTCTGAAACAGATGGAGCCGGTCGAGCCGGCTCCGGTTCACAGGGAGGATAGTGCATGCCCACCGTATCCATGACGGTGAACGGCAAGGCAGTCTCGGCCGACGTCGAGGCCCGCACCTTGCTCGTTCAATATCTGCGCGAGCATCTCGGCCTCACCGGCACCCATGTCGGCTGCGACACCAGCCAGTGCGGCGCCTGCGTCGTCCATGTCGACGGCAAGTCGGCCAAGAGCTGCACCATGCTGGCGGTGCAGGCCCAGGGCGCCAAGGTCACGACCATCGAGGGCTTGGCCACCGACGGCAAGCTGCATCCGATGCAAGAGGCCTTCCGCGAGAATCACGGCCTGCAATGCGGCTTCTGCACCCCGGGCATGGTGATGAGCGCGATCGATCTCGTGCAAAACAATCCCAAGCCCAACGAGCACGACGTGCGCGAGTGGCTGGAGGGCAACATCTGCCGCTGTACCGGCTACCACAACATCGTGAAGGCCATTTTGGCCGGCGCGCAAGCGATGGGGAGGTAGACCATGGCGCCCTTTATCGGACAGGCGGTGAAGCGCAAGGAAGACTTCCGCTTCCTCACCGGCGGCGGCAACTACACCGACGACATCAACCGGCCCGGGCAGACCTATGCCTATATCGTGCGTTCGCCGCATGCCCACGCCAACATCAAGAAGATCGACACGAGCGCGGCCGCGAAGGCGCCGGGCGTCGTCGCCATCTTCACCGGCGCCGACTACGCCGCCGACAAGAAGGGCGGCCTGCCCTGCGGCTGGCTGATCAACAACAAGGACGGCACGCCGATGGTGGAGCCGCCGCACCCGCCGCTTATCGCCGACCGCGTCCGTCACGTCGGCGATCAGGTCGCCGTGGTGATTGCGGCAACGCGCGACCAGGCCAAGAGCGCGGCGGAACTTATCGTCGTCGACTACCAGGAACTGCCGGCCATCATCTCGACCGGCGATGCGACCAAGCCGGGCGCGCCGCAGGTGTGGGAGCAGGCCAAGAACAACACCTGCTACGACTGGCACCTCGGCGACAAGGCGGCGACCGACGCGGCGTTCGCCAAGGCTGCGCACGTCACCAAGATCGACATCGTGAACCAGCGGCTGATCCCCAACGCCATGGAGCCGCGCGCCGCGATCGGCGACTTCGATCGCGCGACCGGCGACTACACGCTCTATACGACCAGCCAGAATCCGCACGTCATCCGTCTCTTGATGGGCGCCTTCGTGCTGCAGATTCCCGAGCACAAGCTGCGCGTCGTGGCGCCCGACGTGGGCGGCGGCTTCGGCTCGAAGATCTTCCACTACGCCGAGGAGGCGATCGTCACCTGGGCGGCCGGCAAGATCGGCCGTCCGATCAAGTGGACGGCGGAGCGCAGCGAGTCCTTCATGTCCGATGCGCATGGTCGCGATCACGTCACCCATGCCGAGCTGGCCATGGACAAGGACGGCAAGTTCCTGGGCCTGAAGGTGAGCACGACCGCCGCCATGGGCGCGTACCTCTCCACCTTCGCCACGAGCGTTCCGACCTATCTCTATGCGACGCTGCTGGCGGGGGTCTACGCCACCCCGGCGATCTATGCCGAGGTGCGGGCGGTGTTCACCAACACCGTGCCGGTCGACGCCTATCGCGGCGCCGGACGGCCGGAAGCGACCTACCTGCTCGAGCGTATCGTCGACAAGGCGGCGCGCGAGCTGAAGATGGATCGCGTCGAGATCCGCCGCAAGAACATGATCCCGGCCAACGCCTTCCCCTACCAGACTCCGGTGGCGCTGCAATATGACAGCGGCGACTACCAGTCGACGCTGAAGATGGCGCTGGAAGGGTCCGACTTTGCCGGCTTCGAGAAGCGGCGGGCCGACGCCAAGGCGAAGGGCAAGCTGCGCGGCATCGGCGTTTCGACCTATCTCGAGGCGTGCGGCATCGCGCCGTCGGCGGTGGCCGGCGCGCTCGGCGCCCGCGCGGGTCTCTATGAATCCGCCGAGGTCCGCGTCCATCCGACGGGCTCGGTGACAGTTTTCACGGGCTCGCACAGCCACGGACAGGGCCACGAGACCACCTTCGCCCAGATCGTCGCCGACACCCTGGGCGTGCCCTTGGAGAACGTCGAGATCTCGCACGGCGACACCAACAAGGTGCAGTTCGGCATGGGCACCTACGGCTCGCGCTCGCTGGCTGTCGGCGGCTCGGCGCTGGTCAAGGCGCTCGACAAGGTGGTCACCAAGTCCAAGCGCATCGCCGCCCACCTGATGGAGGCCTCGGTCGCCGACATCGAGTTCAAGGACGGCGTCTTCAAGGTCGTCGGCACCGACAAGAGCGTGCCGTTCGGCCAGGTCGCGCTCACCGCCTATGTGCCGCACAACTACCCGATCACCGAGCTCGAGCCCGGCCTCGACGAAAAGGCCTTCTACGACCCGCTCAACTTCACCTTCCCGGGCGGGTGCCACATCTGCGAAGTGGAGGTCGACCCGGAGACCGGCACCACAGACGTCATCAGCTTCGTGGCCGTGGACGACGTCGGCAAGGTCATCAACCCGATGATCGTGGACGGCCAGATTCAGGGCGGCATCGCCCAGGGCATCGGCCAGGCGTTGCTCGAAAGCTGCGTCTACGACAACAACAGCGGCCAGATCCTGACCGGCTCCTACATGGACTACACCATGCCGCGGGCCGACAATCTGCCCTCGTTCAACGTGCAGACCCACAACACCATGTGCACCCACAACCCGCTCGGCTCGAAAGGTTGCGGCGAGGTGGGCGCCATCGGCTCGACGCCGGCCGTGATCAACGCCGTGCTCGATGCGCTGGCGCCGCTCGGCGTCACCGACATCGCCATGCCGGCCTCGCCCCATCGGGTGTGGCAGGCCATCAACAGCGTCAAAGCAGCGGCCGAGTAAGGGAGGACGATACGATGCAAGCCTTCAATTATCAGCGCCCGTCCTCGCTCGCCGACGCCGCCAAGGCGCTCGGCGCCGGCGCGGACGTCAAACTCGTGGCCGGCGGTCAGACCCTGCTTCCGACCATGAAACAGGGCCTGGCGGCGCCGTCCGACCTGGTCGACTTGGCAGGCGTCGCCGAGCTCAAGGGCATCAAGATGGACGGCAACAATCTCGTCATCGGCGCCATGACCACCCATGCCGAGGTCGCCAAGTCATCGGTGGTGCAGGGCGCGATCCCTGCCCTCGCCGCGTTGGCCGACGGCATCGGCGATCCGCAGGTGCGCAACCGCGGCACCATCGGCGGCTCGATCTCCAACAACGATCCGGCCGCCGACTATCCGGCCGGGCTGGTCGGCCTCGGCGCCACCGTCGTCACCAACAAGCGCAAGATCGCGGCCGACGATTTCTTCAAGGGCCTGTTCGAGACCGCGCTCGGGGCCGGCGAGATCGTCACCGCCGTCAGCTTCCCGAAGCCGGACAAGGCCGCCTACGCCAAGTTCCCGCAGCCGGCCTCGCGCTTCGCCCTGGTCGGCGTCTTCGTCTCGAAGAGCGGCAGCAACGTCCGCGTCGCCGTCACCGGCGCCGGCCCGAAGGTGTTCCGCCAGTCCGACATGGAAAAGGCCCTCACCGGCAACTTCAGCGCCGACGCGATTAAAGGGGTCAAAGTCACATCGTCGGGTCTAAACGCCGACATCCACGGCAGTGCCGACTATCGCGCCCATCTCGTCGGCGTGATGGCCCGCCGCGCGGTGGCGGCGGCGAGGTAGGACCGAAACTCAAGGGTCTGCCGGCAAGCGAATCGTGCGTTGGTGAACGATGTCCTTTGCCGGCATTGACCTTTCCGTGCCGTTTCCCGGCGATCACGCCATGCGTGCGCTGAAGATCAATACGAATCTGGCTTGGGTCGGCCTCTATCTGGCGGAGAAGGATCACGACAAAGGCATCACAAAGAATCGGGAGTCGTGGGTCGGCCAGTTCATGAAGATGAAGGCCATGGGGTGGGGTGTTGCTCCGATCTATGTGGGCAAGCAAGTCTCGAGCATCGGCAAGCTCGCACACGGCCCGCAGATGGGCGGGCGCGGTGTCACCGACTTCGAGGGCGCCAACGACGGCGACGTGGCCGTCGGACTCGCCGCGGCGGAGAAGCTTCCCGAGCAAACCATCATCTACTTCGATCTGGAAAAGGGTGCGGGAGCCGGCGGCACTCTCGCACCCGAGTATGTGGAGTATCTGACATCGTGGTCGCGCACGGTTCTCTCCCACGGCTATCTTCCGGGGATCTATTGCTCGTCCGGGCTCGGCAATTTCGTCGCCACCAAGGTACCGGCCGCCGTGGGCAATCCCGCCGCCATGTCGAACGTGTGGATTTTCGATACCAACAAGCATCAATCCGCCAGCGTCGGTAATCCGTTTCCAACCGACCAGGCGCACGATCCCAAGATGTCCGGCTTCGCCAAGGCGACAGCCTGGCAATACGCGCACAAGCATTTCGTGCGTGTGCCGACAACCAATCAACCATTGGAAGTCGATCTCAATACCTCGATTCGGAAGGATCCGGGGCGCCCGGGGCCGTGACCGCGCCCATGATTGCTTCCGCTGTATGCGGCCACGGGTTGATTCAGGCCGACCTATTTGTGATCCGGCTCAAAGCCGGGCGAGCGCTGGTGACACGCAGCCGGAGCGCCGGTCGCTTGCGCCGCCTGCTGGCTCGTCTGCCATCCGGGCGGGCAGCGCGCCAGCATCTCGACGCCGGCCTTCGTTTCGTTCGAACAAAGCTGGAGCGTGGCGATGCTTTGCTCACTGACGCGGTCGGCTTCCAGGCCGGCGCGGATGTTGTCGGCGAGCACCCGCAGCAGCACATAGTGCTGAAGCGTCGCCGCGCGGTCGGCCGCGGCCGCTCCCGGCTGCTGCTGCGCCGCCGCGAGCTGCGCGCGGGCGGCGTCGAGGCCCGAGGCTGCAACGCCGCTCGCCCGCGCATATTGCGCGATGGCATTCTCCAGGGTGGCAAGAAACCTCTCCTGTTGTGCGATCGCCTCGCGAATATGCAGGACATGCCCCGTGTAAGCCGTCTGATCGCAGCTCGCCGCCGCCTTTCCGGCGGCGATCCGCTCCACGTTCATGGCGGGAATGAAATCGCCCAGCGTCAGCGCCACCGCCGGCCAATGGCTTTCGGCGGCGAACACCGCCGTCGATGCATGCCGGCCGCTCGCTTCGTAGTCTGCACTGATGCTGTAGACATCGTTAGGTTGGCCGTGGACGATACGAAGATTGACGATGCCATCGCGATCGGTCACGCCCGCGCCCACGGCCGCCGGCGGAACGATGCCGTCCGGCGACCCATCGGCGTAACCGGCCGCCTGCCTGATCGTCACGGCGACGTCGCCGACAGGATTGCCGTCGGGCCCGCGCACGGTCACTTTCACCAGCGCATCGGCCCACCCTGGCGTCGCGACGACGCCGGCGGCAAGCACCAGCATCGCGAGACTCACGGCCGTCCCCTTCATGGCATTCCCTCGCCCCCGACATCGCTGCAGCGCGCTGTGCGGCCATGTTTGCGGACCGCACCGCGATTACGCCCCACCACCCTACGGGCATCAAGGTTGACCGGAGGTTAAGTGATGCCCCTGCTGCGGAATCGATATCCAGTCGCTGCGATCGTCGCAAACGATGATACACTTCAGCCGGTGACGCTGAAACTACTCCCCGTTCATTTGCGTTCCTAGTCGATGCCACACACGCTATCCCTGCTGATGCGCTTAGGCTGGCTGCCGGCGGCAGTCCTGTGCTGGACAACGGCAGCGCCGGCGGCCGACTTGACGGTCAAGGCCGTGATCGAGCGCCTGGTTCAGTCGACCCGCGAACAACCGGCGGATTTCTCGGGCCTGGACCTCAGCTATCTCGACTTCAGCGATCTCGATTTCAAGCATGCCCATCTGGCCGGCGCCGATCTCTATGGGAGCGACCTGTCGCACGCCGATCTTTCCGGAGCGAACCTGTCCGGTGCCCGGCTCGACCGCACGGTGATCATCGGTACGAATTTCGCGGGCGCCAACCTGTCCCGGGCCAGTCTGCTGCGGCCGGCGGCGTTCTCGGGCCTCGAGAGCAAGCGCGAAGAGGCGCCCCGATTTACGGGTGCCGATCTGTCGGGGGCCCACCTGTTCGGCCGCTTCAGCGAAGGCGATTGGCGGGGCGTCAACTTGTCGGCGGCGCAGATGGGCACCGATCGCTCGACGGAGTCGCTGCTGTTCCGCACCGAGCTCGCCGGCTGCGATCTGGCAGGCGCGAACCTCGTCGGCGCCGATCTCACCGGAGCCACCCTGGCATTTGCCGACCTCACCGGCGCCGATCTGTCCGGCGCCAACCTGACCGGCGCAGATCTGTCGCGCGCCATTCTTACGGGCGCCAATCTGACAGGGGCCGACCTCACGACAGCCGATCTCGATGGCACCGTGCTGAAGAACGTCAGGGGCCTGCACCAGACCCGGGGCCTCGATGCTGCGCGCCATCGCGCCGCGGCGATCGAGTAGCGAGCAGAGATGAGAGTCGCCGCGCTGGCGCTGCTCGGACTCAGCCTGACGGCGCCACGGCCGGCAATGGCGCAGTCGACCGTCGATCGCGTCGATGTCGCGCTCGTGCTTGCCGTCGACATCTCCGGCTCCGTCGACGAGAATCGCTTCTCGCTGCAGATGGAAGGCATCGCGCGTGCCTTCGAGGACCACGACGTGCAGAGCACGATTCTGTCCGGCCAGTATGGCGCCGTGCTCGTCACTCTCGTGAACTGGTCGCAGAAGCCGCAGATGGCCGTTCCCTGGCGCGTGATCGCCAGCCCGGCCGATGCGATGGCCTTTGCCGCCGACGTCCGGCGCGCCCCGCGTCGGGCCGAGGATTTCACGTGCATGTCGCTGATGATGCAGGTGATAGGAGAAAAGGTGCTGCCGCTGATGCCGGTGCCGGCCGTCCGCAGGGTGGTCGACATTTCCGGCGACGGCCGCGACAACTGCAATCCGCGGACGGCCGTCGACAGCGAGCGCGACGGCCTGGTCGCCGACCGCGTCACGATCAACGGCCTGCCGATCCGCGAAGGCAGGGAAGCCGAGACTATCGCCCAGTGGTATGAGCAGCATGTCATCGGCGGCCCGGCAGCGTTCCTGCTGCCGGCAAATGGCTATCAGGACTTCGGCCGCGCGATACGTCAGAAGTTCATCATCGAGATCAGCGGCCGGCAACCTCGCTTCGCACCAAGCGTCGCGAGTCGGTGACGGGCGTCACATGCAGATCGACCTGGCCCCGGGTAGGGGGTGCTCGCTTGAGGATTTCACTCTCGTAGCCCGTCTGATGTCTGCTGACATTGCGGGCGCGTCGAGAACCGGCTAGCTTGCCGGCCGTTCAATTCCCACCAGACGCGCATCTTCATGGCACTTCCCGCCTCGGTCGACGAAACCCTCAATCTGCTGACGGCCGGCAACTATGTCGCGGACCGCAGCCTGGCGACAGCGCTTCATCTCGCCCTCCGGCTGCATCGGCCGCTGTTCCTCGAGGGCGAGGCAGGCGTCGGCAAGACGGAGATCGCAAAGGTCCTCGCCGACACGCTCGGGCGGCGCCTGGTGCGGCTGCAGTGCTATGAGGGCCTGGATGTCGGTTCGGCCGTCTACGAATGGAACTACTCGCGGCAGATGATCGAAATCCGCCTGGCCGAAGCGGCCGGCGACAGCAGCCGCGAGGCGCTCGGCGCCGACATATTTTCGGAGCGGTTTCTGATCAAGCGGCCGCTGCTGCAGGCGCTGGAGAAGGACATCGCCGGCGCGCCGGTGCTTCTCATCGACGAACTCGATCGCACCGACGAACCGTTCGAGGCCTATTTGCTGGAGGTGCTGTCGGACTTTCAGATCACCATCCCGGAAATCGGGACGATCCGGGCCGAGGAGCCGCCGATCGTCGTCATCACCTCGAACCGCACGCGCGAAATCCACGATGCCCTCAAGCGTCGCTGTTTCTATCACTGGGTCGACTACCCCGATGCGGCACGCGAACTCGAGATCCTCAAGGTGAAGGCGCCGCGCGCGGCGGCCGAGCTGTCGCGACAGGTGGTAGGCTTCGTGCAGGAACTGAGGAAACGCGATCTCTTCAAACTGCCGGGCATCGCCGAGACGATCGACTGGACCGAGGCCCTCCTCCAGCTCGACCGCATCTCGCTGGATCCGCAGGCGATCAACGACACCCTGGGCGTGCTGCTCAAGTACCAGGACGATATCGTCAAGATCCGCGGCAGCGACGCGGCCAGCATCCTCGATCAGGTCAAGACGGAGCTGGCGGCAGCGCGCTGACGCCTACGACAAATCCTGCTTGCCGCTGCGATTCGCCAGCAGAGTCCGCACGGCCGCCACGAGTTGGCTGCCTGTGAACGGCTTCGGCAGAGTCTGGTCGGCGCCGAAGGATTCGGCAAACCGGAGGAGCTGCGTTTCGCCGCCGCCGGAGCCGCCGCCGGAGATCGCCAGAATCCGAATATCCGGGAATCGCTGTCGCGCCTCGCGGATCGTTTCCAGCCCTTCCTGTTCCGGCATGAGGATATCGGTGATGACGGCATCCACTGGCGTGGTTTCGAGCAGCTCGAGGCCGAGGCGCCCGTTGCTCGCCGTGACGACATCGAATCCGGCCGTCTGCAACATGTCGGTCAGGGCAGCGCGTACGAGGTTGTCGTCGTCGATGACCAGGAGCCGTGTCGAGACTGCATCATTCATGTTGCTTCGCCCGGCTCACGACGCCGGCCCCTCCGGCCGCGCTATGCCATACCGACGCCTAGTATATCCCGAATCCTGCGGGCCAAGTCTGCTTTGGAGAATGGCTTGGCCAGCAGGTCGTTGCCGGTTCCTTGGACGCCGCCCGGCCCAAAGGCGTTTTCCGCGTAGCCGGACATGTAGAGAATACGGATGCCAGGCTGTCGCTTGGCGGCTTCGCGCGCGAGGGCGGGGCCATTCAGCTTCCCCGGCATGATGACATCGGTCAGCAGCACGGCGATCTCCGCGTGCTGCTCGATCGCCTTCAATCCTGTCGCCCCATCGGCGGCTGTGAGCACACGGTAACCCAGGCTTTGCAGCATGGCCACGATCGTGCCGCGGACGGAGGCGTCGTCTTCGACGACGAGTATGGTCTCCTTTCCTGCGGGAGCTTGCTCTGGAGCGCCCCGCTCGGCGCGCCCGCCCTCGCCCGTCGCGCCGCCCACAGGCAGATGGATCTTGACGGTCGAGCCGAGCCCGACCTCGCTGTAGATGCGCATGTGACCGCCGGACTGCTTCACGAAGCCATATACCATGCTCAACCCCAGGCCGGTGCCCTTGCCGACCTCCTTGGTCGTGAAGAATGGATCGAACGCGCGCGCGAGTATCTCCGGCGTCATTCCGGTGCCGGTATCGCTCACCAGCAGCGCGACGTATCGTCCGGGCGCGATCTCCGTTCCCTGCCAGTTGACCGTCTCGTCGAATTCCTGATTGGCGGTCTCAATGGTCAGCGTACCGCCGTCCGGCATCGCATCGCGGCCGTTGACGGCGAGATTGAGCACTGCCGACTCGAGCCAGGTCGGATCGATCCGGACGGACCACAGATCAGCCGCGAGCTGCATGCGAATGGTGATGGATTCGCCGAGCATCCGCCGCAGCAGTTCGCCCATGCGCGCAACGCATTCGTTCAGATTCACGATGCGTGGCGCCAGCATCTGCTGGCGGGCGAAAGCGAGCAGGCGCTGGGTCAGCTCGGCGCCACGCCGCGCCGCTTCGCTCGCCAGCCGGACGCGGGCGAGGCCCTGCGCATCGCCGCCGACTGAAAGCTCGAGCAGCTCAAGGCTGCCGAGGATCACGGTCAGCAGATTGTTGAAATCATGCGCCACGCCGCCCGTGAGCTTGCCGACCGCATCCATCTTCTGCGCTTGCGCCAGCTGCTGCTCGCGCGACTTGCTTTCCGTGATATCGAAGATGAACCCGAAGCCAACGCGGCTGCCGTCTTCGCGCGTTTCGACCTTGATGATATCGCGCACCCACACGACCCGACTATCCGGGCGCAATACCCGATATTCGAAATACTCGTCGCGCGGGCCATCGTTGAATGACGCCGCGTGCTGGCGGGCCGCCTCGCGATCCTCCGGCAGGATCATCGACAGCCACTGTTCCTCATACTTGAGGACGTCGGGCCGGACGCCCAGCATGCGTTCGATCTGCGGTCCGACATAGAGGAAGCGCCGCGAGTCGATGTCCCAGGTATAAGGCACGACATCGGACGACTCGACCAGATGCCGGAAACGTCGCTCGCTCTGCTCGAGCGCGAGCTCCGATCGGCGGCGGTCGGTGATGTCCAGCCCGACGCTTACGATATAGCGTATATTTCCTGAGCCGTCCCGGATCGGCGCCCGAATGCCGATCCAGCTGCTGAGCTGACCATCCGGGCCGCGGTAGTCGGTTTCATAGAAACGGTGCGTCTGGCCGGTCTCGGCCACCATCCGATCGCGCTCCTCGATCGCGCGCAGGTACTCTGCGGGATACACGTCAGCCATCGAGCGGCCCTCGAACCACTCGATCGGCCGTCCCACATAGTGCGCCTGATAGGCATTGACGATGACATAGCGGCCCATCAGATCCTTGACGGTCACGGTTGCCGGCATCGCATCGATGATGGCCCGCAGCAGGTTCTGGCTTTCGCGGACGCTCGCCTCCGCCTTTTTCCGATCGGTAATGTCGAGGCCGACGCTGACGACATGTTGTACGCGGCCGGTTTCGTCGCGGAGCGGCACGCGGTCAGACAGCCACGTCGTCACCTGGCCGTCGGCATCCGTGTAGACCTCTTCGTGATAACCGGTGGCGACGCCGGTCGCGATGACCTCATTCTCCCGCTGCTGCTCTTCTGCCGCGTATGCATATGGCAGGAACTCGTCCGTCCGCCGCCCCAAGAACCAATCGGGGGCCCGGCGGTGGTATCTGGCAAATTCGGCGTTCACCAGCACATGGCAGTGCGCAGAGTCCCTCACGCTGATGAGCGCCGGCACCGCATCCATCACGGCCTGCAGGAGCGCCTGACTCTCCCGCGCGCGCCGCTCGGCCCGCCTGCGGTCTGTAACGTCGAGTCCGACACTCACGACGTGCGTTACTTTGCCGTTGTCATCGCGGAGCGGCACTTTTCTCGCCAACCAGGCGCTCGATCGTCCGGAGTGATCGCGATATTCTTCCTCGAACAGCGGTGTCGCCTCGCCGGCGGCGATCACGAGATTCTCGCGCTCGCGGATCTGCCGGGCATAGGCTTCGGGGAACACGTCGTCAGCGCGCTTGCCGATCAACCATTCGGCCGGCTGACCGAACTGGGCCGCCATGTCGGCGTTCACCAGGACGTAGCGACCGTCGACGTCTTTCACATGGATCGTCATCGGTACGGCGTCGATGATGGCCCGCAGCAGATTCCGGCTCTCTCTCACCGCCGATTCATTCTGCTTCCGCTCGGTCACATCGAGTGAAACGCTGACGACGTACTGCGGAGACCGCGACCCGATCCGGATCGGCACATCGGTCGAGAGCCAGTTCGTCTGACGTCCGTCGGATTCGGTGTAGACTTCCTCATAGGGCTCGACCGGCCGCTCGTTGCGGAGCGTGCGCGCGTCCCGCTCTCGCAGCAGCCGCGCATAGTCCGGGCGATGGACCTCCTCGATGGGTTTGCCGGGGAACCAGTCTGCTGCATGACCATGGTAGGCGGCGCTGTGCGCATTGACGAAGACATATCGGCCATCGGCGTCGGTGACGCTGACCAGGGCCGGGACGGCGTCGATGACAGTCTGAAGGAGCGCCTCGCTGTGCCGCGACGCCGCCTCGGCGCGCACGCGTTCCGTAATGTCGAGGTCTATTGTTACGACATGCGTGATGGCGCCAGACTCATCGCGAATCGGTGCCTTCCGCTCGAGCCAGGTCCGTACGCGACCATGCCGGTCAGCAGCTTCGATCTGCTCGATCTCGAGTGGCTCCCCGCTTTCGACAACCGCACGATCGCGGGCGGCGATACGCGCCGCCACCTCGGGTTCGAACATGTCCGCAAGCGCTCTGCCCGAGAACCAGTCCACCGCCTGGCCGTGGTAGTCCGCCTCGTATGCGTTGACCAAGACAAAGCGGCCGTCGCGATCCTTCACCGTTATGGCAGCGGGAATGGCGTCGATCAACGCCCGCAGCACGGACTGGCTCCGGCGTAGCGCCTCCTCCATCCGCCGGACTCCCGTGATATCCTGCACGATCCCGATCAGCGCGATCGCCTCATCGCCAGGACCGAGTTCCGGTTGCACCTCAATGCGGCATTGGATCGCTCGGCCGTCGCCGCGGAGTGCCCGAACCTTGCAGTCCAGCGCTCGCTTGTCCATGCCTGCGGTTCGCAGCATGTCGCGAAAGCGCTGGCGATCGTCGGCGTGCAGCATTGCCGCCAAGGCCGCAAGGCTCGCGGCCGCTTGCTTTCGATCGATGCCGAGCAGGCGGCAAAGTCCGTCGGTCCAGGTAACGGTCGCCGCACCCACGACCCACCGAAAGCCGCCGAATTGCCCGTTCGTTGATAGCTCGTCGCGCTGCGCCGGCTGCTCCGACATCTCCCCTCTCATTGCCGCAGCAGTTAGGCCACCGACAACGGGCTTCCGCCACCAATTCCGGTGCACTGAAGCACTCACACTCGCGCGGATCGGATCCGTCGCCGTTGCAGTCGCATCGAGTGCGCACGACCGCAGCGTCGTCGGACCGTCGAACCGCAGCAGCCTCATCCCGGACGAGCGTGCGCCCACCCCACGGGGAAGTGCGGACCGCCATCGGGCTCGGGCGACAACGAGATCGCCTTCGGCGCCCGGGCGGACAACGAGAGGGCGGCCGTCAACACTGCCGGGGTCTGGGCCGCGTGCAAACTAGCATACTTATCCGCCTTTCCCAGGCGTCGTGGGCGCACTTGCGTGACTGCGCCGTCATCCTATGCTGCGTCAGATCGAGGACGATCCCGCGATCAATAGTTCTTGCAATGTTCTAGAGGGTTCTGAGTGCCGATCGGCATGCCCGCCCTACCCGGCAACGCCCGTGAAGATGCGCAGTCTCGGTATTTTGGGACTGGCGGTCGCTTGGCCGAAAACATCATGCATTTCGCCCGCACCCTGCGTGCGGCCGGGCTGCCGGTGGGGCCCGGCAGGGTTCTCGACGCGATCCGGGCGGCCGAAACCGTGGGCATCGGCAACCGTCAAGACTTCTACTGGGCCCTGCACGCCGCGCTGGTGAACCGTCGTGAGCAGC
>Ga0137403_10000418_pt2 | contig 30526 bp, 30 predicted proteins | sample CZOMad2_1_16fung_FD_122057 | JGI IMG/M metagenome (GOLD analysis project Ga0137403, IMG submission 122057) | Vadose zone soil fungal communities from Angelo Coast Range Reserve, California, USA - CZOMad2_1_16fungal (Hybrid Assembly) | ecosystem: Environmental > Terrestrial > Soil > Vadose zone... | reverse complement strand
TGCATGCGCCAGGACCGCTCACCTCAACCCTCTCCCATGGACATGTGGACTGAGCCTGTCGAAGGACGCACGCTGGTCATGCAGCCGACTTGAGCCGTTCGTGGAAGTATCGTGCTAGGGCGCGTCGATAGTCGGAAACCGCGCCTCTCCTGCGACGCAATCCCACAGATAGCACGCCAACCCCAGATCCCCGGTCCACAGCGAGTAGCGCCCCTGGCTGTACTGTCGTCGCGCCGCGTGGCACTGCGCGATTGCGGTCATTGCGAAGGCGCGGGCGCGGTCGAGCCAGAGCGCGTCGCCCGTGCGCTTGTGCAGCTTGAGGAAGGCGTAGCCGTTGCCGGCGGTGCCGTGGCAGAAGTTGGAACCCTTGGCGAGCGGGCCGGCCTGCCAGACGAGTTCGCCGCCGCGGCGCAAGAGCCGCTCCAGCTCGGGCGTCGAAAATGGGCTGTCGGCAAAGGTTGCGATGATGCCGGGCGCGCCGTGGCAATACTGCACCAGCTGAAGCCGGGCTCGGTCGTTCGCCACGGCCGGCCAGTTGACGCCGCCGTCGCCTTCCCGGGCATTGCGGGCGAGCGTCTGCGGCACGGCGTCGGCGACCTGCGCCTGCTGTGCGGAATCGAGCCACTGCCAGCCGCGCAGCAGCGCCAGCATGTTGCCGGCATAGCCATGGACCGGGCCGAGATAGCGGGTCGTGCGGCCATAGAGGTTCTGCGTCCACAGCGGCCCTTCGTCACTCGTTTCGAGTTCACCGAGCAGCCGGCTGGCCTGGCGGGCGAAGGCCGCACGCCAGCGCTCCTCGCCCGTGGTTTCAGTCATGAAGACGCAGACCAGCATCGAGCCGGCCGTGCCCCACATCAATTCCAGCAGCGGCAAGGCGTCATTCTCCGTGACGCGCTGGGCGATCTCATCGGCGATGCTCTGCTCCCCGGCGAGCCGCATCATCAGCAGCAGTGCGCCGAGGTCGCCGCACAGCAGCGAGGCGTGCTGCGGGTAGGGATCATTGGCGTGTTCGGCGCGCGTGGCGGTCAAGAGCCGCGGCAGCAGCCCGCGAAAATCCTGGCCGAATTCGACCGCCCCCGCCCGCCGCAGATGGTCGAGCGCCCACAGCACGCCGGTGGCGCCGAAATAGAGGCTGGTCGATGGTTCGCTGGCGGCCTCGTCGAGCGGATGAGCGGGCCAGAAGCCGTCGGGATCGAACCGTTCGAGCGCGTCATCGACGATCTCCCCAACCGCTGCCTGCGCAAGGTCCGCATCCCACGCTCCCGGGGCGAGCGCAATGTGCCGCTGCGGATCGAAGATCGCGGTCGTGATGGAGGGCCCTTTCGCTGTTCTCATCCGGACGTATCCGCGTTCATCTCTGTCCTTCCCCGCGCGTCCGCTGTTCGGACAATGTCCTCAAGTGTCGCCAACTCGACGCAATGATTTCATAGGCGACGTGACGGCGCAGAGGGTGCCCTTCCGGCAGAACCGGATGATCGAACTCGCCGATCTTCTGCATGCCCAAGCGCTCCATCAGGCCCCATGACGCCTTGTTCGCCGGCGTCGTCACGCTCACCACGCGGCTCAGCCCGAGAGAATCGAAACCGAACGTCAGCACGGTCTCCGCCGCCTCCCGGGCGAGGCCCTTTCCTTGCCACGGCGTAGACAGGCGCCAGCCGATTTCGACGGCCGGCGTGAAGAACGCTTGCCAGGGAATGTGCTCCAGCCCGCATAACCCGATCAGCGCACCGCTCTCGCGTTCCTCGATCGCCCAGAGACCCCACCCATACCGCGCGAAGTGCGCATCGATCCGGTCCAGCATGGCGGCCGAACCTGCGCGCGAGAGCGGCGACAGGTACCGCCGCACGGCCGATTCGTCATTGATTGCAGCGAAGGGCGCACGGTCGTCCGCGCGCCAGCGACGCAGTCGAAGACGGGCGCTGTCTAGCTCCATGCGGATGAATATGGAAGCGGCGCAACCGCGAGTCGAGTGCCTGCCGAGTCGGATGCAAGCCCGATCGTCACCCGCGTCGGCCGCTCCAATTGCAGGTCCCGGGACCTTATTGGGCCAGGCTTTCCCGCGGCCGGAAGCGGTCCATCAGCAACCAGAAAGCAATTGCCAGGTTCAGCAGGTTCCACCCTATGCCGTTGAGAAAGGCGGCCCGATAGGATCCCGTCAGGTCGTAGATCTCGCCGGACATCCAGCCTCCGAGGGCCATGCCGACCACGCTCGACATGAGCACGAGGCTCACGCGGGCGCCCGCCTCGCGCGCGGGAAAATACTCCCGCACGACCAGCGCATAGTTCGGGACGATGCCGCCTTGCGACAGCCCGAAGATCGCCGAAACGATGTAGAGAGACGTCAGCCCGTCGAACGGCAGATAGGCGATCAACGACAGCCATTGCAGCACCGAACCCAGGATCAGTGTCTTCAATCCGCCGATGCGGTCGGCGATGACCCCGGAGCCGAGGCGGCTGACGACGCCAAGGCCCAGCATGATCGACAGCATTTCCGCGCCCCGCGCCGTCCCGTAACCGAGATCGCCGCAATAGGCGATGATATGCACCTGCGGCATGGACATGGCGACGCAGCAGGCAATGGCCGCCAGCACGAGCAGGCCTTGAAGGTGGGCGGGCGACAACGGCAATCGGCCCGGCGTCGATGGCATGCGGATCGGGTCGACTCTGTCGCCATCGTCGATCACCGCCCGCCCTCGCAGCAGCAGCGCCAGCGGCATCATGGTCACGACGCAGAAGCCGCCGATCATCATGTATGATGGGCGCCAGCCGACAGCCGCAATCGTGCGCTCCAATATCGATGGCCAGATCGCGCCGGCAAGGTAGTTGCCGCTCGCCACGACGGACACCGCGATGCCGCGCCACTTCACGAACCAAAGCGAGACGTCCGCGACCAGAGGACCGAACGTGGCGGCGCTCCCGAGCATGCCGATGAGGAGCGCCTGCACGAGCACGAACTGCCAGTAGGACGTCGCAAACGCCGCCGCAAGAAAGCCGATGCCGAGGATCGGCGCGCCCAGGATGAGCGGGAACATGATGCCGAACCGATCGGCGACCCGCCCCATCAGCACGCCGCCGGCCGCGAAGCCGACCATGGTCGCGGTGAACGGAAGCGAGGCGCCGCCCCGGCCGACGGCGAATTCGGCCTGGATCGTCGGCAGGACGACGACGGCAGACCACAGGCCGACGCCGCCGATCGTGCTCAGCGCGAGCGACGCCGCCAGCCGCCACCAGGCATAGCTGCTGTCGGGAGTCCGCGGCCTCTTCGGCGTGATCGGCATGGTCAATCCAACGTTTTCTGGATGAACGTCGATTCGAATTGTCTGTGTCGGCGCGTTGGTCGGTTCCTGTATCAGGCTTCCCGGTTCGCGCCTCATCTAGGGGGGATTGGGATCGGCGACGTGCGTCCTTCGACAGGCTCAGGATGGGGCTTTTTCTTCGTGCCTCCAAGAACTCCCCTCATCCTGAGCCTGTCGAAGGACGCAAGCCAGTCATGCAGCCCGGAGATGTGTGCATGCCGTAGTCCGCAAGGGAAGGCGCCTTATCACGGCGCTCACGGCACCTTCATGAGTCCACGTCCTGCAAAGGCGACAATTCCGCGATGTCGCGCTTGAAGGGCAAGGCGTCGCCGATGTCGGGCGCATCCAGTTCCTGCGCATAGCGGTGGCCCGCATAGACGGCGGCGGCGATGAGGCCGGGGGCGTTGGCATCGCCGATCAGCTTGACCGAGGCGATGCCCGCCGCCACCCAATCGCTGCGCCGTGCCTGCAGGTCGAGATAGAGCGCGTCACGCGGGTCGCGGGCCGTCACCAGCAGCACGGAGTCGCCGGCGATCGACGACGGCTTGCCCGTGAACACACAGGCGATCTCGACGCCGCCGCGATTCACGCGCGTCAGCGCGTGGTGCGCCCTGATGTCGACGCCGAGCTGCAGCAGCCGGGTCTGAATCTTTTCCTGCTCCAGCGTATTGCGGGCCCAGTTCGCGACTTCTCCCGACGGCGTCACGAACGTCACCCGGCGGCCCTCTGCCACGAGCAGCTCCGCCAGCACGCTGCCCATGTAGTAGTGATCGTCGTCATAGAGCACGACATGTCCGCCGCTCGGCCGCTTGCCCGCCATCAGGTCGTCGGGCGTCAGCAGTTCCGCGTCGTCGGCGATCGGGATCGGCGTGTGATGGAAGCGGGCCGTGCCGTCGCGCCGCCACTGGGCGCCGGTCGCGATGACCACATGCCTGAACCCGTATTCGAGCAGGTCGTCCGCGCCCAGCCGGCTGTCGAGAAAGGTCTCGACAGTCGGCATCTGCTTCAGCTGCTGCAGCCGGTAGTCGCGCACGCGCGCCCAGGCCGCGAGGCCGGGCAGCCGGCTCTCGCGGGTCACGCGGCCGCCGAGTTCCCGTCCCGCCTCCGCCAGCGCCACGGTGTAGCCGCGCCGGCCGAGGGCGCGCGCGCATTCGAGCCCGGCCGGCCCGCCGCCGACGATCAGCACGTTGGCGTCCGACTCCTTCGGCCGGATGCGCTCGGGATGCCAGCCCTTGCGCCATTCCTCGCCCATGGTCGGATTCTGCGTGCAACGCGAGGGCGACATCGTCATGTCGCCGGTGATGCAGATGTTGCAGCCGATGCATTCGCGGATGTCCTCGAGCCGGCCCTCGTCGATCTTCCTCGGCAGAAAGGGATCGGCGATCGAGGGCCGCGCCGCGCCGATCAGGTCGAGGATGCCGCGCCGGACCTGCGACACCATCGTGTCCGGCGAGGTGAATCGTCCCACTCCCACCACCGGCTTCGTCGTCAGCTTCTTGATGCCGGCGATGTAGGGCTCCTGGAAGCCCTCCGGCGTGAAACGCGAGGTCCCGGAATCGTTCGCCCAATCCGAGAGCGTCACGTCCCACAGGTCCGGCAGCTCCGCCATCAGCGCGATGACCTCGTGCATCTCCTCCCGGTGCAGGCCGGCCGGTCCCAGCAGCTCGTCGATGCTCACGCGCACGCTGACGCCGCAGCGGTCGCCGATCGCGCTCTTCACGTCCTCGGTGATCTCGCGCAACAGCCGCGCCCGGTTGGCGAGCGGGCCGCCATACGCGTCGGTGCGCCGGTTGTAGCGGCGCGACAGGAAATGCTGCGGCGTGCCGAAGCCGTGGGCGGCGTAGAGGCAGACGATGTCGTAGTCCATGCGCCTGGCGCGCATCGCCGCGTTCACATACCAGCGGCGCAGGTTGCGGATGTCGTCGAGGTCCATGGCGCGCGCCTGCACGGGATCGGCGTAGTAGGTGATGATCGGCGTGTGCGAGGGCGCCAGCGGGATCTCCCGCGTATAGAGATTGGAGCCGTTCATGCCGGCATAGGCCAGCTCGATACCGGCGAGGGCACCATGGGCGTGCACGCGCTCGGCGACGCGCGCCAGCATGGGCATGTCGCGGTCGTCCCACAGGCGCAGCTCGATGAATGGCGTGATCTCCGAGGTGTGATGGATGTCGGCCTGCTCGGTGCAGACCACGCCCCAGCCGCCCTCGGCCTTCATTTCCCGCATCGCCGTCATCGCCGTCGGATCGCGAAAACCCAGCCCGTTGCAATGCGGCACCTGGAAAAACCGGTTCTTCGCCGTCACCGGCCCGATGCGCACGGGCTCGAACAGGACATCGTAGCGGGGGTCACGGGGCATGGGTCGATCCGAACCTGCTGGCATTCAATTCACGGACGATAGGCACGAAAAGGCCCCGCCAGGATACATGATTCCGGCAGATCTACGCCGCGGCCGCGGAAATGGCGGATGGCCTCGCGGCAAGCGCGCGCGGGCGCCACCAGGTTGATGTCCGGCGTGCGATGCCGGGAGGCGCTTCACGCCTCGAAGTCGCGGTCGACGTCGGCGGGCTCGTAGATGCCGGCGCCGATGCCGCGCCCGGCGCCCGTCACGCGCACCACCTTGCCGGTCGAGTCGATCACTGCGGGTCTCTCCTCATGCAGCGACGCTGCGTGATGTCGTTTTCACACCCGCAGGTACTTTGGCCGCAGATGCGATTCCATTGCCTTGATGACGCGGGCGGCGACGAAGCTCATGACGAAGTAGACGGTGCCGACAAGGAAATAGGTCTCTTCCGTCCGGAACGTGGCCGAGACGATGTAGCGGCCCTGTTGCATCAGTTCCTCGACCGTGACGAAAAACGCCAGCGAACAATCCTTGAGCAGCGAAATGAAGTAGCCGCCGACCGTCGGCACGGCGATCACCGCCGCCTGCGGCAGAATGATCTTGCGGTAGACGAGGAACCGGCTCATGCCGAGCGAAAGACCCGCCTGCCGCTGACCGGGATCGACGGCCAGGATGGCGGCCCGAAACACCTCGCTCAGATAGGCCCCGAGATTGAAGCTGAAGCCGACGACCGCCGCCCAGAAGGCGGGAAGACTGATGCCCACGCGCGGCAGAATGAAGAAGATGACAAGCAGGATGACGATCAGCGGAACGCCCCGGCAGATTTCGACATAGACCTTGACGGGAATCATCGCGACCCGAAGGCCCGAAAGCGCGCCGACGGCGCAGACCACGCCAACGACGATCGAGCAGACCATGCCGACGATCGACAGCTCGATCGTCACCAGCGCGCCCTTCAGCAGCTGGGGGAGGTAGTGGGGAATGAAATCGACGAGGAACTCGATCATGGCGCGACTTCTCCGCGACGGCGTCAGGGCAGGGCATCCGGCGGAAAAGATTCGGGCCCGCCCAAAGGTCCGGACGGGCCCGCCGCGGCAAGCCGGGCTGTCGCCGTCCTCAGTGCTTCATCATGTTGTCGAGCTTGAGGGAGTCATCCCACAGCCCGTATTTCTCCAGGATCTTCTGGCGCGTGCCGTCGGCATCCATGGCGTTGAGCGCGTCGTTGATGGCCGTCAGCAAGGCCGTATCCTCCTTGCGCACGCCGACGCCGTCGCCGCCGTAGACGTAGGCGGCCTTCTGCTGTTGATCCTGCCACTTCTCATCGACGGCGAGGTACAGCACCGGACCGACCGTGCGCAGGTTGGGGGTGATCTTCTTCTGCTCGCCGTAGGTGGTGTTGTCGACGACGTAGCCGTCGATCTGCCCGTTCTGCAGCGCCAGGAATGGCGTGGCGAAATCGGCGAAGGCCTTCACCTCCTTGGCGCGGCCCTTCTCGACGAGCGCGCGCGCCTGAATCTCCTCGACCGTTCCGGTGGCGGCGCCGATGACCTTGTCCTTGAGGTCGTCCGGCGACTGGATCGGCCCGTCGCCTTTTACGGCAAGACGATCGCTCTCGAAGTAGTAGGGCCGGGAAAAGTCGATGCCGGCGCCCTGGCGGCGCTCCTCCGTCACCGTCATGCCTGACCAGATGATGTCCCAGCGGGCGGCCTTGAGGCCGGGTATGAGGGAATCCCATTCGGTCGATACGTATTCGAATTTGGGAATCCCCAGCTTGGCGATGACGTACTGCATCATCTCGTATTCCATGCCGGCGTAGGTGCCGTCCTCGTTCTGGTAAACCCAGGGCTTGGTCCCCATGACGCCGACGCCGATGGTGATGACGCCCTTCTTGCGGATATCGTCGAGCGTGTCGGCAAGGGCGGGAATGGTCGCGGCCGCGGCGACGGCAGCGGACGCCGACGCCAGGAACAGGCGGCGGCTCAATATGGCTCGTTTGCTCATGTCACTCTCCCTGTTGTTGAAGGCCGCAAGGTCCGTGGCCGGACTTCTGTGGCTCGTTGCTCCAACCGCCGTCGCCCGCCGCCGGAACGGCATGCGGGCGGCCGACCCGCGGGTCGGTGGCCCTGTCTGCGGCCATCGGCCCACCGCGGCGTCCGTTACTTGTGATCACACCGCGTGTGATGCTATTGGTTGGAAGAAATGGCTGTCAAGCCGCTTGCAGCCGGACGCTTCCATTCCGTTCGGCCGTTAGTGCGGACGGGGACGGGCGTCGGACGGCCTGATGAACGCGGAGGTCGCATGAAGTCGCCGCTGACCACCCCTGGGCCCGTGTCCTTCAAGGTGGCGCGCCTCGAGCGCGAGACCCTGCATGATCGGGCCTATCTCGAAGTCAAGAAGGCGATCATGTCGGGCGCCATCATGCCGGGATCGACGATCACGATCCGCGCCATGGCGGCGGCGCTGGGCACCAGCCCGATGCCGGTCCGCGAGGCGCTGCGCCGGCTGGTCGCCGAGCGCGCGCTGGAGATGCTGCCAACGCGATCGGTGAGTCTGCCCGTGATGACGGCGGAGAAGTTCGAGGAAGTATCGCGCATCCGCATTGCCCTCGAAGGCCTCGTCGCCGAGACGGCGGCGGCGCGGATCACCGACGCCAGCATTCGGCACATGCGCCAGATCAACGACGAGATGCTGCTGCCGCGGGTCCAGCGCTCGCCAGCCTATCTGGCGAAGAACCAGGAGTTCCATTTCACCCTGTATCAGGCGGCGGGGATGCCGGTGGCAATGTCGATCATCGAGTCGCTGTGGCTGCAGAGCGGGCCGCTGCTGAACCACGTGCTCAGCGATCTCGGCTTCCGCGCGGCGAACGATCATCACGGAGCCATGCTGGCGGCGCTCGCCAAGGGCAGCGGCAAGGCGGCGCGGGCGGCCGTCGAGGCCGACATCGCCGACGCGGCCGCGGTGATCGTGCAGCTGCTGCGCCGCAAGGCGCGGGCCGCCGGCTAGGCACGAACGCCTGCCAGGCAGTCGCTGCCGCAATCGGCGAGCCGCGCCTGGAGCGATCGCGTCGTCGGTCCTGCGGATTGATGGTGTCGGCGCATCTTGTGATCACAGATACGATGATGCTAGATTTCGCTTACTGGCCCCGTCAGGGGTCCGCGTCAAGAAAACCGTCGGCCGGGGAGGGGCGTTTCGCATGGCAGCCGTTCGCAAGGTCATCATCACCTGCGCCGTCACCGGATCGGTGCACACGCCGACCATGACGCCGTATCTGCCGATCACGCCGGAGCAGATCGCCCGCGAATCGATCGATGCGGCCGAGGCCGGCGCGGCCATCATCCACCTGCATGCCCGCGATCCGAAAGACGGGCGGCCGACGCCGGATCCCGACGTGTTCATGCAGTTCCTGCCGCGTATCAAGCAGAACACCGACGCCGTCATCAACATCACCACCGGCGGTTCACTCGGCATGTCCATGGAGGACCGCTTGGCGGCGCCGTTGCGGGCCAAGCCGGAACTGTGTTCGCTCAACATGGGATCGATGAACTTCGGCCTCTACCATGTGACGGAGAAGTTCACGACCTGGAAGCACGAGTGGGAGAAGGCCTACATCGCCAAGACCAAGGATCTCATCGTCAGCAACACTTTCGCCCAGATCGAGCGCTTCATCCGCGATCTCGGCCATGGCTGCGGGACCCGTTTCGAATGCGAGTGCTATGACGTCGGCCATCTGTACACGCTGGCGAATTTCGTCGACCAGAAACTGCTGGAGCCGCCGCTGTTCGTGCAGACGATCTTCGGCATCATGGGCGGCATCGGCGCCCATCCCGAGGATCTTGCGCATATGCGCCGGACCGCCGACCGGCTCTTCGGCGCCGACTACCACTGGTCGATCCTCGCCGCCGGGCGGCATCAGATCAAACTGGCGACGATGGGTGCCTGCATGGGCGGCAATGTTCGCGTCGGTCTCGAGGACAGCATCTATCTGGGGCCGGGACGGCTGGCCAAGAGCAATGCCGAGCAGGTGGGCAAGATCCGCAAGATCCTGGAGGAATTGTCGTTGGAAATTGCGTCGCCGGCAGAGGCGCGGGCCATGCTCAAGCTCAAGGGCGGCGACCGGGTCGCCTTCTGATTCGATGGCCGGGCCGCTCGAGACCTATCGCGGGGTCGCCTATCCGTGGCTGTGCGATTCCATGGGCCATATGAATACGCAGTTCTATGCTGCCATGTATGATTCGGCCTCGTTTCATTTCCTCAGCGCGCTGACGACCTATACGGAGCTCGGCGAACGCGGCCTCGGCTGGGCCGACGTCCGGCAGCTGATCGAATACAAGCACGAGGTCCGCGCCGGCGCGCTTCTCGTCATCCGCAGCACGCTCAAGCGCCTCGGCAACACGTCAGTGACGTTCGTCCATGCGATGCACAACGCCGAGACGAACGTGCTGCACTCGACCAGCGAGAATGTCACCGTGCTCTTCGATTTGAACAGGCGGGCGGCCGCGCCGGTCGACGAAGCGATCCGCCGCCGCGGCGCGGCGCTGGGCGCCGCTGATCATGCCGACCCGGATTGACGGGCGTTGCCTCTGGCTGCGCCAGGCCATCGCGCCGGGTGAGGAGGACGCGCCGCCGCTGCGGGGCGAGATGAGCGCGGATGTCTGCATCGTTGGCGGCGGCCTTGCCGGCCTGCGCACGGCGCTCGAGCTGAAACGGCGCCAACCCTCGCTCGATGTAGCGGTCGTCGAAGCCGATATCTGCGGCGGCGGCGCTAGCGGCCGCAATTCCGGCATGGTGCTGCCCCAATGGGCCAAGTTCGCGGCGCTGCGGCAGCTGGGCGGCACCGAGGATGCGCTGCGCCTCTGTCACGCCTCGGCCGCCGTCGTCGATGAGCTCGAGGATTTCTCCCGCTCGCACGATATCGAGTTCCGGCGCGACAGCTGGATCTGGGGCGCCACCTGCGCCAGCCAGGTCGGCGCCTGGCAAGGCGTGATCGACGCGCTGGAGCGGGCCGGTGCGCGGCCATTCCGCCCGGTCGGCCGCGACGAGATCGCCGCCCTTGCCGGGACGACATCGTTCCATGCCGGCATCCACACGTCCTGCACCGCGACGCTGCATCCCGGCAAGCTGGTGCGGGCGCTGCGCCGCGCAGCACTCGCCGCCGGCGTGCGCGTGTTCGAGAACTCGCCGATGATCCGCCTGGAACGCCGCACGCCGCCGATCGTTCGGACGGCAAAGGGCAGCGTCAGCGCCGGGCGCGTCGTGTTGACGCTCAATGCTTGGTCGACGCGGCTGCCCGAGCTTCGCGCGGCCATCCTCGTCATCGCCAGCGACGACGCCGTGACAGCGCCGATTCCCGATCTGCTCGACCGTCATCGCTACCGCGCGGGCCCCATCATGAACGACTCGCAGGTCTTTGTGACCGGCTTCCGCACCACCAGTGATCACCGGTTCACGCCGGGAATCACCGGCGGGATCATCGGTTTCGGCGGCCTGAACTGGGCCCGCTTCGAAGGCCGGTCGATTCGCGAGGCCGACATTCGCGCCTCGGTGCAGCGCGGGTTCCCGGCGCTGGCCGGCGTGCCTTACGTCGACAGCTGGTGTGGGCCGATCGACCGCACCCGCAGCGGCCTGCCGCTGTTCGGGGCGTTGCCCGGCCATCCCGATATCCTCTACGGCTATGGTTTCTCGGGCAACGGCCTGGCGACGACGCCGCTCGCCAGCCGCATTCTCGCCTCCCTGGCCCTCGGCGAGCGGGACGAATGGTCGGCTTGCGGCCTAGTGCGGCCGGTGGAGCCGTGGATGCCGCCGGAGCCGTTCCGTTATGTCGGCGCGCTCGCCGTGCGCGCCGCCATCCGACGCAAGGACCGGCTCGCCTATCACGGCCGCCAGCCCGGGCCGATCGCGGGTCGGCTGGCGGCGCTGGCGCCGGGCGGCATCGTCACGACACGGCTCGACTAGCGGAACAAGCAACCACGGGGAGGCGGAGATGTCGAAGGCCATTCATTTCAAGCGCGATCAATTGCCGTTCATTCCCTGCCGCCCGCCCGGCGGCGGCGAGACCACGATCGCGCGCGTCATCAATGCCGACATCAGCCAGCATATGGGCGGCGGCCTCGAGATCATGGAGGGCGTCTCCATCCACTGGACGGTGACCTACGACGAGGTGCTGTTCATCCATGAAGGCCGCATGGACATCGTCACCGACCAGGGCCGCTTCGCCTGCGGCCCCGGCGACATCGTCTGGCTGCCGGCGGGAACGACGCTCGACTATGATGCATCGAAGGGCCGCTGCGCCTATTTCTACGCCCTCTATCCCGTCGACTGGGCGGCGCGCCAGGGCATGAAGGAGCCGTGAACTGAGAGTGTGCAGCAAGCCTTCGGCTACGATTTCGATTTTGCCGCGAGGATGGTTTCAATAAGCGCGTTCGAGTAGATTCCCACCACACCGCCATCGATGACAATGGCTTGTCCGTTGATATAGCGGCAGTCATCCGCAGCGAGGAAATGTATGAGCGCGGCGACCTCTTCTGGCTGTCCGACGCGCGCAGACGCCGATGCGGTTTCTATGAGCGAGATCTCAGTGTCTGCATTCTCCTGCTGCCGCAGCATCGGCGTATCGATGGATCCGGGGCAAACGCAATTCACTCGGATGCGCCGATGAGCCAAATCGGCGGCGGCAGTCTGCGTTAGACTGACGACCGCAGCCTTCGAGGCTGAGTAGGCTGCGTAGGTCGGCAGTCCCACTAGGGCGGCGGCCGATGCAACATTTATGATACTGCCGCCCTCCATGTGCGGCGCCGCATGATGGATTGTCGCCCATATTCCCATTGTGTTTACATTGAAATGTGTTCGCATGCTGGATGCTTCCAGCTCAGTGATCGACAACAGATCGGTGATCACACCAGCCGCATTCACGAGCACGTCGATGCGGCCACAACGTTCGACGACCCGCTCCACCAGCGCCTTGACCTGAGCTTCATTTGACACATCTACGGGCACGTATTCGCCGCCAAACTGTGAAGCAACGTCCGCAGAGTTAGAGCGATTGGCGATAACGACTCTTGCGCCGGCGGCGGAAAACCGCTGTGCCGTGGCGAGTCCGATTCCGGAGCCAGCGCCCGTGATGAGTGCCACTTTGTCGGCAAGGCTGAACATCACCCCTTCTCCAGTTTCAGAGATTGCCTGGCTGCAAGTCCACGCACACCGAGCGCTTGGATCAGGTCAGGTGGGTCACAGCGTTGATACTAGGATAAGAGTCAAGACCGGGCGAGCCTCGATCGTCGACCTGCCAGCCGCGGGCCAGCCAGCGCAGGGGGGCCAGGGCGAGCCATCGCATTGACGGTGCAGCCGCCCGAAAATCCCTCGCCCCTTGACCTTTCGCGCTGTTTCGGATACCGTATACAAGATCACGATCCGGAGGCGCCCTGATGGAGCGTCTGTCGCTGCACCTGCCGCTCGCCGATCGCGTCTATCGGTCCATCCTCGATGCGATCTGCGAGGGCGAGCTGGCGCCCGGCCAGCGCATCACCCAGGACGAGCTGGCCGCGCGGCTCGCGGTCTCGCGCCAGCCTGTCCTGCAGGCCCTCCGGCTGCTGAAGACGCAGGGCTTCGTGCGCGACAGCCAGCGGCGCGGCGTCGTCGTCTCGTCGCTCGACCCCACCTTCATCGCCCATCTCTACGAGGTGCGCAGCGCGCTCGACGGCATGGCCTGCCGCGCCGCCGCAGTGCGAGGGCAGGCCGACGCCCGCCTGTGGGGTCCGAAGCTGATCGCCGATGGGCGGGCCGCCGTCCGCGCCGGTTCGGTGCCCGACATGATCGCCGCCGACATGCGCTTCCACCTTTTCCTGCACGAGCTTTCCGGCAATCCGCTGATCGCGGAAACCGCCGCGCTCCACTGGCAGCATATCCGCCGCGTCATCGGCGGCTCTCTGCGTCGCCGCTATCTGGGGTGGCAAGCGATCTGGGACGAGCACGCCGCCATCCTCGACGCGGTCGTGCGCGGCGATGCCGACGCGGCGGAGCGCGCGGCGCGCCAGCACGCCGAGGCCGCCAGCGCCCATCTCATCGATTCGATCAAGGCCGAAGGCGTGCCGGAAGCAACCGGCAGGCGGAAAAACTGAGTGATTGCGATCGGGAGGCATGCACCATGAAGCTGACGCAGGCACAAATCGCCGAATTCGAAGACCAAGGTTACCTCTTCATCCCCAACCTGTTCGCGGCGGAGGAGATGGCGCTGCTGCAGGGCGAACTCCCCGGCATCTTCGCGCAAGTTCGCGACGAGGTCGTGCGCGAGAAGGGCTCGCAGGCGCCGCGCAGCGCCTTCTACGTGCAGCACTGGAATCCGGCCTTCGCCCTGCTGGCGCGCCATCCGCGGCTGGTCGAGCCCGGCACGCAGCTGCTCGGCTCGGATCAGCTCTACATGCACCAGTTCAAGATCAACGCCAAGGCAGCCTTCGACGGCGCGGTCTGGCAGTGGCACCAGGACTACGCCACCTGGTTCAACGACGACGACATGCCGACGCCGCGCGCCATGAACATCGCCCTCTTCATCGCCGAGGCGAACGAGTTCAACGGTCCCCTGATGTTCATTCCGAAGAGCCACCGCACCGGCCGCCTCGCCGCCACCCACGACGTCACCACGACCAGCTATCCGCTCTGGGCCATGGACAACGAGACGATCACGCGCCTGGTCGAGGAGGGCGGCATCGTCGCGCCCAAGGGACCGCCGGGCTCGGTGCTGCTGTTCCACGGCAATCTCGTCCACGCCTCCGGCTCGAACCTGACGCCGTGGTCGCGTTGGATCCTCTATCTCTCGCTCAACCGCTGCGACAACGCCATCCGCCGCTTCAAGCGCCCGACCTGGATCGCCAACCGCGACTTCACGCCGATCGCGCCGCTGCCGGACGATTGCCTGCTCGAGCATGCACGCCGCCGCACGGCCGCAGAGTGAGCTGCCTCAGCATCCTGCGTCCTTCGAGATGCGCCCTGTGGGCGCTCCTCAGGATGAGGTAGATTGTTGATGGCACAAAGAGAGTTCCTCATCCTGAGGAGGCCGCGATGCGGCCGTCTCGAAGGACGCACGACGTTGGTCCAACCCCTGGTCCGAATACTGCCATGAACCTCCACAAGCTGCTCTCCGAGCGCGCCGCGGCCGGCAAGCCGCTGCGCGTCGGCCTGATCGGCGCCGGCAAGTTCGGCACCATGTTCCTGGCGCAGGCGCTGCGCACGCCCGGCCTGCATCTCCTCGGCGTCGCCGATCTGGCGCCGGCACGGGCCCGCGAGAATCTGGCGCGCGTCGGCTGGCCGGCGGAGCGCATCGCGGCGGCCTCGCTCGGCGAGGCTGTCGATCGCGCCACCACCTGGATCGGCGAGGACGCGCAGGCGCTGATCGCCCATCCCGCGCTCGAGGTCGTGATCGACGCCACCGGCCATCCGCCGTCGGGCATCGCCCACGCGCTGGCGGCGATCGCCAACGGCAAGCATATCGTCATGGTCAATGTCGAGGCCGACGCGCTCGCGGGTCCGCTGCTGGCGCAGAAGGCGCGCGCCGCCGGCGTCGTCTACAGCCTCGCCTATGGCGACCAGCCGGCGCTCATCGCCGAGCAGGTCGATTGGGCGCGCGCCTGCGGCTTCGAGGTGGTGGCGGCCGGCAAGGGCACGAAATACCTGCCGGCCTATCATCAATCGACACCGGAGACGGTGTGGGGCCACTACGGCCTCACCGCCGAGCAGGCGCGGCTCGGCGGCATGAACGCCCAGATGTTCAACTCCTTCCTCGACGGCACCAAGTCGGCGATCGAGATGGCGGCCGTGGCCAACGCGACCGGCCTCACGCCGGCGCCCGATGGCCTCGGCTTCCCGCCCTGCGGCGTCGACGACCTGCCGAGCGTGCTGCGGCCCGCAGGCGATGGCGGCCAGCTCCATCACAAGGGGCAGGTGGAGGTGATCTCCTCGCTCGAGCGCGACGGTCGGCCGGTGTTCCGCGACCTCCGCTGGGGCGTCTATGTCGTGTTCGAGGCGCCGTCGGACTATGTCCAACGCTGTTTCAGCGAATATGGCCTCGTGACGGATCCATCCGGCCGATACGCCGCGCTCTACAAGCCCTATCACCTGATCGGCCTCGAGCTCGGCATCTCCGTCGCCAGCGCCGGCCTGCGCGGCGAGCCGACGGGCTCGCCCACGGGTTTCCGCGCCGACGCCGTGGCGACTGCCAAGCGCGACCTCGCGGCCGGCGAGACGCTCGACGGCGAGGGCGGCTTCACAGTGTGGGGCCGGCTCATGCCGGCAGCCGATAGCCTGCGCCTGGGCGGCCTGCCGATCGGCCTTGCGCACCATGTGAGCCTGCGCAATGCCGTGAAGGTCGGCGCGCCCGTGCGCTGGGCCGACGTCGGCATCGACGAGACTAGCGAGCCCGTGCGCGTGCGCCGCGAGATGGAGGCCGCCTTCCGCAACGCGCCCGCCGCTCCCCGGCGCTCGGCCGCGGAATAGATCGCTACGGGAAATCGGAGAGGCTAGGGCGAGCGCTGCCGCTGCCGGCCCTCAGCGGGCCGTCTGTTGATATTTCAAGCTCAAAAACTTTATGCTTGAAATAGTACCCATACAGCGCTAATCTATCAGCGATCGATGCGCGATACCCCGCGCAGGAAGCCGTGATGGACGGGAGGATCTGCCCGTGCGAATCGCATGCCTGGGTGGCGGGCCGGCAGGGCTCTATTTCGCGATCTCCATGAAATTGCGCGATCCGTCGCACGAGGTCGTCGTCTTCGAGCGCAACCGGGCCGACGACACCTTCGGCTGGGGCGTGGTCCTGTCCGACGAAACGCTCGCCAATCTCAGTGCGAACGACGCCAAGAGCGCCGAAGCGGTCCGCGCCCACTTCGCCTATTGGGACGACATCGCCGTCTACTTCAAGGGTGCCAAGACAGTCTCCACCGGTCACGGTTTCTGCGGCATCGGCCGCCAGCGGCTGCTCCTCCTGCTGCAGGAACGGGCGCGGGAGCTCGGCGTCGCCTTGCGGTTTCAGACGGAAGCCGACGGCGTCGCGGGCGTCGCGCGGGATTACGATCTGGTAGTGGCGTCGGATGGAGCGAATTCGCGCACGCGCACCGTGCATGCGCAGTATTTCAAGCCGAACATCGATGCCCGAAAATGCAAATTCGTCTGGCTGGGCACGCACCAGAAATTCGACGACGCCTTCACCTTCATCTTCAAGGAAACCGACCGCGGCTGGGTCTGGGCGCATGCCTACCAGTTCGATCCGGACACGGCCACGTTCATCGTCGAGTGCAGCGAGGAGACCTGGGCGAAACACTGCTTCGGCGCCATGAGCCAGGAGGAGTCGATCGCTGCTTGCGAACGGATCTTCGCGGGCGAGCTCGGCGGCTATGGCCTGCTCTCGAACGCCAACCACATCCGCGGCTCGGCCTGGCTGAACTTTCCGCGCGTGTTGTGCGAACACTGGTCTCACCGCAATGTCGTGCTGCTGGGCGACGCCGCGGCGACGGCGCATTTCTCGATCGGCTCGGGAACGAAGCTTGCCTTGGAGAGCGCGATCGCGCTCGCCGGCTATCTGCATTCGCAATCGACCATGGCCGGCGCCTTCGCGAAATATGAGGACGAGCGGCGCGTGGAGGTCCTGCGGCTGCAATCAGCTGCGCGCAATTCGATGGAGTGGTTCGAGGAGATCGAGCGCTACGTCCACCTCGATCCCTTGCAGTTCAACTACTCGCTGCTGACGCGTTCGCAGCGCATCAGCCACGAGAACCTGCGGCTGCGCGACCCAAACTGGCTGGAAGGCGCCGAGCGGTGGTTCCAGGAGCGGGCGGGTGTCAGCGCCAATGCGACCGTGCGCCGCCCCATGTTCGCGCCATTCAGGTTGCGCGACCTCGAGCTGAAGAACCGGATTGTTGTCTCTCCCATGGCCCAATACAAGGCGGTGGAGGGCTGTCCGACGGATTGGCACCTCGTCCACCTGGGCGAGCGCGCGAAGGGCGGGGCCGGCCTCGTCTATACGGAGATGACCTGCGTCTCGCCGGAGGGGCGCATTACGCCGGGCTGCGCCGGCACTTACCGGCCCGGGCACGAGGCGGCCTGGAAACGGATCGTCGATTTCGTGCATGGCGAGACTGAGGCCAAGATCTGCCTGCAGATCGGCCACTCCGGGGCGAAGGGTTCCACCCAGCTCGGCTGGGAAGAGATGGATGCGCCGCTGCCGGAAGGAAACTGGCCGCTGCTCTCAGCCTCGGATATTCCATGGTCGCCGCGTAACCAGAAACCCAAGGCCATGGACCATGCCGATATGGACATGGTGCGCGCACAGTTCGCCGCCGCCGCCGCGATGGCGGAGCGCGCGGGGTTCGACATGCTGGAGATCCACGCCGCGCACGGCTATCTGCTGTCCTCCTTCATAACGCCGCTCACCAACAATCGCACCGACGAGTACGGAGGCAGCCTGGAGAACCGGCTGCGCTATCCGCTCGAGGTCTTCCGGGCGGTGCGGGCGGCGTGGCCCCAGCACAAGCCGATCTCGGTCCGCATATCCGCCAACGACTGGATGGGAGACGAAGGCATCACGCCCCAGGATGCCGTGGAGATCGCGCGCCTGCTGCAGGCGGCCAGCGTCGATATCTGCGACGTCTCGGCGGGCCAGACCTCCACGCGGGCAAGGCCGGTCTACGGACGCATGTTCCAGACGCCGTTCTCGGACCGCATCCGCAACGAGACCGGCATGGCGACGATGGCCGTCGGCAACATCTACGAGCCCGACCACGTCAACTCGATCCTCATGGCCGGCCGCGCCGATCTCGTGTGCCTGGCCCGGCCGCATCTCGCAAACCCGTACTGGACCCTTCACGCGGCAGCAGCGCTTGGCGACCGCGCGGAGAAATGGCCCGACCCCTATCTTCACGGCGGCGAACAGTTGTGGCGGCTTGCCGAGCGCGCCGATGTCACGCATGGCAAGGTCTGAGCGATGGACGATCTTTCCGGGAGGCATGCATTGATCACGGGCGGCGGAACAGGCGTTGGCGCTTCGATTGCGCTGGCGCTGGCCCATGCCGGCGCCAGAGTGACGATTGCCGGCCGCCGGAAAGAGCCCTTGGAGAGAACTGCGAGTCGACACGAGCGCATGCGCTGGGTGACCGGCGACGTGAGCGACCCGCGATCCGTCCTATCCATGTTCACGGAGGCAGTGGCTGCCCATGGGCCGGCGGACATCGTCGTCGCGAACGCCGGCGTTGCGATGAGCAAGTCCTTCCTGAAGATGGATGCAAGCGACCTGCGGTCGATGCTCGACGCCAACCTGTCCGGCGTGTTCCATGTCTGGCAGGCCGCGCTGCCGCCGATGCTCGATGCCGGCTGGGGCCGGCTGATCGCGATTGCCTCCACGGCCGGGCTCAAGGGCTATGCCTATGTCAGCGGCTACTGCGCCGCCAAGCATGGCGTCATCGGCCTCACGCGCGCGCTGGCACTCGAAACCGCGAAGACGAGCGTGACCGTCAACGCCGTCTGCCCCGGCTACACGCAGACGCCGATGCTGGAGCAGGCCGTCGACAACATCGTGCGCAAGACCGGCCGCTCGCGCACCGAGGCAGAGGCCGCACTGAAGGCAAGCAATCCGCAGGGCCGTTTCGTTCAGCCCGAGGAAGTCGCCCAGACCGTGCTGTGGCTGTGCAGCGCCGGCGCCGCGTCCGTGACCGGTCAGGCGATCTCCATGTCCGGGGGCGAGATATGAGCATGACATCCTGCACGGAAAATAGTCCTGGTACTCAGAATCGCGGATCACTGATACAGGGCCGGAGCCAGGGATTCCTCCTCCACGAAGTGGGGGAGGTTAGGTGGGGGCCGTGGGACAGACGTGCAATATCCAGTTTGCGGAGAGACCCCCACCTTAATCCTCCCCCACTGCGTGGGGGAGGAAACCGGTGAGTCACGTTCCTGTGTCGGTGAACACCAGCAGAGGCCTGGATGCCGCATCCGCTGCCTCGAAGGCGCGGCTGCGGGTCTGGCTGCGGATCCTGAAGGTCTCCCGGATCATCGAACGAGAATTGCGGGAGCGGCTGCGCGTGGAGTTCGATACCACGCTGCCGCGGTTCGACGTCATGGCGGCGCTCTATCGCGCGGAAAAGGGGTTGAACATGAGTGAGCTGTCGGGCGTGTTGCGCGTGTCGAATGGCAATGTGACGGGCATCGTCGATCGGCTTGTCGGCGATGGCCTGATAGTGCGCGTACCCGTCGAGGGCGACCGCCGCGCCATGATCGTGCGGCTGACGAAGAGGGGCCGCACGCATTTTTCGGGACTTGCCAAAGTTCATGAAGGCTGGGTGAGCGAGCTGCTGCGATCGGTCGACGCCCCTGAAGCCGAGAAACTGATCGCCCAGCTCGGCAACATCGGCAGCCGGCTGGACCGGCTGAAGGCAGCGGAGGAGTGATGCCGATGGAACGCACCGCGCCGAAGCACTTCAACTGCCGGATCGTTGACGCCATCGCCGTGCTTTCGCTCGACCGGCCCGAGCGCAAGAACCCGCTGACGTTCGAGAGCTATGCCGAACTGCGCGACTGGTTCCGCGCCCTCGTCTACGCCGACGACGTGAAGGCGGTCGTCTTCGGGTCGAACGGCGGGAACTTCTGCTCGGGCGGCGATGTACATGACATCATCGGGCCGCTGCTCCAGAAGGACATGAAGGGCCTTCTCGCCTTCACGCGCATGACCGGCGATCTTGTGAAGGCCATGATGAACTGCGGCAAGCCAGTGATCGCCGCCGTCGACGGCGTCTGCGTCGGCGCCGGCGCGATCATCGCGATGGCCGCGGATCTGCGGCTTGCCACCCCCGAGGCGAAGACGGCGTTTCTCTTCACCCGCGTCGGGCTGGCCGGATGCGACATGGGGGCCTGCGCGATCCTACCGCGCCTCGTCGGGCAGGGCCGGGCGGCCGAGCTTCTCTTTATCGGCCGGAGCATGAGTGCCACGGAGGGCGAGCGTTGGGGCTTCTTCAACCGGATCGTGGCTGCGGAAGAGCTTGAGGCAGAAGCGATCGCGCTGGCCCGGCGGCTCGCGGAAGGACCGGGCTTCGCGCACATGATGACGAAGACGATGCTGGCTCAGGAATGGAGTATGGGCATCGAACAGGCGCTCGAGGCGGAGGCGCAGGCGCAGGCCATCTGCATGCAGACGCAGGATTTCCGCCGCGCCTACGAGGCCTTCGTCGCCAAGCAGAAACCGACGTTCGAGGGCGACTGATGGCCGACAAGAGCTTCCTCGCCTGGCCATTCTTCGAGGCGCGCCACGGTGAACTGGCGCACCGGCTCGATGACTGGGCCGCCGCCAATCTCGGCGCCATCGACCATGGGAATGTTGATGCGGCCTGCCGCGAACTCGCGGCCGTGCTCGGCCGCGACGGCTGGCTGGCCTGCACCGCTGTCGATCCGACCGATCCCGGATCGAAGCTCGATGTGCGCAGCCTCTGCATCATGCGGGAAACGCTGGCGCGCCACGACGGGCTGGCGGATTTCGCCTTCGCGATGCAAGGGCTCGGCACCGGCGCGATTTCGCTGTTCGGGACGGACGCGCAGAAACGCGCATGGCTGCCGAAGACCCGCACCGGGAAGGCGCTCTCCGCCTTCGCGCTGAGCGAGCCGAAGTCCGGCTCCGACGTCGCCAGTATCGATCTTGCCGCGACGCGCGACGGCGACGCCTACCGGCTCAATGGCGAGAAGACCTGGATCTCGAACGGCGGCATCGCCGATCTCTACACGGTGTTCGCGCGCACCGGCGAGGCGCCGGGTGCCAAGGGCCTCTCTGCCTTCCTGGTGCCGGCGGACACGCCCGGCCTTGCCATCGCCGAACGGCTCGAGGTCGTGGCGCCGCATCCGCTCGCCCGGCTTTCTTTCCGGGATTGCCGCGTTCCCGCGGACGCGATAATCGGCAAGTCCGGTGACGGTTTCCGCATCGCCATGTCGGTCCTCGACGTCTTCCGCTCCACGGTCGCCGCGGCCGCGCTCGGCTTCGCGCGCCGTGCGCTCGACGAGAGCATCGATCGGGTCCGGGCGCGGCAGCTTTTCGGGGCGCCGATGTTCGACCTGCAGCTGGTCCAAGGCCATCTGGCGGAGATGGCGCTCGACGTCGACGCCGCGGCGCTCCTCGTCTATCGCGCGGCCTGGCTCAAGGATACGGGCGCGCCGCGTATCAGCCGCGAGGCCGCCATGGCCAAGCTCTACGCGACCGACCGCGCCCAGGACGTCATCGACAAGGCGGTGCAGATCCACGGCGGCGACGGCGTACGCAAGGGGCATGTCGTGGAGCGCCTCTATCGCGAGATCAGGGCGCTGCGCATCTATGAAGGTGCCTCCGATGTCCAGAAGGTGATCATCGCAAGACAGACGCTGGCGAATGCGTCGGCGGGAGGCTGATATGCTCGGACCATCCGTTCATGTCGATACGTTCGCGCGCGACCATCTTCCGCCGCCCGATCAATGGCCGGAGTTCCGGCTCGGCGGCTTCGACTATCCCGACTACCTCAACGCCGCGGTGGAGTTGACCGACCGGCTGGTCGAGCGCGGCTTCGGCGACAACACCGCCCTCATCGGCAACGGCCGGCGCCGCACCTACAAGGAGCTGGCCGACTGGACCAACCGCATCGCCCACGCCTTGGTCGAGGACTATGGCGTGAAGCCGGGCAACCGCGTGCTCGTCCGCTCGGCGAACAATCCTGCCATGGTCGCCTGCTGGCTGGCAGCCACCAAGGCCGGGGCGGTCGTCGTCAACACCATGCCGATGCTGCGCGCGGGCGAACTGGCGAAGATCGTCGACAAGGCCGAGGTCTCGCTCGCGCTCTGCGACACGCGGCTCATGGACGAACTCGTCACCTGCGCAAAGTCCAGCGGATTCCTGAAGAAGGTCGTCGGCTTCGACGGCACCGCCAATCACGACGCCGAGCTCGACCGCATCGCGCTCAACAAGTCCGTCCGGTTCGACGCCGTGAAGACGGGGCGGGACGACGTGGCGCTGCTGGGCTTCACCTCCGGCAGCACGGGCGAGCCGAAGGCGACCATGCACTTCCACCGCGATCTCCTGATCATCGCCGACGGCTATGCGAAGGAAGTCCTCCAGGTGACGCCGGACGATGTGTTCGTCGGTTCGCCGCCGCTCGCCTTCACCTTCGGTCTCGGCGGACTCGCCATCTTTCCCTTGCGCTTCGGCGCGGCGGCGACGCTGCTCGAAAACGCCTCGCCGCCCAACATGATCGACATCATCCAGACCTACAAGGCGACCGTGTGCTTCACCGCGCCGACGGCCTACCGCGTCATGCTGGCCGCGATGGACAAGGGCGCCGACCTCAGCTCGCTGCGCGCCGCGGTTTCCGCGGGCGAGACGCTGCCGGCGCCGGTCTACGAACGCTGGATGGAAAAGACCGGCAAACCGATGCTCGACGGCATCGGCACGACCGAGCTGCTGCACATCTTCATCAGCAACCGGTTCGGTGATTCCCACGCCGCCTGTACCGGCAAGCCCGTGACGGGCTACGAGGCGAAGATCGTCGGCGAGGACATGAAGGACGTGCCGCGCGGCTCCATCGGACGGCTGGCGATCCGCGGCCCGACCGGCTGCCGCTATCTCGCGGACGAACGCCAGAAAGGCTATGTGCAGGACGGCTGGAACCTGACCGGCGATTCCTTCTGGCAGGACGAGAACGGATACTTCCACTTCGCTGCGCGCAACGACGACATGATCATCTCCTCCGGCTACAACATCGCCGGGCCGGAAGTGGAAGCGGCGCTGCTGGCGCATCCGGACGTGGCGGAATGTGCGGTGGTCGGCGCAGCGGACGCGGAGCGCGGCCAGATCGTGCAGGCCCATGTCGTCCTCGCGCAGGGCGTCACGCGCTCGGACGAGACCGCCAAGCGCCTGCAGGATCACGTGAAGGCGGCGATCGCGCCCTACAAGTATCCGCGCTCCGTCGTCTTCATCGACGCGCTCCCGAAGACGCAGACCGGCAAGGTCCAGCGCTTCCGCCTGAAGCAGCAGGCGAAGTCTTGAACGATTTCACCCTGCAGCAGAAGGTCCGCTTCCAGCACTGCGATCCCGCCGGCATCGTGTTCTATCCCCGCTATTTCGAGATGGTCACCGCGACGGTGGAAGAGTGGTTCGCGCAGCGCCTCGGCGTTCCCTTCGAGACGCTGCACGGCCCGCTCGGCGCCGCCGTTCCCACCGTGTCCATGACTGTCGAATTTAACGCGCCAAGCAGACTTGGCGACGTCCTGGAGTTCCGGCTCAGGCCTGCCCGGATCGGCCGCTCGAGCGTCGGCCTGTCGATCGCGGCCTACTGCGGTGCGGAGAAGCGCCTCAGCATGGAGTCGACGCTCGTGTTTACCAGAGCAGGCGCGAGCAAGCCGGACTCATGGCCCGAGGATCTTCGGGCGCGGATTTCGCGGGAAATCGACGGACAGTGAGAGATGCATAAGATCATTCAGCCCGACGGATGGAAACCGGCAAAGGGATACGCCAACGGCGTCTTGGCAGAAGGCGCGCGCCTCTATGTCGGCGGGCAGATCGGCTGGAACAAGGATCACGTCTTCGAGCGCCATGACTTCATCGGCCAGATGGAGCAGGCCCTCCGGAACATCGTGGAGATCGTCGAGGCTGCCGGCGGAACGGCACCCGATATTGTGCGACTGACCTGGTATGTCACCGACAAGAAGGACTACGTGGCAAAACAACGGGAGGTCGGGGAGGCGTACCGTCGAGTCATGGGGAAGCACTTTCCGGCCATGACGATGGTCGTGGTCAGCGAGCTGATCGAGGACGCGGCGCTGGTCGAGATCGAAGCGACGGCGGTCCTCTCGCCGCAAGGTGGCGTCCAGCGATGAGAGACTCGTCCCGCTATGCTGGTGCGATGCCAGTTCCTTGACGTCGTGACCTACTGCTCGGTAATGCCGCGGCGGGCTTTTTTTCCGCCGACTCTGAACGAGAGCGGCCGTTCGTGCGGAGGGCGCAAGCGGCATGATATGCAGTCATTGGCTTGACGCAGGCCGCGCGCGCAGGGCCGGCGGGTCTGCGGGCGCAAGTTGCTTAGGCCGGCAGCAGGATCGGACAATATGTGCGCTCTGCCGGTGAGCCGGGGCAGATGTGCAACGCGTGGCTTCCACAATCAGCGATGAACGAGAATGCCGTCTGGGTCTGTTCGGCGTGAGATCGGCTCTTGCATATCGAGTCTGGGAAACCCTCCTGATTTCCTAGCGCAACAATAAGGTCGCCCACCGACGATAAGCCGGTGGCGACTCGTTGCAGCACTTGCAGCCTGTGTCGGCTCGAGGGATAGGTTTTCATCAACGCGTCTTCGTCCTCGTCGTCCCTGATGTCGGGATCGAGGGCATGGTTGGTGTGCAAGACCGGAGCCACACGCTGGTTCACGCGGACGCCGCGGCCGGCGGAGACCTCGACGCCGGCGATATCGCCGGTCGCGTCACCGAGCAGGTAGGAGCGGCCGGCCATGTGCGGAAGCGAGCGCATCGCCGCGAGCGCCCGTTCCACGTTTGGCTCGTTGAGCACGATGCGGCGCACGATTTGACTGGGAAGCCCCGGCGCCCGGCTGCGCAGCATCAGGTCATTGTTGAGGAGAACCAGCCCGTGACGGTTGCAGCCCACCCAGGCCAGCCCGCCGACGGCGGCGACCACCGCCTGTTCGAAGCCGTGCGGGCCGACGTGAATGAACAGCGCTAGCTCCTTGGCGGCCTCCGGCGGTGCATCCCAGTTCTGGCCGACGATGGCTCCGCGCGGCCCCTTGAAGGCAGCGGCCGTGCAGCCGCTGGACGTCGGCGTATCGAAGAACTCGAAGCCGACCCGGAGAAGAATCTCCGTCAGCTCCGTCGCCGAGCCGTCGGCGATCCCCCGAAGCTCGGCGGCAATGTCGGGCGCCCGGCTCAGGATCATGGGCCAGGCCGCTCCCGCCTTGTCGTGGGCCGCCGCGAATGAAGCCGGAGTGTGCGCGCGGCGCAGGGCGCCAAGCGCTGCGGCAATCTCGGGGCGGAAGCGCTCGCCATGCCGGCGGCCGCGATCGAAGGGCGAACCCTCCAGGAGCACGACAGGAAACGCGAAGACTGGCGCGGTCATGGCCCTAGAGCTCCGCCGTGGCCGGACCGACGACCGCGATTCAATCGCGGCTCCAGCCACCGTACGAACAGCGACATCGGCCAGGCGATGCTGAAATAGATCGCCCCCACCAGGACGAAGATGTGCAGCGGCAGGAACGATTCCGACATGATGATCCGTCCGCTCAGCGTCAGTTCGTTGAAAGCGATGAGGGCGCAGACGGAACTGTCCTTCAGCAGCGATATCAGGGAGACCAGCAGCGGCGGCAGCACCACGCGCACGGCCTGCGGAAGAATGATCAGCCTGAAGACGAGGAGAGGCGTCATGCCGCCGGCGAGCGCCGCTTCCCGTTGGCCGCGATGGAGCGAATCGACGCCGGCCCGCAGGACTTCTGCGAGATAGGTGCTGTAGACGACGCCAAGGCCGATGGTGCCCGCGGCAAACGGCGAAAAGGTGACGCCCAGGCCGGGCAGGCCGAAATAGATAAGGTAGAGGACGGCCAGGATAGGGAGTGCCCGAACGACCTCGATGTAGCCGCCGATGGCGCGGTGGATGACTTTGACGCCGGACGTTCGGCCGAACTCGATGAGGACGGCGAGCGCCAACGCGAGGCCGAAGCTCGCGGCGGTGATCAGCACCGTCTGGCCGGTCGCCGGCAGGAGCCGCCGCCCCCAATCCGGAGCGTGCTCGATCAGGGTTTGAAAGAAGTCGATCATCGCGGGATCGCCATCCGTCGCTCCAGTCGACGGATCGCCCGCGACAGCGGGATGCAGATGGCGAGATACAGCGCGGCCGCGATGCCATAGACGAGTGTCGTCTGGAACGTATTCACCACGAGGTTGCGGGCGGTGAACATGATCTCCGGCGCCGCGATCGCCGCCACCAGCGACGTGTCCTTGACGAGCTGGACGGCGTAGTTGCCGATCGGGGGCAGAGTCACGCGCCAGGTCTGCGGAAGGATGATCTCGCGAAACGTCATCCCTGGCGTCATGCCGACCGCCAGCGCCGCTTCGCGCTGTCCGATATGCACGGCCTCGAATCCGGCCCGGAAGATTTCGGTCAGGACGGCGGCGCCGATCAGCCCCAGCCCGACGATGGCGGCGACCAGCGAATCCAGGCGTATTCCGACATATGCCAGTCCGAAGAAGATGATGAACAGGTGCGTGAGGCTGGGAACGTTCCGGAACACTTCGACATAGATCGAGATCGGAAGCCGGACGAGGCGGGACGGCATGAAGAAACGAATCGAGGCGAGCAGCAGGCCGAGCGTCGTCGCAAGCGCGAACGCCCCCACCGAGACCTCTATCGTGACGCCGGCCGCCACGACCAACGGCATCGCGAAGTGGAGCAGATGGTCGAGATAGCCCATCAAGCCGCGTTCTGCCGGGTCACCTGGCGCAGGAATTGCCGCAGTCTTTCGGTCCTGGGTTCGCCCAGCACCGAGACGGGATCGCCGTGCTCGACGATCAGGCCATCATCCATGAAGAGAACGCGGTTCGCCACCTCGCGGGCAAAGCGGATCTCGTGCGTGACGAGCAGCATCGATCGCCCTTCCTCGGCGAGCTCATGAATGACGTTGAGCACCTCGCCGACGAGTTCCGGATCGAGCGCGGATGTCGGCTCGTCGAACAGCAGCAGCTTCGGCTGCTGCGCGAGGGCGCGCGCAATGGCGACGCGTTGCTGCTGCCCGCCCGAAAGCCGCTCCGGATATTCGTGCGCCTTATGGCTCATATGCACCTTGGCCAGCATGGCGTCGGCGATTTCCAGGGCCTCTGCGCGCGGCCGTCGACCCACCTTCTGCGGCTGCAGGGCGACATTGTCCCGTGCCGTCAGGTGCGGCCAGAGGTGGAAAAGCTGGAAGACCATGCCGATCTGGGCGCGCTGCGGGGCAAGCTCGGTGTCGGTCATGCGGCGCCAGACTCCGGGGGACGTTTCGCACGCTCCGATCACGGTGCCGCCGAGTTCGATGCGGCCTTTCGTGGGCGGCTCGAGGTAATTGATGCCGCGCAAGCAGGTCGACTTGCCCGAGCCGCTCGGTCCGATGATGGCCACGCGCTCCCCGGCGGCCACGTCGAAGCTGACGCCCTTCAAGACCGCAAGGGCGCCGAAGCGCTTGTGCAGGTCCGTGACGCGCAGCAGGGGGACTCGATCGGCCGTCATCTTGCTTCAGGAGCTATGGAAAAGCGACGGCCCGCGCGGAGGCGGGCCGTCGAGTGCCGCAGGCGCCGTCACTTGCAGCTGGGAGGAACCCAATCCTTGGCGCGATCCACTCCATTGCGCGGGCTCACGCTTCCCGGGGTGAACCAGGCATCGCCGGCCATCCCGTATTTCGCACCGATTTCGCGAACTGTGCAGTCCTTCCACAGCTCCCGCAAGACGGCGTTCATGTCCGCGGCCAGTTGCGCATTCTCCATGTTCAGGCCGAGGACGAACTGCCGTCCCTTGCCGGTCAGCATCGGAAAGTCGGGATTGTCGTCGGCAAAGGCCGTGAATTCCAGTTTCCAATCTGGGTTCTGCGCGATCACGTAGCCCATGACCGGGGGATCGGCGATGACGGCCTCGACACGACCGTTGAGGAGGTCGCGTACCGCGGCATCCGAGGTGTCGTAGAACGCCAGTTTGATGCCCGGAATCTTCTCGAGTTCCGGGATGAAGGAGAAGCCGGTGATGGTGGCGACAGGCTTCCCTTCGAGATCGGCCAGGCGCGACATGCCCGCGCCCGCCTTCTGCATGATGCCGTTCTGGAAATACTGGGTCGGGTCGGTGAGCGCGAGGATCTTCGTGCGCTCCTCGGTCCACCCGACATTGCCGCCGAGCACGTCCATGCGGCCCGCCTGCACCGAAGCGATGACGCCGGACCATTCCATCTTGACGGGATTGATTTTGAGACCCAGGCGGTCCGCGATGATCTGCAGAATCTCGCCGTCATAGCCGATGAGCTTTCCATCCTGCGGCACGATCCCCGGCATCTCCGCCGTCGTGGCGATCGTGAGCTTGCCGGGCTCGACCAGTTTGTACTTGCTCTCTTGCGCGTTCGCCGGCGTCGCAGCGCCGTTGATCATGCAGCCAAACATCATTGCCGCTGCGAAAAGGCGCAGGTCAATCGAGCTAGCCATCGCTGTTCTCCCTCTCCTGTTCGGTCGGGCCGGATGATTGGTTTGGTCGCGGCTGGCCCGTTATGGCCGCGATGCAGTGGCTCGGCACGCTTGCGTCGCATCTCGCCCCGAGCCACCGAGTCCTATTATTTCCATATTATGGAAGTCAATATATAATTTTACCACATAGTGGATAGAATTCTTGACCATTCCGATGATCCCGTGCGACGTTGCCCCTCGAAAGGGTTCGCATGACGGTCGCATTGGCTCTCGCCACTTTCGCCTGCAACGTGCAAACGCCGCAGAAATCCGTGCGCTCGGCGGCGATGCGTGCTGTCTTCGACCTCATCGGCTCCGCCGTTGCGGGACATGGCACGACCGGCGGCACCGCCGCACGGAAGGCCGCCGTCCAGGCGTGGGGCGACGGCCCGGCCGCATGCTGGTTCTCCGGCGAGCGCTTGACGGTGGCGGGCGCCGCCTTCGCCAATTCCGCGATCGCGTCCATGCTGGATCTCGACGACGGACATCGGGCCGCGTCCGGGCATCCGGGCGCGGCAGTCATTCCGGCGGTGATCGCAACGGCCGAGGCTATCGGTGCCGATGCCGAGCGGGTGCTGACGGCGATCGCGCTCGGCTACGAGATCGGCGTGCGGATATCCGCCGCGCGCGACTTCAGGTCGCTGCACACGTTCGATAGCGGGCTCTGGTGCGGGCAAGGCGTGGCGGCGGCCGTGGGGTGGCTGCGCGGGCTCGCTCCCGAAGCCATCGCCAATGCGATCGCGATTGCGGGTACGACCGCCCCCGGCCAAACCGCCACCGGCTATACCCGCTTGATGGGCAACCACGTGAAGGAGGGCATCGCCTGGGCGACAGCCACCGGCGTCACCGCCGTGGAGCTCGCCGCCCATGGCTTCACCGGTCCGACCGATTTCCTCGACGATGCCACGCGCTACGACCCGACGATCCTGACCCTGGCGCTCGGCGAGCGCTGGCACATCGAGGACGGCTATTTCAAGCTCTACAGCTGCTGCCGGTGGGCCCATGCGGCGATCGACGGCATGCTGGAGATCAACCAGCAGGAAGGTATCGGGCCCGACGACATCGTGGCCGTCCGCATCAGCACCTTCGCCCAGGCCCTGTCGCTCAACAACGATCTGGCGCCGCCGACCCTGGAGGCGGCGCAATACAGCGTCCCCTTCTGCGTCGCCGTTGCCGCGGTCCGCGGGGCGGCTGCGCTGTTGCCGCTGGAGGCGACAACGCTCGGCGACGCGATGGTGCTCGACTGCGCCCGCAAGATCACGATGAGCGTCGATCCGGCGCTCGACGCCATGTTCCCGTCGGCTGTTCCGGCGCGCATCGAGGTGGAGACCAGGCGCGGCCGCTTCTCCCGCACCGTCACCGCGCCGCGCGGCGAGTCGAGCAATCCCCTCGGGTGGGACGATCTCGGCGTGAAGTTCCAATCGGTGGCGCGCGGGCGCATCTCGCCGGCTGCGGCCGCCGCGCTGGTTGAAGCCGTCGCCGCCTTGGATGCCGGCGATATCCGGCCGCTCCTCTCGACCCTCGCCGCGCCGGATCAAAGCGGCTCGCATGCCGCGGCTGCCCGCAACGCTGGTGTATGAAGCAGCGACCGGGTAACCATCACCGATGCATGAGGAACCGGCGGGTCAGCGGTGAAGAGCCAGCGAGGCATTGAGCAGGCGACCGGGACGCAGCT
>Ga0137403_10001384_pt1 | contig 30529 bp, 27 predicted proteins | sample CZOMad2_1_16fung_FD_122057 | JGI IMG/M metagenome (GOLD analysis project Ga0137403, IMG submission 122057) | Vadose zone soil fungal communities from Angelo Coast Range Reserve, California, USA - CZOMad2_1_16fungal (Hybrid Assembly) | ecosystem: Environmental > Terrestrial > Soil > Vadose zone... | reverse complement strand
CGGTCCCCCGCGTGGTCGACAAGGCCGATGCTCTCGAGCGTGGCGTCGACCCGGTCCTGCTGTGCCCCGCTGAGCCGCGCCCTGAGCGTGGAGAGCACGCCCTTGCTCGAGCGCGCGAGCGCTAGCTCCAGGTTCTCCCGCACGGTGAGGTTGGCGAAGATGGACGGCGTCTGGAACTTCCTCCCGATGCCGAGCCCCGCGATCTCGTTCTCCCGGCGCCCCACGAGGTCGATGTTACGGCCGAAGATCACCCGTCCCGCGCTCGGCTGGACCTTGCCGGAGATGACATCGAGCAGCGTGGTCTTGCCGGCGCCGTTGGGCCCGATGACGACCCGCAGCTCCTTGTAATCCATGAAGAAGTTGAGCCCGTTGAGCGCCTTGAAGCCGTCGAAATCGACGGTGACGTCTTCCAGATAGATGATGGAGCCCCCCGGAGACGCGGTGGAAGTCATTCTGGTTGCCTCAATGTGGAAGATGGCGCGCGGCGGTTGGGCCTCTTCGCGCAAGCGCTCATCGGGGGGTCATCTCGACGGTCTTTGCCTCTTCGGTTCTCGCTGGCGCGGGCTGCGGCGCCTTCGTCGTGCCGAAGCGGGCCATGAGCTTCTGCGCCGTACCCACGACGCCGTCCGGAATGAAGAGAACGACCGTCACGAACATCCCTCCCAGCACGAGGATCCACAGGTCCGGGTAGTGGGTCGTCAGCTGGCTCTGGAGCCAGTTCACGCCGAAAGCCCCCACCACCGGCCCGATGAGCGTGCCTCTGCCGCCAACCGCGACCCAGATGATCATCTCGATGGACGGGAGCACGCCGATCCGCGCGGGCGTGATGATGCCGACCTGGCCGACGTACAGCGCCCCCGCTATCCCGGCAAGTATCGCCGACACGGTGAAGACGAAGAGCTTGAAGGCCGCAGGGGAATACCCGCAGAAGAGCACGCGCGTCTCGCTGTCGCGAATGGCGACGAGGACCTTGCCGGCCGGCGAGCGCACGATCCAGCGGCAGAGCAGGTACGCGCCGCAGAGACACAGGGCCGTGGCGACGTAGAGACCTCGCTGGGTCGCCGGCTCGTTGAGCGGAAAGCCGAACATGGTCTTGAAGCCCGAGAGCCCGTTGGTGCCGCCCAGGTTCATCGCGTTGCGGTTGAAGGTGAGCCAGGCGCACAGGGCCAGCGCCTGCGTGATGATCGAGAAGTACACGCCGCGGATCCGGCTCCTGAACGTCAGGAAGCCGAAGACGAGCGCGACCACGCCGGGAACGACGACGATGGCGAACAGGGTGAAGAGAACGCTGTAGAAGGGCTTCCAGAACAGCGGCAGCTCCGTGACGCGGTTCCAGACCATGAAGTCCGGCAGGACGTTCTGATAGACGCCCTTGGCGCCGATCTCGAGCATGAGGTGCATGCCCATGGCGTAGGCGCCCAGGCCGAAGAAGACGCCGTGGCCGAGGGACAGGACCCCCGCGTAGCCCCAGATCAGGTCGATGCCGAGGGCGAGGATGGCATAGGTCAGGAACTTGCCGAAGAGGTTGAGGGTGAAATCCGAGACGCGCAGGGGCGAGCCCGTGGGCAGCGCGTTCAGCGTCGGCAGCACCACGACGAGGACGGCGGCCACGGCGAGAAAGGCCCAGCGCTCACGAGTCCGCATAGCGTCCCTTGGCCGCGAAGAGCCCGGACGGTCGCCGCTGGATGAACAGGATCACGAGGACCAGGATACCGACCTTGCCGAAGACGGCGCCCAGGCCCGGCTCGATGATCTTGTTGAGGCCGCCGATGCCCACGGCGGCCAGGATGGTGCCGAGCAGCTTGCCCACACCGCCCGTGACCACGACCATGAACGAATCAACGATGTAGTTCTGGCCGAGCTCCGGCCCCACGTTGCCGATCTGGGTCAGCGCACAGCCGGCCAGACCAGCCAGACCGGCTCCGAGGGCGAAGGTGAGAGCGTCCACCCGTCGCGAGCGAACCCCGAGGCAGGCGGCCATGCCGCGGTTCTGCGTCACCGCGCGGACGCGGAGTCCGGCGTCGGTGCGGAAGAGGAGGAAGTACATGGCGGCGACGGCCGCGGTGGCCAGCCCGATGATGAAGAGGCGGTTGTAAGGCAACACGACGCCAATCATGACCGGAATGCCCCCGGAAAGCCACTTGGGCGAGAGCACGTCCACGTTGGCGGCGCCGAACCAGAGTCGCAGCCCCTGCTGGATCATCAGGCTCACGCCCCAGGTCAAGAGGAGCGTCTCCAGCGGGCGACCATAGAGGAAGCGGATGACGCCGCGCTCCAGGGCAAAGCCGGCCGTGCCCGACACGAGGAACGCCAGGGGCAGCGAGACGACAAAGTAGTACTCGATGGATCCGGCGGCATGGTCCTGGAACCAGGTTTGCGTCACGTACGTCGTGTAGGCGCCGAGGGCCATGAGCTCGCCGTGGGCCATGTTGATGACGCCCATGAGCCCGAACACGATGGCCAGGCCAAGGGCCATGAGGAGCAGGATGGAAGAGAGGGAGAGGCCCTGGAAGAGGATCTGCATGGTCTGGGTCAGGAGGGCCCAGCGCTCGATGCGCTTGACGGCATCGCCGGCCGCCCCGCGAAGCTGATCGGACGAGGCCGAGTCCCTCGCCACGTCCCGAAGGCGGTCGATCGCGTCCTGGCTGCCCAGCGAGCCCAGGGTGCCCGCGGCCCTCGTGCGCTCGACCTCGGACCCGGACTTGAGCTGGATGAGCGCGACGGCTTCCTCGAGCGCGTAGCGCACCCAGCGATCCTTCTCCTTGGCGAGGGCCTCCGTGAGCGCGGGCAGTGCCCCCGCGTCGCCCGCATTTCCCATCTTGACGGCGGCGGCCTGGCGCACCGTCCAGTCCGGGTCGGTGAGCTGCGACTGCCCGGAGAAAGCGTCGATGAGGGGTCGGATGGCGATGCGGAGACTTCGCCCCGTGGAGACCTCCTCGAGTTTGCCGACCTCGACGAGCAGCGGCTTGCCGTCCGGACCCAGGATGGGCTCGCGGCCATACGCGGTGAAGAGGGGGACGAGAGTCTTCTCGCCTTCGTTGACCTTGTCGCCGACGATGACGGTCTCTTTCTTGCCTCCGGGAAGCGGGCGGACATAGACGCTACCTTCGCGGAGCGCTTCGAGGAGCGGCAGCACCTTGCGGTCGCCGGTCTTTCCCAGGGCGACGGCCGCCGCCTCCTGGACGGCGGCGTCGCTCGAGGCGACCTCGGCGATGGCCGTGGCGATCTCCGGCGACGGCGCCGGGGCAGCGCCCTGCGCTGCCGCCGGAGCGGTGAGCCCCGGCAGCAGCGCGAGCGCCAACAGCAGACGGATGATCACGTGCGTGGCTAGGCCTTCTTCTGGTACGTGCCCTTTTCCTTGACCCAGTCGCAGCCCTTGTCGGGGCTCGTGTACTTGCTCCACGGCTCGGCCTTGACGAGGCCCTTCGAGCGCGAGACGACCTTGAACTGGCCGTCCTTGAGGATCTCGCCGATGAGCACCGGCTTGTAGGTGTGGTGGTTGGCCTCGTCCATCTTGATCTGCCCGCCCGGGGCGAGGAACGTCTGGCCGTAGACCGCCTTGCGGACCGCGTCCACCTCGAACGACTTGGCCTTCTCCGCGGCCTGCTTCCAGACGTAGACCCCGAAGTAGGCGGCTTCCATCGGGTCGTCGGTGACGCGCTTGTCGCCGCCGGGGAGGTTGTTCTTCTTCGCGTAGGCCTTGAAGGCCTGCACGAACTTCTTGTTCTGCGGCGTGTCCACCACCTGGTAGTAGTTCCAGGCGGCGAGATGGCCGACGAGGGCGGAGGTGTCCATGCCGCGCAGCTCGTCCTCGGCCACGGAAAAGGCCATGATGGGCGCGTTCTCCGAGCGGAGGCCCTGGTTGGCGAACTCCTTGTAGAAGGGCACGTTGCTGTCGCCGTTGATGGTCGAGAGCACGGCCGCGCTGCCTCCGGAGGCGAAGCGCTTGATCTTGCCGACGATGGTCTGGTAGTCCTGGTGATTGAACGGCGTGTACTCCTCGGCGATGCTGTCCGCGGGCACGCCCTTGGCGACCAGGAAGGCGCGCAGAATCTTGTTGGCCGTCCGCGGGAAGACGTAGTCGGTGCCGAGCAGGTAGAACTTCTTGTAGCCGCCGCCCTCCTTCGACATGAGGTACTCCGCGGCCGGGATGAGCTGCTGGTTCGGGGTGGCGCCCGTGTAGAACACGGCCTTCGAGCACTCCTCACCTTCGTACTGCACGGGATAGAAGAGCAGGCCCTCGTTGTTCTCGAAGACGGGCAGGACGGACTTGCGGCTCACCGAGGTCCAGCACCCGAAGGTGACCGCGACCTTGTCCTGGAGGAGCAGCTGCTTCGCCTTCTCGGCGAAGAGGTCCCAGTTCGAGGCGGGGTCGACCACCACGGGCTCGATCTTCTTGCCCATGACACCACCCTTGGCGTTGATTTCCTCGAACGCCATCATGCAGACGTCGCGGAGCGACACCTCGCTGATGGCCATGGTGCCGGACAGCGAGTGGAGGACGCCTACCTTGACCGTGCCGGCGCCTTGCGCCCGTAGCACGGCAGGAAAGCCGATCCCCGCGGCGGCGCCGAGGCCCACGGCCGCCGTCGTCTTGAGGAAGTTCCTGCGCGAGAGATCTTGCATACCCATCTCCTTTTGACTTCGGGTGAGTGGTTGGGACCCCCCGTCGGGCCCTTCAGTGGTGGAGCTGGCGCTCGGCCTCGGACCCCGCTGTCTCGGCGCGCCGCACCCTCGGGTGAGCAAGCGTCATGCCCAGCCCCCGGGTCAATCTTTCCGGATAATTACCGCTAAGAGCCTGCCAACAAAGGCGAGGCGACTGCCTATCGCCTAGGCAGTCGCCTCGATGTGCCTCAGAAAACGGCAGGGTTAGCGGGCGGGGCGAAGAGGGCCGAGCCCGTCGGTCAGCAGCAGTCCGCGGGCGACCTCGGCCATGGTCTTGCGCGTGTCCATGGCCGTCTTCTGGATACGGCGAAAGGCTTCAGGCTCGCTGAGTCCGAGTCGCGTCATGAGCACGCCCTTCGCGCGATCCACGAGCTTCCGCGCCTCGAGCTTTTGCTTGAGCGCTTCGTTCTCTTTCCTCACCGCTTCGAGCTCCCGGAAGCGGGACACGGCGACGTCGAGCGCGGGCCCGAGCTCTTCAGCGCGCAGCGGCTTCACGAGGAAGCCGAGCACTCCGGCTTCGACGGCGCGCGCCGCCACCGCGGTGTCGGTGTGGCTCGTGAGGAGCACGATGGGACATGGCAGCGTCGACATCACATGCCTCGCCGCATCGACACCGTCGCCGTCCGGAAGGCCCACCGCCAGCAGCAGCACGTCGGGCCTGTGTTTGTCCACGAGGCGGACGGCGTCTTCGGCGCGGCTGCCATTGCCCACCACGGCGCCACCCTGCGTACCAACGGCCTCGGCCACTGCCGCCCGGGACTGCGCATGGTCATCGACGATGAGGACTCTCCAGCGTTGGGTTGTCATGTCCCGCTGACGGAGCAAAGACGATGCCACGCCGTCCACTCACGAAATCAGGCAATTGGGGCCGCGGGAGTCTGCCGGACTGCCCAGCGACCGGGCATATCCGCAGCAGCGCTCATCGGCTGAGCAGATATTGACTTTCGCTGGGCCCCGGTGGGATCCTCTGCCCGTGAAGAAGCATCGTTTGCCGATCAAGCTGATGGCCACCCTCTGGCTGGCCACATATGTCGTGTGCATCGGGCTCGTCTGCTCTTTCATCCTGTTCGAGGTTCTCGACATCGACGGCTCGGATTTTCCGGCGCCGCTATCGAACCTTGCTACGCCCATCAAGCTGGCCGAGCCCCCCCACGAGATCAAGCGGGTGCTCTTGAGCGGGTCGGCACAGTATTGGGCGGTGCTTTCCGTCGTGATCGTCCTGCTCGAAGCGGCAGGACTCATGCGACGCGGAACCCCTGCGCGCGCACCCTCGCATCCCGGTCCCCGAGGTCGTCGTAGCCTCCGCATCATGCTTCCGCGCGCCTCGCTCGCGGATGCCGCGCCCTCCGTCTGACCCTCAGATTCTTCCAAGTCGTTCCAAGTCGCACATCCACGCTCTACCGAGGGGGACGTTTATGATCAGGATCTTTTGTATCACATGCTGTCTGGTCCTCCTTGGCGCCCCGGCCCGGGCCTCCGCCCAGACGTTGCCTCTCAGCAGTCTGACCCTCGCCGAGGCCCTGAGCCTCGCCAGTACGGCCAACCCCACCGTGCGGGCCAAGGAATTCGAGGTCCAGTCCGTCGGGGCCAATGAGATCACTGCGGCGCTCCGGCCTAATCCCACGGCAAACTTCCTCGCCGAACAGTTTGGCAGCGGCAATGTGGCCGTGACCCAGTACACCTTCAGCGTCGGCCAGCCCATCGAGCTTGGCGGCAAGCGGCAGCGGCGCATCGACAGCGCGAAGGCGGCGACCAAGGTCACCGGCTTCGAGCTGGCGGATCTCAAGCGCCAGATCGCCTTCCAGGTCCAGAAGACCTTCACCGATATCCTGGTCGCCCGAGATTCGGTGGCGCTGGCCGAGCAAAACCTGGCGACCCTCGACGATCTCGAGAGGATTCAGCGTATCCGGGCCGAGAAAGGTGACCTTTCCGGTCTGGAGCTGCTTCGAATCCAAGTCCAGCGCTTCGCCTCCGTCCGCGATGCCGCCGACGCTCGCCAGGCGCTCAAGGCGGGCAAGATCGGGCTTCGGGCGCTCCTGGGAGCCGACAAGCTTGTCGAGAACTTTGACGTGACGGGCTCCCTGGAAGTTCCAGAGGCTTCCTACAGCCAGCCGCAGCTCTACCGCCGGGCCCTGGACGCCCGTCCGGATGTCCGGGCGGCTGAGGCAGCGGTCGCTAAAACCAAGGCAGACATCAACCTGGCCAAAGCCAATGCGTGGTGGGATGTCACGCCGTCGGTCGAATATCAGCGCATCGGCCCCGACAACACGATCGGCTTCGGCTTCAGCCTTCCGATCAAACTCTTCGACCGAAACCAGGGAGAGATCACCCGCACCCTGGCCGAAGCTCTCCGGCTGGGGGCGACACGGGACGCCGTCACGATTCAGGCCCTCTCGGAGGTGGACTTCGCCCTCGCCTCGGTCCAGACCGAGCGCGGAAAAGTGGAGGTGCTCCGAGAGACCTATGTGCCCAAGGCGAAGGAGGCGCGAGATACGGTCGAATTCGCGTACCGGCGGGGCGGCGTGAGTCTGCTCGATTTTCTCGACGCTCAGCGCACCTACCGGGAGACCTCTCTCGAGTACGTCCGTGCGCTCGGCAACTATCGCGCGGCGGTTTACCTCCTCGAAGCGGCCGTCGGCGGCCCGGTGGACAAATAGCATGCGCGCCTTCGTCATTCTCCTGCTTCTGACAAGCCTGGCTTCGGGGTGCGGCGACTCCAAGCCACCGCCGCCGGCCGCCGCCACCGGCGCCCCGAAGGACACCGGCAATCCGGTCACCGTGGTCCGGCCGGAGGTCCGCACGAAGGTGGCGATCCTCGAGACGACAGGGAAGGTACAGTTCAACGAGGAACAGCTCGTCCGCGTCAATGCCCCCGTCACAGGGCGCGTCATCGAAGTGCTGGCACGGCCCGGGGAAGTCGTCGAGCCGGGCCACGTGCTCTTCGTCCTCGACAGCCCTGATCTCGGCCTGGCCAAGAGCGAGTATGCCAAGGGGGTCTCCGATCTCGCGCGCTCGGAAAGGGCACTCAAGCTCGCCCGGGAGCTGCTCGAGGTCAAGGCCATCGCCGAGAAGGAGATCCGCGAAGCGGAGAACGATCACAACAAGGCCCTGGCCGAGCGCGACCGCGCGGCCGCCCGGCTTCGCACTCTCGGCATACGGCCGGACCAGCTCAAGGACATCGCCGATCGGGCCGACGCCTCCACCACCGTGACGGTGAGAGCGCCCCGAAGCGGGGTCATCGTCGAGCGCAGCGTCAGCCCGGGCCAGGTCGTCTCCTACGGCCAGTCGGACACTCCGGTCAGCCTCTTCGTCATCGCCGATCTCTCCACCATGTGGGTGTTGGCCGACGTCTACGAGCCCGACGTACCCAAGGTGCGCCTGGGCCAGGCGATGCGTGTCACCCTGCCCTGCTGTCCGCAGGACCGCTATGTGGGCAAGGTCGTCCACATCGGTGCCGCCGTGGACAAGGACAGCCGCACCGTCAAGGTTCGGGCCGTGGTGCCCAATCCCGGCGGCGTTCTCAAGGGCGAGATGTTCGTCAAGGTGGCCATCGACACGGGCTCGTGGCAGGCCTTGACCCTGCCTCAGAGCGCCATCCAGCGCGCCGACGGCTCGACGTTCGTGCTGCTCGAGAAGGGCAAGGGCGAGTACGAGCGCCGCTCCGTGAAGACGGGCCCGGATTTCGACGGTCTGACGGAGGTCGTGGACGGCGTCACCGCGCAGGATCGTGTGGTCAGCACGGGCGGCGTTCTCCTCAAGCGTGACGCCCGATGATCGAAGGTCTCATCGCCTTCGCGCTGGGCCAGCGCTTCATCACCTTGGCCCTCGTCCTCCTCCTCACGGTGATGGGCGTGGTGTCCTTCCGCAACCTCCCCATCGAGGCCTATCCGGACGTGGGGGACGTGCGGGCGGAGGTCATCACCCTGTGGCCGGGCCACGCCGCGGAAGAGGTCGAGCGCCTCATCACCATCCCGCTCGAGAACGAGCTCAACGGCATCGCCCGTGTCAGCGTCATCCGCTCCGACACCCTCTTCGGTCTCTCCAATATCCGGGTGGTGTTCGCCGACGGCACCGACGACTATTGGGCGCGCCAGCAGGCGCAGGAGCGCATCAACCAGGCCCAGCTCCCCGCCGACGCCAAGCCCGGCTTGGGTCCTCTCTCGAGCGTCATCGGCGAGGTGTACCGGTACACCCTCGAGTCCAAGAGCATGTCGCTGGTCGAGCTCAAGGCCCTTCAGGACTGGGTGCTGGAGCGCGAGTTCCGCCAGGTGCCGGGGGTGGCCGACGTGGTCTCGTGGGGTGGCGGCACCAAGCAGTACGAGATCATCGTGGACCCGGCCCGGCTTCGCGCCTACAACCTCACCCTGAAGCAGGTCATCGATGCGGCCTCCAACGCCAACTCGAACTCGGGCGGCGGCTACATCGCGCAGGGCGAATACCGGGTGACCGTGCGCGGGCTCGGCCTCATCCAGTCCGTCCGTGACATCGAGAACATCGTGGTGAGCGCACAGAAGGGCACGCCCGTGCGGGTGCGCGACATCGGAACGGTCGTGGTGGGAACGGCCATTCGCCTCGGCGTCCTTGGGCGGGATCACGAGGACGATCTCGTCCAGGGCATCGTCCTCATGCGCAAAGGGGAAAATCCCGACGCTGTCATCAAGGGCGTGGCCGACAAGATCGCCCAGCTGAAGAAGACGCTCCCCGCCGGGGTGGAGCTCCGCGACTACTACAGCCGGGACCGGCTCGTGCGCGCCACCGTCACCACGGTCATGCGCAACCTCATCGAAGGGGCCGCCCTCGTGGTCGTGCTCCTCTCCCTCTTCCTCTACAATATCCGGGCCGCCCTCATCGTGGCCGTCACCATCCCCCTCTCCCTGCTCTTCGCTTTCATCTTCATGGACCTGCGGAACATCCCGGCCAATCTCCTCTCTCTCGGGGCCATCGACTTCGGCATCATCGTGGACGGCGCGGTCATCATGACCGAGAACATCGTCCGCCATCTCTCGGAGCACAAGCCCCGCGGACACCGGGTGCTCCGGGAAGTCCAGCATGCCGCGGTGGAAGTGGCGCGCCCCCTCACCTTCGCCGTCCTCATCATCATGACCGTCTACGTCCCCATCCTCACCTTTCAGCGTATCGAGGGGAAGCTCTTCCGACCCATGGCGGTGACCATCTCCCTCGCGGTGATCGGCGCCCTTCTCCTCACCCTCACCTTGATTCCCGTGCTCTCAAGCTACCTCTTCCGACGCCCGCCCTCGGAGCGGGAAAGCCCCCTCCTCGCCGTCCTGCGCCGTCCCTACCGGCCCGCCATCCGCTGGTGCGTGCGCCGTCCCCTTCTGCCCATCCTGGGCGCGGTCGCTCTCCTCGCCGTGTCGCTGTGGACCTTCACCCTCCTCGGCAAGGAGTTCCTGCCCGAGCTCGACGAAGGCGATCTCTGGGTGCGCGTGCAGTTCCCCGTCGGCGTCTCCCTGGAGGGGGTGCGTCCCTACGTGCGCGAGATCCGCGAGCGCCTCCTCCGCTTTCCCCAGGTGCGCGTGGTGGTGTCACAGCTGGGCGCCCCCGATGACGGCACCGATCCCGAGGCCCCCGACAATTCCGAGTTCTACGTCGGGCTCAAGCCACGAGAGGAGTGGCCCGACAAGGACAAGGAGAAGCTGATCCAGAACATGACGGCGGCCCTCGCGGACATACCGGGCGTGAGCACCAACTTCTCCCAGCCCATCAAGGACAATGTGGACGAGGCGCTCGCCGGCGTGAAAGGCGAGCTCGCCATCAAGCTCTACGGTCCCGACATCTTCGTCATGGACGGCATCGCCAGACAGATCATGGCCGTGATCAAGGACATCCGCGGGGTGGCCGATCTGGACTTCGACCACCTCATCGGGCAGCCCCAGCTCCAGATCGCCATCGATCGCGGGGCGGCCGCGCGCTACGGCATCAATGTCCAGGACATCCAGGACACCATCGAGGCGGCGACCAAGGGACGGGCCGTCACCGAGATCTTCGAGCAGGAGCGGCGCTTCAACCTGGTGGTGAAGATCGGCCAGCCCGGCGAGCCCGCGGCCCGGCTTCGTGAGGTGGCGGTGAGCGCCCCGAACGGAGAGCGCATTCCCTTGAGCCAGCTCGCGGAGTTCACGCGGACCGACGGCCTCGCAGAGATCTTCCGGGAGAACAATGTCCGGCGCCTCTCCATCAAATGGAGCGTCCGTGAGCGGGATATGGGCAGCCTCGTGACCGAGGCGATGGAGAAGGTCGAGGCGGTGGTGAAATTGCCGCCCGGCTATCGCTTGGTTTGGAGCGGACGCTTCGAGGACCAGCAGCGGGCGCTCTCGCGACTCTACATCATCGTGCCCCTGGTGGTCTTCATCATCTTCGTGCTGCTCTTCGGCGCCTTCAACTCCATGGGTGACGCGCTCCTCATCATGCTCAATCTGCCCTTTGCCCTCATCGGGGGCACGCTCGCTCTCTACTTCTGGCAGAGCAACTTCAATATCTCGGCCGCCGTCGGCTACATCGCGGTTTTCGGCGTCAGCGTGCTGAATGGGACGGTGCTCGTCTCGTCGATACGCCAGGCCTTCTCGGAGGGGCTGCCCCTTGGCGAGGCCATCGTGCGCGGCTGCGAGATACGCTTCCGGCCCATCATGGTCTCGGCCATCGTGGCCGTCATCGGCTTCCTCCCCGCCGCCCTCAGCCACGGCATCGGCTCCGAGATCCAGAAGCCGCTCGCCCGCGTGGTCATCGGCGGCCTGATCTCCTCGACCGCGCTGACCCTCTTCGCCCTCCCCGCCGTGTTCTCCCTCTTCGCCGCGCGGAGCCGCGAGGCCGCGCCGAGGGACCGTCCTCCGGAGCCGCCCGCCGCCTGACCCGAACAAACGACGGCCCCCGGCGCACGCGGCGCCGAGGGCCGTCCGGCCTCACGAGGATCTAGATGTCGTAGTAGAGGGCGAACTCGTAGGGATGCGGGCGCAGCCGGACGGGATCCACCTCGTTCTTCCGCTTGTACTCGATCCACGTCTCGATCAGGTCCGGGGTGAAGACGTCGCCCTTGAGGAGGAAGGCGTGATCCTTCTCCAGATTGTCGAGCACGATGTCGAGGGCGCCCGGGAGCTGCTTGATCTTCTTCTGCTCGGCGGGCGGCAGCTCGTAGAGGTCCTTGTCCACCGGCTTGCCGGGATCGATCTTGTTGGCCACGCCGTCGAGGCCGGCCATGACGCAGGCGGCGAAGCTCAGGTACGGGTTGCAGGTCGGATCGGGCGTCCGGAACTCGATCCGCTTCGCTCCCTCGGCCTTCGAGTACATGGGGATGCGAATGGCCGCGGAGCGGTTCCGCTGGCTGTACACGAGATTGATGGGCGCCTCGTAGCCGGGCACCAGCCGCTTGTAGCTGTTGGTGCTGGGGGCGATGAAGGCGAGGAGCGCGGGAGCGTGCTTGAGGATGCCCCCGATGTAGTACAGGCACATCTTCGAGATGTCGGCGTAGCCGCCGCGCTCGTAGAAGAGGTTCTTGCCGTTCTTCCAGATGGACTGATGGGTGTGCATCCCGGAGCCGTTGTCCTGAAAGAGAGGCTTGGGCATGAAGGTCGCGGTCTTGCCCCACTTCTTGGCGGTGTTCTTCGCGCAGTACTTGTACCAGCACACCCGGTCCGCCATCTTGGTCAAGGTGTCGAAGCGCATGTCGATTTCGGTCTGCCCGCCCGTGGCCACCTCATGGTGGTGCACCTCGACGCGGATGCCCACCGATTCCAGAGCCAGCACCATGTCCGAGCGGATGTCCTGGAAATGATCCATGGGCGGCACGGGGAAGTAGCCCTGCTTGTAGCGGGGCTTGTAGCCGAGGTTCGGCCGGTCCGGCGTCCCCTCGCGGCCGGAGTTCCAGGCGCCCGCGTCGGAGTCGATGAAGTAGTAGCCGAAGTTGTAGCTCTGGTCGAAGCGGATCTGATCGAAGAAGAAGAACTCGAGCTCGGGGCCGATGTAGATCGTGTCGCCGGCCCCCGACTTCTTCACGTACGCCTCCGCCTTCTGGGCGACGTAGCGAGGGTCACGGGTGTAGGCCTTGCCCGTGATGGGGTCCTTGACGTTACAGATGAGGACGAGGGTCGGCACGGCGGTGTATGGATCCATCTGGGCCGTCGACGGGTCGGGGACGAGGAGCATATCCGACTCGTCGATGGTCTGAAAGCCGCGGATCGAGGAGCCATCGAAGCCCAGCCCATCCGAGAAAATACCCTCGCTCAGCTCGGAGACGGGAATCGAAAAATGCTGCCAGAGGCCGGGGAGATCGATAAAGCGAAGATCGACGATCCGGGCGCCCTTCTCCTTGGCCATCTTCAGTACGTCCTTCGGGGTCATGCGTTCCGCCTCCTTTGAAATGACGTGGAACAAAAATGCCGCGCCGGCGGAGCCTCAATGCCCCGCCGGCTGGCTACACTAAGGGTTTTGGATCAGTGGGTCAATGGGCCGTGTGCTTCGCCTGCGCGGCTTTCAGGGCTTCCGCGAAGGCCCCCCCGCTGCCGCTCATCCCGTACTCGCCGTAGGAAGAGCCGCCGAGCGAATACGCGGTTTCCGAGTGCTGCGAGAGATCGAGGCCCGCCATCTCGTCATCCTCGGTGACCCGGAGCCCCATGACCGCGTCGAGCACCTTGAGAATCACGATGGTCATCACGAAGCCCAGCACGAGGGTGGCCACCACCGCCACGACCTGCTTCCAGAGCTGCCCGGGATCGCCGTACAAGAGTCCATTGCCGCCGGCTTCGTTGACGGCCTTGGTGGCGAAGATGCCGGTGGCGAGGGCGCCCCATGTCCCGCCCACCCCGTGCACACCTACGACGTCGAGGGAGTCGTCGTAGCCGAGCTTCGTCTTCAGATTGCACGCCGTGTAGCAGAGCACGCCGGCCAGCCCGCCGATGACGAGCGCGCCCATGGGCGTGACGAAGCCCGCGGCGGGCGTCACCGCCACGAGGCCGGCCACCGCGCCCGAGGCCGCTCCCAGCACCGTCGGCTTCCCGCGCGAGCTCCATTCCGTCATCATCCAGCCGAGGGCCGCCGCCGCCGCCGCGGTGTTGGTGGTGGTGAAGGCGTGCGCGGCCAGACCGTTGGCGCCAAGCGCGCTCCCCGCATTGAAGCCGAACCAGCCGAACCAGAGCAGGCTTGCCCCCATGACCGTCAGGGGCAGGTTGTGAGGTGGCATGGGTTGCTGTCCATAGCCCTTGCGCTTGCCGATGACGAGCACGGCCGCCAGCGCGGAGACACCAGAGGAGATGTGCACCACGGTGCCCCCGGCGAAATCGAGCGCGCCGAGCTTGTGAAGCCAGCCGCCGTCACCCCATACCCAGTGGGCGAGCGGATCGTAGACGAGGGTCGCCCACGCCAGGACGAAGATGATGAAGGTGGAGAATTTCTTGCGCTCGGCGAAAGCGCCCGTGATGAGGGCGGGCGTGATCACCGCGAACATCATCTGGAAGAGCATGAAGGCCTGGTGCGGGATGGTCGCCGCATACGCCGCATTGGGCTCCGCGCCCACGCCGCGCAGGCCCGCCCACTCGAGCCCGCCGATGATGCCCCCCTTGTCCGGGCCGAAGGCGAGAGTGTAACCCCAGAGCACCCACTGCAAGGAGATGAGGGCGAGGATGATGAAGCTGTGCATGAGCGTGCCGAGGGCGTTCTTCTGCCTCACCATGCCGCCGTAGAAAAGGGCGAGACCAGGAGCCGTCATGAGGAGCACGAGGGCCGCAGACATGAGGACCCAGGCCGTGTCGCCTGTATCGATCTTGGCCGGCGGCGGCGCGGCCGGAGGCGCCGCGGCGGTCGCGGCCGGTGCGGGTGCGGGGGGCGCCTGGGCCCAGAGGTCGCCGGCGACGCAGAGCCCGAGCAGCGCCATCAGCACCATCGCCACGAAGAGCCTGGGAATTCTCATTACGGCCTCTCCTTCCTGACCGGTGCCGTCACAATGCGCTCTCGTCGCGCTCGCCGGTGCGAATGCGAACCGCGGTGTCCACGGGATGAACGAAGATCTTGCCGTCGCCGATATTGCCGGTCTTCGCCGCGCCCGCGAGAACGGAAGCGACTTTGTCCACGAGGCTGTCGGGCACCACCACCTCGATCTTGATCTTGGGAAGGAAGTCCACCGTGTACTCGCCGCCGCGGTAGAGCTCCGTATGCCCCTTCTGCCTGCCGAAGCCGCGAACCTCGGAAACCGTCATGCCGATAACGCCAATGCCAGTCAGGGCCTCCTTGACGTCGTCGAGCTTGAACGGCTTGATGATGGCCTCGATCTTCTTCATGGAAATCCTCCCGGGGCGGCTTGGTGTGCACCTGTCGTGCCGGGTGACTACATTTCGCTCGCTGCTGAAAAATCAATCGCTTGGGGGTGAGGACTCGGAGGCTGGATAAACAAACATCTGCCCATTTGGTAGGCAGATGTTGAAAAGTGCCTCGGCGCTAAGCAGTGCCGAGGTCAGCGAATCAGAACGTCAGTCGCGCCAGACTGTGGTTTCGACGGCGCGGCGCGCCTTTCCGGCCAGTTCGACCTCGACCGACGGCCGCGGCAGGGCGGCCTCGATGGCGCTCCAGACGTTGCGGAGGTCCGGACTCTTCTGCGCCGGGAACACGCCGGGGATGGCAGGCGGACTATCCGTGGTGAAGGTGCCGGAGCATACGACGACTGGGACCTTGCTGCCACGCCGCTCCATCTGGCGGAGGAATCCCATTCCATCGAGGTGGGGCATGCGGAGGTCGAGGACGATGATGTCAGGTCGCACACGGTCAAGGGCGGCCAAGGCGTCGAGTCCGTCGACCGCCTCGAAGACTTCGAAGTCGCCCTCGAAGCCCATCCGGTACAGCGCCCGCCACGCCGGATCGTCGTCAACGAGGAGCATCTTTGCCATGGGGAAGCACCTCCTTAGGGCCTGCAATTGCAAGCATGCGGCCGAGACAAGAGATACGCCTTTGTACGTACTTAGGAGAAACGCGGTGATCTGTTGGCGTCAAAAGCCGCGATGATCGAGGTGACACCGTCCACCCGAGAACACCACCCTCAGCCCCGGCGCTGGGGGATGCCGTGGCGGCGCATCTTCGAGTAGAGGGTGGGACGGCGGAGGCCAAGGAGCGCCGCCGCCGCCTGCTTGTTCCAGCCCGTCGTCTCGAGGGCGCGCATGATCGACAGGCGCTCGATCTCCTCCAGCGAGCCCGAAGGCGGCGCGGGGCTCAGGAGAGGCGCCCCCGCGTTGAGAGCCTCCGGCAGATCCGCCACCGTGACCTCCCGGCCGCGGGCGACGAGGATGGCGCGCTCGATGACGTGCTCGAGCTCCCGGACATTCCCGGGCCACATGTAGGAGAGGAGACGCCGGAAGGCCTCGGGATCTATGCCTTCCAGCGGCCGGTTGTGCTTCAGGATGAAACGATCGAGAAAGCTCTTGGCGAGCATGGGAATGTCCTGCGTCCGCTCACGGAGCGGAGGCAATTCCACGGTCACGGTATTGATCCGGAAATAGAGGTCCTGGCGAAGCGCGCCCTCGCGCACCGCCGCTTCGGGCTCACGGTTCGTGGACGAGATCAGCCGGAAGTCCACGGGGACGGCCCGACCGCCTCCGAGACGCCGCACGGAGCGATCCTCGAGGACGCGCAGGAGCTTGGCCTGGAGATCCGCAGGCATCTCGGTGATCTCGTCGAGGAGCAAGGAGCCCTTGTGCGCCTCTTCGAGCAGGCCCGCCCGCTCCGAGGTGGCGCCCGTGAACGCTCCCTTGACGTGGCCGAAGAGCTCGGACTCGATCAGGTCCTTGGGCAGGGCGGCGCAGTTGATCTTGACGAGCGGTCCATGGGCGCGCGGACTCTTGGCGTGCACGGCGTTGGCGGCCAGCTCCTTCCCCGTCCCGCTCTCGCCCACGATGAAGACGTTGGCGTCCGAGGCGGCCACGGAGTCGAGGAGCTCGAAGACCCGGCGCATCGTCGGCGAGCTGCCCAGCATCTCTCCGTAGCCCAGCTGCTCGGCGAGCTGACGCCGCAGGTCGGAGGTCTCCGCGAGGAGATGCCGGCGCTCGAGGGCTTTGCCGAGCAGGGTCAGCATCTCGGCCGAGTCGAAGGGCTTGGTGACGAAGTAGAAAGCCCCTTGCTTGGTCGCCTCCACGGCCTTCGAGATCGAGCCGTGGCCGGTCATGATGATGACCTCGATGTCGGGATCACGTCCCTTGAGGATCTTCAGAAGTCCCATACCGTCCCCATCGGGCAGGACGAGGTCCACCAGGGCTACGGAGAAGTCGTGACCGTCCATGCGCGCGGACGCCTCCGTGATGTTCCTTGCCGTCTCCACCACGTAGCCGTCCCGCTCGAGAATCAGGCGAAGGGCCTCCGCGATCGAGGGCTCATCGTCCACTACCAGCACTTCGGGCTTCACGGCACCTCCACCGGCAGCAGCACGCGCACCTCCGTGCCCCGCCCGATCTGGCTCCGGATCTCGATGCGGCCGCCGTGCTGCTCGATGACGGCGCGCGCAATGGCCATGCCGAGGCCAGTGCCCGTGTCCTTGGTGGTGAAAAAGAGGTCGAACGCGCGCGCGCGCGTCTCATCGCTCATGCCACACCCCGTGTCCTCCACTGTCGTCTCGAGAAACCGATCCTGGGCGCGGGTGCGGAGGGTCAGGCTCCCTTCATCATCCATCGCCTCCAGCGCATTGCTGATCAGGTTGAGAAACACCTTGCGCAGCTCGCGGGAATCGAGCATCGCGGCGGGGAGCTCCGCGTCGAGATCCAGCGTGACACGGACCTTCTTGTCCTTCGCCCGCGCCTGGGCCAGGTCGAGACACGATTCCACGAGACCGTTGAGGCTCGTGGGCACCCGGCGTAGGGTGGTGGGCCGGCCGAACTGCGTGATCTCGCGGACCAGCTCGGTCATGTGATCGACCTCCCGGCTGATGCGCCGCGCGACCTCGACGCCCTCCGAATCCTCCGCCACCCCCAGCCGCTGCTCGAGATAGTCGGCAAAAAGCTTGAGCCCGCCCAGTGGATTTCTGAGCTCGTGGGCGACCTGGGCGGCCATGCGCCCGAGGGCGGCGAGGGCGCCGCTACGCAGCCGCTCGAGCTCCCTCGTGTTCTTGAGGGCCACCGCCGCCTGCGAGGAGAAAAGCGCGAGAAGGTCGAGATCGTCGGGCGTCGGTTGCACCATCGTTTCCACCACCAGAGCGCCGGCGGCGCCGCCGCCCACGAAGAGCGGAGTGCCCAGTCGGACGCGCCCGTCGGCATCGGTAACCGCCGCGGGAATCTTCCGCTCGATCACCGTCCTGGCCGTGGTCGCGAGGTCGTCGAGGGAACCCGGCGCGGCACCCGCGCTGGCCATGGGGACGAGCCGACCCTCCTCGAGCAAGAAGACCACCGCCCGCTCCGCCTCCGTGGCCTCGACGGTGGCATGGGCGACCGTGTCGAGGACGCGCTCCATCGTCCCCGAGGAGCCGAGGGCTTCTCCCACCACCTTGAGCATGGTCCGGTCCCGGGTCCACCGGCGCTGGGAGAGTGCCCGCCCGATCTTCCCCCGCAGCTCCTCGGGCACGAAGGGCTTGGTCAGGTAGTCGAAAGCGCCCTCGCGCAGCGCCTCCACGGCATTGTCGATGGTGCCGTGGGCGGTCATGATGAGGACAGGCAGGCGAGGCTGGCGCTGATGCGCCGCTTCCATGAGCTTGAGGCCGCTCACCGGCTCCATGCGCAGATCGAAGAGGGCGACATCGAAGCTACGCCCGTCGAGGAGCAGGACGGCGTCCCGGTAGCTCTGGGCCAGGGTCACGTCGAGCCCCATGGACTGGAGCCTCATCTCGAGCACCTCGAGGATGCCCGGATCGTCGTCTACCACGAGCGCGCGACCGCTACTCATCCCTCGCCTCCGTGAGCTTCCACGGCCGGCCGACCATTGCGGGGCAGGCACACGAGGAAGGAGCTGCCCCGGCCCTCCTCCGACTCCACGCTCACCCGGCCGCCGTGAGCCTCGACCAGACCCTTGACGATGGCGAGACCGAGACCTGAGCCGCCGCGCCCGCGGTGAGCCTGCTGGTAGGGATCGAAGATGCGCGCGAGCTCGCCGGCCGGGATACCGATGCCCGTGTCCCTGACCATGATCTCCATCGTATCTCCCCGGTCCGTCAGCCCGACCAAGATGGCGCCGCGGTCGGCGGTGAACTTCACGGCGTTGCCAATGAGATTGACCATCACGCGCAGGAGACGGTCCTCGTCGCCCTGCAGGCCGAAATCCGAGCCGCTGGTCGTCCGGCCGATGGCGAGGTTCTTCTCCTCGATCTGGGGGCGAAGCTCCTCGAGCGCCTGGACGATGATCTTCTCTATGTCCACCGGCCGCCGCTCGAGGGGCAGGACGCGGGCGCGCAGGCGCGACAGCTCCAGAACCTGATTCACGAGCCCGAGCAGCCGGTCGGTGCTCCCCGCGATGATGTCCACGAGACGGCCCTGCTTGGGTGTCAGGGGGCCGGGCACACGATCCAGGAGGAGATGGGTCGCTTCCTTCACCGAGGTGAGGGGCGTCCGCAGCTCGTGGGAGATGTGGGAGAAAAGCTCCTCTTTGAGATTGTCGACCTCACGCAGGCGCTCCGCCATCCGATTGAACGAGCGGGCCAGCCCGCCGATCTCGTCGCGGCTCGTCACGGGCAGGGGCTGGGTGAACGCGCCGTCGGCGAGCTGGCCGGTGGCGAGGGAGAGGCGGCGCAGCGAGCGCGTCAGGTACGCGGTGAGAAAGGCCGCCGTCATGAGGGCGGCCGTCAAGCTCGCGAGAAGCGCCCAGAACACTGTATTCCAGGTGTGCGCCTCGAGCTCGCGCGCCTCGAGGTGCGCATCTTCCAGCGCGCGGTAGGTTGCCCCGGACAGGCGATCGAGATGCGCGCCCGTGCGATCGGAGGCAACGCGCCGCTCGGCGCTGAGCGCCGTCCCCATCCCGGCCAGCCTGCGGTAGGTCGAGAAGGCGACCATGGCCTCCTGGTGCTGCGCGTGCTCCTCCTTGGTACCGAGGAAGGCCCGGAGCAGGCTCAGATCCTTGGTCACGTGTAACGCGCGATCGTTCCAGAGCTTCTGTGCACCCTCGGCCGCGCCAGGACCGGCGTTCTCATCGGTCCGCGTGAGCTCTGTCAACTGCTCGCGGAGGGAGGTAGCCATGCGGAGAGCCGGTACGGACTGGGTCGCGATCGCACGGTTGACATCGACGAGCCTGCTGATCGCAAGCAGGCTCCAGGTGCCGACCCCGGCGAGAGCGAGGATCAACAAAGCCGTAGTCACGAAGACCTTGTGAGAGAGACGCATGCTGGTGTTTCCAAGCTAGCACAGCCTCCCCGTAGCGTCACCAGACTGACACTGACGCCGATCGCCTACCGGGCAACTAGTAAATACAAACTTTATATCAGTTACTTATCTGTGAGATGGTGAGACTCGACATAGGAGTAATCACCCTGTCAAAATCACGTGAAATCGTGTCATAACACCGTTTGAGCCGGTGTCACGACACCCCGCCGACGTCCGGCCCCTTGCCTTGACAGGCTCCAAACGGGCGAGCAATATGGCCCCGCCATGGACTTCGGCTTCTCTCTCCCCGGTCGCGGACCACTCGCCACTCCCGATGTGCTGATCAAGCTCGCCCACAAGGCCGACGATCTCCGGTACTCGTCCATCTTCGTGACCGATCACGTCGTCATTCCCACCACGCAGACCACCCCGTACCCGTACGCGCCGACGGGCAAGTTCGCAGGAGACTGGACCAACGGTTATCTCGAGCCTCTGGCCCTCATGAGCTTTCTGGCGGGGGAGACGTCGCGGGTCAGGCTCGGGACGAGCGTGCTCGTCATCCCCTACAGGAACCCCGTGGTGACGGCGAAGATGCTGGCCACGCTCGACGCGCTCTCCGGCGGCCGCGTCATCCTCGGCGCGGGCGTGGGCTGGTTCAAGGAGGAGTTCGAGGCACTTCACGCGGAGCCCTTCGAGCGCCGCGGGCCGGTAACCGACGAGTACATCGCCGTCATGCGGGCGTGCTGGACGCGCGAGCCGGTGGATTGGCAGGGGCCGATCTACCGCATGGGCTCGGTGAGTGCCATGCCCAAGCCCAAGCAGAAGGGGGGCATCCCGGTCTGGACCGGTGGCCACACGGACGTGGCGCTGCGCCGGGCGGGCGAGCAATCCGACGGATGGCATCCCATCGGCCTGCGGCCTCCCGCCATGCTTCTCCCGGAAGAGTTCCGGGACAAGGTGGCCATCGTCCACGACTGGGCCAAGAAGGCCGGCCGCGATCCCAAGGCGATCACCCTGTCCTTCCGCTGCCCGCTCGAGATCTTGCCCAAGCGCGCAAAGCCGGCGGGCGGGGATCGCACGCTCTTCCGGGGCACCGCGGCCGAAGTGACGGGAGACATCAAAACCTACCAGGCGCTCGGTGTCACCCACTTCGTCTTCGATCCCGTCGCCCAAGATCTCCGCGGGTGGCTCACCGTCATGGAGCGCTTCGCCGAAGAGGTCCGGCCCCGCGCACGCGGCAGCTCGAGCCGGAGCTGAGCCTGCTCATGAGCGCGCTGCCGGCCGAGGTGGCCGACTTCATCGCCTCCGCCCGTGTCGGGCGGCTGGCCACGGCGAACCGGAGTGGGCAACCGCTGGTCGTCCCCTTCTGTTACGCCTGGGACGGCGAGGCGCTCGTCTCGGCCATCGACGCCAAGCCGAAGCGTTCGGGCGAGCTGGCGCGGGTGCGCAATATCCGGGAGAATCCCCAGGTCTCCGTGGTGATCGATCAGTACGAGGAAGACTGGCGCCGCTTGCGCTGGGTCATCATCCAGGGCATTGCGGAGATCCTCACCGCGGGGCGTGAGTTCGCCAAGGGCGTGGACCTCCTCGTGTCCAAGTATCCTCAATACGTCGGTATGGGTCTCTCGCGCGACGGCGGCACCATGATCAAGGTCAGACCCGGCAAGGTTCTCCAATGGCGCTACGCGAACTAGCCGCGCTCGACCGAGCCAGAGAAGGTCGCCCGCTCTCTCTCGACGACGCGATCGCCCTCCTCGACTCCGACACCTCGATGCTGCCGGAGCTGCTCGGGGCGGCCGCGGCGGCTCGGGACCGTCGCCGCGGCCGTCGCATGACCTTCTCGGCCAAGGTCTTCGTGCCCTTGACGAATCTCTGCCGTGACTATTGCGGCTATTGCACCTTTCGGCGCGATCCGGGCGAGCCCGGCGCGCTCAGCATGACGCCCGACCAGGTCCTGGCTCTCACCCGCGCGGGCGAGCGGCTGGGCGCGAAGGAAGCGCTCTTCTCGCTTGGCGACCGGCCCGAAGCCATCTTCCCCGAGTATCGCGAGTTCCTGAAGCGCATGGGGCACGTCACCACCCTGGGCTACCTGAGGCAGGTCTGCGAGCTCGTGGCGAAGGAGACCGGCCTCCTGCCCCACGCCAACCCGGGTCTGATGGGCGAGCGTGATCTCTCCGCCCTGCGCGAGGTCAATGTGAGCATGGGCATCATGCTCGAGACGCTCTCGGAGCGCCTGCTCGGTCCAGGGCTCGCCCACGATCGCGCGCCCGACAAGGTGCCGTCGCGGCGACTGCGCACGATCGGGCTGGCCGGGAAGCTCGCCATCCCCTTCACCACGGGCATCCTGATCGGTATCGGCGAAACCCATGCCGAGCGGGTCCACGCCCTCATGGCCATCCGCGAGCTCCACGAGCGCTACGGACATATCCAGGAGGTCATCGTCCAGAACTTCCGTCGCAAGCCCGGCATCCCCATGCGCGATCACGCGGAGCCGCCCATGGACAACCTGCTTCGTACGGCGGCCGTGGCCCGTCTCGTGCTCGGCCCCGACATGAATATCCAGGTGCCGCCCAATCTCTCGGACGCCGACTTCGCGCGCTTGCCCGAGGCGGGCATCAATGACTGGGGTGGCGTGTCGCCCCTCACTCCCGACCACATCAACCCCGAGCGGCCTTGGCCCGGGCTGGCCGCCCTCCGGCGTGCCACCGAGCGCGCGGGGCTCGAGCTCCGCGAGCGGCTGGCCGTCTACCCCGAATACGCCGGGCGTCCGGAATTCGTCGACGAGGCGCTGCGGCCCAAGGTGAAAAGACTCGTGGACGATCACGGCCTCGTGCGAGGCGACCTCGAAAGGTGGCGAACGTGGAATTGAACGGAAGTCCCATGCCCTTGGACTGGATCGACCAAGGCGTGCGCCGCATTCTCGGCCGCGCCCTCGACGGCAGCGAGCTCACGGTGGACGAAGGGATCCGCCTCACCGAGGTACAGGGGCGCGAGCTGCACGCCCTCACCCTCGTCGCCGATGAGATGCGCCGGCGCCAGGCGGGCGACATCGTGACCTACGTGGTCAACCGCAACATCAATTTCACCAATGTCTGCATCAAGCACTGCACCTTCTGCGCCTTCAGCCGTGACCATCGCGAGGAGGAAGGTTACTTCCTTCCTCTGGACGAAGTGGTGCGGCGCGCCGTCGAAGCCTGGGACATGGGGGCCACCGAAGTGTGTATCCAGGCCGGACTGCCCCCCAAGCTGGACGGCTCCTACTACGTGGATCTCTGCCGCGCCATCAAGGCGGCGGTGCCGGAGATGCACCTTCACGCCTTCTCGCCCGAGGAAGTGCTGTACGGATCGACACGCGCCGACCTGTCCATTCCGGAGTTCCTGAAGACTCTCCGCGCGGCCGGGCTGGGAACGCTCCCCGGCACCTCGGCGGAGATCCTGGATCAGGACGTGCGCGACCGCATCGCGCGCGGCCGCATCACCGTAGACCAGTGGATCGAGGTCATCACCTCCGCGCACGCCCTGGGCATCCGGACCACCTCGACCATCATGTACGGCCACGTGGAGACTCCCGCGCACTGGATACGCCACATGGATCTCCTGCGCGACATCCAGCGGCAGACGGGCGGCTTCACCGAGTTCGTCCCCCTCTCCCTCATCCATCACGAGGCGCCGATGTACCGGCGGGGGCTCGTGCCCGGCGTGCGCGAGGGCGCCACCGGCGTCGAGGTGATCAAGATGCACGCGCTGGCCCGCCTCATCCTCGGCCCCAGCTTCCGGAACATCCAGTCTTCCTGGGTCAAGGAAGGGCCGAAGATGGCGCAGTACCTGCTGACGGCAGGCGCCAACGACGTGGGGGGGACCCTCATCAACGAATCCATCTCTACTTCAGCGGGAGCGGGCTTCGGTCAGCTCGTCCCCCCCGCCGAGCTGCGGCGCATGATCCGTGAGGCGGGACGCGTGCCCGCCCGTCGCGGCACCACCTACGAACTGCTCAAGATCTACGACAAGCGGGAAGACGACGAGGACTCGCCGCTGGACCACGTCACCGACGCGGCCACGCGCTTCGGCTCCTATCGCGCGCTCTCCACCTCCGGACAATTCCGCTTCCTGCACCCGTCGAAGACGGAGGCACCAAGCCGCTCCTAGCGCAACGTGAGGCTTCTGTTTACGAGGGCCGATCCGTGGGTTACAATCCGGCCTTGTTCCTGACGACCGCTGTTTTCCGCAGTGGCCGTATCGTTCAACCTCAACCCTGAGACGGAGGTTCACCGCATGGCAAAACCCATGACCAAGTCCGCCACCATCGCCCATCTTTCCCAGAAGAGCGGCCTCACCAAGAAGCAGATCGTCGATCTCTTCGAGCAGCTCGAAGGGCTCGCCATCAAGGAAGCCAAGAACGTTTTCGTCCTCCCGCATTTCGGACGGCTGGTCCTCGCCAACCGCAAGGCACGCATGGGCCGCAATCCGCAGACGGGCGAGCCGATCAAGATCCCGGCCAAGCGCGTGGTGAAGTTCCGGCTGGCCAAGAGCATCAAGGACGCGGTGCTTGGCAAGAAGTAAGAGCTGGGAAGGCCTCGCCTTCCGACCTCTCGGCGAGCCGGGACGTGAGGCGCGCGAGCTCTTCGGTTTCGTGGGAGCTTGGGCGCCGCCGTCCGGCGACGTCGTGGCGGGCTGGGGCGCGTGGCACGATGATGCGCTGGTGGGCGCCGTCCTCCTCGAGCGCGCGGGGCCCACGGCCATGATTCATGGGCCCGCGGTGGCGAGCCCACCCGGAGCAGATCCCGAATCCGCGGTGGACGCCGCCGCCGACCTCGTCGCCCAGACACTCGCCTGGGCGGAGACGGAGAAAGTCGAGACGCTCTTTGCCCGCCCGCAAAGCCTCGATCGCGTGTGGGTGCGCTTCGGGTTCATTCCCGTGCCCGAAGTCGAGCTTCCGGAAGAGCTGAAGGGGCGGCCCGGCATCGGGCTCTTCGGCTGGCGCGGGGGCAGCGCTCTCTGGAGCGCGGTCGGGCGGGGCCGCGACCGGCGAGTGTCCCCCGCCCACCGCTAACGCTCAGTCATGCGCCTCGTCGCCCTCGCCGGTGGAACCGGCGCCGCCAAGCTCCTGAGAGGCCTGGATGCGCTCGTGGGGCCGGGCACGCTCGGCGTCATCGGCAACACGGGCGACGATGCGCTGATCTGGGGGCTCCACGTTTCTCCCGATCTCGACACCGTCTGCTATTCCCTGGGTGGGCTGATCGACGAGGGTCGGGGCTGGGGCCTCCGCGACGAGACCTTTCGCACGCTGGGAGAGATGGTCCGCTTCGGCGAACCCACCTGGTTCAATCTGGGTGACCGCGACCTCGCCACTCACCTCCACCGCACCAGGCTTCTGAGCGAGGGTAAAACGCTCAGCGAGGCGACGGCCAAGATCGCGCGAGATCTCGGGGTGAGCCACGCCGTCCTGCCCATGTCCGACCATCCGGTGAGGACGCGCATCCTCGGTCCCGACGGCTGGCTGAGCTTTCAGGAATACTTCGTGCGCGAGAAAACCCAGGTCGAGGTTCGCGAGGTGGAATACGAGGGAGCCGTCTCGGCTTTCCCCGCACCCGGGGTGCGGGAAGCCATCACCGCGGCCCATGCGGTCATCGTATGTCCCTCCAATCCCGTGACCTCGATCGGCCCCATTCTCGCGGTGCCCGGCCTCTCCCGTGCCCTCGAGAGCACGCAGGCGACCGTCCTCGCCGTCAGCCCCATCATCGGGGGACAGGCGGTGTCCGGACCCGCCGGTCGACTCATGGCGGCCCGCGGGCTCGAGGTATCGGCCTTGGGAGTCGCCGCGGCGTACGCGGCCTGGCTCGATACGCTGCTCGTGGACACGGTGGACGCCGCCCTCGCGCCGAGCCTCGAGGCGCGCGGCGTGCGGCCCATCGTCACCGATACCTTGATGCGCGATCGCGAGGGGGAGATCGCTCTCGCCCGCCGGGTGCTCGAGGCGCTCGCGTGAGCACCGTCGTCGCCGTGCCCGTGAAAGACCTCGTGAACGCCAAGCAGCGGCTCATCCCCCTCCTCGCCCCCGCCGAGCGTGGCGAGCTGGCCCGGGCCATGCTCGAAGACGTCCTCGACGCGCTCGACCGGGCCCGCCTCGGCGACGTCCTCGTGGTCACCCGCGATCCGGCGGTCGAGGTGCTGGCCAAGCGTCACGGAGCGGCCACCCTCGGCGAGGAAGTCAATCGCGGCCACACGGAAGCCGTGGCCCACGCCCAGCGCGCCGCGCTCGCGCGCGGGGCGAGGCGCTTCGTGACGATTCCGGGCGACGTGCCCTGCACCACACCGGACGAACTGTCGACGCTTGCCGCCGCCCTCCCCCGAGGCCCCGGGGTGGCGTTCGTCCCGTCGCTTTCCGGCTTCGGCACCAATGCCGTCCTCCTCGAGCCGCCGGACCGCCTGCCCCTCAAGTTCGGGGAGCCATCCTTCGAGAATCATCTGGTGGCCGCGCGAGCGGCGGGACTGCAACCGCTCGTGCTCCGCCTCTCCGGCATCGGGCTCGACATCGACGCGCCGGAAGATCTCGCCTTGCTCCTCGAGCGCGGCGCGGAGACCCGCAGCGCGGGACTGCTCCGCGCGCTCGACGTGCCGGCGCGGCTGGCCGCCCATCGCGGCGGGGCCTGAGCATGCCCCCGCGCTACGAGGTCATCGGCATCGAAGGCCTGCCGGAGATCCACGTCGGCGACGACCTCGCGCGCCTCATCACCCACGCTTCGGTGGCCCAGGGCACACCGCTCGCCGCCGGAGACCTCCTGGTGGTCAGCCAGAAGATCGTCTCCAAGACCGAGGGGCGCGTGGTGAGGCTCGGCGACATCACGCCGTCGGCGGACACGCGGGTCGTGGCCGAGGAGATCGGGCGCGATCCGCGCCTCGTCGAGGTCATACTCCGGGAGAGCCGCCGCGTGGTGCGGAAGGACAAGGGCGTGCTCATCGTGGAGACCCATCACGGGCTGGTCTGCGCGAATGCCGGCGTGGATCAGTCCAACGTCGACGCCGATACCGCCTGTCTCCTCCCCGAGGACTCCGATCGCTCGGCGCGCGGGCTGCGCGACCGCCTGGCCGCCCTCACCGGCTACGATCTCGGCATCATCATCGCGGACACATTTGGCCGGCCGTGGCGCGAGGGACTGACCAATGTCGCCATCGGCGTGGCGGGCCTCGAGCCGCTCAAGAGCTATCTCGGCGAGAAGGACCCGGCCGGTCACGTGCTGCAGGCGACCATTCTCGCCCTCGCTGATGAGCTCTCCTCGGCGGCCGAGCCCATCATGGGCAAGCTCGACCGCATTCCCGTCGTCATCATTCGCGGACTCGACTGGCCCCGGGGCGAGAGCGGCAGTCGCTCCCTCCTGCGCGACCCATCCCGGGATCTCTTCCGCTAGAGAGAGGACTTCATGCGCATCGGAATTGTCGGTGGCACGGGCAAGGAAGGCGCGGGGCTCGCCCAGCGCTGGGCCCTCGGCGGACACGACGTCGTCATCGGCTCCCGCGACCCCGAGCGCGCGCGCGCCAAGGCCGCCGAGCTGTCCGCCTTGGCCGGAAACGCCGTCATCGCCGGCATGGCCAACCTCGACGCGGCCGCCGCCGCCGCCGTCGTCGTCCTCACCCTGCCCGCGGCGGGCCTCGCGGCCACCCTGGTCCCCCTCAGGGACGCGTGTCGCGGCAAAGTCGTCATCAGCACGGTGGTGCCCCTCACCTTCGGGGGTGGGCGCCTCTTCACGCCGCCGCCCCAGGGCTCGTCCGCCGAAGAGGTGCAGGAGCTGCTCGGCGCGGAGGCGCGGGTGGTCGCGGCCTTCCACCACATCGCCGCCCATGCTCTCTCCACCACCGAGCACGCCATCGAATGCGATCTCCTCCTCTGCGGGGCCGATGCCGAGGCCAAGAAGGTCGCGGGGGAGCTCGGCCACACCATGGGCCTGCGCGCCGTCGACGTGGGCGCCCTCACCAATGCCGGGCCGATCGAAGGCATCACCGCTGTGCTCGCCACCATCAACCGTCGCTACAAGCTCAAGAACTCTGGGATCAAGATCACGGGCCTGCCCGCATAGAAAGGACGCCTCATGGCCGAAGCACCGGTTGTCGTCAACCACGAGCGGCTGGCCGATTTCATCGTGGCGGTCCTCGAAGCGCTGAAGATGGCGCCGAAGAACGCGCGCCTCGCCGCCGACCTGATGGTGCGCACCGATCTCCGCGGCGTCGACTCGCACGGCATCGGCATGCTCCCGAAGTGCGTCGAGTGGACGCACCTGGGTTTCATCGACCCCTCCGCAGAGCCCACGGTGGCGCGCGACGACCTCGCCACCGGCCTCGTGGACGGACAGAAGGGCCTTGGGCATCCCGCGAGCGTCATGGCCATGGAGCTGGCCATCGCCAAGGCGGCGACCTTCGGCATGGGCATCGTCGCCGTGCGCAACTCGAATCACTTCGGCGCCTGCGCCAACTACTCCATGATGGCGCTCAACCGCGGCATGATCGGACTCGCCTTCACCAACTCGCCCTTTGTCGCCATGGCGCCGACCTTCGGCCGCAGGCCCATGATGGGCACGAATCCCATCAGCGTGGCCGCGCCGGCCTCACACCGTGAGCCCTACGTGCTCGACATGGCGACCACCACCGTGGCCGTGGGCAAGCTCAGCATCGCCGTGCGCTGGGACAAGCCCATCCCCGAAGGCTGGGGACTCGACGAGCACGCGCGTCCCACCACGGATGCCCGGAAGGTCCTCGCCTCGCGCCTCCTCTCGCCCCTCGGGGGCCGCCGGGAGCTCGGCGGCCACAAGGGCTACGGGCTCGGCGTGCTCGTGGATATCCTCTCCGGCGTTCTCGGAGGCGCCGTCTACGGTGATGTCATCGACCGCAAGGGACTCCGCGCGCAGAAGCTGACCAATGCCGGCCATTGCTTCGCGGCCATCGACATCAAGCGCTTCCGGCCGCTCGAGGACTTCACGGCGGACATGGACGACATGCTGGGCGAACTTCAAGATATGCCGACGGCGGAGGGACACGAGCGGGTATACACGGCGGGACAGCCCGAGGCGGAGACGGAGCGCCATCGGCGGGTCAGCGGCATTCCCGTGGCGCCCGTCCTCGCTCAGCAGTGCAACGAGATCGCCGCCTCGCTGGGCGTCAAGCCGCTCACCTAGTCCTTCGCGGGCGAGGGAGGGAGGAGCCTGGCGAGGGCGGTCTCGACGTCGGCGAAATTTTCGAAGAGGAGATCGGGACTCTCGGCCTCGAGGGCCTCGCGAGAGTACTGCCCCGTGGCCACGGCCACGGCCACCGCGCCGAAGTGGCGCGCGCATTCGATGTCCCGTGGCGTGTCGCCGATGACGACGACCTGATCCGGCGCGAACGGCACGCCGATCAGGGCGTGGGCGCGGCGCGCGGCGAGCGAGGGAAGCTGCCGGCGATCGTGATGGTCCGAGCCGTAGGCGCCGAGGCGGAAGTAGGGCAAGAGACCCGTCGGCTCGAGCTTGATCCGGGCGCCCGCCTCGATATTCCCCGTGAGCAGACCCAGGAGCACATCCCCATGGCCGTGGAGACGCCGCACGAGCTCGGCGATGCCGGGTAGGGTGACGACGGCGCGGCCGTCGCCGATCTCGGCGGCCAGCCCCCGGGCATAGGCCTCGAAGCAGTCGGCGAGCCGTTCGCGCACCGCCTCGCGTTCGAGGCCGGCGCCCTCCAGCACGTCGAGGACGATGCGGGGGTCCGTCTGGCCGCGAAGGTCGTAGCCGTCGATGTCCCCGGCCGTCCCATAGACGTCGTTGAGGGCGGCGGCGAGCGCCCGCCGTCCGGCGCCGCGCGCGACCAGGATAGTGCCGTCGATGTCGAAGAGGACGAGGCGCATGGAGCTCAGCGAGGCGTGGGGAGCGCGAGCGAGCGCAGCCGGGCCACGATGGGGGGCAGCCGCTCGATGACCGCGTCGACCTCGGCCGTGGTACTCCAGCGCCCCATGGTGAAGCAGAGCGAGCCTTCCATCTCGTGCGGCGCACAGCCGATGGCGCGAAGCACGTGCGACGGGGTTCCCGTCCGCTGAGCGCACGCGGAGCCCGAGGAGGCCGCCACGCCGCAGAGGTCGAGGTCGAGGAGCACGCTATCCGCCTTGGCGCCGCGGAGGACGAGGCTCACGTGGTGGGGCAGGCGCACCAGGCGCGAGCCCGTCAGCCGGCAGTCGGACACAGATCTCAGCAGGGTGTCGACGAGGCGGTCGCGGAGGGCGGCCAGTCGCGCAGGCTCGCCGTGCGCGGCCTCCGCGCGCATCAGCTCCGCGGCCACGCCCAGGCCGACCAGCGCGGGCAGATTCTCGGTCCCGGAGCGGTAACCTCCCTCCTGCCCACCGCCGAGGATCAGCGGCGAGATCTTGAGGCCCGGCCGCACCCAGAGCGCGCCCGCTCCCGGTGGGCCATAGAGGTCATTGCTCGACACGGTCACGAGGTCGAATCCCATGGCCGCGGCGGCGAACGGCATGCGGCCGAGGGCGCCTACGGCATCCACATGGAGTGGTACGCCAGTGGTGCGGGTGATGCGGGCGATGTCCGTCAACGACTGCATAGTGCCGATCTCCGTGCACGCCGCCCCGATCGACA
>Ga0137403_10001383_pt1 | contig 30549 bp, 25 predicted proteins | sample CZOMad2_1_16fung_FD_122057 | JGI IMG/M metagenome (GOLD analysis project Ga0137403, IMG submission 122057) | Vadose zone soil fungal communities from Angelo Coast Range Reserve, California, USA - CZOMad2_1_16fungal (Hybrid Assembly) | ecosystem: Environmental > Terrestrial > Soil > Vadose zone... | reverse complement strand
GCAATTGCAGTGAGCGGCGTTTTTTCGGATGGTTTCCAAACCGTTGCATCACCGCAAACGGCGGCGAGCGCAGCGTTCCATGACCAGACCGCCACCGGAAAATTAAATGCGGTAATTACTGCGATGACTCCGAGCGGATGCCATTGTTCCATCAGCCGATGGCTCGCCCGCTCCGATTGAATCGTTAGTCCGTAAAGCATGCGGGATTGACCGACCGCGAAGTCACAAATATCGATCATCTCCTGCACCTCGCCCTCGCCTTCAGCGAGAATTTTCCCCGTCTCCAGCGTCACGAGCTGACCAAGCTCATGTTTCAGTTCACGCAGCGCATTGCCTAGACGGCGAACAGTCTCTCCACGCACTGGCGCCGGCGTGACGCGCCATTTTGAAAATGCTTCACGCGCTCGTGTGATCGCCTTGTTGTACTCGTCATCTGAAGCGGTGCGCACGCTGGCGAGTTTTCGCCCGTCAATCGGTGAAATCTTGTCGATGGTTGCGCCCCCGCCGCGCCATTCACCGTCGAACACGCCCGCGTTGTCGTCGCCAAGGCCGAGCTTATCCAGAACTGTTTGCATCGTTATTTCCGCCGTTGCCGGCAAAATTTGCGCATTACCTCGATCGCTTCATCAATCACTTTCGCGGTGATATCCAGCGCGGGACGGAATCGAATCGAGTTCTCCCCAGAGCGAAGCGCAAGAACACCGAGATTAAAGAAACCCTGCCAAAATTCTTCGCGTGTTTTGGCGTCGGGCAGATCGAAGGCAAGGAATAATCCGCGGCCGCGCGCCGCAGAAATCAGCGCCTCCTCACGTTGCAAGTCACGCAATTGATCCAGGAAATATCCACCCACCTTCGCGGCGTTCTCCACAAGATGTTCTTGCTCGATGATGCGCAGGTAATGTGTCGAGCGCACCATATCGGTGAAATTTCCGCCCCACGTGGAATTCAATCGGCTGGGTAAGCGAAACGCGTTATCCTTCACTTCATCGAGGCGCGGTCCTGCCATCACCCCGCAGACCTGTGCTTTTTTCCCAAACGCAAGCAGATCGGGCACAACATCGAAATGCTCGCAGCACCAATTGCGACCAGTCGCGCCCATGCCGCACTGCACTTCATCGAAAATGAGGAGGATATTATTCTGATCGGAAATTTTCCGCAGCTTTTGCAGCCATTCGCCGCGGAAATGGTTATCGCCACCCTCGCCCTGGATTGGCTCGATAATGATGGCGCAGATGTCGATCTGCCTCTGGCTGATAAAGTCGTGAATCTCGCGTTCAGCTTGCTCTTCCCGTTTGATCACATCGGCTTCGCGCTCTGATTCAGGCAAAGAAAAATCAATGCAGGGGCACGACACGCGCGGCCAATCGAATTTAGCAAACAGATCCGTCTTACGCGGATCCGTATTGGTGAGGCTCATGGTGTAGCCACTTCGCCCGTGAAACGCGTGGCGAAAATGCAACACCTGCGTCCCGCGTTCGCCATGACCAGCGGCCATGTTCTTACGTACCTTCCAGTCCATCGCAGCCTTCAAACAATTCTCGACCGCAAGCGCACCGCCTTCGATGAACAGGTAACGTTCAAGGGGCGGCAAACCGACCGCTCGCTCGAACGTCGCCACAAATTCAGCATACCCGTCTGAATAAATATCGGAGTTCGCGATTTTGACCTTCGCGGCACGCAAAAGATCGCGACGAACCTGCGGCTCGTCGAAGTGCGGATGGTTAAACCCGACGGGCATGGACCCGAAAAAACCGTAGAGATCGATCAATCGTCGATTATCGACTGCGTTGTACAAATAAGAGCCGCGGCTGTTATCGAGATCGACGACGATCTTGAACCCATCGAGCAAGACGTGCTGTTCGATTGTTTCGAGGACTTTCGATGGCGCGATTGCTTTTTCTTTTTCGCTCTTTGTAGCGCGGCTCCGAGGAGAAGCCGTCTCCGTGAGCACGGGCGGAATACTCATTGTTGATCGTAATCTGTGGCATGAATGCGGTCAATTAGGGTAGCGCACGCGTCTCGCGTGTTGGTTGCGGTGTCTCGCCGCAACAATCTTTGTTCACGTGTCGCGATGCCAGCGGCGCAATTTCAGAAAGTCCGAGATGGCGGGACACCATCGCCAGCACGCGTGACGCGTGCGCTACCCTACACAATGCCGTCTCGGAGCAGCTCGTGTTTTCCGGCCAACAAATCCTGCACAAGAGCGTAGCCGCGTTTGTCTGCGTTGCGCGCTGTGCCGGCAAAATGTTGATCGATTCTCATTCGCGCAGAGCGACAAAAATAATCTGCAAGCAGGAGAATTTCATCGGCCGGTTTGCCCTGGCCGAGCAGCCATTGCGCATAAGAGCATGTCGCGCTGATCGCGAACAGTTCAGTCGCAATTCCAACAAAACGTGAGAGCAATAATTGCTCCCGGTCCAGTTTCGGGCCGAACCGTGTCATGGCGTGAAATAAACCGCGGGCGAGCCGCTTGCTCGTACGCGCTGCGTAGTTGACGTGGCCATGCAGTGTTTCATGCAAATTATCAATCTGGCCTGCGCCGTTCGGCATCCATTGGCGCGGATACCAGCCGGCGTAAAATTTTCCAGAACTGAAAACGGCTTTCGCCCGATCGGACATTGGCAGTTGCGTGTTAAAAATCGCGCCGCCGACTTTCAAATGCGGATCGAGTGCTTCGCGCGCGATGAATAGCCGCATGATTTCGCTCGAGCCTTCGAAAATTGTGTTCACCCGGCAATCGCGCAGGAACCTTTCCACTGCGATCGGTGGCTCGCCCCGGCCGGCCAATGATTGCGCTGTCTCATAGCCACGTCCGCCGCGCACTTGCATCGCGTCATCCGCAATTCTCCACGTCATTTCCGTGGCCCACATCTTGCACATCGCGGTTTCGATGCGCAGATCGCCAACTTTGCGATCAAGCAGCGATGATGTCAGAAACGTCATCGCTTCCATCGCGAATACGTTCCCGGCCATCTCGGCAACTTTTCCAGCGATGGCGGCATGTTTGCCGATCGGCACGCCCCATTGAATGCGTTCGCCCGCCCATTTTCGCGAGATCTCCAGCAGGCGTTTGGAAAGGCCAACGCACGCGGCGGGAAGCGTGAGCCGCCCAGTGTTCAACGTGGTAAGCGCAACTTTTAGTCCCGCGCCTTCCTTGAAAATGATGTTCTCCCGCCGGACGCGCACATCCGTAAATTTTACGACCGCGTTATACAGCGCGCGTAACCCCATGAATCGGCAGCGATACGCGATCTCCAACCCTGGCGTATCCACATCAACAATGAACGCCGTGATCTGCTTGCGCTCTTTTCCGCCAACCATCTTCGAAGGCGTGCGCGCCATGACCACAAGCACGCCCGCCTTTACGCCGTTGGTGCACCAAAGTTTTTCGCCGTTCAGCACGAACTCTGATCCATCGGCAGCGGGCTCGGCGCGCAGGCTCATCGTCGCAGGATCGGAGCCGGCGTGCGTCTCAGTCAGTGCGAACGCGGAAATCTCGCCGCCCGCGACGCGCGGCAGATATTTTTGTTTCTGCTCTTCCGTCCCAAACAAAAGCAACGGTTGCGCGACGCCGATTGATTGATGCGCGGAAACGAGCGCGGCCACGTTTCCATCCCAACTGCCAAGCAAAACTGCGGCCTGGCCGTAATTGCATTGCGAGAGACCCAGCCCGCCATACTTCTTCGGCACTTTTATTCCAAACGCGCCGATCTCGGCGAGACCTTTGAAATTTTCCGGCGGAATTTCACCGGTGCGATCGATCTCGTCCGGGTCGACGTGTTCGCGCAGATAACTTTCAAGTTTATGCAGGAAATCTTCGCCAGCGGCGCGGTCCTCCGCGCTCTGCGCGGGAAATGGATAAATTCGACCGAAATCGTAGCGTCCAACGAAAAGATTGCTGGCGAAACTACCGCGGTCTTCCAGCGGATCGCGCGCCGCTTCGGCCAGCTCGAGCGCTTCGCGCTGGCCTTTCGCCATCTTCGATGTGTCAATGACGGCAGCCGCCGGTTTTTCCGGTTTTGCGCTGGTTTCCTCAGCGATCTGTTTTTCCGGCGCTTCGAGCGGGCTTTTCATAGGAGCACAGGCGTCTTGCCTGCGGGGACACCGGGCATCCTGCCTGGTGTTTCAAGTTTTTCTAAAAAAAATAATCGGCAGGCGAGACGCCCGCCTGCCCCACAGCAGGATGCCTGTGCTACATCAGTCTGCATAAAATTTCGTCCCGTCGCGGGCGTGCTTCTTCAGTATCTCGCAGGGCAAAAATTTCTCTTCACTTCGCCCCAGCCGTTCCAATTCATCGACGACTTTGCTCAACCCATAATGCTCGGCGTAACGCAACGGCCCGCCGCGGAACGGCGCGAAACCTGTTCCCAGAATCATTCCATAGTCAGCGTCTTCCGGCGAATCGACGACTTTCTCCTCCACGCAGCGCGCAGCTTCGTTGACCATCAGGAAGATGAGCCGGCGCGCCAGATCCTCAGCTGTAGCCGGCGGCGGTAACGCCGTTTGGGTTGTTGTGGGACCTTTGTTACTGCCGGGGTCAGCGCCCCCGGCTACAGCTGGACGCCGTCGCCATTGCGCCAGCGATTCATTGGGCGTTTGTGTTTTCCCCTCGTATTTGTAGAAACCGGCACCTGTCTTGCGGCCAAGCATCTGACCTTCACGCAACCACTGCAGGACTGCGGGAACGTGGTCGCGCCGCCCGTAAGCCTCCTCGAGGGTGCTGCCGATATCGATCGTAATATCAACGCCGATTTCGTCCATCAACCGCAACGGGCCCATTGGCATGCCCCACTGCACAAGCGCGCCGTCAATCTTCTCCGCTTCCAAGCCACGTTCGAAAAGCTCAGCAGCATCGAGCAAATAAGGAAACAAAACCCGGTTCACCAGAAAACCAGGATTGTCGCGCACAATTACCGGCAGTTTTGCGATTTGTCGCACAAAGGCCAGGCCACGGTCGCGCGTCTCCTCCGAGGTTTCCTTCGCAACCACAACTTCCACCAGTTTCATCCGGCTCACCGGATTGAAAAAATGCAACCCGATCACGTGCTCGGGCGAAACGGTCATATCGGCCAGTTTGCCGACGGGAAGCGCTGAAGTATTTGTGGCAATGATAGTTTTCGGACCGGCTTCCATCGCCAGCTCGCGGAAAACTTCCTTTTTGACCTCCATCTTCTCCGAAGTCGCCTCGATCACGAATTGCACATCACGCAATTCCATGGGCGCGGTCGAACCACAAATCCGGGCGCGACCCTTCATCGCTTTTTCCTCGCTCATCAGACCACGCTTTACTGCGTCGGCGTAGACTTTTTCGATGTTCGCCAACCCGCGATTGATCTGTTCGCGCGCGACGTCGCGCATGATCACGGTAACGCCACGGGAACTAAGCCATTGTGCGATCCCGGAGCCCATCACGCCGGCGCCAATGACTGCAGCATGCACGATTTTTTCGGCCGGGGTTCGTGACGTTCCCCTCTTGTATTTCTCCGCGAGAAAGAAATTGCGAATCAGATTCTGCGTCGACTCCATCCTGCCAAGATCCACAATCCCATCCAGCTCCAAACGCAACGATTCATCCGGCGAAATGGACAAAGTCTTATTGATAATTTCGTAGGCGCGCTCGAGCGCCGGATTTCCGCTTTGTTTTGGGGGGCGGAGTTCATGCGACGCCGGGCTCGTGGGACCGCGCCCCTCAATTTCGCGTTTTCCAGCACGCAGCTTTTCACGCGCGCGATCGAGAAGCTGATCGCGCGGAGCAATTTCATCGACGAGTCCCAGTTTTAAAGCTTCCTGAGCGAAATAAAGTTTGCCTTTCAAAATCACCTCGGCTGCCTTTTCAGCGCCGATCAACCGCGGCAGTCGCGTGCAACCGCCCCAGGCAGGAAGAAGTCCGAGGCTCGTTTCGGGCAAACCGATCCGGGTGGCCGGATCATCTGATGCAATGCGATAATCGCACGCGAGCGTAACTTCGTAACCGCCGCCCGCCGAGGCGCCATGGATCGCGGCAGCTGTTGGAATTCTAAGATCCGCCAGGCGACTGAAGACCCGCTGGCCGCGCTCAATGAATTCGCGCATTTCGCCGGTTTTCGCCGCTTGCAACAGCGTCTTCAAATCCGCACCAGCAACAAAGATCGATTTTTTTGCCGATGTGATGATCAGGCCGCGCAGCGAAGCGTCTTTCTCCACGGCATCGAGCTGATCATCCAACTCATCGAGAGTCGCGGCGTCGAAAATGTTCGCGCCCGAGTTGGGACGATCGAACGTGAGCACGCAAATGTGATCGTCGCCGGTCTCCCGCCGAATCATTGCAGCTGTAGCAACCGCAGGCATTATCTTCATTTTGGAACGTTTCCCCGCAAATGCCAAGTGCAGAAGACCAGAGTTAACTACGATGCGAGCATCTTTTGCAACGTTTTGAAGAAGCCTTGGCCAGGCGTTGCTTTGAGCAAGTGCGAATGGTAGAAACGCCACATGGTCGGCAAGATTTTAGAACCCGAAATCAAGAGCCTGATCGACGCCCGTAACTTCACGGCGCTCCGCGAAATTTTTCGCGAATTCCCGCCGGCCGATGTCGCCGAGGTAATCCTCGATATGCCGGAAGATGAACAGGTGATCATCTTTCGGGTCTTGCCGCACGATCTGGCGGCGGATGTTTTTGAATACCTCGGGATCGAGGAACAGCAGAAATTGTTGCGCGCGATGGCACACGAGCAGGTGGTAGCCATTCTGAATGAGATGTCGCCGGACGATCGCACGGCGCTGCTGGAGGAATTGCCGAGTGCCGCGGCGCGCCAGTTGATCCGTCTGCTCACGCCCGAGGAACGCCATGTGGCCACGGCGCTTCTCGGCTATCCCGAAGACAGCGTCGGGCGATTGATGACGCCAGATTTTATCGCGGCGAAGGAGGATTGGACGGTGCAAAATGTGCTTGATTATGTCCGCGAGTACGGTCGCGACCGCGAGACGCTAAACTTCATTTACGTTGTCGATGACCGCGGCAAATTGATCGACGACGTGCGGATGCGCGAGTTCCTGCTCCGGCCGCTGACGGCAAAGGTGAGCGACATTCGCGATCGAAACTTTGCGGCGTTGAACGCGACCGATTCGCAGCAGGATGCGCTGAACTTCTTCCGCAAGTACGATCGCGCCGCGTTGCCGGTAGTCGATTCAAACGGCGTGCTGGTCGGGATTGTCACGAGCGACGACATGCTCGATGTAGCGGAGGAAGAAGCGACCGAAGACATCCAGAAACTCGGCGGCATGGAAGCGTTGGACGAGCCGTACACGACGATTCCGTTTCTGCGGATGGTAAAGAAACGTGCAACCTGGCTGATCATTCTGTTTCTCGGCGAAATGCTGACGGCAACCGCAATGCAGGGCTATAACAGCGAGATCGAGAGGGCCGCCATTCTAGCGATGTTTTTGCCCTTGATCATCTCCAGTGGCGGCAACTCCGGATCGCAGGCAACAACGCTTGTTATTCGTGCGATGGCTCTCGGCGAATTGCGTCTGCGCGATTGGTTTCGCGTCGTGCGCAAGGAGTTGCTGTCCGGACTTGCGCTCGGCTTGATTCTTGGAACGATCGGTTTTTTCCGAATCACGCTGTGGCAATACTTGCACATTTTCGATTACGGAAAATATCACTGGCTGGTTGCACTCACTGTCGGCTCTGCGCTTGTCGGGGTCGTGCTTTGGGGAACTCTGAGTGGCGCGATGCTCCCCTTTTTGCTGCGCCGTTGCGGACTCGATCCGGCGGCCTCGTCAGCACCATTTGTCGCCACGTTGGTCGACGTAACAGGACTGGTAATTTATTTCAATGTCGCGCTATTCGTTCTTCGTGGGACCTTGCTGTGATTCGCCAGGTGTCCACGACTGTCGAAGTATTCTCTTTACTAATCCGAGCGCGCACTGATCTACAATCAAACGCTACTCTTCGATCGACGGCGACAGTCTATCCAGCTCTTGAATTACTTTCTCCATGCCGCTGACCACGAGCGTGAAACGATCGTAATCGAGCTTGTCGGGCGTATCGCTGGACGAGTGATAATACGGATAACGAAACGGCGCGGTGTCGGTGACCATGATGGCCGGGTAACCATGCTGCCAGAATGACCATTGGTCCGACCAACTCACGCCGGGGATGAACGCCGGAAGCGAGGCGCCTTCAGAGGGGATCTTTGCGTGTTTGCGGAACAGCGTGATAACGCGACGTAGCAACGCGCGCGACTTAACGTTGCTGACGAAACCTATGAAGTTTCCAACGCTGGGGTAAAATACGCCCAGACCCGGCGACGGATATGTTTGCGAGTGCGGTGCATCGGAAAAGTAACCGATTGTCTCCAGACTGATCATTGCGGAGATCTTGTCGCCGCGTTCCTTGCATCTGCGGGCATAAACCAGGCTGCCCATTTCACCGGACAAAAAATAGGGCGGTTCCTCATTCACGAATGCAACAAATCGCAACGTTTTGTTAGGCGTCCACCGCGGCGAACTCTGTTCTGTTTCGCGAGCAGCAAACCGCTGCGCCAACGCCAGAACTGCTGCGGCCCCGCTCCCGTTATCGTTCGCCCCGGGCGAACCAAATACCGAATCATAATGCGCGCCGATCACGATGATCTCCGGGCGATTCCCTGGAATTTCCGTCTCGATATTGTGGCAGGACTGTCCCCGCATCTGGTAGCTCTCTCTTCGGGTCCGTAGACCGGTGCGCGAAAAAGAATCTTCGATGAAATCAGCTGCGGCATTGAGCTGTGCGTAATGCCACATGTTACGCTCGCCGATTTCTCCCGCGAGCTTCTGCACATTCGCACGGAGCTCTTCGCGCAACACAACTTCATCAGGCGATAGCGGCCCCGCCGCCGACACATTCTTCCCGGGCATCCTCATTCCAAACCACCAGAGTAACACCAAAATTGCGACGACGACGATGGTGATCCGCAGTGCGCTAAAGACAAGTGACCGCAACACAGCGGGAACGCGCCTGCGCATTTACGCAATTTTTCTCCGAAATCGCAACATGCAGAAACTGATCAGCAAGATCGACATGATGATTCAGTGTTCGTGACTGGGGTGTGCTTACTTTGCTATGCCGACGATTTTCTGAAAATGTTTCTTTTGCTCGATTGCGTCCAGCATGAATGCCGCCACAGCTTTGCGGGCGAGGGAGAAACCCATCTTCGGTCCGGCACCTTCACGGCTTCGATAGGTCAGATAATTTTCCTTAGTGAGAATAGTTTCAATTGGTCCCTTTCCTACCTTGTCTTTTTCTAGTCCAAGGTTTGCCGGTAGCGTTTTATTCCGATCGCCAAGACGATCACGGCGAAGAGCACGATTTGCCAGAGCTGCAGGCTGACGTCGATGACGTTGTTCCCTTTCAGCAAAATGCCACGGACGATGCGCAAAAAATGCGTGAGCGGAAAAGCTTCCCCGACGACTTGCGCCCAGTGCGGCATGCCGCGGAATGGAAACATGAAGCCGGAAAGCAGGATCGAGGGAAGAAAAACAAAGAAAGCCATCTGGACCGCTTGCAGTTGGTTTTTCGCGATGGTTGAAAACGTGATGCCCATCGCCAGGTTCGCGATGATGAAGACGAGCGCGACGATGGCCAGAAGTAGAATGCTTCCCTGCATCGGCACGTGAAAAAGAAAGTAGGCGGCGACGAGAATGACCGAGACCTGGATGTAGCCGACCAAGATGTAGGGCACGATTTTTCCGATAAGCACTTCGCTTGGTCGGGTCGGCATGGAAAGAAGATTTTCCATCGTGCCGCGTTCGCGCTCACGGGTAATGGCCAGACCCGTGATCATTACCATCGTCATGGTGAGAATCACGCCCATCAGACCCGGCACAATGTTGTATTGAGTGATCACCTCCGGGTTGTAGAGCGAGTGCACGCGCAAATCGATCGGGCCGCTGGTCGCAGCGAGCGAGCTGAGCACTCCCTTCAAATCATTTTGCAACGCGGTATCAAAGAGCGGTTCTAACGAACCAAGCGCAATTCCGGTGGCCGCAGGATCGGTTGCATCAGCCTCAACCAACAGTGCCGGCCGGTCGCCGCGCAAAAGATCGCGGCTGAAATTTTGCGGAATGTTGATGACAAACTGTACCTGACCGCGTGCGAGCAGATCGTGTCCTTCGCGCTCCGTTTTCACTTCGCGCACGAAATCGAAATAAGTGCTGTTCTTCATCGCGTAGAGCAGCGTTCGTCCTTGCGCGCCTTGATCGGCCATGAGCACCGCGGCCGGTAGATGCCGCGGATCGGAATTGATCGCGTAACCGAACAGCGTGAGTTGAATCAGCGGAATGCCGAGCATCATGGCGAAAGTGAGCCGGTCACGACGCATTTGCAGAAATTCTTTCGCGATGATCCCGCGCAGACGTGCGACCGAAAATTTAGGATGCCGGTTCATGATGCGGACTCTTTTCTTCCATCAAACTGATGAACGCGTCTTCCAGACCGGACGGAATTTGATGCCATTCGTACGGCTCGCGGCGAAACTGGGCGATCGCGCGTTCGAGCTCGGCGGCGTTCGTGCTGCTGACGTGCAACGAATTGCCAAAGGCTACCGCCTGTTGCACGCCCGGAGTTTTGCGAAGGTCATCGGCCAACTTCGCCAGGTCGGCCCCCTTCACCTCCCAAGTCGTTAGGCCAACGCGCGAGATTACTTCATCGACCGTGCCGTCGGCGAGCAGTTTGCCTTTGGAAATATAAGCAAGCCGTTGGCAACGTTCGGCCTCGTCCATGTAATGCGTAGTGATAAGAAAGGTCAGGCCCTGCGCACCGAGTTGATGAATTTCTTCCCAAAACTCACGCCGCGCTTTTGGATCGACGCCGGCAGTCGGCTCATCGAGCAACAACAATTTGGGCCGATGAATGAGACAAGCCGCGAGCGCGAGTCGCTGTTTCCATCCGCCGGAAAGTTCGCCCGCGAGTTGCTTCCGCCGCTCCGCCAGCCCGAGTTCTTTGACGCTTTCCCGCACCGTTTGTCTGCGATTCTTCACGCCATACATGCGCGCGACGAAATCGAGATTCTCTTCAATGCTCAAATCCTCCCAGAAACTGAACCGCTGCGTCATGTAACCGACTTCGCGCTTGATCGCTTCGCTTTCGGAAATCACATCGTGATTAAGGACCTTTCCGCTTCCGTCGTCCGCCCGAAGGAGTCCGCATAGCATGCGCAAAAACGTGGTCTTGCCGCTGCCGTTTGGCCCGAGGAAACCGAAGATCTCGCCGGCGCGCACCGTAAGATCGACATGATCCACTGCGGTCAGCTCACCGAACCGCTTGGTCATTCCGCGCACCTCGATGACGTGCTCCCCATTTTTCATTTTGACCCGAACTCCACGTCAACTGGCTGACCCGGGTGAAGATCGGCCGCCGCTTGCACATCGAAGATCAATTCGACCATGAACACGAGCTTGGCCCGCGTTTCGCGACTGTAGATGACCGGCGGCGTGTATTCCGCTTTTGGCGAGATGTAACTCACTTTCCCGACGAAGGGTTCTTTCACGCCGTCCACTTTCACTTGCGCAATATCGCCGTAATGAATCGCGCCGACGCGCGTTTCGGGAATGAACACGCGCACCTTGATGTTTTGCGGTGGCAACAGCACGACGACCGGTTTGCCCGCAGCAACCCATTCGCCCTGGCGAAAAAGCGTGTCGTAGACCAGACCCGATTGCGGCGCTGCCTGCTTTTTCTGATCGAAACTCCAATCTGTCTGATCGAGTCGCCTCTTGTCCTGATCTCGCGTGGAACGGGCCCGATCCATATCCTGAGGCGCGGCCACGCCCGTGCGGAAAAGCTTTTCCTGCCGGCCGAGCTCGGCTTCAGAAAGAACGAGCGCCGCTTTGATTTGCTCGCGCGCAGCTTTTTCAGCGGTCTCATCCAGCGCGAACAACGGCTGCCCGGTTGTCACCTGCTGACCGCGTTGCACGGAAAGCATTTCCAATTGGCCGGCTAGCGGCGAGGCAACGTAAACGAATTCGCCTTCGACGTAACCCTGGAATCGATCTTGCGGTCGATTGCTGCAGCCGGCAACAAAAAGTACGAGCGCTATCGACCATGTTGCGCGGATGAGTTGTCGGTGTTGCTCAACGAAAAACGCGCTCATGCTTTCCGTCCTTTCGTGGTGAGCGCGCCTTCGAGCACGATTTTCAAAATTCCAGCGAAGCCTTCCTTCGGCATCATTCCGAGCTCTTCCATCTTCGGCGGGTTCATGATCGACTGAACCATCGCCAGCAAAATTTCGATGATGAGCTTTGCCGGCACATCCTTGCGCACCATTCCGGCTCGCTGCCCTTCGACGAAAAATTTTCCGAAGTAGCGCTGAATTAGCGCGGCTCGACGACGTTCGACAAGTTTAAAAACGTCCGGCGCTTTCTGGCGCATATCGCGCACGAAAGGCGGCTTGATCTCATCCAATTCACGTTGCGTACCGGCCAACAACTCGTGCAAAGTCGCCGGGAAATCGTGCGGGTGTGCGCGCGTAACTTCCTTCAGCGCCGCCTCGACGCCCGCGAATTTATCGGCCAGCACGGCCTCGAGCAGATCGAATTTGCCCGGAAAATGCGCGTAGAGAGTTTTCTTGCTAATCCCCAACTCCTCCGCCAGATCATCCATGGTCACACTGCGGAATCCGTGACTAAAAAAGTGGGTTCGCGCAGCATCGACAATTCGCTGCCGGTTCGGATCGCGCTTTCGCCTTCGCGGCCACCGTTTGTGTGCGGGTGTCATATCTCCGGTAATCATTATCACAATGTGGAAACTAATCCAGTATATTCAGTTTCCAGAGGCTAATTAATCGCTTTCGCCGATGATGACGCCTGAACAATCGCCCGCTGTGTCTAATCTGGTGAGTGGAAGCCGGCGGGGGTTTGTGTTTGGGCTGCTCGTTGTTTGAGACGCCAAAGCTCGATTGATAGTCCAACGAACAAGAGCAGCGTCGCAAAGAACGTATTGCCGTAAAGCTGCGCTGCGCGCGGGAACAGGATGCCGAGAGCTAATAGAGCCAAGGCTGGCAAGCTCCACCAAAAAATCACAGAAGGTTTTCCAGAAAGCAGTTGTTGCGTTACGACAGCAAACGGCAGCATCAACCAGGAATAGAAGTAGCCAAATGAAAGCGGTGTGACCATCAGCGTCAGCAACAGGAGCAGAGCGAACTCGATCGCGTCGCTCTGCGCGGTTCGCATACCGCGCTGAGGCATCACCGCGATGAAGAAGGTGCCCAGCGCAAGCGCGATGCACACGACAATCGCGTTTACGGTCGAAAATTTAAGGTCTGCGAAGTTCACGTAAACCGGTTGATGGCGAGCAGAAGCAGCATCGGCATCGACGCGACGAAGCAAGCGATTGCTGACGCCAACGAGAGACTGATTTTTCCATGTGTAGCTGCGCATCGGACGTTGTCCCACGCTGACTTCGCTGTATTTGAGCATTCCCGCCGTCCACTTCTCGATATCGCGCCATGCTCGTCCGAAACCTCGGATTGGGGCCGGTAAAATGAGAACTAAAAACACCAGCGTCACAACGAGACTGGCTGCCGCTGTCCAGTAGCGCCGGTAAACTAGATAAACGATCGCGATTATTGGAAAAGCCTTGATGGCCGCGGCAACGGCAATCATCGCGCCGGCGATGAGTTCGCGTTTGGCGCGCAACGCAACAAATGCACCAAGCATCAGCGCGAGCAAAACGAGGTTCGGCTGGCCGAGGTGGTAACTGGACCAGATATAAACGATCACCAACAGACTCGGAACCAGATAAAGCCACACATTTCTCGCGCATTTTTCGCCGCCGGCGAGAAGAGCACTCAGCTGAGCACTATAAAACCAGGCCGCGGAGTTGATCGCGACCAGGAGAAAAATTAGTTCTCCCTGGCCCAGCAGACTCGCACCAGCGAGAAAAAGGGCGCAGGGCGGCGGATACATGAAATCGTACTTCCCGGAGCGAAAGAAATAAATTTCATGACCTGCCAGCACATGTTGGCCGGTCTCGTACCAAAGTTCGTAATCAAAGAGGGTGCGGCCGCGGAAATAGCGCAGAAGCGGGAGGGCAGAAAACACAACCGCCGTTGCTACGAACAGCAGCAATAACACGCGAAGGTCTGCCGAACTGTTCAATCGCCGCTTAAGGTTCGAGCGCCATGTCATGGCTTGCGAGTCCTCACTTCTGTCATGTTGAGCGAAGCGCTGCAACGAAATGCGAAGCATGAGGCCAAGGCTTTCAAACATCTCTGATTATTCCGTCGATTTGTCAGAGGAAGCGCTGAGATTCTTCGCTTCGTTCAGAATGCCACGGAATGTGCTCTTGGTTGTACCATCAATTGCGGTGTCTCTGCTGAATCATTTCACTGCGGCAATGAGCGGACGGGCCTTGTGCCAGTCGGTGCTCTGCTCGTAGGCGTGGGCGATTTGCAAAATGCGCGCTTCATCGAGCGCTTTGCCCAGGAACTGCAATCCGATTGGCAGCCGATGTCCATCCACTTCGGCCAAACCGCACGGCACGCTGATTCCGCAAATTCCTGCCAGATTCGCAGCAATGGTGAAGATATCGGCGAGATACATTTGCAATGGATCGGCGACGCGTTCGCCTAGTCTGAATGCCGGCACTGGCGATGTCGGCGAAACTAACGCATCGACTTTCTCGAAAGCGCTGGCGAAATCCCGGCGAATCAGCTCACGTACTTTTTGCGCCTGCAAATAATAGGCGTCGTAATAACCCGAGCTTAAAACGTAAGTGCCGAGAATGATGCGCCGTTTTACTTCCGGCCCAAAACCCTCCTCACGAGTGCGGCCATAAAGATCGAGCATATCCTTGGGATTCTCTGCTCGGTATCCGTAACGCACGCCGTCGAACCGCGCGAGGTTGGTCGACGCTTCCGCCGTGGCCACGATGTAATAGACCGCGATCGCGTATTCGGTAGTCGGCAACGAGACCTCGATAATCTCCGCGCCCAGGGAACTCATCTGTTTCACCGCGGTATCGATTGCAATTTTTACCTGTGAATCAATTCCTTCGATCAGATATTCCTTCGGCAAACCCAATCGGACTCCACGCAAATCTCGTCCGAGCCTCGCGGCATAATCAGGCACCGGCTCGTTGAGAGCAGTGGAGTCTTGTGGATCATGACCTGCAATGGCGTTCATGATCATGGCTGCGTCGCGAACAGTTTTCGTCAGCGGCCCAATTTGGTCGAGTGATGAAGCAAACGCGACCAGGCCGAAACGTGAAACGCGGCCATAAGTTGGTTTCAGTCCAACAACCCCGGAGAGCGCAGCCGGTTGTCGAATCGAGCCGCCAGTATCGGACCCGAGTGCACCAAACGCAGCGTCCGCTGCCACTGCTGCCGCCGAACCGCCACTGGATCCACCTGGGACACGCGACAAGTCCCACGGATTGCGCGTCAATTTCACCGCAGAATTTTCCGTAGACGAGCCCATGGCGAACTCGTCCAGGTTGGTTTTGCCAAATGGAATCGCACCTGCTGCGCGCAATTTCTGAATGACGGTGGCGTCGTAGATGGCCCGGTAACCGCTCAAAATTTTCGACCCACACGTGCATGGCTGCCCCATGACGTTGATGATGTCTTTGATTGCGAGCGGCAGGCCGCCCAGTGGAAGATCGACATTCGACTTTTCGGCCTGTTGGGTAGCGGCCTCCATGTCGAGCGACAGATAAGCGCCGATTTCTGGATCAATCGCGTCAATGCGAGCCCGCAAAGCATCGATGACTTCGCGCGGGGAAACGTCGCCGCGACGCAACACCGACTGCAGGTCGGCGATGGTCAGCGCCGGCAGATCTTTCTCCGTCATTCGACGACTTTCGGGACGACAAAAAGGCCGTTCGCCTGTCGCGGAGCGTTGCTCAGTGCTTGCTCCGCTGTGAAACAGTCACCCGGCGCGTCCTCGCGAAAGACATTGAAAATTGGAAGCGTGTGCGCAGCTGCTTCCACATGGCTCACGTCGGCTTGACGAAGTTTTTCGACGTAATTGAGCACGTCATCCAACTGCTTCTGAAAAACTTTCGCCTCAGCTTCAGTCAGATTTATCCGCGCCAGCCTGGCAATGTAGGCGACATCGAGATCGGAACTTCTGGCCATGATTGTCGCTCAAGAATGCAGATGGCTGATGAGCCAGATGACAGCGACCGCGAGCGCAATCAAAAGAAAGAGGAAAATGATCCGGCCTTCCCGACGCTCTTTGCGCAGCGAACGAGGTCTTCGAGTTGTATCGAGAGTCTCCCCGGGTTCGAAGGCAATCGAAACCTGAAACCGCTTGTCGCTGTTACTACTTCTTGCGCCTTGTTCCCCTCCCAGAGTTGGCGATTTTTTCTTCGCGCTCGGCCGTCCCGTGATAACCATGCGCTCGAGTTTGTCGAGCTTTTCACACAGTTCAGCTTCCTGTCGTGCTATCTCTTGTTGCCTGTGGCGAAGCGGCGGGGTCGATCTGCGCGAACGACGAAACATCACCATCACTTACTGGCCATCCAAAAGAAAATCGCCAGCGCAATGGCGCCAAAAATAATCAGCGGCAAGGTGAGAGCCACGCCAATCTCCAACCACTGAAGAAACGAACGCCCAGCGTTGTTTTCGTAAACGTCCGGCGCGACATCCGGCAACGACGCATCGGCACCGGTTGCACCTGCTGCTTGCAGCCGACTGCGTTGCTCACTGTATTCAGTGCGTGCGTCGTCCACGGTGCTCAAGGCTCGGCTGAGCTCCTTATGCAAATCTGAGGGATTCCAGCTTCTGGGATCGATCCCTTCAATCAATTCCAAATGTTGAGTGAAACTTTCCCGGGTCGCCCGGATTTGCTCCAGCCGGTTTTGCGCGCTGTACGCTTCGCGCTCGAGCACAACCAGCGCGCGTGTCAGTTTGTCGGCCATTTCCGTCCGGCCATTTTCCAATTCTGCCTGGCGCCGGCTCAGTTCCTCCAGCTCGCGTTTTTGCTTTTCGATCTGCTCCTGTTGGCGCTTAAGCTGCAGTAGCTGCTCCTGCGCTTTTTGCACGTGCGAGTCCAGATTCTCGGCAGAGACGTCGTCCTCGTTCAACTCTAGCATTTGTTCAATCGGTCGAATTTTTTCTGCCATGTCAAATCACCCGTTCGGGCTGGACGTAGCGCATATTAAGTAGCTGCCTCAAGAATTCCAGACATTTCCGTTGATAAGGCGCGAAAATTTTTGAATCGAGCTTGGAATCTGGTTCGCATCAGCGTCCCGGGACCATCTCCAGGAGGAAACCCCTGAAATATTCTGTTTCAGGAATTGTAGGCAGAACCGGATGATCAGGAGCCTGCTCGAAGCGCCGCAAGCGCCGGGCAGAGCGCCGCGCATCGACAAGCGCGTCGGTGATTGTTTGTGCGAATGCCGTGTCGCTCACGTGATGCGAGCATGAAAAGGTCGCCAGCAAACCGTCTTTTGATAACAGCTTGAACGCACGCATGTGTAATTCCCGATAACCACGCAACGCATCGCGCAGGCTGCTCCTGGCCTTGGTAAACGAGGGGGGATCGAGAACAACGAGGTCGTATTGTGTCTCCGCTTTTTCAGCCGCGCGAAGAAATCGAAAGACATCCTGCTCAATCCACTCCGCCTTCAATTCATTGCGAGCGGCGTTCCGCTTCGCGGCGGCGATGTTATCCGCACTTTCTTCAACGCCGGTCACATCGGCTGCGCCGGCGCGGGCACACATCAACGCAAATGCTCCCTGATTTGTGAAGCAATCCAGAACGCGCAGACCTCGGGCGTAGCCGGCGACGATTCCGTAATTATGTTTTTGATCGAGATAGAAGCCTGTCTTTTGACCGTGCAACAGATCGACTTCGATCTTTACGCCTTCAATTTCGATCGTGATTTGTGAAGCCGTTCCGCGCAGTACTCCCCGGCGTAATTCCAGTCCCTCTGCCTTGCGGACCGGCGCATCGTTTCGTTCGACGATGGTGAATGCTTGTAGGGCAGGCGCCCCGCGTGCCAGTCGTGCAGCCCCGGCCAGCGAAGCGCCCAAAAAAACATCTTCAATCGCCTCTACAATCAAATCCTTTCGCATGTCCATCGCCAGCGTGAGCGTCTGCAAAACAAAATGATCGCCGTAACGATCGATGATCACTCCGGGAAGACCGTCGCTTTCGCTCCAAACAACGCGGCGCACCTTTGGATCCACCTTCCGCCGGTCGCGATATTCGGAAGCTTGCGCAATGCGGCGCCGGAAAAAATCAAGATCCAGGTCCTGCCGGCGCCGGGAAAAACGCCGCGCCACAATTTGCGATTTCGCATTGTAAATAGCGCTCCCAATCAAATGGTCCCTGCCATCCTTGAGTGAGATGACGTCGCCGTCTGCTGGATTGCCAAAAACCTTGAGCACTTCACTGGAAAAGACCCAATCGTGTCCGTGCAAAATGCGCGCGCGCGGTTTGACGACGATTCCAGCCATAAAAAGGAACCAACGTCCAACGCCGAACGCCCAACGTCCAACGCCCAACGAAACTGATCGCTAATTGGCCGTTGAAAGTTCGGCGTTGAGCGTGGAGCGTTCGGCCATGCAAATCGCCACACAATCCTCAATCGAGCTTCCGGGAGTCAAAAAATTGCGCAGCGGCAAAGTGCGCGAAGTGTTCGATCTAGGCGATACCTTGCTGTTCGTGGTGTCGGATCGCATTTCGGCGTTTGATGTGATTCTCCCCGACCCGATTCCGTACAAAGGCGCGGTGCTTAACCAGATTTCCGCGTTTTGGTTTGGACGTTTCAGCGACATCCGTAATCACGTTGTCACTTCTGATTTCGACGAATTCCCCAAGGAATTGCAGAAGTTTGGCGATCAGCTTGCCGGGCGCTCGATGATCGTGAAAAAGACCCAGCCGTTGCCGGTGGAATGCGTCGTGCGCGGTTATCTCGCCGGTTCGGGTTGGAAAGAGTATCAGCAATCACAGAGTGTTTGCGGGATCAAGCTTCCGGCGAACCTGAAGCAGGCATCGCAGTTGCCAGAGCCGATCTTCACACCGGCAACAAAGGCCGAAACAGGTCACGACGAAAACATCGACATGAAACGATGCGTGAAAATTCTCGGAGAAGAAATCGCGGATCGCGTCAAAACGCTAAGTCTGGAAATTTATTCGCGCGGTCGCGAGCACGCTGCGCAACATGGAATCATTGTCGCGGATACGAAATTTGAGTTCGGCACGGTTAATGGCGAACTGCTTCTGATCGATGAATGCCTTACCCCGGATTCCTCGCGCTTCTGGCCGGTCAATGAATATGTCGTAGGGCAAAGTCCGCCCAGTTTTGATAAACAATTCGTGCGCGATTACCTGGAGACGCTCGACTGGGACAAGACTCCGCCTGCTCCCCAACTGCCCAATGATGTGATCGAAAAAACTTCCGCGAAATATGGCGAAGCATTTCGTCGCCTCACGGGAAGCGAACTCGCGACCGCGTAGAACACGTCTCACAAAACACGAGCATGGCTCGGACTCAAAACACGCGTCGCCCTTCACCTCAATCTTCTCCCTGCCAGGGAGATGCGGACGCGTCAGCGCCAAGTGAGGGTTCGGTACCATGGAAGGCAGCGGCAGCAAAACTCTTCGCGCACGCTCGTTATCGAAACATCCTGTGAGCGACCGGCCCGACATATTGTTCATCATGACGGACCAGCAGCGGTTCGATACGATCGCTGCGCTCGGCAATTCGCACATTCATACGCCTAACCTCGATCGTCTGGTGCGAAGGGGAATCAGTTTTTCAAATGCGTATGCCACGTGCCCGGTTTGCGTTGCTGCTCGTTATACAATTCGGACGGGCTGTGAGCCGCCAACGACGCGCGTCTTCAGTAACGCGAAGGCAGACGCCGTAGCAGGGCAGCCGTCAGAGATGGAAGCGCGTTGCGGACCGTATCTCGGTCGAGTCATGTCTCGCCTCGGGTATCGAACTTTTGGAATTGGAAAGTTTCACACGTATCCATGGGATGAAAACCTGGGTTTCGAAACGGTGTGGCGCAGTGAAGAGACGTACCATCCGCCTAAACGCGAAGGTGATGACTACGGTGCATGGCTGTCTCGCGAGCATCCGGAATTCGATTTCCTCGAGCAACCCATGGGAGAACGGAGCGAGATGTATTACCTCCCGCAACGTAGTCCGCTCCCGGCCGAGTCAGGCGCAGAATGGTGGATAGCCGATCGCGCTGTCGAGGAGATCGCGAAACCAGATGATGCGCGGCCTTTTTTCGGGTTTGTGTCCTTTATGGGACCGCATCCGCCGCTAGCTCCGCCAATTCCCTTCAATCGAATGTACAATCCAGATGGAATGCCAGAGCTGGTTCTTGGCAGCGTCGAGGAAGATCACCTGGATGAAGAGATTCCTTTCATGCTGCATGCGATCTGGGCGGATGCGATCAACCCAGCGCTCGCAAAAATTGTGAAGGCCCGATATTACGGCGAGATCAGTTATCTCGATCATTGTTTTGGTCGCATCCTCGATGCAATCGGGGCACGGCCGAACTCAGACAACGTTCTTATCTGTTTTTTTTCCGACCACGGCGACCTTTTGGGTGATCATCATGGCTGGCAGAAACAAAACTTTTTCGAGGCTGCCTGCCGCGCCCCTTTCCTGCTCAGCTGGCCGGCAACACTGCCCACCGGAATCATTCGGAATGAATTGATCAGCCTGGCAGACCTTTTTGGAATTGCCACAGGAGCCGCAGGCGCGTGCGAACTGCGCGAAGGAAGAGACGTTCTCAAAATGCTCCGAGGCGAATGCACGCCGCGCGAACATCTAGTTGGAATGGTCGAAATTCCCGGCTCGCAGGATTTCAAAGTCATGGTTCTCACTGACGAGTGGAAATACATTTTCATGGCTAATGGCGGCCGGGAACAACTGTTCAATCGCAAACGCGACCCCAACGAACTGTCGAACTGCACCAATTCATCTGCCGATATCAGAGATGATCTTTATGCCCTGGCTGTGAAAGCGTGCCGCGTCCCGGGTGCAATGGATGCGCTCGAGGGTGATAAACTTCGCGCATTTCCTTTTCGCAAACGGCCACCGAAGCGTATCTACCAATTCGACCGGGCGCAGGGTGTACTTGGCTTTCCCGACAAACCACAAGACGCGCTAAAGGAATTCGACCGCAGCACGCTAAAACGAGTGAAGTGATATGCCGGCTTCGGACAAACGAGAAGATCTGGGGGTGGGCCTGAAACCGGGCGACCCGCATTACCGTGCGTACGTCGGACCTCCGGAGGATTACGATCTCATCGCGGCCATGACCTTCAATCTTCTCACCACGCTTGGTCTGCGCCAACATCATTCATTGCTCGATGTCGGCTGCGGTTCGCTCCGGATCGGCCGTCTGTTAATTCCTTATCTGAACCGCGGAAAATACTTCGGCGTAGAGCCGAATAATTGGCTGGTTGAAGCCGGAATTGAGCACGAGCTCGGCAAAGATGTGGTGCCAATCAAACGCCCGACGTTCTTCTTTTCCGCTTCACCTGAGACGGTTGTCCAGGCGAAAGTCTCATTTGATTTCGCGTTGGCTCAATCAATTTTCAGTCATTGTGGACTGGATCTAATCAGGGGTTGGTTGTCAGCAGTTTCACGTTCACTCACTCAAAGTGGAGCTTTGGTTGCCACGTTTTTGCCTGACCAGGAGGACTCGAAGCAGACGGGCTGGGTCTACCCTGAATGTGTAAATTACCAGCCAGAGACACTGGAGAGAGCCGCCGCAGAGGTGAATTTGCGATTTGAAATTCTGGATTGGAAACATCCCCGGCAAACGTGGGCACTTTTTGCTGCGCCACAGTTTGATTCGAGTTGGTTCAAGAATAAGCCTCTCAGCTGGAACGCAGGACTGGAAAGAGCGCTCAGCCAAAAGCATCAGCCGTGATCGACGAGAAGATTTTTGCCATCCCACTGAAGGTGCAAGATGTCGCCGATTGTTATTTTTACCACACGATGGAACTCCCGGGTTACGGAGTCATGGAGGGGCGAGATTGGGATTTGCGTGGCGGTGTGGATGAATACCTCGGCAAAGTCGCTTTTGCGGGACAGCGTGTTCTGGAAATTGGTCCTGCCAGCGGTTTTCTCACCTTCGAGATGGAGAAGCGCGGCGCCGACGTGATTTCCGTCGAAGTCACAGACGAGCACGGTTGGGACTTTGTTCCGTATCCGGATGAAAGATTGGAAGAAGTGTTCGGTCCTCGTCGTCTCGTCATGCAACAGTTGAAGAATTCCTATTGGTTCAGTCATGCCGCTCACCGATCCAACGCCAAAGTGTATTATGGTGACGTTTACAATCTGTCGGCTGCGCTCGGTCGATGCGACATCGCTGTAATGGGCGCGGTGCTGTTACACTGTCGCGACCCGCTCAGGATCGTCGAGCAATGTGGGAAAATGGCGAACGTGCTCATCGTCACCGACATGTTCTATCCAGACTTGGAAGGAGCTCCAGTTTGCCGGCTCGCGCCCACGTCGCAGAATTTTCTCTGGCACACCTGGTGGCATTTCAGTACGCAATTTTTCACTCAGTTTCTGGCCGTGATGGGATTCAACACCTCAGAGATTTTGCAACATCAACAGCGTCACCGCGGACGGGCATACACGCTTTTTACTGTCGTCGGACGGCGGTAACGAAGAACCGCTTCACGTCGGCGAGCTACTTGCCAGCCACCTTATGAATGTCTTTCTGAGTGAAGCGAAGAATCTCTGATTACTTCCTTGGCAATCCACACAGAAACAGCCAGAGATGTTTGAAAGCCTGGCCTCATGCTTCGCATTTCGTTGCAGCGCTTCGCTCAACATGACAGCGCTGTTTATGGATGGCCTCTACGAAATCAATTCGCTAACGAGCGACTTCTCCTCTTCTAATTCCGCTACTGACGCGTCGATCTTCGTACGGCTGAAATCATTTATCGGCAGTCCTTGGACGATTTCCCATTTTCCGCCACGCACTCGGACCGGGAATGAGGAGATCAATCCTTTCTCGACGTCATAACTTCCGTCGGAACAAATCGCCACGCTGTGCCAATCGTTGGCTGGCGTGTCATTCGTCAGCGAATAGACGGTATCGACAACCGCGTTGGCGGCCGAGGCGGCCGAAGAAAGTCCCCGCGCCTTGATGATGGCGGCGCCCCGCTGCTGCACCGCGGCAATGAATTCTCCCTTGAGCCATTTCTCGTCTCCGATTACTTCGTTCGCGGGACGGCCGTCGATCCGCGCATTATAAAAATCCGGATACTGAGTGGAGGAATGATTTCCCCAGATGGTCATGTTTGTAACCGGGTCAATGCTTACACCGGCTTTGTGCGCCAGCTGCGCGCGGGCGCGATTTTCATCTAATCGCGTCATGGCAAACCAGCGGTCACTCGGAATTTCTTTAGCGTTGTTCATGGCGATCAGACAATTGGTGTTGCATGGATTTCCGACCACGAGCACGCGCACGTCGGCTGCCGCGTTTTTTTGGATCGCCTGACCTTGCCCGACGAAAATCTTGCCGTTGACCCCGAGTAACTCTTTCCGTTCCATGCCGGCCTTGCGCGGCACACTTCCAACCAACAAAGCCCAATTGATGTCGCGAAAGCCTTCATTGAGGTCTGGCGTTGGCACTACGGATTCGAGCAGCGGAAATGCGCAATCGTCCAATTCCATGACCACGCCTTCAAGGGAAGCGAGCGCGACGGGAATCTCAATGAGATGCAAGCTTAGCGGCTGATCCAGTCCGAACATCTGTCCGGAGGCGATGCGAAACACAAGCGCGTAGCCAATATGTCCGGCGGCGCCGGTCACAGCGACTTTGATCGGAGTTTTCATGAATGCAATTAGACACAAACCTCCTGGTGAGCAAAGCCGAAGCACTGGGCTCCTCGTTATGATAGATTACGATTGCCGATGTATCCGACGAAATTGAATCAGATCATTAATCTGTTTGAATCGCTGCCCGAAGACGAGCGGCGCGAGACGCTTGTTTCCTATGCGGACAACGCGAAGAAGCAGGAGCCGCGCGAAAGCGACAAATTCAATCTGGTTGATGTACGAAAGGACGAGGAATGCACGGACACCGTGGGCGTCTATCTGCAGGTCGATGAAAATGGCAGGGCGCACATTCGGATGACGCTCGGCCCGGAGGTGCAAACACTTACCCGCTCGATGACCGCAATCCTTTGCAAAGGCCTCGAAGGCTCGACGCCGCAGGAAATTCTCGATCTGCCAAGCGATTTCGTGACCCGCATCGTGGGTACGGAACTAGTCCGCATTCGAAGCCAAACGGTTTATTACGTCCTCACGCGCATCAAAAGTATTTGCAAGGTCTGGCTGGATCGGCAGCGCATGGCGGAGGTGGCATAGGAGGTCAGGCTGGCAATATCCATTACGTTTCCCGCGTGACCTTCGCGTGATTTCGTTTACTGTCGGCGCTGGCGCAGATGCCGCGAAATAACGAGCTCAACAAAATCCTGCTAATCGGCTCCGGTCCAATCGTGATCGGCCAAGGCTGCGAATTTGATTATTCGGGCGTACAAGCGTGCAAGGCGCTTCGGGAAGAAGGTTACCAGGTTGTGCTGGTCAATTCCAATCCGGCCACCATCATGACCGATCCGGAATTCGCCGATCGCACCTACATCGAGCCGATTACTGCTGAAGTGATTGAGGCCATCATCGAACGCGAAAAACCGGACGCGATTTTGCCAACGCTTGGCGGACAAACGGCGCTGAATGCCGCGATGGAATTAAACCGCAATGGCGCGCTGGCGCGGCACGGTGTGAAATTAATAGGCGCAAACGCTCAGGCCATCGCCAAGGGCGAAGATCGGCAGTTGTTCAAGGAAGCGATGTTACGCATCGGACTTGAGGTGCCGCGTTCCGGAGTGGCGCGTTCCCTGGCAGATCTTGATCACATCGTCAGCGAAATCGGCACATTTCCGCTCGTCATTCGACCCGCGTTTACTCTGGGCGGAACGGGCGGCGGCATCGCTTACAATCGCGAGGAACTCGACTTGACCGCCGCGCGCGGTCTGGATCTCTCGCCGGTTCACGAAGTGTTGATCGAAGAATCATTGGTCGGCTGGAAGGAATTCGAGATGGAAGTGATGCGCGATCGTATGGACAACTGTGTCGTCGTCTGTTCCATCGAGAATTTCGATCCCATGGGTGTGCACACCGGCGATTCGATCACGGTCGCGCCCGTTCAGACGCTCACTGACAAGGAATACCAAATGATGCGCGATGCCGCTTTTGCGGTCATTCGTGAGATCGGTGTCGAAACCGGAGGATCGAACATTCAGTTTGCTGTCCACCCGGACAACGGCCGCATGGTCGTGATCGAGATGAATCCGCGCGTGTCGCGGTCCAGCGCACTGGCCTCAAAGGCAACGGGGTTTCCGATTGCGAAAATCGCGGCAAAACTCGCGGTCGGCTACGCACTCGATGAAATCAAAAACGATATCACGCGCGAAACGCCGGCGTGCTTTGAACCGACGATCGATTATTGCGTGGTAAAAGTGCCGCGCTTTACGTTCGAGAAGTTCCCGCAAGCGGATGCGACGCTTACGACGCGGATGAAAAGTGTCGGCGAAGCGATGGCCATCGGGCGCACATTCAAGGAAGCACTGCAAAAAGCGCTTCGCAGCCTGGAGATCAAACGCTTCGGCTTGTTAGGCGACGGAGCAGATAAGGATGTCGATCTCGAAACGCTGCGACTGAAGCTGGCGATTCCGAACGCCGGACGAATTTTCTACATCGCACAAGCATTTCAAAAGGGCGCATCGATTGATGAGATTTACGACCTGACAAAGATCGATCGGTGGTTTTTGCGAAACATCGCGGAGCTAGTTACCGAAACGGGTTGCCTGAGGAAGAAAACATTCTCGCGCGCGAAGAAGCTCGGTTTCTCAGACCGACAGTTGGCAGTCGCGCGAGACTCTTCAGAAGAAACAATTCGATCAAAGCGAAAGGCTGAGTGTGTCGCACCGACCTATCGCCTGGTCGATACCTGCGCGGCGGAATTCGAAGCTTACACGCCCTACTACTACTCCACCTATGGCGATGAGAACGAACGGCGCGAGAGCGACAAGCGCAAGATCATGATTCTGGGCGGCGGCCCGAACCGCATCGGCCAGGGCATCGAATTCGATTATTGCTGCGTTCACGCCGCCTTCGCTCTGCGCGAGCTCGGATTCGAAACGATTATGGTGAATTCGAATCCGGAAACGGTTTCCACCGATTACGACACGAGCGACAAACTTTATTTTGAGCCGCTCACTCTGGAGGATGTGCTCAACATTTATGATCAAGAGAAACCCGAGGGTGTGTTCGTCCAGTTTGGTGGACAAACACCGTTGAATCTTGCAAACGGATTGAAAGCCGCGGCTGTGCCGATTCTTGGAACACAGCCTGAAAGCATCGAGACAGCGGAAGACCGGCAACTATTCGCCGCGATGCTGGATAAACTCGCTCTGCGGCAGACTCCAAATGGATCGGCAACAAGTACCAAAGGGGCTGTCGCGATTGCTAAGAAGATTGGTTATCCCGTACTCGTGAGGCCTTCCTTCGTTTTAGGAGGACGGGCTATGGAACTTGTGTATAACGAAAAAGATCTTCGTCGCTATATGGCGAGCGCCATCGAGGTCACACCCGATCGCCCGGTGCTTATCGATCGGTTTCTTGAAGACGCAATCGAAGTCGATGTCGATTGTATCTCCGATGGCGAAACGACCGTCATCGGCGCAATCATGGAACATATCGAGGAAGCAGGCATCCACAGCGGAGACAGTGCCTGCGTGATCCCAACGTTCTCACTGTCGCAAAATGTTCTCGATGAGATTTCGACCGCGACAAAATCGATGGCACGCGAGCTGAACGTGCGCGGCCTGATGAATGTGCAATTCGCCGTGAAAGACGATGATGTTTACGTCTTGGAAGTGAATCCGCGCGCGTCGCGTACGGTTCCCTTCGTCAGCAAGGCAATCGGCGTTCCACTGGCAAAACTCGCTGCCAAAGTTATGACCGGAAAATCATTGCGTGAACTCGGATTTACCCGGGAAATCGTGCCGAAACATTTTTCCGTGAAAGAGGCTGTGTTTCCTTTTTTGCGCTATGAAGGCTTGGATATTTCACTTGGTCCGGAGATGAAATCGACCGGCGAAGTGATGGGAATGGACATCGATCTCGGTCTCGCGTATGCGAAATCGCAAATGGCCGCGCCGCCGCCGCTGCCGAAAACGGGAAAAGTTTTCATCAGCGTTAAAGACACCGACAAGGAAGCGGTCATCCCGGTCGCGCGAGAGTTTGTGAAGCTCGGGTTCGAAATCATTTCCACGAGCGGGACCGCAGACGCGCTGACGAGAGCGAAAATTAAAATAACCAAGGTGCTCAAGATTCATGAGGGACGCCCAAACGTCCTCGACCGGATCAAGAACGGCGACATCAACTTCATCATTAACACGCCCAGTGGGAAAATTCCGCGCGAGCACGAAGTGGTTATTCGAAACGCCGCACTTGCTGCCAAGATCCCTATCATGACGACCGTGCGCGCTGCCCTGGCAAGCGCGAATGGAATTCGATCACTACAAAAACGAAAAGTTCAGGTGCGCAGCCTGCAGGAATACCACTTATGAATGACGAAACTCGAATGACGAAACTCGAATGACGAAATCGCAACCAGCGCGAGCATTCGACCTTCGTCATTCGGTCATTCATTCGTCATTCGTTATTTGTTATTCGTCATTTTAATGCCACTTGTCAGCATGAAATTGTCGATCCTGTTTGCAACGCTATTGAGTACCGCGGCAGTCTTAGCCGCCGAAGAAAAGAAACAGAAGGAGGCTCCCATGAATTCATCCAACGAAGTCGCAGTAATCAAGACCAGCGAAGGCGATATGGTCGTGCAGTTTTGGACCGATGCGGCACCAAATACGATCGAGAATTTCAAAAAGCTTGCGCGAAAGGGTTTTTACGACGGCACGATTTTCCATCGGATCATTAAGGAATTCATGATTCAAGGCGGCGATCCGAATTCGAAAGATCCGGCAAAGGAGGGCAGCTACGGCGAAGGCGGACCCGATTACAACATCAAGGCCGAGTTTAACGATCATGCACACGAGCGCGGTGTTCTCTCGATGGCGCGCGGGCCTGATCCGGATTCGGCTGGGTCGCAATTTTTTATCTGTCTCGCACCAGTGCATCGGCTCGATCATCAATACACGACGTTTGGCAAATTGATAAAGGGCGACGATGTGCTCGAGAAAATTGGCGAGACGCCTGTCACCAAAAATAGCAGAGGCGAGCAGAGCAAACCGACAAAGCGCGTAGTGATCGAAAGCGTGAAAATCGTGCCGGCTGAATCGGTAAAATAGCGACGCGAAATGTTTTCATTAACACCTGGCTTCAGCCAGGTGTTTACCCCAAGAATTATTGCTAGCCGTTTTAACGGCTTTTCGCGATCGAACGAAATAAGCCGTTGAAACGGCTTGGGACGCTTGCACGCTGAGTAACACCGGTCTAAAGGCCGGTGTTAATGAGAACCAATAATGGCCCGAAGATCAATTAAAGAGAACCCTGCAATGAGTTCAGAACTGACAAAGATCGCGCTCATTCAGATGCGCTGCGGGCCGGAGCCGCAGAAGAATTTTTCGCGCGCAGTTGAATTCATTCGCGTGGCGGCAAGCAAAGGCGCTCAAATCATCTGTTTACCGGAACTTTTTCGGTCCCAGTATTTTTGTCAGACAGAGGACCACAGAAATTTTGATCTGGCGGAGGAAGTGCCGGGAAAATCGACCGGGGCCCTGGGAGAAGTAGCGCACGAAACTGGCACACTGATCATTGCCTCGCTGTTCGAGAGGCGCAGCGCCGGAGTTTATCACAACACTGCGGCAATTATCGACGCGAATGGAAAATTGCTCGGCAAATATCGCAAGATGCACGTGCCCGATGATCCGCTGTATCACGAGAAATTTTACTTTACGCCCGGGGACCTCGGATTTCAGGCCTGGCAGACGACACACGGGAGCATCGGAGTCTGCGTTTGCTGGGACCAGTGGTACCCTGAAGCGGCGCGGCTCACTGCGCTGCGCGGCGCGGAAATCATTTTTTATCCGACCGCCATCGGGTGGCATCCATCTGAAAAGAAAAAATTCGGCCGAGCACAGCATTCGGCGTGGGAAATCATCCAGCGTAGCCACGCGATCGCGAACGGTTGTTACGTCGCGGCGGCAAATCGTGTCGGCCATGAAGCCACAGCGGGCGGCGATGGCATTGAGTTTTGGGGGCAAAGCTTCGTTTGCGGGCCTGACGGGGAAATCGTCGCCACAGGCTCAGTGGATCGGGAGGAAATTGTGACGGCCGATATCGATTGGGACCGGGTGAACGAGCATCGGACGCATTGGCCGTTTCTCCGCGACCGTCGAATCGATGCATACGGTGAGATCAATCGACGTTTGATTGACTGAATTTGCCACATCGCAAGGTCCGCGATCGCGACAGCGTAAGTTCAACGTCAATGCTGGCAGCATCGCAAAGCGCCGTTGCACCGGCGCACTCCAAAACGCAAGCGACCATCCTGCACACGCAATCACGGCCACGTCTTGAGTGCGGCGATGCTGCGCCGCTCTCGGATCGGCCTGCATTTCTAAACAACCCAGAGGATTCCACCCTCGCTCGCGGGCACGAACTGAAACGCATGCTGTTTTGAATTTGCCTTTGTGATAATACGAGGACGAATGATTGCGAAGGCCGCTCAACCGATTCGTCGGCCGTGGTATCCCCCGTCGCTGACGACACAAATCATGATCGGGCTGGTCGTGGGCGGGTTTGTCGGATGGCTGCGGCCCGATTGGGGGAACGCAGTTTATTTTCTGCGCGACATCTTCATCAATCTGATCAAATCGATCATCGCTCCGCTTGTATTTTCGACCATTGTCGTCGGAATCGCAGGCGCGGGCGCGCTTCGCAAAGTGGGGCGGATGGGAATCAAAGCGCTGATCTATTTCGAACTTGTCACGACCGCAGCGCTCTTCATCGGATTGGCCGTAGTTAACTTCATTAAGCCCGGTTTAGGCGTAACTCTCGCTGCCGCAAACACCGACGTCCTCAAGACGATTGAGCAAAGTCATCCGAAGTCATTCGTCGAAACGATCGTGCACGTCTTTCCCTCAAGTGTGATCGAATCGATGGTGCGCGGCGATGTTTTGCAGATTGTCGCGTTCAGCGTGCTCTTTGCTCTTGCCGTCTCAGCCGTTGGCGAAAAAGGGAAACCAATCATCAGGGCGATGGAGAGCCTGTCGCAAATCATGTTCAAGTTCACGAATTACGTGATGATGTTTGCACCGATTGGAGTCGGCGCAGCCATGGCGCACACAATCGGTACGCAGGGTCCGGGTGTGCTCATGAATCTCGGCAAATTGATTGGCTCACTTTATCTGGCCCTCGTGATTTTCGTTGTTTCGATTTTTGGACTGGTCATTTGGATCGTGCGGATACCGTTGCGGCAATTCGTCAAGGCAGTGCGTGAGCCGGCAGCTCTTGCAGTCGCCACGACGAGCAGCGAATCGGCGTTGCCTAAAGCGATGGAATCGATGGAG
>Ga0137403_10001382_pt1 | contig 30568 bp, 26 predicted proteins | sample CZOMad2_1_16fung_FD_122057 | JGI IMG/M metagenome (GOLD analysis project Ga0137403, IMG submission 122057) | Vadose zone soil fungal communities from Angelo Coast Range Reserve, California, USA - CZOMad2_1_16fungal (Hybrid Assembly) | ecosystem: Environmental > Terrestrial > Soil > Vadose zone... | reverse complement strand
TTACCCACTTTTTCCATTGCCTCGGAAATCAAACGTCCGATTTCGCGATCGTTGTTTGCGGATACCGTGGCTACGTTAGTCAACTCTTCTTTGCTTTTTACTTTCTTGGCCATCCTTTGGAGTTCGGCGACAACTTCATCAGTGGCTCTCTGGATGCCTCTTTGCAATGACATCGGATTGGCGCCCGCAGTCACATTCTTAACGCCTTCGCGATAGATTGCCTGCGCCAGTAAAGTAGCTGTAGTGGTGCCATCTCCGGCCGAATCGTTCGTCTTGATGGCGACCTCGCGCACCATCTGGGCGCCCATGTTCTGGTACTTATCCTTGAGGTAGATTTCCTTTGCGACCGTAACGCCATCCTTGGTAATCACGGGTGATCCGAATTTCTTGCCGAGGACAACGTTACGTCCCTTAGGGCCGAGCGTTACACGCACTGTGTTGGCAAGAATATTCACTCCTTCGAGCATCGCAGCGCGAGCTTCCTCGTGAAATTTCATCTCTTTCGCAGCCACTGGTTTCTTCTCCTTAACAGACAGATTATCCCGCAACACCGCAATGTTACCGGAAAGCCTCTTTACTCTCTTCTTGCGCTCGTCCAACTTGTACTCGAGCGGGACGCAATAACCGATCGCCAATCCGGAAGCCCCGGCTATATTCGGTAATGATTTTTCCGTCTCGATCGGGCTCGACCGCCACGGTGTCGACTGCTTCGTGTATCTCGGGGTTGAAATCCTGATCGGCTGTCTCGATCGCCTCGACGCCGGCATTCGCAAGCGCATTCTCAAAACTCGCCGCTGTACTGCGAACTCCGGCAGCAAGGGTTTCGAGAGAACCCCCACTGTCCGCGGCCTGAATTGCCCGCGACAGGTTATCCATAACCGGCAGCAATGCAGCGATAAAGTCAGCCTTATCTCGTTGCGCTCTTTCCTCCGCCGCTCGATTCAGTCGCTGACGTGTTTCGTCTGTCTCTTTTTGGAGTTGTTGCCGCAACTGCTCAAAGCGCGCCTGCACTTCGCTGATACGGTTTTCAGCAGCTTTAGTCCTGGCTTCGAGTTCTTCGACGTAAGTAGGTTTTAATGAGGGCACTGAACCCGCCTGGGCCGACTGCGCGGCACCGGCTTGGTCCAGATGAATTCGACGTCGATCAGTTACCCTTACTGGCTCTCCTGTGTCTTCGTTCAATTCTGGATTTCTGTCTTCAGCAAAACGTTTGTCCATCATGTCACCTTCTTGATCTGGCGCCGACATCCTGGCGCTACGAGATTTTGATTTCTAACCGCTGCACTTTCTGTTCCACTCGTTTGGGCAAAATGACAGTTAGAACGCCGTCCTTGTATTCCGCCCCAATTTTGGACTGGTCGACTGACGCCGGGACCCCGAAGGTCCTGACAAACTGTCCCCGTGGCCGCTCAATTCGACGCTGCGCAGAGGCTTCGATATTCCGTGTCCCCCGAATGGCCAGTCGATCCTCGTCGACAGAGACGTCCAGCGCATCGCGATCTATACCCGGAAGATCGACGGTAATGACATACTCACCATCACTTTCCGTAATATCCGCCGCCGGATACCATTCGGCCTTTTCAATTTCGTCGTTGGCTTCCGTTTCCGCTTCGCTCTGGGCCCGGCGCTGCGTTGCATCTTCGAACAGTCTATTCATTCGATCTTGCAAAACCAGCAAATCCTGTAGCGGATTCCATGAACGCGACATCCTCAGTTCCCTTCCTCGTGCTCGCTGCCAGGTTGATTTAAGCAACTTGAGCGACTAAGCCGCCGCGGCAGCCAACTCCGTTTTGAATTCCATCGTATCCCCCGCCGCAGACACTTTAACAACCTGGCCCGGTAAAATCTCACCCCGCAACAGTTTTATTGCGAGCGGATTTTGAATAAGCGTCTGAATGGCCCGCTTCAGTGGGCGGGCGCCATAGTTAGGATCATAACCCTCGCGGGACAAGAGTTCTCGGGCCGTCGAGTCCAGCTCCAGAGTGATATTGCGCTCGCGAAGCATCTCGCGCAGCCGTTCGAGCTGGATCTCAATAATCTGCTCGATCTGTGCGCGCGAAAGCTGATGGAAGACTACGATGTCATCGATGCGGTTCAGGAACTCGGGTTTAAAGCTGAGTCGCAATTCCTGGAGCACCGCTTCTCGGACTTGCTTTTCATCTCCTTCAGCTGCCTGAATCTCTCTCGAGCCAAGATTCGAAGTCATAATCAACACTGTGTTCTTGAAGTCTACAGTCCGTCCCTTCGAATCGGTTAGTCGTCCGTCATCGAGGATTTGCAGTAACACATTAAAGACATCCGCGTGAGCTTTTTCAATCTCGTCAAACAACACCACGGAATACGGACGGCGCCGAACAGCCTCCGTCAACTGGCCGCCCTCCTCATAACCGATATATCCTGGAGGCGCTCCAATCATTCGCGCCACAGCGTGCTTCTCCATGTACTCGGACATGTCCAGTCGGATCATGGCGCGCTCGTCGTCAAACAGAAATTCAGCCAGAGCTCGCGCCGTCTCAGTTTTACCCACACCGGTCGGGCCAAGAAAGATGAACGAGCCCACTGGCCGGTTAGGATCTTGCAATCCCGCACGCGCGCGCCGGACTGCATTGGCCACGGCCTGAAGCGCTTCATCCTGGCCAATCACTCGCTGTCTCAGGCGCTCTTCCATAGTGACGAGCTTTTGCATTTCACCTTCGAGCATCTTTGAAACAGGGATGCCGGTCCACTTCGCAACTACTTCAGCAACGTCTTCTTCGTCAACTTCCTCCTTGAGCATCACGCCATCCTGCTGGAAGTTTGCGAGTTTGTCCTGCTCCTGTTTCAGTCGCTGCTCGAGCTCCGGAATCTTTCCATACTGGATTTCCGAAGCGCGGCCCAGATCTCCGGCATTGCGGGCCTGGTCAAGTTGCAGCTTGAGTTGTTCCAACTCGGCCTTAGCAGTCCGCATGTGCTCGATGGCTTCTTTTTCAGACTGCCACTTTGCCTTCATGCCGGATGAGGTCTCCCTCAGATCAGCAATCCTCTGCTCGATTTCATGCAATCGCGCTTTGGTTTTCTCATCTTCCTCGCGCTGCAAAGCCTGGCGCTCGATTTCCAGCTGAATAATCTCACGCTCGAGTTGATCGATCTCTTGTGGCAACGAGTCGATTTCTATCCGCAGTCGCGAGGCTGCTTCGTCGATCAGGTCAATGGCCTTGTCCGGCAAAAAGCGATCGGTGATGTAGCGGGTCGATAGTGTGGCGGCTGCTACAATTGCCGAATCCTTTATCCGCACTCCGTGGTGTACTTCGTAGCGTTCCTTCAAGCCCCTCAGAATGGCAATCGTGTCTTCAACGGTGGGCTCGCCCACATATATTTGTTGAAAGCGGCGCTCTAAGGCTGCGTCCTTCTCGATGTACTTCTTGTACTCCTTCAGGGTAGTTGCCCCAACGCAACGCAGTTCACCGCGCGCCAACGCCGGTTTCAGCATGTTCGAGGCGTCAATCGCCCCTTCGGCAGCTCCTGCGCCTACCAATGTATGCAGCTCGTCTATGAAAAGAATGATCTGCCCCTGAGCGTTCTCAATCTCTTTCAGGACTGCCTTTAAACGATCTTCGAATTCTCCACGGTACTTAGCCCCGGCAAGCATCGACCCGAGGTCAAGCCCTACCAATCGTTTGTTGCGCAACGTTTCAGGAACATCTCCCGAGACGATTCTTTGCGCCAGGCCTTCGACAATAGCTGTTTTGCCAACACCTGGCTCGCCGATCAACACCGGGTTGTTTTTGGTGCGCCGCGATAACACCTGAATGGTTCTGCGGATTTCATCATCCCGCCCAATGACGGGATCGAGTTTTCCCTGACGGGCAAGATCGGTAAGGTCGCGCGCATACTTAGAGAGCGCTTGATAGTTTTGCTCGGCATTCTGATCCGTTATTCGCGAGCCCCCGCGCATCTGCTCGATTACCTTCAACAGATCTTCGCGTTTGATCCCGTGCTGTCTGAGGATTTTTCCCGACTCGCCGTCCTTCTCGTCAGCCACTACCAGCAACAAATGCTCGGTCGAGATGAACTCATCCTGCATTCCTTCGGCCTGCTTCTGTGCTGCCGTAAAGAGTTGGCTTAAACGCGAACTGAAGTACTGTTGCCCGCCCTGGACGCGCGGAAATCTGGCAATCGCTGCCTGTACATCATTGAGCACCACGGGCACGTTGACCGCGAGCTTGCCCAAAATCGGACGAACAGTACCCTCTGGTTGCTCGAGCATTGCGGCCAGCAGATGCTCAGGTTCAACTTGCTGGTTTTGATTGCGCTCGGCCAACTCAATCGCGGATTGAATCGCCTCTTGAGCCCGCAAAGTAAATTTATCTAATCGCATGATCTCTTAAACTGGAATGACCGAGAGCGGGGTGCCCGAACGGAAATACTTCCGCGAGCTACCCCGCTCAACCTTAATCATCTGCGGGGTTTTAACGCCCGCCGGCAGTAGCCGTATTTACGTTTTCTGCTTTCGCTTCGATAGTCTTGCCGGATGTTTTGGCACCCTCGCCGCTTATCTCAATGCGACGAGCCTTGGTTTCTTCCCGCTTTGGCAGGGTTACACGCAGAACGCCGTTCTGGTATTCAGCGGTAGCACCTTCGGCCGAAACGGTCTGCGGCAAAGTGAACGAGCGCGTAAACGCCCCATAGGATCGCTCTACCCGATGATAGTTGTCGCTGTCCTCTTTCTTTTCGAACTGACGCTCGCCTCGAAGGGTGATCACGTTGTTTTCAATGGAGAGGTCAAAATCCTCTCGCTTCATGCCGGGCAGTTCCGCTTCGAGCACGATCTGGTCCTTGTTCTCAAAGATATCGACGCTGGGGCTCCACGCGCCGCGGCCGATTCCTTCTTCACCAAAGGATCTTGTCAGGTTAGTGGAAAACAGGCGGTTGACTTCTTCTTGCAAGGTTCGCAGGTCACGAAACGGGTCATAACGAACGATGGTCATTTCTCTTTCCTCCTTAACAATTCCTTGATTTGTAGGTTTCCGCTCAGAACCCTCGAGCGATTGCTCATCGAGCTTACCTGCTGAGCGTGTGGCCATAATAAAGATTGAGTGCGTTTCTGTCAAGTCTGGAAATAGGGGGGCTAATCCTCGCTTTTCCGAACAAAATGCTGGTGAAAGAGGGGGTGGGATTAGGTCGCGCTTGGCAGTCCTGGGGGCAGGAAAGGCTTCAACCCAGCCCAAAAAACCGCCTTATTGCGGATAGAAGTCCCGCGGATTCATCGGAGTCTGCGGATGAGGCCTCGGTCCGGGCAACAAGACCCTGCCTGCGTTCGGCTATGATATGGCTTAACGATTCAACGAGATCGGGGTTGGTGTCGAACACTCGCTTCATAGCCTCGTGTCCTATTTCCAAGACCTCGGTCTCCTCAAGTGCAATTACGCTGGCCGTGCGGGGCTCGCCTGTAAAGAGGGCCATCTCACCGAAGAAGTCTCCTTCGCTTAACGTCGCAACGGTGCGAGGACGGCCGTTCTCCGTCACCTGCACGCTCACTCGGCCATTGTGAACTACAAACATTGAGGATCCGGGATCGCCAACTCGGATTACGAGTTCCCCCGGTGCAAAGACGTGGCTGACAGAGGCCTTTGCAAGCATCACAGTCTCTTCAGCTGACAGCGGTGCAAATATGTCAACGGCTGCAAGACGGTCCGTGATCGCTCCACCCGGACCTTCCGCCAACCCGGGTCTTGGCTTCCGTTCGAGGTGCAGCGTCCTTGTCGGGAAAGCAAAATTCAGCCCGGCGCGACGGAATGCGTACCAGATTCTTTGGCGCACCAGGGCATCGGTATCGTTATATTTGGCGTAATCGTTCAGCCAGTATTTCAATTCATACTCGACACCACTATCTCCCATGTTGCGGATCCGGACGATGGGCGTGATTCTATCGGAAACATTATCGGCTTCACGAACCGCCTCGCGAACCACATGGATTGTCTTCGCCGGTGAATCTGTATAAAGAGTGCTGAAGTAAACCAGCCGCGCGTTCAGATTCTCGCGCGGGCAAACCTCGATCGGTTCTTTAGCTGCCGAACTGTTATTAATAAGGACAATGTGGTTTTGAAAGGTCCTGATCTTGATTGCTCGCCAGGTAATCTCTTGAACCACGCCGGTATGGCGTTGTGATCCTACGGTGATTACATCGCCAACCTGAAAGGGTCGATCCGCCTGGAGCGAAATGCCCGCAAAAAAATTTCCCAGCGTGTCTTGTAGAGCCAACCCCAGAATCACGCCGAAAATCGCGGAGGTGGTGAAGAGCGCGCCGAGATTAACCAGGGGGAAAAAATAGCTGAAGATAAGCAGAAAAAGGACCGTAAAACCGACTATTGAAAAAACGTTGCGCATCAGGGTCGGTGCTTCAAACCCGCTGCGCAAGCGAAAGACCAGCCCGAAGATGAATGAGTTGAGCGCTCGAACCAGCAGGTAGGCGAGGATTCCGAGCGAAACTAACTGGAGCACCTTGACGATGGTTTCGGCCTGAGAGGCCAAACCACCCATTTGCGCCTCAAGCAGGGTTCGCAACTGTGGCCCGAACTTGAAAAGCAGATAAAGCGCCAGTGAAGCAAAGGCCGCCGTGACAAGAAAAACGATGAGCCTATTTTTCCGCTGAGAGCGACGCACGCTATATCTGGACACTCCACCGGTAAGAGTCGACGAGCGAAGGGATCGTTGCGGCTATTGTTTTATCATCGATTGCGGTAGTTTACGAGAGAAAATGGCGCGTACTGATTGACTAGAGTTTAGCCGGTCAACAGGTGGGGGAAGATGGTTATTGCGAGGTAAGCCAACGATAAGAAAGTCACGACAATGACTGTCAACCACGCGGCAATGTTGTAGAGGGGCCCATTAACATAGGACCCCATTAGTTCGCGATCGTTGACCAACCTAAGGACCACAAACAAAACCACCGGCAACAGCAGGCCGTTGATTACCTGCGTCACGAGCAAGACACGGATAAGCGGCAGACCGGGGATAACCGCAATCGCGGCGCCTACTGCAACCAGAAAAGTAAAAGTCCCGAGAAAGATAGGCGCCTCGCGGAAGCTGCGCGAGACACCCTTTTCAAAGCCGAGTGCCTCGCTGATCGAGTAAGCCGTCGCCAGTGGCAAGACCCCGGCCGCCAGCATCGAGGCGCCGAACAGTCCAACGGCAAACAGCGTCTCAGCATACCTCCCGGCAACAGGCCTTAGAGCTCGTGCCGCATCAGCCGCGGTCTCAATCCGGATCCCATATTTGTGCAATGTAGCCGCAGTTGATACGACAATGAAAAAGACAATCGCGATGGCGAAGATTGTTCCGACCCAAACGTCAGTCCTGGTTTTCGGATAATCCTCAGCGGTCACTCCTTTCTCCACCACGGAAGACTGGACGTAGACCTGCATGTAAGGAGAGATCGTGGTGCCGACAATAGCAACGAATGTAAATAGGAACGATTGCTCAAAGCTGAAGGTCGGCTTGACTAATCCGTTGCCGACCGCGGTCCAATCAGGACCAGCGAGGAAGGCAGAAACAACGTAGGCCAGGAATACAAGAGACATAAGCAGAAAGACGCGCTCCACTCTTTGGTAGGAACCCTTTACGACCAGCCACCAGACGCTGATGGCGGCCAGCGGAACGGAGAAAAAGCGCGGCAGGCCGAACAACTCCGTTGCGGCCGCGATGCCTACAAACTCGGAAACAGTGACGCCACCATTTGCAATCAACAAAGCCAGCATCACTATTGCGGTCGGGCGCACGCCAAACCGTTCGCGAATGAGATCGGCAAGCCCTTTCCCGGTAACTGCGCCCATGCGAGCGCACATCTCCTGAACGATACCGAGACTGATTGTGATCGGGATCAGAATCCAAAGCAGGCGGTAGCCAAATTCGGCTCCGACGGAAGCAAAAGTGGCGATGCCCCCCGCGTCATTACCCGCGTTTGCGGTAATCATTCCTGGCCCCAGGATCGCCAGGTAGACCATCAATCTCTTGCGACGAGCCACTGTGTGGCGCACACCAAGAGCACCGCGCCGCAACAGGCGCCGGCCTGCTGACCGTACAGCTGCTCGATGCTCTGCCACTTGGGGGTTCCTCGCTCACGTCATTCAGTCCAATCGGATTAACCGAAGAGTTTCGGCAATCGCTGGCGCCAATCCTTGGGCAAAAGGATTTCCATCGCATCGTCCACAGTGATGATGCCGAGAATGTCTCCTGCCTCGTCGACAACGGGCAGCGCGAGCAGATTGTATTCGGCAATCTTGTGCGCCACTTCAGACGCCGTATCGTCAACATGCGCTGATTGAAACTCTGTGCGCATAACTTCTGCCAGCGGCGAATCGGGATCGGCAAGGATCAGGCTACGCAGTGCGATTATGCCTTGCAGGTTCCATGAATCCTCGCCGTCCACCACATAAAGGTAATAAATCATGTTTGGCGTCTCGGCCATCTCGCGCAAACGGGCGAGCGCTTCGCCGACCGTCAGTTCGTGTGGAAGTGAAACAAACTCGGTGGTCATCAACCCGCCTGCTGTGTCGTCGGCATAAGGCAGGAGCTCGGCAACATCAGCCTGTTCTTCGCCTTCCATCAGGCCCAGCAATTCTTCAGCCTTCTCTTCCGGCAAATCTCCAAGAACATCCGCAGCTTCGTCCGGTGACATCCATTCGAGAATGTCCGCTGCCCGCTCTTCATCCATGTCACCGAGGATTCTCGCCTGCTGCTGCACCGCCATTTCTTCGAGGGTCTCCGCTGCGATTTCATCGTCAAGTGATTCGACGACCTCCGACCCGTGGTGGTAAGAAAGGGCTTCGGCCAAACGAGCAATCTCGACAGGGTGCAACCGGGCAAGCTTATCGCTCGAGGATTTCAGCTGAACCGTTGCCGCATCGGTGGCAAGGTATCCCACATCAGACCAGTCGATAACCTCAACTGTTCCCCTGGTGCCGAAAAACCCGGTAGGCGCCAATCGCCTCCAAAGTCCTTGCAAGCTAACGTCAGCTCCGGTGACTCTCCACTCTGCCGCCGCTTGAATGATCTGTACATCATTGACTCTGACTACTCGCTTTCCATCGACATCGATCAGCTGTTTGTCCAGCACATCGCGTGCAAGCAGCACCTCCGCCTCCCGTCTTTCAAACGGACGTAAATCGAGAATGTCTGAGTTCAGCCGCACACCCTGCTCATTCAATTCAGTGATGCGCCAACGGGGAACGAAAAAATCACGGCGACGATAACGAGCGACGATCCCTGCTACCGGCGGATGATCGTCCTCGCCCAGACGAACGATTACGTCCTTGACGGTCGCCACACGCTCTCCCTCGAGATCGCGGATCGGGCGACCCAACACTTGCGATAGGTACAACATCAGCTTATTCCGATTTCTAGTTTAGCGAAGGAATCATAGCACGATGGGTTGAGGACAGCAGGGCGAAATTCAAAACGTACGACGCGAAGTGTTGAGAATGTCCAGCGCGACGTCGAGCATTCGGTCCTGCTTTGCGTACAGATCGCGGCGCTGAGGAAGAATCACGGCGTCGGGTTGGACTCCACGGCCTTCCAGCCTAATGCCTCCAGCAGTTCGATAGTCAAACTCGCTCACGTCGAGAACTCCATCATCAGGCAAGGTATAACGCGAACGAATGGCCAGCACGCAGCCACATGTCGGTGTGCCGATAACTCGAGCGCGGTGTTGTATCTGTAAAGCGGCCGCCAGGATCTCAGCGGCGCTCGAGGTTCGTTCGCTGACCAGAACCACCAGAGGGAGCCACTCTTTCGTGTTCGGGGCATAATGAAAAGCAGACTTTGCGTGGGTTATCAAAGGCAGCGTGGTTCCAGCACGATCGGTGAAGTCACCGAGATCAATTCCTTCTCCGAGGAATAGTTCGGCCATCTCAGCCATTGCATCGGCGTCGCCGCCTCCGTTGCGTCGCAGGTCAAGCACAACTCCCCGGGCGCCGCGTAATTTCTCTCTTAACGTTCGCAACAGCTCAATCACGAGTCCCTGTGTGAATCCTTCAATTTCGATCACCAGGAAGTTGTGTTTGCGACTAATCTGAAACCCAAGTTCGCGTTGAGCCCAGTATCGGGGAAATGTTCCGGCCTTTATCTGGCCATCTTTTCTTTTCCACTTGATGCGAACCGGCCCACCTGCTTCACCTTCCAGGAGCGTTGCGACCGCATGAAATCGCGCCGCTTTACTCGCATTAGCAAGCTCCTGGCTTCCCAACTTTTTCTGAACTGCTTCCCATGCGGGCACGCCGTCTACGCTCTCAATCTGGTCTCCGGCACGAATGCCGGCCCCCGCCGGATCTGACTTTGGATCAACCTGCACTACCGTTGGAACTCCTTCAATTTGACGAACTACAAGACCGGCGCTGACGAAACGCGGTTTCCACCAATCGAATTTTTGTTCCGGCGGGTAAACCCTGGTGTGCGGATCGTCGAGGGCAGCAAGCATTCGGCGCAAGACCTGGTAGAGTTCATGACCTCCTTTTGCGTCAGCCGCCGCCTGCCGGTACGCAATGCCTGGGGCTTTCCAGTCAATACCGCGAAACGTCGGATCGTAATACCGATCTTCTATCGTCTCCCAAACACTATCAAAAACCGCGAGCCGGCCTTCGCGTGTATCGGTCGAGACAGTGCTGCAACAGACTTCACTCGAGGAAAACGCTCGAGGCCCCTGGAAAGACAAAAACAGAGCCAGTGAACAAATTGTTCCCGCCAACAGCGCCATCTGATTTCCGGTTTTCATTGTCGCTCACTTCATCGAGCTGGTTTATGAAAGTTGTACCTCAATAACACCCGAATTGGTATGGCAGTTCCATCACGCATCGCTGGAAAAAAGTGAAGTCGACGGACCGTGTCGATTGTGGCCTCGTCCAAACCAAAACCAGCCCAACGCGTGATATCGGCACGCGTCACTTCACCCGCTGCATCCAGATCCACGACCACATCGACTACAGCCTCGGCGTCGGCACGTGCGGCTGTATCTGGATAAGGCGGCCGCAGACGGCGATAAGGTTTGGGCAATCGTAAGCCAGAAGCGTCAGCCGCCTTTTCATCCTCAGGCGCTTCTTCGATAACTGGAAGTGCGGCTGCCGAAAATGAATCGCGTTGTAGTTTTTCCTGCTTCTGCGCCGCCTGAATAGCGTCCACAATTTGACGGTAGAAAACATCCGCCGAAAGTCGATCGAGCAACTTCTGTTCTGCGACTCCCGCCTCAGCCGCTTCGAAACTTGGTCGCTGCCACCAAACCAGCTTTCCTGTTCGCGAGCTGACGAGGAATATAGAACCATACGCCTCGTAGTAGACCGGTTTATCCGAGGTAGAGCGTCGCAGTGACTGGGCGTCGCCGAGCAAATAGAAATCGCATCCGATTGCGTCGCCCAGATCACGCGCTTGTCTCAGTGCAAGGTTCAGTGATCCGCTGTAACCAGTGCCGCGCACGGCAATTCGAATAACATCGCGGTCGAGGATGTTGATGTCCGGAACAGACTTTAGGCGTGTGACCAGTCCATTAGCCGCGATACGGCCGAACGGGCCATTTCCAAAATCAAGAACGGCCAGAGTGGGGAGCCGAGTCTGAGCGAGCACTGGTCTAAAAAAAGAACACAGGGCTAAAGCGAGCGCCAGGAAAAGGAAGTTGCCGGAAGTTAACTTGAAAAAATCCCTGGAGTAAAGCATCGCTGCTCTTTATTCAGGCCGAGGTTTTCTTTTCCAGAGGCCTTGAGATGGAACTCGTAATGCGCGGTTGAACTTGCTTGACGCGTTCTCCCAACCAACGGTAGCCGTCAGTTCGATGATGGCATCGTCGTCGAAAAAGGTGAGCAGCCTGAGAAATAACTCGTCAGGAACTTCTCGCCCAGTAATTGTCATGGCATCGGCAAATTCCAGAGCGGTTCTTTCTCGATCGCTATAGAGCGCACTGGTGGCGTAGTGTGGCAAGGCATCAATCTTTTCATCTGATACTCCCAGCTCACTGCCCACGGCAGCGTTGATGTCCTGTCAAAATTCGCAACCGTTAAGCGATGCTACGCGACGGTTAATCAGCGCTCTTAGACTGGGATCAATCAGTCCGGACGAGTCAATCCCTGTCCACATGGCTCGCGCGCCGCGGAAGATCGAAGGCCGGCGCGCATATAGCAGATGATTCAGCAAAGGCGCGCCCCAACTCTTTCGCTGAGCTTCGAAGGCGGCGGCGATTTGGCGATCTACTGTTTCAGGGTTAACCCCGGCTATTCGCATTGGCATTCAGTCTCCGACTCCAGCCTGGCTCCCGCTGGCTGAGCGCCCCTTGGGGCCCCATTGATGATAAAGCTCGTAAACCTCATTCTTTACTTCCGGCGGGAAACACACCCGATGCAGTTCGTAACCACGTTGCAACCCACGAACCACCTCGCTTATCTCACTAATCTCCCTTATCACGGGACGGGCATAACCGCTTTCGACATAGATGCGCGTCTTCGGCTCTGCGCCTTCAGCCGTGTAGTAGTTGTAATAGGGAACGTCGCTCGCGCGATCTTCAACAAAATAATACTCGGGATCGAATCCGGCATTTGCCACACATTGCCTGGCCCGCGCCAGAAAATCCGCCCGTTCCGCGACGAGCATGTCAAGATCAATGGCCTTGAATAACTTGCGCCGGATAAAGCGCCGGCTCAAATCATTGAGAATTCCATCATCTGCGCGCTGCCATTGCTTAACATGGAAGAGAACGTCCGCATCATCCACTTCCAAATGCTCAGTTATGGTCAAAGTTTGGCGGCGAAGAATCTTTTCAAAGGCCGTATCGCTCGCATACCATACTTCCTTTCCACTACCCAGCAGTTGCAAGGCTCGCCGCAGGATCGATCGCAGTACCGCTTCAGCCGAGCGCAACGTGCGGTGAAAGTAGACCTGCCGAAACATGTAGTAACGCGCCTGAAGGTACTCTTCTACGGCATACAGTCCGCGCGCAGCCACATAAATTCGATCGGCCTCTTGATCGATGGCGAGTGCATTGACGATCCATTCAAGATCGTAAATGCCGTACTTAGCCCCGGTCATCAAAGAATCCCGCAGCAGATAGTCCATGCGATCAACATCCAGTTGTGACGAGACCAACTGGGCCAAGGCGGAAGGTTGAAACCGGCCTTCGATAATCGCCCCGATGCGCGCAGGCAAATCAGGCGAATACTGATGAAGCAGACGGCCAGCCTCGGTGTCCCGGCTGAGGATCACCTGCACGGTCCAGGATTCGTGGTGGAAGTTAAGGACCTTTTCCATGACATGAGAAAAAGATCCGTGACCTACGTCGTGAAGCAAGGCCGCCGCGCGAACCGCAACACGGTCCCTCTCGTTGATCTCATACCGTTCACTCAGACGATCGAGCACTCGAGTCATTAAGTGAAATGCTCCTAGCGAGTGTGTGAAGCGCGAATGTTCGGCGCCCTGGTATGTGTACAGACCAAGACCGAGTTGCTTTATCCGGCGTAGTCTTTGAAACTCGGGTGTGTCGATGAGGTGCATCATCAACTCGCCTTCGGCGGAGTCGGTGACAAGGCGAATTATGTTGTGGACCGGATCGCGATAGATGCGCTCAGACATTTTTGGTGCAAAACTCTCGACCAGGTTTAGACACTCTGATTTCGATCTGGACGACATTCTATGCTCGACCACAAATGATTCATAGCACGGAGAACAACTTCCGCCGTCTATTGTTAACCAGCCGGCATGCTCGCTCCTCCCTGCCTTTTTTGAATTTAGAAGAGTTTGAGCAATCGCTTCACTTCGCGGTGTGGCCTCATGATCCCAACATGCCCGCTCAATCTCTGGTCAGCATTCTTGTGTTTGAGTCGTCGCGTGTAAGAACCTGCGCGTTGTAACTCGTCCTGCCGCGACTGGCTGAAGAAGTCGTTCCGAACAATTAGTTAATGGAGAAACCTTGATGTCCTTTATGTATGTTTTAACCAATTCAACGTCAGCACAAGAGAAAAAAACCTTCCCGGCTGAGCTGGTCCTTGACCGCTTGTCGCAGGTGCTGGGCGTCGGTTGAGATTTATGGATATTCCCATTTTTTTGGATAAGGGGCTTGGTTTAACAAGCCCGGATTCCTCGCTAAATGCCTGACTGTACACGAGGGAAAGGCGTTCGCCCTTGCGGGCATGGGAATTGCCAAAGTCAGCCCGCACGAGATTTTTTTGCATGCTCGTACGGAATTTTGATGCCGCCAGTGAGCCCAGGGTAAGTCAAAGCGTTGCAGGAAAGCGGCATTCCTCAAAGCTTCAAGAAAGGAAAGCACACAATGAAGATTGCTTTTAGATTTTTTATGATCCTGTGTCTGGGACTAGCTTCAACTGCTGTCTTTGCTCAGGACAATGTGACTTCCGGGTCAATCGCCGGTCAGGTACTGGACTCGAATGGCGGTGTGATACCAGGAGCAAGTGTGAAAGTCACTGGCGCAACCGGTGAACGTACTGTCACGACAAGTGATCAAGGCCTTTACGAAGTTAAGAATCTCGACCCTGGTTTGTATAAGGTGCGAGTAGAAAAAGAGAACTTCAAGGCCGCAGAGGTATCGGATGTAACCGTCCTGGTCGGTAAAACGCAAACTACGAACATTACGCTACAGGCGGGGAATATCTCTGAGACCGTAACAATCACCGGCAGTGCGGGGATTGACCAGGCAAGCACCGCCACTAGTTCAAATTTGAATGATCAGCTCTTTAGCAACATTCCGGTGCAGCGTGGTGTCTCGGGGTTGTTCTATTTGGCTCCGGGTACGACAGACAGCCTCGGCGGTGGTCGCGACAACCCTTCTATCTCAGGCGGCTCTGCGCTTGATAACTTGTATGTCGCGGACGGTGTGAATATCACCGATTCGGCTTTCGGCGGTATCGGCACATTCTCGCGTGTCTACGGCGCGCTTGGTACCGGCATCAACACCTCCTTTATTAAGGAAGTTCAGATTAAGACTGCCGGTTTCGAACCGCAGTACGGACAATCGCAAGGCGGCATTGTCAATATTGTTACTCAATCTGGGAGTAACGAGTATCACGGTGCCATTTACGGGTTTGCAAGTCCAAAATCGTTCGAAGCGACCAGGAAGCAGCCGGACGATGCTCCCCGTAGGAATACAGCTGGCAAAATTCTACATGCTGAAGGATACGATGCTGGCGCCGACTTAGGTGGTTATGTACCAGGGGCGCGCAACAACCTGTTCTTCTTCGGATCCTTCAACCCGAGTGTGAGACGAGAAATTGTGCGTGGCGCGGAAGCTAACGCGCTGAGCACTACCGACTCTGGCTTGAGGATCCTTCGGGGACCTGAATTTGCCAGACGCACACGCACATACAACTACGCGGCAAAAGCCGAGTGGTTGATTAATCCGAATCACCAGGTCACCTTCTCCATCTTTGGCGATCCTTCGAAAACCAACAAGAGCACTTTCGGATCGCTGACTATTGATAACACTACTGCCGACAGTGTTTTGGATTACGGAACTCGCAATATCGCGATCCGATACAACGGCAACTGGTCACCCACACTGACTTTTAGTGCTTCGCTGGGTCTTGGCAAGTCGCGCTTCAATGAAACCGGGTTTGACAATTTTAACCAGATAACCGACAGGCGCGGCTCCGATCAGCTTACTATTGCGGCTGTAACAGGCCAGCTTCCGGCACGAGGAAACTTTAATGCCATCGGCTTGGGCTTCTTTGAGCCTACGGAGAGCAAGAGCAAACGCGCCGACTTTAACCTCTCCAAGACTCACAGCATGTGGGGCCAGCACACAGCGGGCATTGGCTACACGTTCCAGCGTGGCACTTACGATGGCACCCGCGATCGTAGCGGGCCGAAGTGGACAATTCCCGCCGGAAACGGCGTTGCCACCGGGCAAACAACGAACATTCAGTTGCGTTTACGTTACCGAGCCAACGCCGGAACTGGCGGCGTCAATCCACTCTTCCCCGTGAGACTCGCAGATGGCACAACACAGCTAATCCCCGTCCGTATGCAGGTTATTCGCGCGGAGTTTGGCGAACCTGTCTTTAGCACCTTTTCCAACTACCATGCCTGGTACGCACAGGACACGTGGCGCTTTAACAAGTACATTACTGGTCTGTTTGGTATCCGCTGGGAACAGGAACGATTGGTGGGTAATCCCGGTGCGACCGGTAACCGCGTTGGATACACCTTTACTGATCAGTGGGCTCCTCGTCTTGGTGTAACTGTTGATCCACTCGGTCGTGGGAAAACGAAGGCGTTCTATAACTACGGAAGGTTCTTCGAGTACATTCCGCTCGATTTGGCCGAACGCTCGCTTTCGACCGAACAAGATTGGACCGGCGGCCTGTTCGCTCCGGAGTTTACGGTTAACGGAGCGGGCCAGCGCGTAGCCGTCATCAACAGCTTCGGCACGGTGAATCCGATCATCGACGCTGCACATCAGATTGCCCCGGGCGTGATTTCAGCAGGGGACCCGACGAACCCGATAACTGCAGGTACAAAGCTCGGGTTCACCGACGAACACACGATCGGCTTTGAGCAGCAATTGCCGAAGAACTTTACCTTCTCGGCCCGATATATAGATCGCCGCGCAAAGCGTATTGTTGAAGACGCGGCATCTGTATCGCCAGAGGCGGCGCTTGCGGGCGTAGGTCAGGTGTATTTTATCGGCAACATCGGTCCGAAACTCGATGCTGCCATTAACTTGGTGCCGTTTATCTACACAACCGGCGGCGCAACACCAGCCGGCTGCGCTCAGACTGGCGGTGTTCCTGATTTCAACTTCGACAGCGGGACCGGCAAGAGCGTCTGCTTTGCCCAGACCGGTATCGACGCAGATGGCCTCGAGATCAACACGCCAGATGGAAAACCAGATGGTTTCCCGAAAGCCGTCCGGAATTACAAGGCGCTTGAGATCGAGTTGAATCGCCGCTTCTCGAATGGCTGGCAGGGCTTCTTTAACTGGCGCATTGCGAAGCTGGAGGGCAACTTTGAAGGTCACCTGCGCAACGATAATGGCCAGACCGATCCGGCCATCAGCTCGTTGTTTGACTTTACGACAGGAGACTTGAATCTTTTAGGCGATCAGTTCGGCGTTGGACCGCTCAACACCGATCGCCGGCACATCATTAATGTGTTTGGCAACTACAGCTTCGGCAAAGAGCGTGGCTTCAACAGGCTGAATGGCCTGAATCTTGGTCTCAACGTACACTTCGAGACCGGGCTTCCAATCAACAAGCTCGATCCGCATCCGGTTTACTTGAATACGGGCGAGATTCCGGTTGGTGGTCGCGGCAGCGAAGGTCGTACTCCGGCCTACGCTCGGTTTGATCTCCACACGGATTATGCGTGGGGCATCACAGAGACGACGAAGCTGAAGTTCATCGCGGACTTCTTCAACATCTTCAATAGTCAGAAATTGCGGCGTCCGGATGAGAATGCTGCACTTGACTTTGTTGCCGGTTCGAATCCGCCAAACCCGGACTTCTTGAAGCCGCGAGCGTTGAGTGGGTTCTATCTCCCGTTCAATCTGAGGCTTGGACTTAGATTTGAATTCTAATTTGAATTCGGAAACGAATTCTTTTGGGGAGGGGAGCAATCCTCTCCCTATTCTTTTTCTGCAGCTAATACGCTAAAATTCATTCTCCTTAGGGCTATACCTGTTTGCAGGAGTACGACCATGTTTCGCCTTTTCTTTTCCGGCTTCGTCGTTCTTCTTTCCTTCCTCGTTTTGCCGGGGGCATGTCAAGCGCAAAGAGCTCCACACACATCACCAATCCCGCTACAGATAAACGGTCAAATCCGATACGCGCAGGGCGGACGCCCGGCAGAATTCATCCTGGTACGGCTTGAGAGTTTCAGGGGCGGTGTGGAAGCAGATGTCACAACGGATCGATCTGGAAAATTTACATTTATCGGCCTAAGCCCCGAGATGTATGTGGTGCTAGTGCGAACACCAGGTTTTAGAGAAGTGTCGCAACAGGTTGATCTCCGGACACAGATAACCGATTACGTGCAGCTAATGCTCGTCACCGATGAGAATAGCGCTCCGGCGTCGAACCGCACGGGTGTGATCGATGCAAACGTTCCTCATGGCGCCCTCACCGAATTCGAAAAAGGTCGCGATGCCCTCTTGCGCGCCAACAATGCGGCAGTCGGCATCCTTCATCTCGAAAATGCCGTAAGGATTTATCCCAGGTACTTCGAGGCCTTGCTACTGCTGGGAACTGCCTACATGGATCAGAGTAATTGGGATAAAGCTCAACAGACGCTTGCGCGAGCGTTGGGAATCTACCCCAAGGCTGCGAATGCTTTATTTGCGCTGGGCGAACTTTATCTCAAGCAAAAAAAAGATGGAGATGCGGAAAAGGTTTTGCTCCAGGGGTTGCAGTTTGAAGATCGATCGTGGCAAAGCCATCTCACTTTGGGTCATGTTTACTGGAACATGGCCGCAAAGTTCACTGATGAAGCGCACTATCGACCGTTGCTTGAGAAATCGTACGTGCAGGCAAAACGAGCACTGGAACTCAAGCCTGATCTGGCCGCCGGACATTTGTTAAAGGGCAACCTGTTATTCAAGGCAAGACGCGCCGAAGATGCGCTGCATGAATTTGAAGAATACGTTCGACTCGATCCCAACGCTGAATTTGTCGATCAAACGCGCGCGCTGATTCAAAAGATCAAGACTGCACTCGCTGCGCAGAAAAGATCTTAAAATCCCAAAAACAACTGGGAGGTAGAATGCTTCGTAATTTATGCGTCTCGAACCGGAGGGTGAGTTCGCGGACCAAGCCAGGGAAACTGCTCACAAGGTTCGGCGCTCTTGCCAAGAGTTAACAAGATTTCTCAGGCTGGATCTAAAATGTGGGAAGATTCCCAACCCTACTGGAATTGTCAAAAACTAAAGGAGGATGGAATGCGTTCTCGGGTATTTCGGGTTGCTCTAATAATAGGTTTTGCGTTGACTTCTTCGTCATCCCTCTTGGCACAGGAAAGCAAGAACCCCGGAACAACGTTGGCGGGTCAAATTACTGGCCAGGTTCGTTACGCAGAGGGTGGACAACCAGCTTTTAATGTTCTGGTAAGTTGTGACTCTTTCAGCGGGGGGCTGGTTGGACAAGAGATGACTGATCGCAACGGAAGGTTCCGATTTACTAATTTAGGCCCATCGCAATACAACATTAGAGTGCGTGTTGCCGGCTATATTGAACAAAGCCAGACTGTTGAACTTTTAACAACGCCCAGTGCCTATGTTCAGTTCCAACTTAAATCGGACGGATCCCCCAAGCCTGCCGTTTCTGCTGCCACCGCGCTTGACGCAAATGTTCCCGTCTCAGCCAAGAAGGAATTTGATCAAGCAGAAGCAGCTCTCGCTTCAGGAAAGAAGGAGAATCTTGAAGAGGCTGTTCGCCATCTGGAAAAGGCCCTAACTAGCTATCCGAATTTCGTGCAGGCTGAATTGATGTTAGGCACTGTCTATATGGATCTCGGTCAGTGGAACAAAGCAGAGCAAGCCTTGAGAAAGACCGTTGAACTGGATCCACACGCCGCTAATGCATTGTTTGCTCTGGGCGAACTTTACCTTCGACAGAAGAAGGACGACGAGGCAGAAAAGGCCATAGTTCAAGGGCTGCAAATCGAATCTCGCTCATATCAAGGACATCTCACTCTGGGCCGTGTTTACTGGGACGTGGCTTCGAAGATCACCGATGATGAGAAAGCGCGACCTACACTCGAAAAGGCGTATGAAGCCGTCAAGAAGTCGCTGGAGCTTAATCCAAATTACGCGCAGGCACATTTGCTCAAAGGAAACCTGCTGCTTCGAGTGCGACGCGCAGCAGATGCCCAGCACGAGTTTGAAGAGTATTTGCGTTTGGAGCCGAAAGGGCCGTTCGCCGATCAGGCCCGAGCGACGGTTGAGAAAATCAAGAAGGCTTTAGAATCTAGCAAGAAAGGCTAAGCAAGCAGCGATTGACTTGATCCTCAGGGGCGGTTTGCAGCACAGACCTGAGCAACCACTGAAGATCAAGAAGGCGCCGGCTTCGACGAAAGACTTACGCTCCGGACATTACCCGTAAAAAGGTCGCAGCTCCGCGTTGCGGCCTTTTTAACTTGTTCAAATTCCCGAGAATGTGAAGCGACCGGCGGAATCAGTACGCGTCCTGCTGATGCTTGAATAGTTTTCATTCTGAAGCTCTATATAGAGATCTGGAACCGGGTGACGATATGGATCCTAGACGAGACCCTCGATTCTGTTTATCGGCGCTATTGAATCAGCAGTTCTCCCCACCGCTGTAGCCACTGGAATTGCCGCACAGGTGATTAAGCCAATCACCAGCGCTTGAAACAGCGTGCGAATTGTCATGTTTTCCTCTATCGGTTCTGAACCGGGTACAACTTAAATGCTGATGGAGAGCAAAAGGCCGCGAGTCGTAGTCTCACGTTCGAGTTCCAATTGTTCCGAGATACCTTCAGCCGGCCGTGAACTGGATGAGTTTCAGGAGGTTAAGAGATCAAAGTCCAGCAAGTGACCCAGTTTCTCCTTCTTGGTTCGGAGGTAGTGTGCGGCTTCTTCAGCCGACTCGACCTGTATTGACACCCGCTCGACAATCTCCAGGCCTGCCTCTTGTAGCGCACGCAACTTAAGGGGATTGTTTGACATTACGCGAACCTTACACAAACCGAGATCGAAAAGAATCTCAGCACATTGTTTGTATTCGCGCAGATCAACTGCAAGCCCGAGTTGTTCATTCGCTTCCACGGTGTCGGCGCCTTCGTCTTGCAGAGCGTAGGCACGGATCTTGTTGAGGATGCCGATGCCACGCCCCTCCTGTTGCTGATATACGAGTGCCCCGCGACCCTCCTGCTCGATCAATTGCATTGTACGATGGAGTTGGGGGCCACAATCACATTTAGTCGAGCCAAACACGTCGCCCGTGAGGCATTGCGAGTGAATCCTGACGAGCGTTGGGATTTCGCGGCGCATCTCGCCTTTGAACAAAACGACATACTCTTCGTTGCTCGTTAACGAACGATAACCGGCAATCTTGAATTCGCCCCACTCAGTCGGCAACGTAGCTACTGCCACCCGCTGAACAGAAAGGGAATCTTTCGAAGTAGAGCATTTTCCGGTCGTCTGTTCCTGCAAAGGTTTCTCCCCGCCTGACATCATAAGCGCCTCAACCACCCGTCCTTGATCGAAACTAATGGACGAAGAGCAATTATAGGAGTATGCGATACAGTGTCAAAGCCCTGCCTCCAGCCGCCGTCCTGCGCGACGTGCCAGCCGGCGGTCCACATGTCACGAGTTGCTCAAACCTCCCTTCGGAACTGGAGGCGGCGAAAGCGCAGGCATTGGCAGAATCGCCAAATCTTTGACGGAAGCGACCTGTTGCCACACTATTGACCTCACGATAAGATACCCGCGGCTGAAGCCCTTAGCCCCCCAGGATGGGACCGCTGCTTCTATTGAGTCCTTTCACGCCGAGTTTGATGAATAATACCCGCAACGAAAACGAGTCTGGCAAGACCCAATCGGGTCCCCCAGAAAGGCCGACCCATGCTCCGGCACAACGCCGTCCCGTTCTTGTTTCCATTCGGGGCGAGCAGATTGCCGCTCCCATACCTCTGGAGCGCAGAGAGGTGGTCCTCGGCAGGGCGATTGAAGCGGACGTTCGCATTTCCGACCATCGCGCATCCCGACTTCATGCGCGAATTGTGATCGAAGACACTGCGCCTGGCGGGGAGATCAGATGCCGAATCTTCGATCTGGGTTCGACCAATGGGACACTCGTTAACGGCACTTTGGTAACTGAGTCGGTACTTACCGATGGCGACAAAATCTTGATTGGCGACCAGCTTTTTCGGTTTGAAATGCTTGACGACATCGATCGGGAATTTCAACAACAGGTTCACCGATTGCTGGCGCACGACGAGCTCACCGGCCTGCTCACGAGCAAGTCGTTCTTTTCGGAATTGCGCCGGGAAGCCGTGCGCGCCGCCGCCGAGTCAATCCCTTTCTGTGTGCTAATGATGGATCTGGACTACTTTAAGGAAGTAAACGATCGATACGGTCACCTCATTGGTAGTCAGACACTGGAAATCCTGGGCGGCATAATCAAGCAAGCTCTGCGGGCAGGTGATGTCGCCGCGCGCTTCGGTGGTGAGGAATTTGCCGCATTCTTGTTGGATGCCGATTACGCACAAGCTTTGGTTGCCGCCGAGCGTGTCAGAGCGGCGGTTGAAGAACAGGAGTTTCCCGCTGCGAGAGCGGACTCCGCCGCGGCGGCGGAAACTCTTCGCATTACGATTAGTATCGGGGTAGCTGCGTTTCCCGATGACTCGACCGATCCAATAGAACTGGTCGAGTTGGCAGACTCGGCGCTGTACCGCGCCAAACGCAATGGCCGAAACCGCATTTGCGCCCACAGACCCTCATTAGCCGCCACCGAAAAACCTTTGCCGCCGCGCCGGCACTGACCTTCATTAGCGCAGGTTAGGGAAGGGCGGTTTACCCCGCTTGATCCGCTACAGTTGAGTGGCTACTTTTCCGAAACCATGTGTGAGTTCCGGGCGTGTAAGGTTTACCCGGCCTTGAAGCCGGGTTCGACCGGTTGCGCTCATCTGAGTGGGGCGGTATGCTTCAAAGGTAAAGCCTGCCCGGCTATCCTTGTCGCAGCCCGAAAGAATCTGAGCAGTGAATAACCGACTTAACTTAGCAAGCAAGCCTTTTAATAATCGCGCTCTTCCCTGGACGTTGGCGATCTTGATTACCTTTCTCTCGTTTGTGAGCCTAATCCTCATAGCCCGACTTACTACTCAGGCCAACAGCAAGGCTAACGCCATCCAGGTCGAAATTAACGAGCTTAGCCAGCAGGAACAGGCGCTGAGGCAAAAGGCGGCAGATATCAAGGGGTCTTTGACTCCTGACCAGCAACAAACGCTGACCGCCGCGCACTTGCTGGTGGATCGAAAGCGATTTTCCTGGTCGAGACTCTTCGCTGATCTTGAAGCAGCGTTGCCGGGAGGCGTCAGAGTGTCCCGGATCAGCGTGCGCGACATCGCTGCTCATGGAGGCCAGACAATTGCCGAGCTTGATCTGGCGGTCTTTGCGAAATCATCGTCAACCGTGACGGACATGATTGCTCAAATGGATCGCACTGGGACTTTTCAGGCGGATTTGCGTTCGCAGAATCTGCAAAAGGGAAGAGGAGAGACCGGCACGGAATATGAGTTGTACGTGATCTACACTCCGCGCGCCGGCGCGCCTTCCAGTTCCGACCGGGCCGCAAATATTGCCTCGGTCGAACCAAGTGGAGGGAACAAATGAGCCAGCCGGTGACGGATAACCAACGATCGCTGCGCACCGCTCAGATTCGGCAACGACTGACTCAGTTCCGGGGAGCTCGCAGTCAGGGAATGTTTGGCCTAGCCGAGATCGCCGGCCTCTCAATCAGCATTCTTCTTCTTTTGCTCGTGGTGGTGAGTTATTTGTATTTCCTTGCACCGGCAAGTTCCCGACTCGCCTCACAGCAGCGCGAGCGTGAGCGTTTGCAGACCTTGCTGCGGACTTCAAAGGAATTAAATCGCAAAGACGAAGATACTCAAGCTACTGTTGAGCGAATAACCGGGAGCTTGGAGGACTTTGAGATGAGGCGGTTAGCGCATCATGCTCAGGGCCGGACGGATCTCTACGATGAACTAAACGAGCTGATCAGGAAGAACAGCTTGCGCAACACCTCAGGGCCGACATACACAGCGCTTGAGGCCCTTGGATCAAAAGCGGCCAAGAAGGCCACCAGCACAAAATGGCAGAGCGTGTACCCGGGGATCGCAGTTGCTTTGACCGTCGAAGGACAATATCAGAATCTGAGACACTTCATCCGGGACATCGAGAGCAGCAAACAATTCATCATTATCAACGGCGTCGAACTCGAGCGCGCCACTGAAACAAACACACCGTTGTCGGCTGAAGGAGCAGCGGGAGGCTCTCGCGGTTCGCTGGTCAGCTTGCGTTTGGACATGGCGACCTATTTTCAACGGAGCGTGGCTGAAGACAGCTCGGCGAATGGGGAGCAGAAGTAATGCAAAAGACGGACTTAAACAACCCCAGCGAACGAAAAAAGCTTATTCTGGCGGCCGCTTTGGGAGTAGTCGCGATAATTGTTCTCTGGTGGGCTTTTATTGGTTTCGGTGGAAACTCCGGTGCCCAACCAACCCAAAGAACTGCCGCTATCTCTCCGCCGCCGCCAGGATCCAGAGCTGGAAGCAATGCCACGAAACCGCAGCCTTCCACTGAGACAACCAGTGATCTGTTAGCGCAGCTTGAACCGGTGTCCTATCAGCAAGCTCCCATAAATGTTCCCGAAGCCAAGCGAAATATCTTTGCCTACTTCGAGCCTCCGCCGACGCCGAGCAAGACAACCGACACATCGACCCCGACACCCACGCCGACACCGCCGGTAATGTTGGCTACGGTGGCGCCTTCAAATGTCTACGCCCGCACCGGAGATTTCACGCTCGAGGTGACCGGAGACAAGTTTTCACCCGAACTACGCATCGTTGTCGATAACCGCGAGCTAACTACGAAGTATCAGAGCGCTCAGCAGGTTTCTGCGGTGGTGCCGGCCGCACTCATTTCCACACCCGGGCAACGTCAAGTGATGGTGCGGTCGCCGGACGGCAGGCTCTATTCAAATCCTTCGGGCTTTAGTGTTTCTCCACCGCCGACTCCTAATTACAGCTATATCGGCATCATTGGCGACAAGCACTACGTCGACATCGCTTTGCTTCAGGACCGCAGCAACAAGGAACTGCTCAACGTTCAAAGAGGTGATGTGCTGTCAGGGCGATTCCGGGTAACCAGCATCTCTGAGAAGGAGCTGGTGCTCACAGACACAACTCTTAAGATCAAGCACACGCTGGCGATGAACACCGACGGTGACAAGGGACTTGGTCCTCTTGCGCGTCCCACACCAAAGGTAGTAGATGCAGAAGATGACGAACCTTAAGGATAGACCACACCACAAGATATATGGTGTCCCGGTCCGTGGGCTTGAGGCTGTCAATCTCGGTCGCGGACGACCGCAACACCTCGCCAGGCAGTCGGGCTACGCTTTAGTGGCGCTGCTCGCCGTCATGACGCTGCTGAGTCTTTTCGCCCTCGCGGCTGCGCCGAGTGTGCGGCAGCAACAACTGCGGCTACGAGAACGTGAAGCTATATTTCGCGGTGAACAGGTTGCCGACGCTATCAGGTCTTACTATCTTTACCGGTCCAGTGTGCTGCGTGTGTCAGGTGAACAGGCGCTGCCTTCTTCAATCGATCAACTACTCGAAGGAATACCAGTTCCAGGTGGATCGAAGAAGCGACAGATCCTGCGCCCGAGCGCCGCGCGAGATCCTCTGTCTACATCGGGCGAGTGGCGTTTGATTAGGGCGCGCTCGCAGGAACTGATCGATTTTCAACAGTCGATTATCGCCTATGCCGGCACTCTCCCGCAGACCACTGGTGGCCAGCAAATGGTTCAGTTACAACAGCTTGCAGTTCCGACTTTAACCGGCGTATTGAATACCGGAACTAGCGAAAGTGCTCCTGGCGGAGATGACTCCTCAGACAGTTACAGTGGTCCATTCGTTGGTGTTGCCAGCCGCAGTCGCTACAACTCGGTCCTTTATTACTACGACATTGATCGTCACGATCAATGGATCTTCACTCCCCTCTTTCGCTGATCTCAAACTTAGTTGCGCATGCCGGATCTCTGAGCGCATTCGTTGTCTTCACCGCAAGCCAGCGAATGCAACTAATCACTTTCTCAGTGATGAGATCGAGCATCGATCATAGCGCGCATGAACGACAAACCGCACTCGCTTTGCACGCTCAACCTTCACTCTGCGAGGCTGCAAAGCGTCGAGCAGCGGTGGAAATTTTTTCCCGCTATCATTAATAAGTTGTTGACAACTCGAACGATTGCGTTTATATAGCAAGATGTTGTGCGCCGTTTACTCTAGCCCACAAGACAGAAGCAAACACAGTATCTTGTGGTCACGAAGAAAACGAAAAAAATCCAAACTCGAAAAAAGGAGCACATAGAAGCTATGGCAACTAAGAAAGGTGGAAAGAAGGCAGCGAAAAAGGGTGGCGCCAAGAAGGGCGGAAAGAAGGGCGGAACCAAGAAGGCCGCAAAGAAGAGATAACTTCGAACCAGCAGGTTACAACAGCAACCTTCACTGGCGCACACACACTTCCGAGGCCAGCAAGGCCTTCTCGAAAGGAACGACACTTCAAGCGAAGCTCGTCGTTCCTTTTGCTTTTTGTTCTATCCCGGTTTGATACTGACCCGGCTAACATCCGCCGGACCACGACAATGATTCACGTAGCTCTGGTTGAACCTGAGATTCCTCCCAATACCGGCAACGTCGCCAGACTCTGTGCGGCTACAGCAGTTCCTCTGCACATTGTAGGCGCGACGGGCTTTCGTCTGGACGATCGGGCTGTCCGCCGAGCCGGTCTGGACTACTGGCCGGAAGTGATTCTGTTTCGTCATCCGAATCTCGAGGCGCTACAGCAGGCACTACCTGAAGCCCGGTTTGTTTATCTAAGCACGAAGGTGCCTAAGCCATATTTCGAGTGGGAGTTTCGCGCCAATGACTGTTTGACCTTTGGCCCGGAGACCCGGGGGTTACCTGAAGAAGTGCTCAGCGCTAACCGCGACAGGGCATTGACCATTCCCATGCTCAACCCGCGGGTCCGAAGCCTGAATCTGGCAACTGCGGTCGGTATCGTTCTCTACGAGGCTTTGCGCCAGACCGGAGCGTTTCGCAATCCTCACAGATAAGTCCGAACGTAGTTCAGCCCCGTCCAATCGATCCACGAAATCCTTCCTTTGTTTTGTTTCGTGTGACTTCGTGGATTACTATTACTGGTTTCGATTACGGCTATGCGAAATCGCCGATCATCGCCGTACAAGGAGATCATGACTCAGGAAAGAAAAGACATTCGTAACATCGCTATCATTGCTCACGTGGACCACGGCAAGACTACCCTCGTCGATGCGATGCTGCGACAGGCAGGAACGTTTCGTGAGAACGAGCAGGTTCGCGATCGAGTAATGGACTCCCTCGACCTCGAGCGGGAACGTGGCATTACGATCATGGCGAAGAATACCTCTGTGCGCTACCGCGGCGTAAAGATAAACATTGTGGACACGCCCGGGCACGCAGACTTTGGTGGTGAAGTAGAGCGAGTTCTGAAAATGGTCGATGGGGTGATGCTCCTGGTTGACGCTGCTGAAGGGTGCCTGCCGCAAACCCGTTTCGTCCTGCGCAAGGCTTTGGAAGCTCGCCTTCCAGCTATCGCAGTGGTCAACAAGATCGATCGGCACGATGCGCGCCCGCGAGAAGTAGTGGATGAAATCTACGAATTGTTTCTCGATCTCGATGCCACAGCGGAACAAATTGACTTTCCGATCCTATACTCGGTTTCCCGCGAAGGTATTGCTCGGAAGGAGTTGACCGACAATTCCACCAATCTGCAACCGCTGTTTGACGAGATCGTCCAGACGATTCCCGTGCCCAAACAGTTACGCGACGACTCATTGCAGCTCCTGGTAGCGAATCTGGATTACAGCGAGTATGTCGGGCGACTCGCAATCGGCAGAATTTTTTCGGGCGAGATTGCCACGGGAGATCAGGTCGCTGTAACCAAGCCGGACGGATCAATTCAGAAGATCCGCGTCTCACAACTCTACGCTTTTGAAGGGCTGAAACGCGCTTCGGTTGATCGGGCCGGATTTGGCGAGATAGTTGCACTGGCCGGAATTGAAGACGTGCAAATTGGCGACACCATCACCAGTGCAGAAAACCCACAGCCGCTGCCAGCAATCGCCGTTGACGAACCTACGATCTCGATGATCTTCGGGGTAAACAACTCGCCCTTCGCAGGGAAAGATGGGCGCTTCGTAACTTCCCGGCAGGTCAAGGAGCGTCTGGATAAAGAGATACTGGGAAATGTCGCGATTCGAGTCGAGGAAACGGACTCACCGGATCAGTTCAAAGTGTCCGGCCGCGGCGAATTGCAACTCGCAATCTTGATCGAGATGATGCGGCGAGAGGGTTACGAGCTTCAGGTCTCAAAGCCTGAAGCCATAACCCGCAACGTCGGCGGGCGGTTGCTGGAGCCAATCGAGCAAGTCGTCGTCGACTGCCCTGAGGAATTCATCGGTGTGGTTACCGAAGCCCTGGGTCGCCGCAAGGGACAAATGAACAAGATGGTCAATCATGGAACTGGTCGCGTGCGGCTTGAGTTTGAAACGCCGTCGCGGGGCTTGATCGGATTTCGGAGTGAGTTTCTTACTGAAACCAAGGGAACAGGATTACTCAATACCCTGTTTCTTCGCTGGGGCGAGTGGCAGGGAACAATGCGCGGACGTTCCACCGGCTCTCTGGTTGCGGACCGTACCGGGGAAACCACCACTTATGCGCTCTTCAATCTGCAGGAGCGCGGCACCCTTTTCGTCAGGCCGGGAATCAAGGTCTACGAGGGAATGATTGTTGGCGAGAATGCGCGCGCCGTCGATCTGGATGTAAACGCCATCAAGGAAAAAAAGCTTACCAACATGCGGGCCTCGACCGCGGATGAAGCGATGCGGCTGGTACCGGCAAAAGACCTCTCGCTCGAGCAGGCGCTGGAATTCATCGCCGACGATGAACTGGTGGAAGTGACTCCGAACACTATTCGACTGCGCAAGCGCGTACTGCGCCCTAACGAAAGACCAAAACGGAAAGAGGGCTAGTCCCCTCCGCTTTCATGTTTCATTTACCCAGTCTTTACCCAATCACGGATCAACAGCGAAGCGGTCTGCCTCATTCGGAACAAGTGAGACTATTGGCCGCCGGCGGTGCACGGTTCGTTCAACTTCGAGACAAGGATTCCTCACCCAGAGAATTTCAACTCGAAGCCATTAGGGCAATGACCGTAGCTCGTCAGTTTGGCGTGCGGATAATCATCAACGACCGTGTGGATGTAGCCCTGGCAGTAGAAGCGGATGGTGTGCATCTGGGTCAGGACGATATGCCGCCCCGGGCCGCTCGCCTTTTGCTGGGTGAAGAATCATTGATTGGCCTTTCAACCCACAATTTGCAACAGGCGATCGATGCAGCAGCTGAGCCGGTCGATTATCTTGCGCTGGGCCCAATCTTCACTACTTCATCGAAAAGCGATACTGCACCCCCTGTAGGGTTGGATGGGTTGACTAGTGTGCGCCAGGCCATTGGCCGTAAACCGCTGGTCGCAATCGGCGGTATTACTGTCTGTAATGCTCAAGCAGTACTTCGCGCCGGCGCTGATAGCCTCGCCGTAATATCCGCTCTGTTCGAAGATTCGAACCAAATCAGCAATACAGTTCAAGCTTTCCTCGCTCTTACCACCTTCCCGATCAGGGGTTAAACAAATTTAGCTTGCGTTTATCGTGGTGATGCGCCAAAATTAGCCCTGGCGCGAGTAACCGTTCCCTTGTCCGCCCGATCAAGTATTCTCACTCCAGGTCATCATCTTCCCCCGCGAGCAAATATCCTTCTATGAGCTTCTTCGATCTGCCGCCGGTCATCGAACGCATGCTGCTGGTCTCCGACAAGATCAGCGATCTCAATTTCTCCGTAGGCCAGCTTCCCCAAGTGGAAATAAACGGCAAGCTTACGCCCGTCCAGCCGCTGGGCATGCAAAAGCTGACCCCGTATCACACTGAAATCATTGCCATGACCCTGATGCATGGGAATGCGGAAGCTGCTGAGAAACTCGCCCGCACGGGAACGGCAGATCTCAGCTATTCGCTTCCTTCACGGGCGCGCTTTCGAGTCAACATCTTTCAGCAACGCGGTGTTTACTCGATCGTGATGCGGGTCATTCCCACCGATATCCCCACCTTGAACACGCTGGGGCTTCCCACCCAGCTTTCGGAGATAGCCGACATCCGTAATGGATTGGTGCTGGTCACCGGTCCAACCGGCTCCGGAAAAAGCTCCACCCAGGCCTCGCTCATCGACATCATCAACGAGAAGAAGCAGTATCACATCGTAACGATCGAAGATCCCATCGAGTATCTGCATACGCACAAAAACTCGACCATCAACCAGCGTGAAGTGGGACAGGATACGCGAGACTTCCCGTCGGCTTTGCGCGCCGCTCTGCGACAGGCTCCGAAAGTAATTTTGATCGGCGAAATGCGTGACTTCGAAACTACCGAAATCGCCCTCGAAGCAGCCGAGACCGGGCACCTCATCCTTTCAACGCTGCACACCATCGATGCTTCAAAAACCGTAGACCGCATCATCGGCCTCTATCCCAAGAACGAAGAACAGGTAATCCGCACGCGTCTGGCCCAAACGTTTCGCTACATAGTGTCACAACGGCTGATCCCCCGCGCCGATGGCCGTGGACGGGTCGCCGCCGTTGAAATTCTGCGATCCAGTCCTCGTACTCGCGAGTACATTGAAAGCGGCGAAGGCGAAGGAAAATCCCTGCTTGATGCGATGCGTGACGGCAAGCTGGATGGAATGCAGGACTTTGATACCGTTATCAAAGACTTGATCGAGC
>Ga0137403_10001381_pt1 | contig 30572 bp, 23 predicted proteins | sample CZOMad2_1_16fung_FD_122057 | JGI IMG/M metagenome (GOLD analysis project Ga0137403, IMG submission 122057) | Vadose zone soil fungal communities from Angelo Coast Range Reserve, California, USA - CZOMad2_1_16fungal (Hybrid Assembly) | ecosystem: Environmental > Terrestrial > Soil > Vadose zone... | reverse complement strand
TCCTGGTAAACGCGTCGAAGATTATCTCGTTTCGGCAACGATCGAGGCTGTGAAGCCAACGCCTGCGCTAACCTAAATGCTCAATTGTGCGTCCCGGTGGGTCTCGATCACCTTGTCGGGCCTCGTCCTTTCATGCTTACCTTGCTGAGTTCAGCGCATGGTCAAATGTGTTTCTGCTAGCGCCGTTGGTTTGCAGACGAAATAGTGCAATTCACCGGTCACAGCCGTGAACTGATGCGGAACCCCATTGGGAATGACAATCACTTCGCCTTTGGTGATCTGATGTTCCTGGCCGCCTTCGATTTTGGTGCCGCGAAGTTCGTTAGGCGCGATTTCCTTTGAATCAATGGCTTTTCCACCGGTCACCAAAGTGGCCGATCCATCGACCACATAAATGACGTCAGTATCGAGCGTGTGAATCTCGGCCTGGCCTGGTTCAACGCGGCGGCTGGCGTGCACTTTGTAACCAGCCGTCTCCAGCAAGGGCTGACCTTTCGCAAAGGCCGCAGCGACCCGGTTTGCGTCAACAAAGGTTGCGTCGTTCGCAGCTTTCATCATCGGTGCTCCGCTCACGTCAGCTGCCGACGATGATTTTGAGGGTGGATCGGCTTTTACCGATTGAGACAAAACAGCTGCTCCTGCCAGCGCGAGTTCTTCATCCTGGTTTGCGCTCGCCGCGCCGCTCACGCCAATTCCACCGACAACTTGTCCGTCAACGACGATTGGAATCCCGCCGATCAAAGGCGTGAATCCATCAACCGCAGTCATGGCAGTGCGCCCTTTGTTAATCAGTTCTTCAAAAAACCGTGTCGGTTTCTTGAAAAGAACCGCAGTGCGCGCTTTGCCAATCGAGATGGTTGCTCCCATCGCGAAAGTTCCGTCAAGGCGTTCGAGCGCCATCAAATTGCCGCCTTCATCGACAACAGCGATCACCCCGCCGGGCGCATTATTTTTCTTTGCGTAATCAACCGCGGCCGCGATCGCCTTCTTAGCGCCGTCTAGATTTAATGATTTTTTCTCGACGATCTGAGCGTGGCTAGTGACGACGAAGGCCAGCATCGCTGTGATCGCTGTTGCCCTTAAGATTTTCATAAATTTAGTCCTGTGATTGGAAGTTCCTGCCAGACTGGCCGGCTATTCGTTAGGCGCCGCCGGCCGGCACTCGACGTTATTTAACCGGATGCTCAAAGGCAGCTTCGCCGAGATTCGTCTCGGCAAACGCGCACCACATTTGCACCTTGGCTATGTCAGGGACGTACTCCGGGACGACGATCGATTTCTTGACCTTCTGCTCTTTCGTCATCAATCGATCCAGGAGATAAGTCATGCCGTTCGAATCCACGACCTGCCAATGCGGATCAGGCGTTTGTGGCGGGACGAAGTCATCGGAGAGCGTAAGCGTACTCTTGCCGTTTGCCGTCGTGTGCGTGACGAAGCCCTTGTTTGCTTTTGCGCCTTGGAACGGGCCACTCTTGTGGCTGTCCTGGGCAAAGCTGCTCGTCGCAGCAATGACCAGCGCGGTTAAAGAAGCGAGTATGGTTTTGTATATCATTAGGTTTGGTTTGGTTTCTTTTGCAGAGTGGGTTTCCCACTGCCGCGATTCACCCGATTCGTCGCGACCGCTTCCAAATCCTTACACGTTGGCGGGCTGGATTGGTTATCCGGTGGGCAGTGCGCGCGAAAATAAGAGAGAGTCGCAATGCCAGCGACGCCAACTACAGCGGTCGTGATCAACACGCCTGCTCAGCGAGCTTTCGTTTAATCCGCTCCTTCGTGTCAGAGTGAAAGATTGCACTCGATGCCTCATCGGCGTGCTCCGGGAACTGGCGGGCCGTCTCGTGAATGTAACGAAGCTGCTCTTCGTAACGCTGGCACCAGCAGCAGATCAGGAAATGAATTCTTTTCTTAATTCGCATCATTAACGGCATCGGTTCGTCCATTGATTGCGACAAAATCCGGACCATCTCCCGACATTTCGGCGTGTGTTTGCCGATGAAAATGACGAGCTTGGTTTGTAACCAGTTGCGTCGCGCCAGTACCGATGGGTTACCGATTGGCGATGGATTGTATGACTCTTCTGGCATTAGCTTTTCCCGATTGTTTCGAACCAGTTCATCTCAAGACATTCGCGCAGCGCCATCCGCACCCTGTGCAACATCACCCGGAGATTGCTGTCCGAGATCGAAAGAATCGCGCAAATCTCTTTGCTCGGGACGTCGTCCATTTCTCGCATCGTGAAAACGTCGCGCACTTTTTGCGGAAGTTTCGAAAGGCAATCGCGCATCGTTTGCCAGAATTCGGCGCGATACATGACCTCGTCCGGCTCGGGCTTCCATTCTTTTGGACCTTTCTCATGGTTCCAAAACCCGATCGAAACAAACTTTCCCAAGCACTCGTCGGAAAAGAATTCCAAATCAGTAAACGAAGGTTCGCGCCCCAGTTTTCGAAAATAATCCACGATCTTGTTTTTCAAGATTCCACAAAGCCAGGTTCGCTCCGAAGAACGCCCGCTGAATTTTTCGTAACCGCGCACGGCCGCGAGAAATGTCTCCTGCACCAGGTCTTCGGCGACTTCGGGTTTGCGTACTCGTATTAACGCGAAGCGATAAAGGCATTCCCCATGATCGTCCACCCATCGCTCCGCGGCCGATTGAATTGTGCTCTTAGTCATGATGCGTAGCTCATCCGCCCGGCTTCTGTTTCCAAATTGATACGTCGGAGATCCCTCCATGAACGTTACAACCGCGCGCTCGGAAATTCGTTGTGGCCGGGGGCGGTGACCCCGGCATTTGGACACGCAACATAGGCCGGATCATCGCCCCCTGGCTACAGCACGTTCTGTAACGATTTTCTGCGACGGGCGACGTATCTGCAAAACCTTCACACCATGGTCACAATTTGCTCTTCCAGAAGCAACTCCAAAGCGGCGCTAAGCTGGATTGAAGACTTTGAGGACGACGGGCGGGTTATGAGCGCCCAGGATACGTCCGCCGAGACTAGGCCCGATCTCCCGCTCGAGATCGCACACCTCTTGTTAATCGACGTAGTGGGTTATTCGAAATTGCTGGTTGACGAGCAGATTGAGTTTCTGGAGGAACTCAATCAAATCGTGAGAAGCACTGAATGTTTTCGGGCAGCAGAAACAGCGGGCAAATTGATTCGAGTGCCGACCGGAGATGGGATGGCACTCCTATTTCTCCATAGCCCGGAAGAGCCGGTGCGATGTGCGCTCGAAATTAGCAGCACCTTAAAAGATCATCCCCACATCCAGGTACGGATGGGAGTGCACAGCGGGCCGGTCAATCAAGTTACCGATGTCAATGATAGGACAAACATCGCTGGTGCTGGAATTAACATCGTGCAGCGGGTGATGGATTGTGGCGATGCCGGTCACATCCTTTTGTCGAAACATTTGGCCGATGACTTAGCGGAGTACCGACACTGGCGGCCTCACCTGCATGATCTAGGCGAATGTGAAGTGAAGTACGGGCTGAGGCTGCACCTGGTTAATCTCTACAAAGACGGCCTCGGAAATCCACATCTGCCCCAGAAACTCAAGCGAGGGAGGAGGTGGAAGGATGCTGCTGTTCCGGTTCGACCAATCAGTGCGCCGCGTTGGCCCAAATCGGTGTTGTTAATCGCCATGGTCGGGTCGGCAGCCGCGCTGGGCCTCAGTTTTTTGACTTTTTTTCATCGAGCATCGCCAACGACTACATCCGTCTCACCCAAGGCACCCGCAATAGCGACTACTGCTGCATCTGCTTTTCCCGAAAAGAGTATCGCGGTTCTACCGTTTGAAAACCTGAGCGCCGAGAAAGAAAACGCTTATTTCGCAGATGGCGTGCAGGATGAAATCCTCAGTCTCCTGGCCAAGATCGCGGACCTGAAAATAGTCAGCCGCACTTCGGTAATGCAATACAAAAGCGGGGTCGCACGGAATTTGCGCGAGATTAGCCAGCAACTCGGGGTCGCGAGTGTCGTGGAAGGAAGCGTTCAGCGCTCGGGCAATCGCGTGCGTGTCAACGCGCAGTTGATTGATGCGCGCACTGACAGACAATTATGGGCGCAGACTTATGACCGCGATCTTGCGGATGTGTTCGCGATTCAAAGTGAAATCGCGAAGGCGATTGCCGAGCAGCTTCAGGACAAACTTTCGCCAGGTGCAGAGAAGGCAATCGAAAGTCCCCCGACGGGCGACATCACTGCCTCCGATCTCTACACTCGCGCCAAAAATCTTCCGGAGGGTGGAAAATTTGTGTTCCCTAAGCGGAGCCGCCACGCGCCCACGAGAAAATAATTGAAGGCCGGCATCAAGGGTGCGAGAGCGGCCACAATCAGCGGACGTTCTCAGCGAGCTTTTGCTTAATCCGTTGCTTTGCTTCAGGCGGGAACGAGGCGCCGGAGGCTTCGTCAGCGTGCTCTGGAAATCGACGGGCGGTCTTCCGAATATAATGCAGATGCTCTTCGTAACGCTGGCACCAGCAGCAGATCAGGAAATGAATTCTTTTCTTAATTCGCACGATTAACGGCATCGGTTCGTCCATTGATTGAGACAAAATCCGGACCATTTCCCGGCATTTGGGCGTATATTTGCCGATGAGTTTGACGAGCATGGTTTGCCAGCAATTTCTTCTCGCCAAAACTGACGGGTTGCCGATCGGCGAGGGATTGTATGGTTCTTCTGGCATTACGCTTTCCCTCCCTTCGGCCTATCAAACCAGCGATGGATGTAATTCGCCCGCCCGGTTTTCATCTCCACAATCATATGTCGAGGCAACCGTTTGGAACCTTACAAAAGGAGGGCGCGCAAAATCGACATGGACGCGAAAACGCGACGCTTCTAGCACAGCGCTCCTGAATTTTCGATGGTTGCAAGGAATTGGCCCGGTATGCGACGGTGTTGATCTTTTCGATGGAGGTGATGCCAAAACTCAACACGCCAACATGTCGGCGCCTTTCTGGCAGGTCTCATGCGAAGCGACATTCCTTCAAGAACGGATTTGGTTGGCAGTCCCAGGTCCGACGTGGAGACCGGGGGTGCAGCCCGTGGCCGCATTATCGCGAATCAGATATATTTCAGGCGAGCGACAAGCGTTCCCGAAAAGACTCTTCGATCAGGGCCACACTCGTTCCGCAGCAATCGCATGATCGACAGGCCTCTTCGAAAAGCGTACGGGAAATACGACCGAAGCAAGCAAACTCAAAGTCTTCTACGACGCTACCTTCTTGGGTAATTTTTGCCATTCACAACAGGAATAAAAATCGTGTGCTAGAAGGAGGCGCATTCTATTCACCATTCGCCATCGCGACCATTTCACACGAAAAACCTGTTTTCCCTTCGTAAAACGCGTTCGCTCTGAAAATGAAAAGCGACGCTTTGAAATCGATGATTTCGCAATCCTAAGTCTGGCGCGTCTGCCAATTTCGCCACCCTGGCATTTCTAAACGACCAAAGGAGAATGTGCGCAGTTTACGCTCGGGGGGAATTCCCGCAATCGCGGAACGCGCAGAAGCCGCTCTTCCCACGATTAGCTCGCAGTGATGATTTTCTAATGGGGACGCCTGGGACAACAACTGGTAACGGCAGGAAAACCGAAGCCAGCTTCGCTATCGAGTCTGCAGAGGCAGCGGCGGAAGCCGGTCTGCACTACGTCAGCGATGATCGTCCGGGCTACACGCGCAGAGCGAAGAATGGCGAATTCGATTACCTGAATACAGAAGGCAAACGGATTCGCGACGAACAACGTCTCCTCCGAATCAAACGTCTTGCTATCCCTCCTGCATGGACGGACGTCTGGATTTGCCCATCGCCGACCGGACACATCCAAGCGACGGGTCGCGACGCACGGCGTCGAAAACAGTATCGTTATCACGAGCGCTGGCGCGAACTACGCGACGAAAACAAATTCGGTCGCCTTACCGATTTTGCCAGGGCGCTGCCAAAAATTCGGCGGGGAGTTGCTCAGGACATAAGATTGCGTGGTCTGCCGCGGCGAAAGGTCCTCGCAACCGTTGTGCGATTGCTTGAACGAACTTTCATTCGCATCGGAAACGACGAATACGCCCGTGAGAACAAATCCTTTGGACTAACCACCATGCAGGGTCGGCATGTCACGGTGAAGGGAGACCGATTGCTTTTTCGTTTTCGTGGAAAAAGCGGACGGCAACACGAAGTGGACATAACGGACCGCCGAATCTCGAAAGTTGTTTCAAAGTGCCAGGACTTGCCAGGCCAGGAGTTATTCCAATATGTCAACGGTGACGGCGAAGTGCGGGATGTAACATCGCAAGACGTGAATGATTACTTACGGGAAATCACAAACGAAAATTTCACGGCAAAGGATTTCCGGACGTGGGCCGGAACGGTGCTGGCGGCGATCGCGCTCAGCGCGCAGGGTGAGTTCGAGACGAAGAAACAGGCGAAGGCGAATGTGAAGACGGCGATTTACGCGGTCGCAGAACTTCTCGGCAACACACCGGCCATTTGCCGCAAATGCTACGTGCATCCGGCCATCGTCGAAGCTTACTTGACCGGCAAGCAAATTCCCGGAGTCGCCGAAGCAATCAAAAACCGTGACAACATCGATTTGCGCGCCACTGAGCGCGCGACTCTAAAGTTCGTTCGGGCATAAAGGTCCGATACGTGAAACAATTCAGGTGCGCTTTGTATACTGTCGTTCACTCGCGTCGAGGCGACGGCGACCACAAGCTAAAACCTAATTAGAGCTGAAGATCGGGTCGCTGAGGCCGACTGAAACCACCGCTGCGGCAACAAGTATCCAGTCCTCCGGCTTAACTAGCCCAGTGGCTAGCTCGTCGCAAATGTTGGCTCCCACCGCACCCCCAACTCACGCGTGTCGTTTCTTTTAGGGCGTCGGCGCAGGCGACTCCGCAGGCGACGGCGAGGGCGCCTCAGTTGCACCTTCTGTCTTTGGCGGAGTTTTCTTTGCGGCCTTGTGGCGCGTCTTCGATGGGGTCGGTGTCGGTTTGGCTGCTGCCTGTGCGGTCGTGGTCGCAGTCGTACCTTGCTGTTGGCAGGAAGTGATAAATGCCATGCCGATGATGGCGCCGATTAAACACAATACGTATTTCTTCATAGGTTGTTAGTTTCAGATCGAGTACCGCGGAATGTTTGGTTGTCTAAAAAATTCACAAGATGCGACCCACGAAGCTCTTTTGAGCGACGGGCGCAGTCATGAATCTCTGCACTAGTAGGAGTTCGAGACTCGGGGCCGCCGAAGTCGCTCAAACGTTAAACATCATAAATGGCAGTGAAGATACGGCGTGAACCCAAATGCGATCTCTCTGTGTGACCTCCGAACACCGGCGGTAAGTGAAGTTACCGCTGCAAAAGCGCGAGCGATTTACCTTCGCGATGCTCCACCTGATCCATCGTGCATTGGCGAGGGGCTTTGTCCGGACGCCACCGAAGAAGTTTTGTGCCGTGTCGAAATCGGCCACCGGTAAAATGGTCATAGGCAACTTCCACCACCACTTTCGGATCAACTGGTTCCCATTCGCCCGTGCGATCAGTGCTCCAACGGCTCGGGCCGCCCGGCGCGCTGCCAGTAAATCCAGGTGGTTTCTTGAGTGCTTCAAATTTTTTTGTTAGGGCGCGCCTTTCTGACGCTTTGAAAGCAGACGTAAATCCCACGTGGTGGAGCAACCGATCTTCTCCGTACAGACCGAGCAAAAGAGAACCGAGTTGTCGTGTGGCGCGCGCATAACGGAATCCTCCCACGACGCAATCAGCGGTGCGGATTTGCTTTACCTTAACCGCTGCCGTCCGTTCGCCAGAAGCGTACGTGGAGTCCAAACGTTTCGCGACGATACCGTCAAGATCGCCGCCGGCTTTTCCGAACCATTCGCGGGCAATATTGTAGTCAGTCGTGGCCGGAGAGAGTCGCAAGGCCTTGGCCGATCTGAAATTCATACGCGCGAAGTTCTCGAGAAGTTGCCGGCGTTCGCGCAGAGGCTCCGTCAAGTATGATTTTCCATTTTCCGCAAGGAGATCGAATACGATAAACGTCGCTGGATGCACTTTGGCCAATTTCTGAACGCGAGTGGCGGCCGGATGCAGGCGGAGTTGCAATTCATCGAATGAAAGCGCGTCGCCGACGGGGACAACAAGTTCGCCATCCACCACAAAGCGATGCTCGGGCAGGTGGGAGAGAGCACCAGTGATATCGGGAAAATAACGCGCGAGCGGCTGACCAGCCTTTGATTGCAAGTAAATCTGCTCGCCATCACGGAACGCAATGCAGCGAAAGCCATCCCATTTCGGCTCGTACTGCCAGCCCGCTCCAGCCGGAATCTCCTCGACCGAACGTGCTTCCATCGGTGGCAGCGGCGGTTTTAACAGCATCTTGTGATTGTAGTTCGCAGCGAAAGCGTTGCTGGACGCTTGGTTCAACACTTGGGAATTAGCTGGACGTGAGTGCTTCTTTGCACAAACCAAACACCGCATGACGGACGAATGTTGTTCGAGGTTTCGTGGTGGTGAAGCAGCGTAATTTTTTTGGCAACGCTTTCAGCCTGCTAAAGCAGACGTTTAATGAATGGCTACAGGACAAAGCGCCCCAGTTAGGCGCGGCGCTTGCGTATTACACAGTCTTTTCACTCGCACCTCTGATTCTCGTCCTGCTGGCAATTGTCGGAATGATTTTCTGCGATGATCCGGCAGGTGCCTGGGACAAGATCACACAACAGATGAGCTATTTTCTCGATCCAAGTGCTGTGCAGGTCGTACAAAATATTGCGCAAAAAGCCTCGCAGCCGGGCAAAAGCACGAGCGCCACGATCATCGGAATCGCGCTCGCGCTTTTCGGCGCAAGTGGGGTGTTTGGTCAACTGCAAGACGCCTTGAACACGATTTGGGGCGTAAAAGCAAAGCCCGCGCAGGGTATTTGGGGATTTCTGCGAAGTCGTTTTCTCTCATTCGCGATGGTTGCCGGCATTTGTTTTCTACTGCTCGTCTCGCTCGCGATAGAAGCCCTGCTTAAAGGATTCAGCCATTACATCCAGTCTGTGTTGCCCGGCGGAATCGTGATCGCACTGAGCGTTTATCTCATCTTTGACTTCGCGGTCGTCGTTCTGCTTTTCGCGCTGATTTTCAAATCCCTGCCGGACGTGAAGATTCAATGGCGCGACGTTTGGATTGGCGCCGTGATGACAGCAATTTTGTTTGGCATCGGGAAATGGCTGCTGGGTTTCTATTTGGGCAGCGGCGCTGCTGCGTCTGCCTATGGCGCGGCTAGCTCCCTCATCACCTTGTTACTCTGGGTTTACTACTCCTCCCAAATCCTCCTTTTCGGCGCTGAATTCACCCAAGTCTACGCGGCGCGAGCGGGTCGTGAATTTGAACCGGACGACTACGCAGTGCGTGTCGAGACAAAGGAAATCGAGACTTGTTAGCTACAACAAGAAACGGAGCAGTAATGTGAGAAACGTCTCGGATTCAACGTCCAAAGTGCTTCGCTGCGGCGAACATACTCCAAAGAAAGGAAATCCATGGGCACCATTCTGTTGATCATCTTAATTCTTCTGTTGATAGGCGCGCTACCTGCGTGGCCGTACAGTTCCGGTTGGGGTTACTGGCCCAGCGGAGGACTTGGATTGATTCTTCTAATTTTAATAATCCTCGCCTTGACGGGACACCTGTGAACGGCAGCGCCACGCTTAGCCGCGCGCTTGAGCGCCGCCGCAGTCTTCGGTAGGTGCCTTGCTCCGACTTCCCTTGCCGTAGGGATTTTTTTAGCGCGTGTAACACGACATACGCAACGTGCGCCTGACAGCTTCCTAGGTTCTTTCCCTTTGTTGGGTATGCGATTTTTGTAGCTGCATTGCATAAGGCGATTGCTGTTCTTGAGCCTGACGCTTGAGATGTCGGCTATTTTCCACGGAATGCGGAGAACCAAAGCTGCGGCCGCGTTCGAAGTGTAAACTCAGAGAACAAATTTTTTGAAATCACGATCGCGATTAGGGCTTACCCAACTGCAGCGCATCCTGCTATAAGCGGTGCGACAGTGGAGCTTGGATTTCGCGACGGGAAATAGGGATATGCGAATCGCTCAGGTATCGCCGCTAATCGAGAGTGTGCCTCCAAAACATTACGGAGGCACAGAGCGCATAGTCTCTTACCTCACTGAAGAATTGGTACGCCTAGGTCACGAGGTGACTTTGTTTGCCAGCGGCGACTCGGTGACAAACGCCCGGCTTATTGCGCCATGCGAGCGCTCACTGCGGAAAAACGAACGGTGTAAAGATCCCGTGGCACGCGAAGTTCTGCTGGTAGATCACGTACTCGAGCACGCTGGCGAGTTCGATGTCATTCATTTCCACACTGGTTACCTTCATTTTCCTGTTTGTCGGTGTCTGTCTGTTCCGTATCTCACAACGCTGCACGGGCGCCTCGATCTTCCCGATCTCGTTCCTGTATTCGACAGATTTAGAGATGAACCACTTGTCTCGATCTCGAACTCTCAACGGCAGCCCTTAGCCTGGGCGAATTGGCAGACTACTATTTATCATGGCTTGCCGAAGGACCTATTCGGTTTTCGAGGCGACTCCGACGATTACCTCGCCTTTTTAGGGCGGATCTCGCCAGAAAAAGGAGCCGATCGGGCGATTGAAATCGCCAAGCGCGTCGGCATACGACTTAAAATCGCAGCCAAAGTCGATCGCGTCGATAGACGATATTTCAAACGGGTCGTTGAACCGCTGTTAAATGACTCTCACGTAGAGTGGATTGGCGAAATCAGCGATCAACAGAAGAACGACTTTCTGGGAGGTGCCTACGCGTTACTGTTTCCGATTGATTGGCCAGAGCCTTTCGGACTGGTGATGATCGAGGCGATGGCGTGCGGCACTCCGGTCATCGCTTACAACCGCGGATCTGTTCCTGAAGTAATGGAACACGGCGCAACAGGTTTTATCGTAAGAGACTTGGACGATGCAGTGGAAGCAACTCACCAAGTTCGCAATCTTAGCCGGGCACGCTGCAGAGAGGCGTTTAACAAACGCTTCACCGTAAGTCGGATGGCAAATGATTATTTGAACTTGTACGAGCGGACGGTGCGGGAAGGTGTCAGTTATGCTTGTGCTTGAGCCAGTCACGCGCGCTTAGAAAAATTTCAAAAGACACACGCGCAATTTCACAGTTAGGCGCGTTGTTTCTCTAGAGCCGGCGTCCAGTACGCACTGGATCGCCAAAATTAAAAACCACATTCAGGGAATAACAAGGGAAAGGGATCTTATGAAGCTGGATACATTAAAAACACTCTACATCAACGAATTGCGAGACCTCTACAACGCCGAGAACCAATTGGTAAAAGCATTGCCGAAAATGGCGAAAGCTGCTTCGTCAAAGGAGTTAACGGACGCGTTCCAGAAGCATCTGGAACAGACGAAGACGCATGTGGAACGTCTCGAAGAAGTTTTCGAAGAGATTGGTGAAAAGCCGAAGGGTAAAACCTGCAAGGCAATGAAAGGCCTCATTGAGGAAGGGTCGGAAATCCTTCAGGAGGATGGCGAAGAATCAGTGCTCGACGCCGGGATAATTGTGGCAGCGCAGAAAGTCGAGCATTACGAGATCGCCGGTTACGGTAGCGTCCGGACATTTGCGCAACTACTAGGCAAGGACAGGTCAGCGGAGCTTTTGCAAACAACCCTCGACGAAGAATCTGAAGCTAACGAGCTTCTGAACAAATTGGCCGAAGACATTGTGAATCCGGAGGCGCTGATGGAGCCGGAACTGGCCGGCGCGTCTTCGGAGCGCTATCGATAGAAGCCCTGTTGCGCTAACCCACTGGCGGTGATTCTGGTGGTAAGATTCATCGAGGCGCTGTGTGAATCCGCAGCGCCTCGAGGGTCTTGCAGCAAAATCAATTTCCTGCGGCAGGTGCGAAGAACGAGATCAATGCGAGGGCAAATTGGCAGGTTCAGGTGTTGATCGCAGAAGTAATCTCCAACGTCCGTCGGTCTCTTGGGCTGCGATAACCACCGATGGCTTGTCTGGCTGCCGCCGGCATTGTAATCGGTGCCGCCGCTCCTTGTGTCCGTCAGCTACGCCGCGACCTTATCGAGAACGGTTTGCAGCTCGTGAAGGTCGATTGGCTTGACGAGATGAAAATCGAATCCCGCCTCTTTCGAGCGGCGAATATCTTCTTCTGTGCCGAAGCCAGGTAGAGCGACTGCCTTGATCGACTGCTTTCGTTTCGCTTGTGAGATCACCTCGTAACCGCTTCCGTCCGGAAGACCGATGTCGCACAACAACACATCGAGTTCTCCCGAGGCGATGATCTCCAGTGCGTTGCGTACATTGTCCGCAGCTAAAACTTCATGACCAAAATGGGTGAGCAGCCGCGACAGCGTGCGCCGCGTGTCCCGGTGATCTTCAACGAGCAGGATCCGCAACGGCCTTGACGGCTGCGCGGGAGAACGAGAGGGCAGATCAGTTTTTCCGGCGTCTTCGGCAACCGTGTCGAGGGTTACCTTAAACGTCGCGCCGAAACTCCGGCCACGGCTCTCCGCTTCAATTGTGCCATGATGAAGATCGACAAGATGTTTGGAAATCGCCAGACCCAGGCCGAGGCCGCCAAATTGACGGGTGACAGAGGCGTCAGCCTGCTCAAATGGCGTGAACAACGAAGCCAGCCGCTCAGACTCAATTCCGATCCCGTTGTCGGTGACTTCAAAATAGAAACGGTCGCGTTCATCGTTAAAGGTGCGGATGGCGATCTCCCCGCCCGGTGACGTGAATTTCACGGCGTTATTGATCGAGTTCCAAAATATCTGTTGAAGCCGGATGGAGTCAGCCAGGATGTGATATTCTCTCGCGTTGAATTTCGTCGAGATCTTTAGTTTCTTCGCTGCGATGGCTGAGCTTGCGGTTTCGATTGCGTTGCGAATAACGTCGTGCGCGTCGCAACTTTCCACATCGAGGCGAAGTTTGCCGCGGGTAATACGAGTGAGATCGAGCAGATCATCGATCAACCGCGCCTGCAATTGCACGTTGCGCTTGATTATTTGCACATCCTCCACGAACTCGAGCGGAAGTTTCTTCGCGTTATCCACCAGGTAAGTCGCTGCCGCCAATGCTGGCGTCAGCGGAGTGCGCAGTTCGTGGCTGAGCGCCGCAAGGAAGTCGTCCTTAGCCTTGCTTGCTTTTTCGGCTGCGATCTTCTCCGCTTCAAATTCCCGGCTGCGAACTTGATCGGTGATGTCGCGTGTCACTTTGGAATAGCCGCGAACGTTGCCCTTGTCATCGCGCAGCGCAGTCAATACAATTTCGGCTTCAAACGTTGATCCATTTTTACGGACGCGCAGGCCTTGATCCCGAATGTGTCCTCGCCGCGCTGCCTGGCGCAGGTTACTTTGCGGCTTACCAGCGGCAACATCCTCCGCCGTATAAAAGCAGGCAAAGTTTTTCCCGATGATTTCTTGCGCCTTGTAGCCTTTGATTCTTTGTGCGCCTGTGTTCCACGTGAGCACATTACCGTTCGAGTCGAGCAGGTAGATGGCGTATTCTTCGATGCTATCCACCAAAATGTGGAATTGTTCAGCTGTCTGGGACAGTGCTGAGGCAGTGGATCTGTTGTCACCCATTGGCTGCGAACGCAATTTCGAATGGATTCGGAGGGGCGGCCTTATTTGGTTCCCCCTGCTGCACCCAAATTTTGCTGGTCGAAGCCACGCGGCTCAGCGTCTCTTTTTGGGCGACCGTTTGGCAGGGGTGCGCTGTCTCGCCTGTTTCACCGCCGGTGTGCTCGAAAGTGCCAGGGCCCGAGCAAGATCTGCTTCATCGGTGAGATCGAGGCGTAGCGGCGTAATCGACACCCAATTGTGCTCGATCGCCCAGCGGTCGGTCCCTTTCGCTGCGCCTTCCAACGGGGTCACCGTGAACCAGAAGATCGAGCGTCCCATGGGATCTTTGTCAGGAACAACCTTGCCGTCGTAGTGGCGCACAGACTGGCGCGTCCACCGAACGCCTTTTGGTTTCTCCGGCACGTTCACGTTGACCAGGCACAGCGTCTTGTTTGGCATCAGCAGGTCGAGAACTTTGGCCACGTGAGGTTCGAGTGCTGAAAAATCCGGCTCGTGATTATCGCTCACGTGCGTACTGAATGCTATGCCACGCGCCCCGAGCAGTGCGGCCTGTTTCGCCGCCGCCAGCGTACCGGAATGCCAGCACGAGTTGCCCAGGTTCAGCCCGAGGTTGATTCCAGAAAGTACAAGATTGACGTGTCCCCAGCGATGCATGCCAAGCGCGACGCAATCGGCCGGCGTCCCGTTAACGCTGTACGCGTCGAAGTCATCGAGGTGAATACGTTTGAAGCGAAGTGGCCGTGATGAGGTAATCGCATGGCTCATTGACGATTGCTCCACGTCAGGCGCCACAATTCGCACATCGCCGAAACGCGCTGCCGCTTTCGCCAGAGCCCGAATACCCGGGCTGTAAATGCCGTCATCGTTGGAAATCAGGATTCGCATTTTCACATCAACGAAAAGGAGTATCAGAGTGCTTTTGGCCCAATAGCTTGTAAAGGGCCGTTCGGCCGCGAGCAGATGATGCTCACGCCGACGGCGTGATTCCCAGGACAACACGCACCTCATGAGGCAGCGCGTCGTCACGCAAGGTCACGATTTTGTCTGCTGCTGGGACTCCATCCAATTCCACCAGAGTAACACCTCGCGAACAGTGGTCTGGATTCTCGACCGCGATGTGATAAACGGTCTCCTGGAAACGGTATCGCAAACGGAAGCCAGGCCAATCTTTTGGTATGACTGGGTTGATTGTTAGCGTGTCGCCGCGGCGTTGAAATCCCAGAATTTCTTCGAGCCACACGCGATAGGTCCAAGCCGCCGCGCCTGTATACCAAGTCCAGCCACCGCGCCCAACGTGGCCGGCTAACGAATAAACGTCGCCTGGCATGACATACGGTTCGACCTTGTAGCGTTCGCAATCCTTCTCGTCACGTGCATGCTCGACTGGATTCAGCATCCGCAAAAGTCCAACGGCTTTGTCGCCATCGCCCTGGCGGGCAAAAGCCATTGCCACCCAGGTGGCGGCGTGCGTGTACTGGCCGCCGTTTTCTCGCACGCCGGGCGGGTAAGCCTTGATGTAGCCAAGGTCGGCGGTGGTTTTGTCGAAAGGTGGAGTGAAGAGCAAGATCAGGCTATCGGCTTCACGCACGAGGTTTTCCTCCAGTGATCGCAGCGCGACCTCTACGCGATTCGGGTCGCCTGCGCCGGAAATTGCAGCCCAGGTTTGCGGGAGCGAATCGATGCGGGCTTCGCGATTTTCGCTGGAACCGAGGGGCGTGCCATCGTCGAAGTAAGCGCGGCGATACCATGCGCCGTCCCAAGCCTCGACCTCGATGATCTTGGCCAACTTCGCGGCGCGTGCACGGCAGGCTTTCGCTTCGTCGCCAAGCTCGCGCAGGGTGAGCAGCTCTGCGAAATCCTCGAGCACACAAATCTCGAACCAGGCTAGCCAGACGCTCTCGCCTTTCCCGCCGATTCCGACACGGTTGAGGCCATCGTTCCAATCGCCGGCTCCGATGAGCGGCAATCCATGCGGCCCGGCGGTGGCCGAGTGCACGATGGCGCGGCGGCAATGCTCCAGCAACGACGCTTTGTTGTGAGAAGGCGCCGGAGTGGAAACGCTTTCCGTCTGCTGCGGTTCGAGCGGTTTGGCTTCCAGAAACGGCACGATCTCATCGAGGATGGCGGCGTCCCCGGTGGTGCGAACGTAATGCGCGGTGACAAAAGGAAGCCAGAGAAGATCGTCACTGATCCGGGTGCGCACGCCAACGCCGGAATCGGGGTGCCACCAATGCTGGACATCGCCCTCAATGAATTGCCGTGCGGCGGCGCGCAAAATGTGTTCGCGCGTGAGTTGCGGGCCGGCATGCACGAGCGCCATCACGTCCTGCAATTGATCGCGAAATCCATAGGCGCCGCTCGATTGATAAAGAGCGGTGCGTCCCCAGAACCGGCAGCTCAGCGTCTGGTAAAGCAGCCAGCGGTTGAGCAAAAAATTCGTGGAAAGCTCGGGCGTTTCCACCTCGATTGTACTCAGGAGCCGGTCCCACCAACGGCAGGTTTCCTGAAAGGCGGCTTCGACATTGGCAGGATCACGAAAGCGTTGCACAAGCGCGCGCGCTTTTCCTTCATCATCCGCCTGGCCGAGCATGAAGGTAATCTCAGCGGTTTGGTTGGGATCGATCTCAACCGTGAGCTGCATGGCAGCGCAAGGATCCAAACCAGCGCCAGTGTCGCGCATTAATCGTTCGTGCTCCATCGCAGCGGGATCTCGCAGCGAGCGATTGCGCCCAATAAAGCCGGTTCGATCGCCGGTGAAGGAGGCAGGCGCCGGCGTGGAAGTGACGAAGGCGACGCGTTCGGAGGAATCAGGCTTAAAGGAGTTGTAGGCAAATAGCGCTTCGCTTTGCAGGTCCCATCTCGTCACCACATGCATGCCGGTTTCTTCCGGGTCGGAGCCGAGAACGAGCGTAGCGTAGGAAGTGATCGTTAACTTCCGGCGACGCGAAGAATTGTTGCGCAAGTGCAGCCGCTGGATGCGCACGGGAGAGCCGCCAGCATCATCGACGGGCACGAAAGTGAGGAGCCGCTGTTCGATATTGTGGCTGTTGTGCTCAAATCTTGTGTAACCCTGTCCATGACGCGCGCGATAGGCGTCTCTCTCCCGGATCGGCTGCGGCGTGGGCGACCAAACGACACCCATGTCATCATCGCGAATGTAAATGGCGGTCCCGGGCGGATCGGAGATCGGGTCGTTGAACCACGGCGTGAGGCGATCGGTCTGGCTGTTGCTGCCCCAGACAAATTCCACGCCCTCCTCGGAAACCAATGCGCCAAAGTTGGGATTGGCCAGGACGTTGACCCAAGCGAGCGGCGTGTGACTGCCGGGCCCGAGATAAATCACGAATTCCTTTCCATCGCGGGTAAAACCACCGAGGCCGTTGAAATAATCCAGCTCCATGAAAGCGAGCGGCGCGGATGGCTCTTCGCGGAACTGCTCACCCGGTGAGAGCAGCTTCGGTTTCGCCGCTACGGGTGCGCTGGCGGCCAGTTGCTGACGCAGCGTGCCGCGGGCGGCGACCAAGACGATTCGCGCCGCAGCTTGCAGCGCGATCATTTCTTCCTTCGACATCTTGCTCGCCGAGCGAAGATAAATCCCGCCTGGCTGATCGACACTGGTCAGGGCCCCGCGCGCTTCGGTGAGTCGGCGCAGATGGGAGGTCAATGGTTCTTCGTAACTCGGCAGTTCCTCGCTGACGAGCACGAGATCGGCCTTTAACCCGTGCAGATTCCAGAAGGTGTGCGCGGACAGAATTTCGCGCACTACCTCGATGTCCCGGACGTGACTGATCATAACTACGACAATCGGCAGGTCGCCGGAAATGCCCTGCCTCCAGAGCGCGCGTTGACCTTCGGCGGGACGACCGAGCCGCGCCGGCGGCGGTCGTAGTTGGGCCTGCGGAAAAATGATGAACGCTGCCAGTTGTTGGTAGGTTTGAACGTCGCGCGGGCGGATCTGGAGGCGGCGCATTTCGAATTGGGAATGCGTCCATGCAGTCTCGAACGCCCGCGCGCAGGTATGAAACTCACAGTAGCGTTCAGCCAGCGCGATGACCGCTTCGCGCGATTCCGCCATCAGCGTGACGAGCGCAAATTGGAAGCGCTGGTTGGGGAGAATCGTGACGCTGCGCCGCAGACTCAAAATTGGGTCGAGCACGGCGCCAACCCGATTCGTTAGTCTGCGGCGCAGTGCGTCGGGATTTTCCGCTGTGCGGCCGCGGCCAAGGAATTGGGCGCGGTCGGTTTCGAATTCGATTGAGTCGCTGACTGAAGAGGATTCGGGGACCATGAGGTGCGCGGCCCATATCGGCTGTTCGTCGGGAGCACGAAGGCGCCGACGGGCGACGAGGGCCTCGCAATGCGGCACCCATTCGGTTTCGATGAAAAGCTTACTGAAAGCGGGATGCACTCGATCGGCTCGATGAGGCGCGAGCGCCAATTCGAGATAACTGGTCAGCTCGAGCCGCGCGGCTTTGCGCGAGATATTGACCAAAGTTACGCGACGAACTTCGGCGTCGTCTTCGGCGGAAATGACAATTTCGGTGATCGTTTCGCACGGTCCGCTTCTTCGTCGGAACTCGGCTTTATCGGGGGGGAAACTCCACGTATACCGCCGCTCGGGAGTTGGCACTGGTTGATGTGTGTTACTCCAGAGCGTGTCACTTTCCAGATCCCTGATGTAACAAACCGGGCCTACTTCAGGGGTAGTGGCAGCGTGCCAGCGCGTGACGTCCAGATCGAGCCAGCGCAAGTAGCCGCCGCCGGAATTCGTGATCGTAACCGAACATTTTCCGTTGGAGAGCAGTTGAATGCGCGGCGAGGCAATATCGGGCGGTTTGGCCACGGCCGCGCCGACGGCCGGAGCCCTGCGGGCAACAGGCCGCTCTTCATGTGCTTCACCAGTGGTCGGCAAAATCTGTTCGGGAATATGCTCGTGCAAAAGCGGCTCGGTTGCGCGGATGCGTGCGTCGGCGAGAAAACGCCGCCGCATCGCGTTGTTGTTTAAAACATTGTCGTAAGCGAGGAGCGACATGCCTTGGTGATGCACCATGTAGCAATGAATGATGATTCCAGCCGCACCGCCGGGTTCGGCTCGCCGCGAATAATCTATCGCTTCGAAATAGCCGTAATCGCCGAGCAGGGTCGAATTGCCGCCGATGGTGGCGAGCCGGCGCAAATTCTTTGCCGCGGCGGCCGGCTCAACGCCGAGCGCGAGCGCTGTCGCATAGGGAGCAATCACAAGGTTTTCATCCTGTCCGCGTTTCAAGGCCAGCGCCGGTACGCCGAATGCCCGGTATTGATAAACGTTATGCCGATCGAGCGCGCTAAAGGCGGATTCCGAGATACCCCAAGGCACGCTGCTTTGCTGCGCATAGGCAATCTGGCAGTGCACGGCGTCGTGACAGGCGCGATCGAGCAGCGAATTTTCGTGCGTCTGCGTGAAGAGGAGCGGCATCAAGTACTCGAACATCGTTCCGTTCCATGACAGGAGCGGCAGCCGACTGTACGCAGAGCCAAAAGGCCGGCTCAAAGCCCACCAATGTTCCACTGGCACTTCCCCGCGCGCGATGGCCAGGAAACTGGTCAGGCGCGCCTCACTCGCGAGCAGGTCGTAAAACGACGCGTCGAGCTGGCGTTCAGCCACTTGATATCCAATCGCAAAGATGCGCCGTTCCTTGTCATAAAGGAATCCCAGTCGCATCCCGCTTTCGAGTTGCTGGCACTGCGCGATCAATTCTTGCAATCGCGCCAGTTGCTCCGAAGCGCTCTGGCGTGAATGCTCGACCTCGCTGACGAGAAGATGGAGCCACTCGCGCACGTCCGGCGGAATCTCCGGCTGCTCTGGCCGGTCATGAAACGCGAGTAGCGGTACGAGCCCAGGAATGCCTTCAACGACGATGTTGCGTAGTGAAAAAGTAGCAGCGAGCGCTTCGCGCCGGCATTCGTGCGCAGTGTCGCCTAATGACATCAACTGTGCCGGCAGCGCCATCAGCATTTCCACCGGCCGTAGATACTTATCGATAACCCCATTCCACGCGGTGACCTGCTTCGAAATTTGTTGCGCCCAGTAGGCACGCGGACCTTTTACTTCTTCGCTGAATTGCCCGAGCAATTTCTGCGCGGGTTCTCGAGCCGCGCGGAACCGCCTGATTACTCCCTCCAGATTCGCCGGCTGGCCGGTCGTCAGTTTCTCCAGCGCTAGAAGCGACGGATAATCTGCCGGTTCCTTGGACGCGCCAGCCGCTTGCCGAAACACGCCAAGGGTGTCGGCTAAGCCACGCAAAGCGACTGCATCGAGAAGAGGACGCGCGGTCAGTTCAGCGCAGCTGCTCTGGAAAGTCCAAAGGCCTGCGAGCAGATTCCCGCTGTCTACTGTCGAGACATAGCGTGGATGCAACGGTGCGAGTGTGTTTATGTCGTACCAGTTCAGGAGGTGGCCTTCGAAACGCTCGAGCCGATCCACCGTTTCCAACGTACCGAGATTGCGTGCGACCAGGTCGTCGATTGTGATATAACCGAAGTCGTTTGCCGCTACAGTGGCTAAAATCCAAAGGCCGATGTTGGTCGGGGAGGTGCGCAGAAAAATTTCCCGCGTCGGTGTTTCCTGGACATTATCCGGCGGCAGCCACGAGGTTTGCGGTCCGACAAAATCATCGAAGTATCTCCAGGTCCGTCGCGCTGCCCCGCGCAGAAAGCGCCTGTCCTCCGCCGTTAAAATTCCGCCGCGCCAGCTCCTAGCCTGCCGATCAATCAGGATCACTGCGATGGGAAAAAACGCCCACAAGAAAAGAAATGGCGTCGTGGCTCCTATCGCCGTTGGTCCGCGCCAGTCGGCAGCAGCGAAAAGCAGGGCGCAAACCGCCGGAATCCAAAGCCGCGTGAGCACAAATTGCAGTTGGCGATTCTTCGCTCGCTGGTGAGCGTCCTGCGCCGTCTCCCATTCGAGTAGCAGCCGATGCGATCTGATGCGCCGGTATGCGACCCGAATGATGGCATCGAGCGCCATGCCCGCGTAATCCGGTAAGAAAAGCATTGCGAAAACGGAGCCCAGGAGGCGGTCACGTGGCTCGCGCCAGAACCGCGTTCCGGGCGGCGGCGGATGGAAGAGAAGCTCGAGAACAGAATTAAGGACGGGCCACATCATCAAACCCACAATCAGCATGCTCCAAAGAATCGGAGCGGGCGTCAGAAGCCAGCCCGCCAGGAGGAGAGCCATGGTCGTTGGCGGCACCAGACTGCGGCGCAGATTGTCGAAAATCTTCCACCGGTTGAAAACGGACAGCGGGTTAGGTTCAAACTTGCCGCCGCCCACAGGCACGCGCGGCTTCAGCCAATCGAGGATCTGCCAGTCGCCGCGAATCCAGCGGTGTTGCCGACTCCACCACGCAGTGTAGCTGCTGGGAAACACATCCAGTAACTCGATGTCGGTCGCCAGCCCGACGCGCACGTAGCTGCCTTCCAGCAAATCGTGGCTCAACAGGTGCGTTGCAGGAAATCGCTCCGACAAAAGGCGATGAAACGTCCGTAATTCGTAGATCCCTTTGCCGTGATAACTGCCTTCGCCAACCAAGTCCTGGTAAACATCGGAAACGGCATGCGTGTAAGGATCGATTCCTCGCGGATCGGCAAAGATGCGTGAAAACCATGTCGCGGTGGCGCTCGGCAAAGATGCACTGACGCTGGGCTGAATGATGGTGTAACCGCGGGTGACGCGGCGCCCATCTTGAGAAAGGCGCGCCTCATTTAGTGGGTGGGCGAGCGTTTCGATCATGCGCCGGGCGGTCTCGCGCAGGAGTTGAGTGTCAGCATCCAGAGTGATGACGAAGCGTACGCCCTCAAGCTGCGCGCGATCACCGGCATAAAGCAATTCCTCTAGCTCGGGCGCTGATTCGCCCATAAGGAATCGGTTGAGCTGCTCGAGCTTGCCGCGCTTGCGCTCCCAGCCGATCCAGCGTTGCTCGCTCTCGCTCCAAGTGCGGCCGCGATGAAAAAGAAAGAAGCGGCCCGCACCGTGCCGGCGATTCAATTCCTCGATCCCGCGAGCGACGATGTCGATATACTCCGTGTCCTCGGGCATGTTCTGCCGCGGTGCGTCGGCAAAATCGGTCAGGAGCGCGAATCGCAGATTTGCATCTGTGTTGCCGAGGTAGCGAATCTCGAGCCGGTTGAGCTCGCTTTGGATCGCGTTGGCGGTTGTGAGTAATGTCGGTACCGCCACCAGCGTGCGGCAATCGTCGGGAATGCCTTCTTTTTTGAAGGACATCTTCGGCAGCGCCTGCGGCGGCAGGAACGAGGTCACGAAGTAATTCGTCGCCAGGACTGCCAGCTCACTCGCAGGCACGAGCAGCAAGAATGAGAGCAACCCGAGCGTTCCGACGGGGACCGATCCGGCGATCACAACCAGCGGAACCGCGATCAAAGCCATAGTGAACAGGAATACGCCTGCAAAGTACGCGCCTGCCGCATGCGCGCGCAGCGACCGACGGCCCCGTTCCGCAAACGGAAGCTTCGCGCCGGTCGCGTGCTCGAGCGCCGGCCGGCCCGCGTCGATCAAATAATAGGCCACATTCCGCGCGACCTCCTCTGTTGCGGCCTCTGCCAGCGCGAGCGCTTGATCGATGGTTTTTTGTTCCGAACACTTCGACCAGCGCGCGATTTCCTCCACCGCGCTCCGACAGCGATCGCGCGTTTCAAAATCCTGACGCGAATAAACACCAGCTGGGTCGGCCGCTAACTCGTTTTCCGCCCAACTGGTCGCCTCGAAAAGTTCCCGCCACTGAACCTGCGCCAGGCGCCGGCAACTGTTGATCACATTGGCGAGCGCGGTTTGCTGCACAGCCTGCCGCCGATGCTCCTGCTGAACGATTTCAAGGAGAGGCGCGCGCAGCGTGCGTTCCAACCAGCCGCTTACCAGCGGAAGCGCAGCCTCTTCGTAATAGAGATGCGCCATTAATTCGCTCGCGAAATGCGGAGTCGGTTCCGGATACCGTTCCACCAGTTCCTCCATCATCCTGAGCAATCGCGTCGAGCTGTGGCGCGTCGCGGCGAGCAGTCGATTTGCCCAAAAATCCGCCTCCTCACTCTCGCTTTGCTGTCGCTCGACTTGGAGCGCAAGCGCTCGCACGGATTCGAGCAACTGCAATCGCAACATTAGCGGCAGAGCCCAGAGTTCTCCGATGTCCAGCGGTGTGATTGCCTGGAAAGCGGCTAGGAATCGCTGTATGATGTCGGGCTCCAGTGTGCCGCCGCTCTCGGCCACCATTTCCGAGGCGACACGGTACACGCGCGGCGATCCCGCATCCGAGCCGCTCGCGATGAGCGCCAGGTCCCCGTAATATTTTTGCGGGAGACTCCGCCGCAGATCGGTCACCTGATCCCGAATCAAGTAGGCATTATCAAGCAGCCACTCGGCCGAAAGGGTGAACGCGTGATGCACTTCGGCCGACACGGTGAGACTCGCGTTCGCCCATTCCAGTGCGCGCTCGATCTCGCGCAGCCGGCTCAGAAAAGATGGCCCGCGCGCCGTGGCATCGCGGTTGACCGGAATGGAATGCGCGAGATTGGCCGCATTTTCGGCGAGACGCTGGCCCGGAGGTCGCTCCTGACCGGGCGCTCGGGCGCTGATATCGAAGTGGAACGGCGGCGGCGAATGAAATACAAACGTCACCGGTGCCTCCGCCCCAATATCCCGCAGAATCGTGAGTAAGCGCGATGTCTCGCCGGCTTTCACTTCGGCTAGCACCATTGCTTCCTCTGGCAGAATCGTATTCGTGCAGCGGGCCAGGCTCGTCGCATCAACGCGCTGCCGCAGCAACCGCGCCAGAATCCATGCCGCTACGGCGCCAGCCAATGTGAACGCAAGAGAAAAAAAGATCAGCTTGGCTGACCGGGGGTCCAAAGCGAAAACGCTTGCAGCCAGGCCAATGAACGAGCCCGCCGCTGCCGCGCCCAGCGCTGGAAAGAAATGTTCCTGCACGCGTGCCCGATCCTTGGCCGAACGACGGATAACTGCGACGCGGCGAAATCCGGCGCGACCTAACCTCTTCGGCAAGGCGTGACCCACTTCCGGGCCGTGGAAAATGCCGACCACCAAAACGGGATCGCCATTCTTCCGCCGAAATCTCATGCCCAATCTTACAGGATATGTCGACTTGGAACATCGACGTAATCGTTGAACTCTGACCGCAATAGACCATCCGCCGCCTCAACTGCCCATCGGCCGTGCCATCCGTTGTTTAGCTAAGAGTGGGCGCGACGCGATTCTTGTTCGTACGACACGGCCCCCATAGTGTTCTGCTCCAAATGCTGGCCTCGCGTGAGCAACGAGCGCACATCGCGCTCAACAACTCCTGCTTATCTGGCCAGCTCCTGCTGTTGCTCTGTGATCGCGCCCGACATTCTCCCTTTTTGAATCACATCGCGCTTCAGCCGAGATGCTCGCTAAAACGACCACGCATAATCGTCGCCTGGTTCGATTCATTTCTAAGGAGGTGAAACGATGTTACGTTGGGCCGTTATCTTTCTGGTAATCGCGATTATTGCAGCGCTGTTTGGATTTACCGGTATCGCTGCGGGCGCTGCTGCAATCGCCAAGTTCCTATTCGGTCTCTTCCTGGTGCTATGCCTGATATTTTTCATATTGGCCATATCAGCAGGTAGGAGAGTCCCCTAATTCCGAAGAGCTCTGAAGGTCGGGCATCACTCGAGTTCGTCGAGACTCGGCCCTCTTGCAGATTAGGCGAGCCGACGGCTTCCGCCTCTAATCGTCCTCGCTTGTATTCACGTGCATCCGCGCAACACAAAAATCAGAACCAAAAATCGGCACGGGAGAAAGACGTCCAAAGCAAAATGCGAGCCGCACTCTCGCGCTTTGTTCGTTGGCGGACCGGTTTGGGACCATAAGCGCTTTCAGTTCCTGGTCGGATGTTAGATCGCAGTGTTGCGACTCTTACAGACTCTCAATCTTCATTCGAAGATTCGTCATAACACGAAGGTTTCGTTTATCGGACAAAGATTGGTTTTCATATTTACTTGCGAGGCCATGAGCGTCTGTCCAAGTCGGTGTACGCGAGACGCGCCCTTCCTGTTCCGCCAGTAGGCAGAACAGAAAAGGGCGCGATGGAGACAAGCGAGACTAACTGTTCTTCGCTCTTAATCCTCGTCGAGAATTACCCGATCAACCATCACGTTGTCGCCTGTTCCGACATAGTGAACCCGGACCGGGACGCCCACTTTAACTCTCGTGCGCACCACATCCCCATCGAGGACCTTGCCGCTCCGCGTCACGTAAGTAACCGTGTTGCCGAAATGGTAAGTCCGTGGTCCGCTGCTTTCCTTGAGCACGATTGTATTACCTGGAGTGTATTCGGTGATCGTGCCGGTGCCTTCTGTTGTGGTCGTTGTGGTGGTGGTCTCTGACACCTGCGCCCATGCGAAGGGCGCCACAACTGCCAAGGCCATACTGAGTAACATTTTTTTCATTTTTTTTCCTTTTGTTCTTTTTCAGCAGGGCGAATGCTCCTGCTAACGAGCTTTGCTCGGACGCTGGGTATGCGCCCTGCTTGTATATGCTGTAATCGGGCGCGGACGTTCTTGTGGTCGTCAGAAGAACATGATTTATCTTTTTCGTGCGGCGCGGTCTCGTAGTCGATGTGACCAGGTTTTCAAATCCAGAAGCGGCATGAAGTTCACGATTCGCTCGGTTGGAAGTTTCGCCTTCATCGCAGCAGCCAAACCAAGCTCAATGAATTCCAGCTGCCACGGATGATGAGCGTCAGTGCCGAGTGAAATACGCGTTCCGTATTCTCGCGCAATGTTGAGTAGGCGCACATTCAAATCCTGTCGATCCGGATAGCAGTCAACTTCCAGCGCTTTGTCGAGCCTGGTAGCTTCTGCAAACACGCGCGGCCAGTCTGCACTCAACCCGAGCCGAAAGTTATAAATGCGACCGCGCGGGTGACCCAGAACTTGAATTTGTGAGTTATGCAGTGCTGCAAGATAACGGTCCGTTTGATCTTCAACTATCCGCAAGGACGAATGGAACGAGCCGAGAACGAGGTTCAGAGCTGATAAAGATTCAGGAGACATATCTCCTTCGCCGCGCCTGTTAAGGTTCATTTCGATAGATCGAAGGACTACGAGCTTTCTGCCGGATTTTCGCAGTGCCGTGTTGAGCTTCGCTATTTCTACTCCCTGTTTTTCGACGTCGTGTTCGTCAATGCCGCCGGCAATTTTCAAACCCTTCGAGTGATCAGTGATCGCGATGTATTCATATGACCTCTCGCTTGCCGCGTCGGCCATTTCGGCAAGCGTGCCCGAACCATCACTCCAGCGGCTATGCATTTGTAAATCGCCGCGCAGGTTTTTTGCCCATGCCTGTTTTCGCGCCAGCATTTCTCTCGCCTTCGCTAGTGAAACGAAATCCCGCCTAATGGCGGGAGCTCTGTGAGTTGAGCGCGGAGGTTTATCGATCCAATGCCGAATTTGTCTCTCCATAAATGGGCCAATTGCGCGTAGTTCGGTCGGCGATCGGTTCTGCGCTAGAACATCAGTCACTTCTTCCGGCCATAGAAAGGCGCTGCGCGCAGCTCGGCGAAAAGCGCGCGAGAGAATGCCACTCTGCGAATCCGCCTCCCGCGCAAGCAGCTCGGCAATATCCGTATTCGACAGCACATTTGAGAATCGATTCCGATTCGAGCTTCAGGGGCTTCCAACATAGCCGTCGCCTCACATCGCAGGTCTGGTTGCACTCATTTCCTCGTCGAATGCGATTCTCAATATGATGGCTGAAACGGCGGAGGAAATTTCACGTAGACCGGAAATTCGCAAAGAGCTTCAGCGGACTACGGGCGAAAAACGCCCCGACAAGGTCAAGGCGCGGGGCAGAGACAAATTCTGGTTCATTGTGCACGCACTTGTCTTTGCTGGTTGCATAGCGGTGTACTTTCTGGTCGGTTCCAAGCTGATCCCGCTCCCGCAATCAATTCTTGGTGTTGTTGTACGAATTTTGCGCGGCGCAGTGCTGATCGTGATCGTTCTCACCGTCGCACGAGCTATCTCCGTCTATGCGCTGGCTCGAATCGAGGACCCTGCCATTCGTTTCACTCTCCAGCGTGTTATGCATCTGGTTGCCGCTCTTGCTATCGCGGTCATTGTCGTATCGGTAATTTTCGTCAATTGGTATGCCGCGCTTGCGGCGTTCGGTATTGGTTCAATCATCATCGGTCTCGCTGTACAAACGCCGATGAAAAGCTTCATCGCCTGGATTTACATCCTGGTTCGCCAGCCTTTCCGCGTCGGCGATCGCATACAAATCGGCGACGCGACGGGCGATGTGATCGACGTTGGGTATCTAGATACCACTCTGTGGGAATTCGGCGGCAAATACATCTCCGGTGATCATCCAAGTGGTCGACTGATCAAGTTTCCGAATGAGAAAGTGCTCGATGAGATCGTTTATAATTATTCGTGGCCGCTTTTTCCCTACATTTGGAACGAGATCAAGTTCTACGTCGCTTTTAACGCCGATCTCGAGTTCATCTCCAGCACGATGCAGAAGATTACTGAGGAAGAGCTGGGTAATGAAATGATAGCGCGCGTGCAAACATTTCGTGATCTGCTCGCCCGGACGCCGGTCGACGAATTGGAAGTTCACGAGCGACCGCGCGTGATTTTTCGCGTCAGCGAGAATACCTGGCTCGAAGCGATTGTCCGCTATCTCGTTCCACCGCGTGAAGCTGGTCGCGTCAAAACGCGTCTGATCAAAAAACTCCTCGCCGCACTTAATACCGCTCCCGATAAAGTAATGTTCCCAGCAGGCGCGAATCGTTAGGCTGGTTGCGTCAACAGCAGCGGAGACGGCCAGACGAAATCCCGATCGCCCCCTCGCGCTCAGGATGAAGCTTCCGATGAGGATGGCGCAGCTGGAGCTGACTTGACAGGCGTAGCAGATGTCGCCGCTGCGGAGCTAGCTGCCTTCGCCACCGCGGCTTTGGCGGCTGCCTCCGCGGCAGCCTTCTTCTTCGCTTCAGCGGCAGCCGCGGCATCAGCGAGATTGTTGTCCACGGCCGCCGCTTCGATTGGGTGAATCTTGTGATAGTACTGGTTCGATTTTGAAAGTTCCTCTTTGCGCAAGAGGAGCGCATCGAACCGCTCGCGCTTACTCAGTTCGAAATCCTTGTCCATCTTGATCGCCTCGAATGGACAAACTTCCACGCAAATCTGGCAGCTCATGCAAACCGAGATGTCGATGTCGAACACCTTCGGGTAGAACTGCGGTTTGCCCATGTAATCAGGCTTTTTGTCATCGCTCTTGACGATGTAGATGCACTGCGGCGGGCATTCCTTCTCGCAAATTTTGCACGCCACGCAGCGAAGGCCCGCGTGTGGATCGTCGCTGTCATAAATGAGAAATGGAAAATTCCGATAGTTCTCGGGGAGCGGATCGCGCTCTTCGGGATACTGCACCGTAATCAGCCGCTCCTTGTCGAAATAACTTCCGACGAAGTTCCGCGCGGTCACCGCCATTCCCTTGAGTATGCCAGAACCAATCATCGATCGACTTCTCCCATGACAATATCGACGCTGCCGAGAATTACCATCACGTCAGCGACGGTATGGCCGAGGCAGAGATCTTCCAGCACCGTCAAGTTAATGAAACTCGGCGGACGCACGCGATAGCGATACGGATTCGGTCCGCCATCGCTGATGAGATAAAATCCAAGCTCGCCTTTAGGCGCTTCAATACGGCCGTACGCTTCACCCACCGGTGGACGAAATGCGCGGATCTTCACCTTGGGATTCATGATTGGCCCCGGCTGAATTTGCGCGAAGGCTTGTTGCAGGATCGACAAGCTCTCGCGCATTTCGAGTACACGGAGCATCAGGCGATCATAAGTGTCGCCGTGCTCGCCCAACGGAATGCGGAATTTGAACTGCGGATAAAACCCGTAGCTATCGACTTTGCGAATGTCGTAATTTACACCGCACGCGCGCAACATTGGGCCGGTGATGCCTGCGTTGATGGCAAGCTCACGAGAGAGGGCGCCGACGTTCTGTGTGCGACCGATCACCACTTCGTTAGCAACAACGAGTTGTTCGAGTTCGTCGATGAATCGCGGGAACCGGTCGACAATGTTAATTGCCTGTTCGATCCACCCCGACGGCGTGTCGCACCGGCAACCACCGAAACGCATGTAATCGCACATCATTCGCGAGCCGGAGAGCGATTCGAACAAGTCGAGAATCTTTTCGCGCTCACGGAAGGCATACATCAGCGGTGTGCCCCACGCGCCCATGTCATTGAGCAGAAATCCCAGCAGCGAGGCGTGATTTTGAAGCCGTGTCAGCTCAGCAAGAATAATGCGGAGATACTGCGCCCGCTCGGGAACTTCGATACCCGCGAGTTTTTCCACGCTGAGGGCATAGGCCCAGTTGTTGGTCATTGAGCAAAAATAATCGAGGCGATCGGTGTAGGGCATTGAGCCAAGGTAGCTGGTGTTCTCGCCGATCTTTTCGTGATTGCGATGCAAGTAACCGAAGACCGGTTTGAGCTTTCGCACGATCTCGCCTTCGAGCGCGACGTTCATTCGAAATACCCCATGCGTCGACGGATGCTGCGGCCCCATCGACACTTCGAGCAGCTCGCCTTCGATTCGCGGCCCCATTGTCACGGGTGGCCGTTCCATTGCTTCCAGTGTTTCAACTGTCGCGGTCATTTCAAATTGTCATCCTGAGTCGCGAAGAAGACGAAGGATCTCTGATTTGTTCCTGCGCTTTTGCATCTAGAAATGGTCAGAGATATTTCGCTTCGCTCAACATGCCGCGTCAGGAAGGTTTTAATTTCTCCTCTGCCGGCCGCTGTGGATAGTGCTGTTTCGCTTTTTCCACCACGTCATCGTGCGGTGTCGGTTCCCATTCGTAATCGTCCGGCTCTCGATAATCTTTGCGCATCGGATGATCTTCGAATTCGTCCCACATCAAAATCCGGCGCAAATCGGGATGTTGGTCGAATCGAATACCGTACAGATCGAAGATTTCCCGTTCTTGAAATTCCGCGCTGCGCCAGAGCGGCGTGAGCGATGGCACGCGCGCTGCCTCTGCGCGATCCGCGGTGCGCATCCGAATGATCACCGGCCCGTGTTTGTGCGTGATGGAGTATAGATGATAGACCGCTTCGAGATAACCGGGAATTTTTTCCTCAGTGATTTGATCGACCTCCTGCTCGATTCCTTCGACGATCTTTTTGATCTTTGCAGTTTTCTTCACCGTCCGGTCCAACCAGTCTATGCCCGTAACGTTTGAGCAGAAATCGAGACACAGTGTCGGATCGTCCCGCAAAAACTTCGCGATCGCGGGCGCGTGGTCGTTATCAATCAAGAGCGACCGCTGATTTGCAGGACCGGGATTCGGCACAATGTCGATTTTCGCTCCCGGAATCACGGCTTCGATCCGCGCTTTGATCTGCTCCAACGACTCCACCGTTAAACCCGCTCGAGTTTGGGTGGCTGAAAAACATCCGGGTTCGCCGGCGGCTCGAGATCGTGCTCCCCAAATTTCGGCACCGGAAATTCGCTCGGCTGTTTCGGGTCAAGATGCATAGCCTTTTCTGCGCCGGTTAATTTCTGACTATCAATCTTGCGTTGTAGTTCCATGAACGCGTGCAACAACGCTTCCGGTCGTGGCGGGCAGCCGGGAATGTAAACATCGACGGGAATGTAACGGTCAATTCCTTTGAGAACGTTGTAGCCTTGTTTAAAAGGCCCTCCGGAGATCGCGCACGCACCCATCGCGATGACGTATTTCGGATCAGCCATTTGGTTGTAGAGTCGCACAATTTGTGGCGCCATTTTCTTCGTCACTGTCCCGGCAACAATCATCAGGTCGGCCTGCCGCGGCGACGGCCGGAAAACTTCACCGCCAAACCGCGCGATGTCATAGCGCGAAGCTGCCGTGGCGATCATTTCAAT
>Ga0137403_10001380_pt1 | contig 30632 bp, 30 predicted proteins | sample CZOMad2_1_16fung_FD_122057 | JGI IMG/M metagenome (GOLD analysis project Ga0137403, IMG submission 122057) | Vadose zone soil fungal communities from Angelo Coast Range Reserve, California, USA - CZOMad2_1_16fungal (Hybrid Assembly) | ecosystem: Environmental > Terrestrial > Soil > Vadose zone... | reverse complement strand
TCGCCGCTCGGCGTGAGCATGCTGGGCCCCGAGGTCGCCTCGGCGTTCGACAAGATCCAGAACGTGCTCAGCCGCGACGCGCTGAAGGTGCTCGACCAGATCCGCGACCGCCTGGGCGTGCGCCCCGCCGGCGCCAAGCTCCAGGCCCCTGCCGCCGAGCATCTGCCGAAGATCCACCAGGCGCTGGCCGAGCACCGCACCCTGCGCACACGCTACTACTCGGCCAGCCGCGACAGCGAGGATGCGCGGGAGGTCGACCCGTATCACCTCACGCTCTTCAACGGCGGCCTCTACCTGGTGGGCCATTGCCACCTGCGCGACGCTGTCCGCACCTTCGCCGTCGAGCGCATGCGCACGGTGGAGCTGACCCGCGCGCGCTTCGAGGTGCCGTCGGACTTCAACGCCGAGCGCTACCTGGAGGGCGCGTGGGGGATCCTGCGCGGCGACCTCGTGACGGTGCGCGTGGTGTTTGCGCGGGGGCTGGCGCCCTACATCCGCGAGCGGCTCTGGCACCCGTCGCAGAAGCTGCGAGACTTGCCGGACGGGCGGGTGGAGATGACACTGCTCGTGGCGGACACACTCGAGGTGCGGCGGTGGATCTTGGGGTTCGGGGTGGAGGCGGAGGTGGTCGCACCGGAGGGGTTGAGGGAGGCGTTGAGGAGGGAGGCGGAGCAGGTGGCGGCCAGGCTGACATCGAGACGCATGCCACTCGCGACGGCCCCCGACCGGGCCCGTCGGCACCCTAGGGCGGGCGAGCGTGCGGCCGCCCTGCTAGGCGCCAGGCGGTAGATGGCGCGACGAGCCAGGGCGGCGGGAGCCAAGAAGGACACGACCGCGAACATCGGCCACGAAGCCAACCTCTGGCAGATGGCCGATGCCCTCCGCAACAACATGAACGCGGCCCCGACGAGTACCGCGCGGCCAGCATCTTCGACAAGCAACGGCGCGCTATCGCCCGTGAGCTGGTCGCTACCGTCCGTGGCAACGTCACCATCGACTGGACCGTCCGTGAGAATGTTCGGGCGCGGTTGCGCGTACTGGTCAAGCGCATCCTTCGGAAGCACGGCTACCCGCCGGACAAGCAGGAGAAGGCAACTCAAACGGTGCTGGAGCAGGCCGAGGTGCTGTCTGAGCAGTGGGCGTATGCCTCCTGACCGGCGCGAGCCCCTCCCCTAGAACATGCTGGCGTGGATCGCCAACACTGATTTCGAGTGGTATCGCTTCCTTTCCGGCCGGCCTGATCTCGACGAAGTGAACTTCTGGCGCCCGAGTGGCACAGCCTTCAGGGCTCTGTCCCCGGGCGAACCTCTCCTCTTCAGGCTGAAGGCTCCATACAACGCCATCGCCGGCGTGGGCTTCTTCGTGCATTTTTCTGTCCTGCCGGCGAGTCTGGCCTGGGCCGCCTTTGAGGCGAAGAACGGTGCTGTATCCGAAGAGGACATGCGTGCCCGGATTGAAACGTACCGCCGAAGGCGAGGGCAAGGAGCTGAGCCGGGCGGCGACTACAAGATCGGTTGCATCATCCTTGCTGAGCCGACGTTCTTCGACCAAGCCGACTGGATTCCACAGCCACGTGACTGGCGTCCACAGACCGAGGTCGGCCGCAGAGAGGACTTGACCCAAGGCGAGGGTGCACGGATCTGGGCAACGATCATCGATCGGCTTCAAGGGCGTCGGGCCGCCGAGGCTGCGCTCGAAGGCACACGCTATGGTGCACCGCAAACAGTGCGACCCCGCTTGGGTCAGGGCGCATTCCGCATTGTCGTGACCGACACCTACGATAGGCGGTGCGCCGTGACTGGCGAACGAACACTTCCGGTGCTGGAGGCGGCGCATATCAAGCCGTACGCGGCTGGTGGTGCCCACGACATCACGAATGGTCTCCTCCTGCGTTCTGATCTCCATACCCTATTCGACCGCGGCTACCTGACTGTCACCCCGGAATATCGTTTGGAGGTGAGCCGACGCATCCGTGAAGAGTACGAGAACGGGCGCGATTATTACGCGCTCAGTGGCCGAGAGCTTCGCCCACCAAGGATCGAGAGCGCACGACCCGACCCGGTGCTACTCGGTTGGCATAAAAGGTATCGCTTCCTTGCTTGACGACCGCGACGCCGTCGTACCTTGGACGACAGATCCTCTCGGAATTGGGGTTGACGGGTACGGTGCATAGGTGTACCGGATCTTGCTCAGTTGGCCTCGCCGAATTGCACCAATAGCATGCGAGCGTAGAGGTCCGCTACTACGTCGATCCCGAGATGGGGTTGCCACACATCTATCGGCATGGCGTAGACGAGCGGGACGTGGAAGACGTCCTACGACGGCCCCTGGAGGACCGACCGGGACGAGAAGGGTCCCGTGTGGCGCTGGGTCGCAGCCAGGCAGGACGGTATCTCCGCGTCATCTACGTGCCGGATACCGTTCCTGACTCGGTCTTCGTCATCACCGCGTACCCGCTTGGCGCCAAGGCGATGAGAGCGCTTCGGCGCCGGCGCAGGAGGAAGTCATGAAGCAGCCGAAATATCCCGACGGCTGGGATGCGGAGCGCGTTCGTCGCGTTCTGGAGCACTACGAGGCACAGTCGGATGAGGAAGCGGTCGCCGAAGATGAGGCCGCGTATGAGGCGACCACCCACACCGCCATGGAGGTGCCGGTCGAGCTGGTGCCAGTGGTGCGGGAGCTCATCGCAAAGCGGCGCGCCGGGTAGGTCGGATCGCCTCTCGCGATGGCGAAGCGATCGAATCCGTTCCGCGGGAGATGGCGCATCGTCTCGACCGACGTGTGGGACTCGCGATCCCTCGACGAGTTTGAGCCCGCTCAGATCACCTTCGGACCTGGCCAAACCGGTGAGCTGAAATTCATCGCCATCAATGCGTCAGTAGACCACCGAATCAGCACGAGCGACAAGTCTCCAATTGCGGAGTTCAGCTGGGCTGGGGACGACGACGGAACCCCGATCTCGGGCCGTGGATGGGCGCGACGCGGTCCTCAGGGGCTCGTCGGCCGCCTGTTCATTCATGAAGGCGACGAGACGGGGTTCACGGCGACGGGGCCCACGGCGAAATGACCCAACGGTTGCGCTGCGCGCCGTCGCCATGACTGACGACCGCGACGCGGCGGTCCGCCTGCGCGCCTTCGCCTTTCTCACCGACCAACGCCGACGCTTCAGTGAAGCCTCCATCCCGCGCTCCGTCCTCGAACGGGGCTTCGACTTCGAGGGCGTCAGAGTCCCCCTGATCGGTCCTCAGGGGATCTTCAAGCCGGCCATCCTGCCAGAGCTGCCCCTCACCATCACCACCGCCCCGCCGGTCGAGCACCGCGAGCGCCCCTACGACGACGGGTTCATCGAAGGCGGGTTCCTCCGCTATCGCTATCGCGGCACCGATCCGAATCATCGCGACAACGTGGGCCTGCGGCTCGCCATGCAGCGGCAGACCCCGCTCATCTATCTGCACGGCATCGTCCAGGGCCTCTACGAAGCGGCGTGGCCGGTCTTCGTCGTCGAGGACCATCCCGACACCCTGAGCTTCGTCGTGGCGATCGATGACCAGATCGGGGCGCCGGCCGCCTGGCAGTTCAACGACCCGGCGGCGCTGACCGCGCGGCGGCAGTACGTGACCGCCGTGGTCCGGCAACGCCTGCACCAGCGGGGCTTTCGCCAGCGCGTGCTCCGCGCCTACCAGCAGTGCTGCGCCATCTGCCGGCTCCGCCATGACGAGCTGCTGGAAGCCGCTCACATCCTCCCGGACGGCCATCCCCTGGGGGAGCCGGTCATTCCCAACGGCCTCGCGCTCTGCAAGCTCCACCACGCCGCCTTCGACCGCTACCTCATCGGCGTCACGCCCGACCTCGAGGTCACCGTGCGCCTCGACGTGCTGGAGGAAATCGACGGGCCGATGCTCCAGCATGGTCTGCAGGGCTTTCAAGGCCGGCGCATCCACGTGCCGCGCGCCGACCATCTGAAGCCCAATCGCGACTTCCTGGCCGAGCGCTACGCCCTCTTCCGCCGCGCGAGCTGAGCTGGCTGTATCCTTCCGAGCACGCCGACGGCGGAAACCTTACGACAATCCTCGCCGGCGGAAGGTGCGGCGTGGGCCGAGATTCATCAGCCTGAGCTGTTCGCCGCCTGGGACCGGCTGCAAGCAGGCAGGCTGCCGGTCAAGATCGAACCCCTTCGATAGGAGGTAGGCCGTGGAGCACCCTATCCACAAGGTGAAGGCGTTCGAGATCGAAGGGCCGTACCGACTCCGGATCGAGTTTGAAGATGGCCTGGTTCGGACGATCGACTTTCGATCGGTGTTGGAAGGCGAGCTTTACGGTCCGTTACGCGACCTCAACCAGTTCAACGCAGTCTCACTCGACCGCGAAGTTCACACGCTCGTCTGGCCCAACGGCGCCGATTTCGATCCCGCCACCCTGCACGACTGGCCCGAGCACGAAGCGGGTATGATCGCGCTCGCGCGGCGCTGGGCCGCTGCCACACGCGGAGAGCAAACCAGCTGACCCACCGGAGTTCGCCGACCACGACCGCGCTCGTGAACTGTTCGGAGCGGGGCACGCCGCTGAGCCATCTCACGTACCCTGGCAGTGGGCGGCGTCGCTACCAACCGCCGAGCGCCTGGGACATTATCGCGCTCCCGCGGCGACGGGCCGCCGCTACCACACGCGGCGAGCAGCCAGATGACCCCCCGGATCGATTCCAGTCGCCGGCGACCGAAGGTTTGAGCCGTACTTGAGCCCTACTGAAACATCACCGGGATGGATCCCCCGCTGGCGTCGATCGCCACCCCGGTAACATTCGCCGCCTTCGTCGACGCCAGGAACGTCACGACCTGCGCAATCTCCGACGCATCGACGATGCGTCGAATCGCATTACTCGCCGCCCGCCGCTCAGTCTCGGCGTCAGTACGTTCCGTTCGCGTCTGCCCGGGGTGCACCAAATTCACGGTGATCCCGTGCGCCCCAAGCTCGTCCGCAAGCGTCTTGGTCAAGTGCACGATGGCGGCATTGCGCAACCCGCTGATGTTCCCGGACCGCCGCCCGGAGAGTCCCCCGATGTTGACGATCCGTCCCCAGCGGCGCTGCTGCATGTGAGGTGCCACCGCCTTGGCGCACCGAAGGTAGCCGACCACCTTGGTGTCGATGTCCTCGAGCAGAGTCTTGTCGTCGGCTTCCGCGAGTGGCCCGCGCACCATACCGCCGGGAGTCGAAGCATTGTTCACGAGCACGTCGACGCGCCCGAACGCCGCCAGGGTGGCTTCAATCAGATGCCTGACGGACTCCGAGCTCATCGTGTCGGCGACGATCGGAACGACGCGCCGCCCGGTCTCGTTCGCGAGCGCCTTGGCCGTCTCGTCCAGGGCCTGTCGCTGCCGGGCGCAGATCGCCACATCGACACCCTCAGTGGCCAGCTCCTTGGCAATCGCCCGGCCGATACCCCTGCTCCCACCCGTGACGATCGCGACCCGCCCAGCCAGTCCCAGATCCATGCGCACTCCCTCCCCGAAAGCTTTGCTACGGGAGAAAGACTAGCTCATCTGCCCCCGGAACTTCCACGCGCTAAACTCAACCAGAAGAGTCGCGACGAAGCGATGATGGTGACGACCATGCCGATCCTGGTGCCGGTGCTGAAGGCGATGGGAGTCGACGTTCCCGGGGATCGCGCTCTGGCTGCCGAACGTCGTGATGGGGCGGTAACGTATCCTTTCGGCCACGTTGACACGAAAATCCCTCGCTGCGTAGAGTGAGGTCATGGCGTTGCGACCGCGCGCAGTGATCACGACCCCTTACCCCACCCCTGCCGCGACGGCCCGGGTGTTCGGCATTTCGGCCAAGCGCCGCCGGGAGCTCCGGGCGATGGTCACCGAAGCCCTGGCACGTGACCGAAAGCAGAGCACCAGGAAGCGGACCCCAACGAGGCGGCGCGCGTCACGCCGAAGCTAATCGATCGCTGAGCGGTACTCGCCTCACAACGTCTTCCTCAACGTCCCCTACGATCCACGTTACGAGAAACTCTTCATCGCCCTGATCGCCGGCCTCTGCGCCTTCGGGCTTCGCCCTCGGGCGACGCTCGAGATTCCAGGTCCTACTCGGCGGCTAGACCGCATCCTCGAGCTGATCTCGGCGTGCCGATATTCCTTCCACGACCTCAGTCGGGTTCAACTCTCCCGCGGCGCGCCGCGGTTCAACATGCCCTTCGAAGTCGGCCTGGCTGTCGCCACCGCCCGCTGGCGCCCGGCTCACCAGTGGTTTCTACTGGAGTCGCGTCCGTACAGGGTCCAGCAGACGCTGAGCGATCTCGGAGGAACAGACGCCTATATCCACGGCGACGGTCCCCGGCAACTGTTGATCGCGTTGACCGACGCCCTCGTCAGAGCTGGCAAGCAGCCTACGCTCGATGAGCTCTATCGGCTCTTCCGGCTCTTGAGCGCTGAAGCGGCTGCGATTCGCAGAAACTACAGGACACTGTTCGGGGCTCGTGCTTTCAAGGATCTCGTCTTTGTTGCCGCCGAGTTCGCCACTCGAGAGAGGTCGCTTCCGGCTCGCTCGAAAGGCTAGATCGTCTGCCCCCTGAACCGTTCGTGAAGCTGGCGCGTCGAGCTGCCGGGGCCGCGCTGGCCCGAACGCTGACCTTAAAATTCTGCCGCGGGAGACAGACTAGCGCATCTGGCCTCGGAACCCCCACGCGCTAACGCCGACGAGGACGCGCGCGCCGTGAAGTGGGCGATTCTCGTCCGTGAGAAACTTCCCCAGCGCCCTCCTTTCGGAGTCCCGTCGGGCAAGCATTTCAGTCACTTCGAGCCCGTCGGCGCCCGCCGGACGGCCCGGGCTGCAGCGCCGTGCGTGCTCGATTCCACGCGCCATTGCTTGGAACGACAACCGGCGGACCGCTCCGGCGAAGGGGCGAGACTCTCCGGAGCCGGGGGGACCAGATCGAAAAAATATGGGCGAAACGTTTTTGAATCGCCGGTCGCAGAGTTATACTCAGCCTCTCATTGCGAGCTGTCCCGGCAGCTCTGATTGACAGCGGCCAACGACCAGTCCGGGCGCACACGGAGGTAAAGCTGATGTGGAAACGCGAGGAGCCGCCACGTCCGACGAGCGCCCCGGCTAGTCCGGCGCAGGTACCGTCTGTTTCGGCGCCAGCACCGGCCGTTTCGGTGCCACCACCGTCCCTTTCGGCGCAAACACCGTCCTACTCATCGATGTCGTCTGGTGGATTCGATCAGACGCAGAAGGAGCCACGGCCTATGCACGAAGAACTGGCGAGCATTGGAAAGAGCATTGTCATCAACGGCGAGCTGAGCGGCAGCGAGGACCTCACGATCGAGGGGCGCGTCGACGGCAAGATCGAGCTGCGCGACCACGTCCTGACGGTCGGATCGAACGGGAAGATCAAGGCGGCGGTCAGTGCCAAGGCGATCGTCGTCCTCGGCCACGTGCAGGGCAACCTGAACGCGACCGAGAAGGTCGACATCAAGGACAGCGGTTCGGTCGAAGGCGACATCGTGGCTCCCAGAGTCGCGATCGCCGATGGATCGCACTTCCGCGGCAGCATCGACATGCAGAAGAAGGACCAGCCGACCGCGGCGGCGGACCGGCCGCTCGGCGGGTACAAGGCCGATTCGAAGAAGTCGGAGACGCAGAAGTCGGAGACGCCGAAGCCGGAGCCGTCGCTCGTGAACGGCGAATTCATTCGCGTCTGAGCCGACGTTGAATTCAGATCACCGAAACGGTGGGCTCTCGGGTCTCGTGGCCCGTTTGGGCCGGCAGATCTCTCGAATCGACAACGAGTCGGGGCGTGTTGTCGTCGAGCCGCGTACGGTCGCTGCCGTCTCCGCCGAGACCGTCTACGCGAGCAAGACTCTCCCAAACTTCCTGTCTCTTGTGTTCTCCCGGCCCGCCCCCGACGTGGTAGACCTGGGTCCCGTGATCGGATCGAATATCACGTTCTTCGGGGAACGGGTCGGCTGCAAGATCCACATCGAGGACCTCTACGCCGACATCGATCGCCACGTCCGGCAGGGCGAGGCCGACCAGCTTCCGGAGTTTCTGAGCGGGCGGTTAGCCTTGCCTGACGCGAGCGTCGATGCGGTGCTGGGCTGGGACGTCTTCGACTATCTCGCTCCGGCGGCGGCGGGCGTGCTCGCCGGAGAGCTGGTGCGGATGCTACGGCCGGGCGGCGTGCTGCTCGGGTTCTTCGGCGCCCGCGCATCGGACGACCCGCGCTACACCAAGTACTTCATCGAGGACGAGACGCACCTTCGCTACCGCTTCTACCCCTCGTCGTGCGGCCGGCGGTGGGTCTTGCAGAACCGCGACATCAACATGATGTTCGCCGGCCTCGAGGTGTATGACTCGGTATTGTTGAAGTCAGGGGTCCGAGAGATTCTCTTCCGGAAGCGCGCCCTGAGCTGACTTCGCTCCGATTCTTTCAGCTCCGGCCGGCGAGCTTGCGCCCCTGCTCCAGCACGCCGAAGGAGCGCGGCGTGCTCGGCATGAGGAATCGGTAGCCGCTCGCGATCAGGCGCTCGATGTTCTTCGCGTCCGGGTGCGGGTGGCCGCACGGGACGTTGTGGTCCTTGCAGATCTTCAGAATGCGGTCGATCGCTTCGGCGACCACCGGATGCTCGTACTCTCTGGGGTGACCGAGCTCCTGGCTCAGGTCCCCTTCCCCTATCAGCACGACGCCGATGCCGCGCACTTCCTGGAGCATCCGGGGTAGATTCTCGATGGCGCGCGTGTCCTCGCACTGGATGATCGCGAGGATCTCGCCCTGCGGTGCCAGTGGCCAGACGTCGGCCCGCGCGTAGTATTCCTGCTGCGTGAGTCCCCAGTAGCGCGCCGCCCGAGCCGGGGCATCGCCGCGGATGCCCGGCGGCTGGGAAAGCGGCGCGCTCGGCAAGCGCGGATAGCGGCAGGCGCTGACCGCGTTGCGGGCCTCTTCCACGGTGCTCACGTGCGGGAAGATGATGCCGAAGACGCCGATGTCGAGCACCTGCTTGGCGATCCACTGGTTCATCTCGCCGCCGTTCGGCGGGATGCGGACCAGCGGCGTCACCCTCGGCGCCAGCGTCCCGCCCTGCACGATCTGGCGCCGGTCCAGCATGTACTGGAGCGCGTCGCGCAGCGCCGGCGCGCTCATGGGCGCGTGCTCCATCTCGAACGCGACGCCGTCGAAGGGCGAGCCGGCCAGGGCGCTGGCGCTCTCGATGTCGACCGGAGCGAATCCAACGAAGGCGGTCTTGCCTTCCTCCAGAGCCTTGATGACGCCGTTCAGGCGGGGAATCTCGGGCATGGCCGTCTCCTATCTCGAAGCGGGAAGCCTGGTCTTCAGGCGGCTGTACACCTTGCGCGCGTTACCTTCGAAGACCTTGCGCCGATCCTCGTCACCGAGCCGGAGCGCCTCGACGTAGCGCTTGGTGTCGTCGTAGTAGTTCCCGGTCTCCGGATCGATGCCGCGGACCGCGCCGACCATCTCGGACGCGAAGAGGATGTTGTCGACCGGGATAACTTTGAAGAGAACGTCGATCCCGGGCTGATGATAGACGCAGGTGTCGAAGTAGACGTTGTTCAGCAGGTGGTCCTTCAGGAGCGGCTTCTTCAAGTCCTGCGCAATACCACGATAGCGCCCCCAGTGGTACGGGACCGCCCCGCCGCCGTGCGGGATGATGAGCTTCAGGCTGGGAAAGTCCTTGAAGAGGTCGGCGGTGATGAGCTGCATGAACGCCGTCGTGTCGCCGTTGATGTAGTGGCCGCCCGTCGTGTGGAAGTTGGGGTTACAGGACGCGCTGACGTGGATCATCGCCGGCACGTCGAGCTCGACCATCTTCTCGTAGAAGGGGTACCACCACTTGTCGGTCAGCGGCGGATCCTTCCAGTACCCACCCGACGGGTCCGGGTTCAGGTTGCAGCCGATGAAGCCGAGCTCCTTGACGCAGCGCTCGAGCTCCGCGACGCAGTTGGCCGGCGGCACGCCCGGGGTTTGCGGCAGCTGGCAGACGCCGACGAAGTTCTGGGGATAGAGCGTGCAGACGCGATGGATCAGGTCGTTGCAGACCTGAGCCCAGTGCAGACTGGTGGTCGCGTCACCGATGTGATGGCCCATGCCGGCCGCGCGGGGCGAGAAGATCGTGACGTCGGTCCCGCGCTCCCGCTGGAGCTTGAGCTGCGCCTTGTCGATCGACTCGCGGATCTGGTCGTCGCTGATGCTCAGGGTCCCCTTCGAGCGCGCGGACGACGGCTGCTGCAGATCGGCGATCTGCTTTTGGCGGTATGCCTCGAGCTCCTTGGGTGCCGTCGTGTAGTGCCCGTGACAATCGATGATCATGAAGCCCTCCCGACGTCGACGCTCTCGACCAGGCGAGCATCGTAGTCCCCCACCGATCGGATCGTCAAGGCGACGACGCCCAGGCCAGCGCCGGCTCGCTAGCCAGCGCCGGCCACGCGGAACCGCGTCAAGAGAATCACGAAGGCTACGACGGATACGATGCTCCGCACCGCGTGCAATCGCGCCCACCGACTCAACAGGTACCCCGTCTCTGCGCTCTGCGCGTCCAGTGTCGGATCGAGCAGGCGTCGATTCGTCGGGAGCACGACGATGAGCGTGAACGGGACGAGCGCCCCGAGGAGCAGCGCTCCCAGAATCGTCGGCGCGTCACTCCGCTGCCAGCCCGCCGCGACTCCGGCAGCACAGCCGACCAGCGCCAGGCACGCCTGCATGCCCGCGCCACGCCTGTAGCTCGGGCCGAACTCGCGAACCGCCAGCTCCGGTCCACAGCCGACGCGGGCCGGATGCTCGACGGCGCTGACGTAGAGGGCCGCGCCAGCGAAGAGGCCGGTCGCCACCGTCGCGACGATGAGCAAGAGCATACGGGCGCCCTAGTAGCGTCCGCCGCGGATGAACCGCGCGATGCCGGCGGCGACCTCGGCCTCCTGGTCGACGAAGCCGTGCGGCGAGCGGCCCTGACAGGCTTCGACGCTCGCCCGGGCGCCCGCCGGGCTGCCGGGGCCGCCGGTCACGGTGACGACCTGCTCGCGCGCGCCGTTGGTCCGCTCGGTGATCTTGCCCATGAGGCCCGCGGGCGAGCGGATGCACGTGTCGGCGACGTGGCCGACGACGAGCACGGGCACCTGGACCGCTTCCAGGTGGAGATCGAACACGGTCTGTGTCAGCCACGCCTTCTGCCCGACCCTGCTGCCGCCCGACATCAACGCGGACGTGAGCACGAGGCCGTCGGGCGCCGACGGGCTCGAGAGCCGCGCGGCCGCGTTCACCGCGGAGATCGTCCCCCGGCTGGTGCCCACGAGCCAGACGGACGCGCTCGTCCGCCGCCGCACGTCGGCGACCAGCTTGCCGAGGTCGTCGGCGTGCTTCGCCGCAGCCCGGAATCCGGCCAGACCGTCCTCGCCGGGATGATCGGACGGCGCGTCGACCAGCGCGGTGATGAAGCCCTCATCGTGGAACTGCGGAAGCGAGCGCACGAGCGAATTGCCCTTGAGCGCCCGCGGGCAGCCCCTGGCGTCGAGATCGAGGTGGCCTCCGCCGCCCACGAGCAGCACGACCGCGATCGGCTCGCCTGGCGCCGACGTCTTCGGCTGAGCCAAGGCGTAGCGGGTCGTGGTTCGGTCGTGCGTCTCGAGCGTCACCACCTCGCCGCATCCGTCAGCGCCGGATGTGGGGGGCGATTGCGTGAGGAGCGCCGCAACCGCAGCCAGCAAGAGCACCGCGCGCAGCGAGGATCGCATCACCGCTCTCTAGGACGGACGCTCCCGCTCCGACGCGAGCGGGACCTGGATACCGGCCGCCACATTGCCGCTCACGCAGACACGGTAGCCGTCTGGATCGAGGACCTCGAACTCCACGAGGCCGTAGAACATCCGTTCAGGTCCTCGAACCAGAGGCGTCGCTCGGACGTCGACCACTTGCAGCACGGGGACCACGCGCCGGAATTCAGACACGGGAGTCGGTTGCCCGGCCGGTCTACTCCAGATCCAGCGTGTTGCGGGGAAACATCTCCTCCGGGCTCACCGCGCGCGGCAGGATCTTCTGGTCGCAGGCGAACTGGATCACCGCCGCCAGCGCCTTGCGATTGTTGGCGACACCGTACGGGAGCGGGTCGTCGCCGACCACGCTGCGGCGCTGCGCCAAAGCCTGGGCGTCGGCCGTCAGGTTGGCACCCGCGCCGAGCTGCTTGAGAAACGCCGCCTTCGCCTCCTTGAAGGCGCCGAACAGACGCGGCGCCAGGGTCGCGTCGGCCTGCAGCAAGGCGTCCTTCACGACGACCGTGTGGTTGACGGGATAGATCCCGGTCTTCCGGTACCACGCCGCCTCCGCCTCGCGGGCGCTCGGGATGAGCGGCTTGACGTCGGGCGAGTCCACCGGCCCGGCACCGATGGCCGCGGCGAGCTCGCCCTTGGCCAGCATTTCCCCGAGATTCGCACCCGGCCGCTCCATCACGTTCGCCGGCTTCCGGTACTCCTGGACGTGCTCCTCGTCGACGACGACCCAGGTGATCCGGCTGAGATCGACGCCGTACTCGGTCGCCAGGATGCCGCGCGCCCAGACGCCGGTCGTGACGGTGTACGCGCGCACCCCGACCTTCTTGCCCTCGAGGTCCCGAGGCGACGTCACGCCCGACCTCACGTTGTAGGCGATCGGCGAGTGGTGGAACTGGCGCATGACGAACACCGGCAGGGCCGTGAACGCCTTGCCGTGCGCCTTGGCCGTGAGATAGGTCGTGATCGCCATCTCGGAGACGTCGAACTCCAGCGTGCGGACCATGCGTCGAAACGCGCCGACGATGGGGCTCACCTCGACGTGCTCGAGCCGGACGCCGGGCGCGGTCACGGTGCCGTCCTTGAGCCCTTTCGTGTGCGCGTAGGTCGCGAGCGCCGTCTTGAGGACCGCCGTCGTCGTCATGGCGCGGCGCAGGCCTGGCGGAGATCCTTCGTCGCCTCGAGCCAGTCGGCGTCGCGCGGCAGGATGACGCCGCCGGAGCGATGACGATAGAGCGACGGGTCGTCGACGCCCGGTGGCACGGTGCCGTCGTCGCGAAGCGCCCTGGCGGCGTTGAGGACCCGGCGCCGTGTCCGGATGACCATCGCGTCCGAGGTCCCCAGATGCTCCTGCGTGCGGTCGTAGATCGGCCCCATGCTCTCCGTGACGGCCTGGTCTTGTTGGTGGATACCGGCGATCCCGGTGAAGCTCTCGGTGCGCTGCGCCGCGCGGTCGATGAGGTAGTCGTTGTCCTTGTGCTGGGCGAGGCGGAACTTGCCGAGCCAGTCCGTCGTCTCCGGCAGGAACTCGAAGCCGCCGGGCCGGGCGCCGGCCGCCGCGACCGCCCGGCCGCCGGCGTTGAGCCCGGAGGCACCACCCGCGGCCCCCGTGCCCACGCGCGAGCGCGGCGCCGTGATGCTCCAGAACATCAGGTGATCGTCGTCGATGGGCACCCAGGCCCGGACGAGGACCTGCATGCCGAGGATGCCGGTCGGGATCATCGTGAAGAACGGGAACAGGAAGTGGGCGATGCGCCAGTAGTACGTGTCGGCCTCGGCCGGCCGGTAGGCGCCGTAGGACGTACCGAACCCGGTGTCGACGACCTCGTACTTCGGGGCGCGGTCGGCCACGTTGTAGTAGTCGAACGTGCCCGGCGTCGTCTGCTCGGGCCGGACGGCACCCAGATGGAGGAACCCGAGATGGCTCGTGTCGATGTCGCCTTCGAGCGCCTGAAACCAGTTGCACTCGCGGAGCACTTTCTGGACGGCGTACTCGCCCTTCGGCAGCATGTTCGGCTCGAGGTCCGGCAAGGGCGGCGGCGTCTGGCGCGGGCCCATGTACGCCCAGATGACGTCGTTCCGCTCGACGCACGGATACGCGGTCGCGCGGATCTTCGACTTGAAGTTGCTCTCCTCCGGCTCGCTGGGCATGTCGACGCAGTGGCCCTCGCAGCTGTACTTCCAGCCGTGGTAGACGCAGCGCAGGCCCTCTTCCTCGTTACGACCGAAGAAGAGCGAGGCGCCGCGGTGCGGGCAGTGGTTCTGGATGAGGCCGATCTTGCCGGACGTGACGCGGAAGGCGATCAGGTTCTCGCCCATGAGCCGGACGCGCACGGGCGCTCCGTCCCGCTCCGGCAGCTCGCTCGACGTGAGGGCGGGAACCCAATACTGGCGCAGCAAGGCCCCGACCGGGGTGCCGGGTCCGACGCGACAGAGCAGCTCGTTGTCTTCTCTGGAAAGCATCGTGCCCTCCTCGTCTATAGGCTCGCCTCGGACGGCGGGGCCCCAGCCCCGCGACGTCCTGCGGCTCACACTACCACCTGAGGCTCGCCTCGGACGGCGGGGCCCCAGCCCCGCGACGTCCTGCGGCTCACACTACCACTGCGCCACTATGCCACCGTCGTCGTCCGGACGTTGCCCTGGACGAGCCTGCGTACCAGCACGACCACCGCGAGGACGACGACCGTCATCATCAGGGCGGCCACCGCCGCCTCTTCCAGGCGCCCGTTGGACCACTGGCTCAGGAAGAGCGTCGGCAGCACCGTCGACTTGGCGCCGTACAGGAAGGCGACCGTCGCCAGGTCGCTGAACGAGACGGTGAACTGGATCACCCATCCGGCGAGGAAGCCGTTCTTCACGAGGGGCAGCCAGATCCGCCGAAAGGTCGAGGTCCACGAGGCCTTGTGGATTCGCGCGGCCTCCTCGAGCTCGCGGCTGATCTGGATCATGCTCGAGCCCATGATCTGGGTCCCGAATGGAAAGCCGCGCACGATGTGGGCCAGGATCATGACCGAGAGCGTGCCATAGAGGATGGCGAGAGGCGAGAGCAGCACGGCCCAGAGGATCCCGAGGCCGAGCACGAGGGAGGGCACCGCCCAGGGCACCCAGGCCACGAGGTCGAGGAGCCGCCGGCCCCGGTAGCGGCTCCTGGTGACCACGTAGGACACCAGCGAGTAGAGGACCATCCCGACCGTCGTGGCGACGATGCTCATCACCAGGCTGTTGGTCAGCGCCAGCCGGTTCACCCGCAACGTGAGCATCCGGCGCCAGTTGTCGAGGGTGTAGCTCGCCGGGTCGAAGACGTCCAGCCCGATGAACCGGATGAAGCTCACCTGAATCAGCATCACCGCCGGCAACACCACCGACACGACGAAGAAGAGCACCACGAAGCCGAAGGCGACCCAGCGCAGCTTGCCCAGCGCCATCGGGCGCGCCGAGTAGCCGCGCCCGGTCACGGTCGTGTAGTCGCGCTTGCCGAGAAACCGCCAGTTCACGAGGACCAGGCCGAAGGTGATCACGAGCAGCATGACCGCCATCGTCATGCCGGTCCGGAAATCGGGCGGGAAGATCTGCACCATGCGCTCGTAGATCTTGTTCGTGAGGACGTAGATGCCCGAGCTGGTGCCCAGGAACACTTCCGTCTCGAACGAGGAGAGCAGCCGGGTGAGCGACAGGATGAAGGCCGCCAGGATCGCGGGGCGCAGGAGCGGAACCAGGATCCGCTGGACGGTCCGTCGCGGCGAGGCTCCGCACATGCGGGCCGACTCCTCGAGCGCCGCATCCATGTTCCTGAACGCCGGCACCAGGAAAATGGTCAGGAGCGTGGCCCACCCGGTGACGCTCACGAAGATCAAGCCGCCATACGAGAAGATGTCCAGAGGTCCCGTGTCGCCCGCGAAGAACGGAAGCTGGCGAAGGAGCTGATTGAGATAGCCCTTCTGAGGGCTCAGCAGCAGGGCCCAGCCGAGCACCTTGCCCAGCAGCGGGAAGAAGAACGAAAGGATCAGCAGGAACTCGAGCCGGTTGCGGAACGGACAGTCCGTGCGCGCGATGATCCACGCCAGCACCACCGCGAGAGCCAGCGCCAGCACCGCGCGAACCGTGGAGAGCCAGACGGTGGTCCACAGGATCTGCCACACCTCCGGCTGCGCCATGACGGCGAACGAGGCGCGGATCGACTCGACCGAGATGCCTCCGGCGCGCCCGGGCGGAGCGTCCCTGAACCCGGCCAGCAACGCGGTCACGACCGGCGTCACGGTGAGCACGGCGACCCCGATCAGCAGCAGGGTCGGCAGCCAAGCCCACGCCGCAACGCGCGGCCACCGGAGAAGCCGAACCCGATCGGTCTCTGTGACGGTGGCCACGCTAGTAGTCGAATAATTTAGAGCCGATGACCCACTTGAGAACCTCGGTGATCTGGCGCTCGGCCTTGTCGTCGCCGGCGAACTGGAGCTTGAACTTCGCGGGGTCGTCGAGCGGTCGCGGCGCCACGTCGGCGCGGGCCGGCGTGTTGCCGAGTGCCTGCACCCGCCACTCCGCGTACTCGCGGCTCAGCATGAAGTCGACGAAGACCTTGGCGGCGTTCGGGTGCGGTGCGCTCTTGACGACGGCGAACAGCGGCGACTGGGTGCTCACGCAGCCCGGCTCGAGACAGAGCTTCGTGATCGGCACGGTCCCCATGCTGTATTCCACGCGCCAGGGGCCCCCGAGCATGGCGTGGAGCTCGCCGCGCGCCACCTCGCCCGACTCGTTGAATCCGAGCAGCTTGGGCTTGAGCCCGGCGAACTCGCGGACGAAGCCTTCGCCGTAGTCCTTCGCGTTCACTTCCTTCAGCCCATACACGTGGTAGGCGCCGATGTTGGCGATGCGCGGATCGGTGAACGCCACGCGCTTGCGCTTGATGAGGTCGACCCAGTAGGGGTCGCGCACGAGATCCCAGTAGCTCTTGGGGTACTTCTCCGCCGGAACCAGCTTGGTGTTGACGTTCAGGCCGCTGACGCTCGCGAAGACGCCGGCGAGGTGGGTCTCCTTGTTCATGACGGGCCAGCGCCACTTCACGCTGGGGTCGAGCGCCGTCGGAGGAATGAACTCCTCGCCCAGACCCCGCCAGGCGATGGTCCGGCCGCTCTGGCCGCCGCACTGGTAGACGTCGGCCTGCACGCGGCCGGCCGCGGCCTCGGTGCTGATCTTCTCCACGAGCTGATAGCCCGGTCCCAGAACCTGACTCACCTGGATCTCGGGATACGCCTTGTTGAAGGCCGTGATGGTGCCCTCGGCCTCCGTCGCCTGGGCGCAGCTATACCAGATCACCTCGCCCTCTTTCTTCGCGGCGGGGACGACCTTGCTTTTCCACTCCGCCATGGCGGCCTGGAACTTCGCCGGCGACGCGGAGGAATCGGCCGGCGCGGCGGCCGGCGTCTTGGCCTGCGCCCGGACCGTCTCCGGGGCCGACCCGGCGGCCACGACTGACACGACGAGGCCCGAGACCACGGCTGCCAATCGCCGCCTGTTCATCGCGGTCTGCCCCCGTTGACGCCCGCGGATTCGTCGACGGTCCTCGGCCAGACCCTGACCGCTCGCGGCGACACGAGCAGCCGCGCCCGCGCGTCGTGAGGCAGCCGAGGATCTTCCGGGCCCGTCGCCCTCACCGTGAATTTGCCGAGGTCCACGACGTACTCGACGTGACCACTGACGTACACCGAGGATCGCACCACGCCGACCCAGGCGCCGTCTCGCTCGGCCGCGCGCGCCTCCACGGCCTCGGGGCGGAAGGCCAGCAGCACCTCTTGCCCGTCGCTCCAGGCCCCGGCACCGCCGACCGGCATGCAGAAGCCGCTGTCCTCGACCTCCGCCACCCAGCTGCCGTCGTCGGCGCGGACGATGCGGGCCGGCAGATGATTGGCCCGACCCAGAAAATCCATGACGAATCGTGTGCTCGGCCGCTGGTAGACGTCCTCCGGACTGCCTTCCTGCTCGATGCGCCCGGCGTTCATGACCACGATGCGATCCGAGAGCGTCATCGCCTCGGCCTGATCGTGCGTCACGAAGATGCTGGTGATGCCCAGCTTGGCCTGCATGTCGCGGAGCTCGAACCGCATCTCTTCCCGCAGGCGCGCGTCGAGGTTGGAGAGTGGCTCGTCCAGCAGCAGCACCTCGGGATTCGACACCAGGGCCCGCGCCAGCGCCACCCGCTGCTGCTGGCCGCCGGACAGCATGGGCGCGGGCCGCTCGTGCAGACCGCCGAGCCCGACCGTGGCGAGGATCGTCATCACCCGGTCACGGATCTCCGCGCGAGGCACGCGGAGCTCTCGCAGCGGGAACGCCACGTTCTCGAAGACCGTCATGTGCGGCCAGATCGCGTAGCTCTGAAAGACCATCCCCATGCCGCGCCGCTCCGGCGGCACGAAGAGCCCTGAGCCTGCCGAGGACAGCGGCCGGCCGCCCAGGTAGACGTCGCCCCGATCCGGCCTCTCCAGGCCGGCGACCAGCCGCAAGGTGGTGGTCTTGCCACAGCCGCTCGGTCCGAGCAGCGTGAGGAACTCCCCGGCCTTGGCTTCGAAGCTCAGGTCGTTCACCGCGACCACGGCGCCGAACGTCTTGACCAGACCGGTCGCTCGAACGGTGCCCATCGTGTTGGTGCGTAATCCAATCACCTGCGGCTCCCCACGGCAAGCCCAAAAATCCTCTGACGGCAACAGGATGTCGGCTCATACACTGCTGCCGTGGATTGGAGGAAGCTCGCCTACGTCCTCGTGCCCGCTCTGGCCCTCGCGGTGGTGGTCTTCGCGGTGCTCAGCCGGCTGGTCGACCCGCTCCCACCGCGGCGGATCACCTTCAGCACGGGTCGCGAGGGCAGCGCCTACTACATGTTCGCGAAGGAGTACGCGCGGCTGGCCAAAGCGGACGGCTTCACGGTCGAGATCCTGACCGGCGCCGGGTCGGTCGAGACGCTCAAGCGCCTCGCGGCGGGCCGGGCCATGGCCGGCTTCGTCCAGGGCGGCACCGCCGAAGCGGCGCCGACGGATGGCTTGCTCTCGCTCGGGAGTCTCTACTACGAGCCGGTGTGGCTGTTCCACCGGCGGGCCAAGCCGCTGCGCGGCCTCGCCGACCTCCGTGGCCACCGGATCCAGATCGGCGAGGAAGGGAGCGGCATCCGGCCGCTCTCGCTGCGCCTGCTCCGCGACAGCGGGGTCACCGCTCAGAACTCGACGCTCCTCGCCCTCGCGAGCGAGGCCGCGGCGGCCGCGCTGGAGACGGGCCGGATCGACGCGGCCTTCTTCATCATGGCGCCGAGCGTGCCCCTGGTGCGTCGCCTTCTGGTCAGTCCGACCGTGAGCCTCTGGAGCGTCCGGCGCACGCTCGCCTACACGACGCGCTACCGGTTCCTGTCGACCGTCACGCTCGGCGAGGGTGTGGTCGACCTCGTCGAGGACGTGCCCGACCGCGACGTCCTCTTGCTCGCCGCGACGGCGACGCTCGTGGTGCGCGAGGACGTCCACCCGGTGATCGTGCGGCTCTTGTTGAAGACCGCCGAGACCGTGCACAGCCGGTCGGGCCTGTTCGAGGCGCCGAACATGTTCCCCTCCGACGCGTTCGTCGAGCTGCCGCTGCACGAGGTCGCCCGGCGCTACCTCCGGAAGGGACCGCCGTTCCTGGAGCGATTCCTCCCCTTCTGGATCGCCGTGACGGTCGAGCGCTGGGCGCTGCTGATCCTGCCGGCCGTCGGGCTTCTTCTGCCGCTGGTCCGCATCCTGCCCTCGCTCTACAACCAGTCGATGCGGCGCCGGATCACCCGGCGGTACCGAGTGGTGCACGAGATCGACCACACGCTCGCGCGGAGCACGCCGGAAGAGGCGCGGGCGGCCGCCGAGCGGCTCCGGGGCGTGCAAGCCGAGATATCAAAAATGCCGCCGCCCCCGGCCGGCCTCATGGGCGAGCTCTACCACCTGAAGGTTCATCTGGAATGGCTGCTCGAGCAGGCCGACGCGCGGGCGGCCGACCGTCACTCGCCCAGGTAGATCTCGCGCGTCCGCGGGTGCGCGACGACTTCGCCGCGCGTGCCTTCGACGACCACCTCGCCGAAATGCAGCACGGTGATCCGCTCGGCGAAATCGAGCGCCACGTCCATGTCGTGCTCGATCATGACGATCGTCACGTCGCGCGGGATGCCAGTGACCAGCCGGAGCACGTCGCGTCGCTCGTCGATCGAGAGCCCGGCGAAGGGCTCGTCGAGGAGCAGGACCCTGGGGTTCTGGGCCAGGGCCATGGCGACCTCGACGCGGCGGCGCTCGCCGTAGGAGGTCTGGGCGAGCGGGCGGTCGGCCAGGTGGTCGAGCGCGACCCGGGCCAGCGTCTCGCGCGCTCGGGCGATCAGCGCCGCCTGCCGGTCGAGCCTGACGAACGGGTTCCAGCGGCGCCGCGACAGACCGAGCAGCGCGAGCGTGACGTTGCGCAGCAGCGTCTCGGCCGGGAAGAGCGTGATGATCTGGTACGTGCGGGCGATCCCCAGGTGGAAGCGGCGGCGGCTGGGGACGCGCGTGATGTCGCGGTCGAAGAGCGTGACCGAGCCGCCGTCGGGCCGGAGCTCACCGGTGATGAGGTTGAAGAGCGTCGTCTTCCCGGCGCCGTTGGGACCGATGATGAGGCGGCGCTCGCCGGGCTCGACGGCCAGATCGACGCCGGCCGTGACGCGCAGCCCGCCGAACGACTTGTCGAGTCCGCGCACGGCCAGCGCGCTCAAATCACCTGCCGGGTGCGCAGCTCCGTGATCTGGTCCGGGCGATACCCGAGCTCGGCCAGGATCTCATCCGTGTGCTCGCCCAGCGTGGGCGCGCGGTGGCGGAAGCGCCCGGGCGTCTCGGAGAGGTCGACCGGGGTCGGAGCGAGCGGCGCCGGCCGGGATAGGCCCGGATACTGGGTGTCCACGAGGAGGCCGGCCGCGCGGACGTGCTCGTCCTCGAGCGCCTGCTGCGGCGAGTAGAGCGGGCCCGCCGCGATCCTGGCGGCCTCGAGCTCGGCGAGCGCCTCCGCGGTCGTGCGCTCGGCCGTCCACTCCGACATCCGCTTCGAGATGATCTCGCCGTGGTCCCCACGGGCCAGGTCGTCCTTGAACCGCGAATCGGTGAGCCAGTGGTCTTCACCCATGAGCTTGGCCCACCGCCGGAACATCGGCTCTCCGATCGCGAGGGCGAGGATCCAGCCGTCCCTGGTGCGGAACAGATCGGACGGGGCCGACGTCTGGCCGCGATTGACCGTCGCGACTCGATCGACCTGGATCGCTTGCTGCTCGACCAGCGTCGGGTTGTTGAAGGCGATCGCGGTCCGGAGGAGCGCGCCCTCCACCTTCTGCCCCCGGCCGGTCTGCCGGCGCGCCATGAGCGCGGCCAGGGTGCCGAACGCCGCGAGCGACGCCGTGCCGCAGTCGACCCAGGCGACGGCGGCTCGCAGCGGCTGCTCCGGCGTGCCGGTGAGGTACGCCGAGCCGCACATCACCTGACCGATGCCGTCGAACCCGTGCTTGCCGCTCCACGGCCCCCCGGCGCCGAACGCCGTCACCGTCGTGAGAATGATGTCGGCCTTCACCCGGCGGAGGCTCTCGAGGTCGAGCGCCAGCGCGCGCAGCACCTCGGGAGGCAGGTTCGCGACGACGACGTCGGCGGTGGCCACGAGCTTGCGCACGATCTCGCGGCCCTCCGGGCACGCCGGGTCGAGCGTCATCGCGCGCTTGTTGCGGTTCATCACCAGATACAGGGCACCCACGCCGTCCTCGGCCACCGGGGCCACCCACCGGTCCTCGCCGCCGCCCGCGCGCTCGATGCGGATGACGTCGGCGCCGAGGTCTCCCAGCAGCGCGGCGCAGTACGGCCCGGCGATGTAACGCCCGAAGTCGAGGACCCGGACGCCCGCGAGCACGCCGCGCAGGTCGCTCACTGGAGCGCCAGCGGCTGCCCGTCGAGGTCCTCGGCTCTCTCGATCTTGATGAGCACGCCGAACCCCTTCTTGTCCGGATCGCGCTCCTTCTCGGGCTGAACGAGGCGCCGCCAGATCTCCTCGTACACCGGGCCGGACTTGACGATGTCCGCGGTGCCGTAGAACCGGGCGATGCCGCCCTTCGGCAGCACGCCGGCCTCCCGCAGCTGAGGCTTTCTGAAGAAGACCGTGACCTTGGTCTTGTCCTTCCAGTTGGCGCTGGTCGTGCCCTTGCCGCGCTCCCACAGCGCGATGTGGTCGTCGTCGTACACCATGGTGCTGCCGCGCGGCGTCACCTGGGCGAACCCGTTCGGCAGCACCGTGGCCACCAGGCATACGGCAGTCGGAAACGCGGTGTTGATGTGCTCGTGCAGAACCTTGGGAATCGTGGCCACCCGAGCCTCCCTTTCTTCTCCAGCCGCGGTGTCAGGAATGCGCCCGCTCCTCCCGCGGGATTATGCCGCGGCCCGTCGACGATGTCGACCGGGGTATCGGGTGCTAAGCTTCCCGAGCATGAGGACAGGAGACGAGTATCGCGGGGCGCTGCGCGACGGGCGCAGGGTCTGGGTCGTGGGCGAAGGCCTGATCGACGACGTCACGGTGCACCCGGCGACGCGCGCGACGGTGGACGAATACGCGGCCTGGTACGATCGCCACTTCGACCCGGAATGGCAGGACGTGGTCCTGACGCCGCCCGACGCCCAGGGGAGCCGCGTCCCGCGCGCCTTCGTCCTGCCCCGGAGCACCGACGACTTGCGGGGGATGGGCCGCTGCTTCTCGGCGACGACGTTCCTGAGCGCCGGCAACATCACGCACACCCCGGCCTACGGCAACCTCATCGCGCTGGGCATCCTCGACGCGGTCCACCAGCGAAACGTCTCGCCGGAGCAGATCGCGAACGCTGCCGCGTTCCGCGACCTCATCGCCCGCACCGGGCGCTTCCTCACGTTCTCGGCCGGCGCCGCCACGATCGGCTACCGCCTGCGCGAGGACCCCAGCGAGCGCGCGGCGCTGCGGCTCGTCCGCGAGACCGATGCCGGCCTCGTCGTCCGCGGCAAGGTCGGCATGCACACGAGCCCGGTCTACGCGGAGGACGTCTACGTCGGCAGCCACTGCGGAATCGACCGCGGCGCGCATCGCGCGACCTTCATCGTTCCCGTGGGCGCGCCGGGGGTGACCGTTCTCTGCCGCAAGATCTCCGCCCGCCACGCGAACCCGTTCATGGCTCCGTTGAGCAGCCGCTACGACGAGCTGGACGCCCAGATGTGGCTCGACGACGTGTTCATCCCCTGGGAGCGCATGTTCCTCATGGACGTCACGCCGGAGCCGCGATGGCCTCCTGGCTCTTCTGGCATCAGCTCTACTGCTGGCTCTCGAAGGCGGAGTTCACGCTCGGCCTGGCCCTGGCCTGCACCCACGCCATGGGGCTCGTCGAGCACGAGCCGACGCTCGAGTACCTCATCGACCTCGTCGTCGACGTCCAGACCGTGCGGAGCTGCCAGACCGCCGCCGAGCTCGACCCCGAGTTCACGGCCGAGGGCTTCTGCGTGCCGGGACGGGGCCACATCGCGGCCGGCAGCATCGCCGTGCAGAAGGCGCGCCAGCGCATGGCCGAGATCCTGAGGATCCTGCCCGGCTCCTCCCTCGTCGTCGCCCCGTCGGACAAAGACCTGGCGGCGCCGGAGGTCGCGGCCGGGCTGGAGGAGTCGTTCGCGGGCGGAGGCTACACGGCCCTGCAGCGCGCCGCCCTGCTCCAGCTGGCGGGCGACCACGTCGCCTCGGCCCTGGACGGCCGCGAGTCGGCGTTCGAGCTGCACGCCAACGGCGGCATTCCCGCGTGGCGCGGGCGGATGCGACGCTACTTCAGCCGCTACAACGAGCTGGCCAACGGCGTCCTGCGCGCGCTGAACGTCGACATGCCGGCGATCGACCTGGACAGCCTGCGCGCCGCGCCACTGGCCCCGCGACGCCAGGTCACTCCGCCGACCACTACGCCACCGCCCGCCAGGCGGGGCTAAGAATCTCTTTCGGCTGCGCTCGGCTATGCCGTGCCGGTGGCGGCTGCGTCGTATAATCGCTGCGATGCGTGGTAGATCGTCGCTTCCCGAGGATATCGAGCACCGGCTGGCCACCCTCGGTACCGTTCTCGACGGCCAGGCGGCAGTCCGTTTCGCCTACGTGTTCGGTGGGGCGGCACGTGGCGAGCTGCGGCCCCTCAGCGACGTCGACGTGGCGGTGTACCTCGACGACGCGGTGGACTCGGTGCAAGCGCGTCTCGAGCTGATCGGCGTCGTGACAAAGCACCTGGGCACCGACGAGGTCGATCTCGTCGTCCTCAATCAGGCGCCGACCGCCCTGCTTGGACGTGTCGTTCAATCACGACGGGTGATCGCCGACAAGGACCCGTTCCTACGGCACCGCTTCGAATCTCTCGTGCTGCGGACGTTCCTGGACTTCCGCATCTTCGAGCGGCGTCTGCTGGACAGCCGCTTCGCCCGTGGTTGACCGCGATCTGCTTCGGCGGAAGCTCGCTGAGCTGGCGGAGTACGTCACCCAGGTCTCGGAGTATCGCGATCTCACCGTCGAGCGCTATCGTGCCGACTGGAAAACACAGCGCATCGTCGAGCGGACCCTTCAGATCGCGATCGAGGCGTGTCTCGACGTGGTGAGCCACGTCCTTTCCGACCGGGCCCTACGTGCCCCTTCGACGTACGCCGAGACGTTCGAGATTCTCGTGCAGGCAGGCCTGCTGTCGCCGGACCTCGGGCGTGTCATGGTGGAGATGACCGGATTCCGCAACGTCGTCGTCCACGAGTACGCTCGCATCGACGCGGAAGTGGTGATCCGGATCCTCAGGAAGAATTTGGAGGACTTTCGCCGATTCGAGACTGAAGCGCTGCGATGGTTGTAGTCACCCTGCGGTGCACCCCAAGCAGCCCGTCGGGATTGCCGCTCAACCCTCAACCGCCGCCTCGCGCGGTCGAAGTGCCGCCACCGCCCAGCGCCAGAGCCGCCGCGTCCCCGGCACCAGGCCGTCGGGCATGAAGACGACGATGACGACGAAGATGGCGCCGAGGACGAAGTTCCACCGCTCGATGTAGGCGCTCGCCACGTTCTTGACGATCACGACCAGGCCGGCGCCGACGATCGGCCCGAGCAAGGTCGCCGTGCCGCCGGAGATCACCATCAAGAGCGCCTCGGCGGACGCGGTGAGCGCCACCGCCTGCGGGCTCACGAACTGGTTGTAGTAGAGGTAGAGAAGCCCCGCCACACCGCTCCAGAAGCCCGAGAAGAGGAACGCGAGAAACCTGATCATCCAGACGTGGTAGCCGAGCGCGTTCATGCGCCTGGGCTGGTCCCGCGTGCCGCGCACGCTGGCGCCGAACGGCGAGGCGACGAAGACCGCCATCGTGGCCACCGCGGCGAGGAACACCGCCAGGGTCGCCCAGTAAAAACCCGCCGGCGAGGCGAGCGACAGCCCGAGCGGGCTCGGCCGGCCCCGGATCGCGATGCCGTTGTCGCCGTTGGTGATGCTGATCCATCGATAGGCGACGCCCCAGACGATCTGGCCCAGGGCCACGGTGATCATGACGAAGCCGAGGCCGGTGCCGCGGAGCGCCAGCACCGCGAAGGCCGCGGCGGCGACGAGCGTCAGCGCCAGCGCCCCGGTCGTGATCGCGATGTGACCGTGGCCGTTGTTCATGATCCGCGCACCCGCGTACGCGGCGATGCCGAAGAGTCCGGCGTGGCCGAGGCTGACCAGCCCGGCATAGCCGGCGAGCACGTTCACCCCGAGGGCGAAGATGGCGTAGAAGAGAACCTGGCTGGCGATGTTGACGTAGTAGGTCCCGCCGACCCAGAGCGGTACCGCGGCCAGGATCACCAGCGCGGCGGCGAGCCCGGCCCGCCTCACGCCGCCTGCCGTCCGAAGAGGCCCTGCGGCCGGACGACCAGCACGATCAGCATGGGCAGGAACAGCACGACGTAGGCGAGCTCGGGAAACATCGCCTGACCGAAGTTGTAGAGGAAGCCGACGACGAAGCTGCCCACGAGCGAGCCGAGCAGGCTGCCGCTGCCGCCGAGGATCACGACGACGAGGGCCAGCGGGAGCATCTCATGGTCGAGCCCGGGATAGACCGAGAGGATCGGCCCGCCGATCACGCCGGCGAAGCCGGCGAGCCAGGCGCCCAGGCAGAACACGAGGGTGAAGAGCCGCGAGACGCGGATGCCGACCACGCGGGCCATCGCCGGATCGTCGACGCCCGCGCGGATCATCGCGCCGAGCCGCGTCCGTTCGAGGAGGGCCCAGAGGGCGACGGCGAAGATCACCGCGATGAGGCTGATGGCCAGGCGATACGTGGGGAAGCCGAGGCCCAGCAGCGAGGTGGCGCCGCGCAGCGCGCTCGGCGTGGCGATCCGGATGGGATCACCGGTCCACACCATGAGGCAGACGTCGGCGATCATGAACGAGAGGCCGAGGGTCACCAGGACCTGCGCGAGCTCGGCCCCGCCCAGCCGGCGCAGGATGAGGCGCTCGACGATACCGCCCAGGGCGGCCACCAGCAGCCCGCCCACGAGCGCGGCCGTCCAGAAGTCCATTCCCCGCGCGATCAGGCTCGTCGCGAGATACGCGCCGAGCATGAAGAACGAGCCGTGCGTCAGGTTCGGGATCTTCATCAGGCCGAAGATGAGCGAGAAGCCGGCGGAAAGGAGGAAAAGGAGGCCGCCCAGCGTGATGCTGTTGACCGCCAGCACGACCCACAAGCTCATGAAGTTCCGGTCCGAGCGGCGGCTTTGCCGCCGCAATCTGCTTCTGGGGGAGGTCGGGAGGGGGCCGTCCCGGCCCCCTCACGTCTTGAGTGGCGGATAGTCGCGCGAGTACACCGGCTGCGACAGGAACCACTTCTCGTCGTAGGTCCAGAACTGGCTGACCTTGGGATAGGTCTTGATCGTGGTATTGACGAGCTTGTCGCCCTTCTTCTCGCACCGCCGGACGTAGAAGCTCCCGACCACGTTACCGAAGTGATCGAAGGAAAACGGTCCGCGGGGCGTATCGGTAAGCGCCACCGCGCGCAAGGCCCGGTTCAGCGCGTCCTTGTCGTCGGTCTTCCCGCCCGTTTTCTCGAGCGCGGCTTCCGCCACCATGCCGTTGATGTAGAGCCCGGCCGAGTAGAGGCCGGGGATGTTGCCGTAGTCGCGCACCATCCCATCGATGAGGCGCTTGTTGCTCGGCGTGTCGAGGTCAGCCGTGTAGGCCGAGCACGAGATCAAGCCGACCGCCTCGTCGCCGAACGACTTCAGCAGCGCGTCGTCGCAGGACGGCCCGCCGCCCAGCACCGGCAGCTTGAGGCCCTGGTCCTGGTACTGCTTCATGAACTTCAGGGGGTTCGAGCCCGCGAACCCCTGGACCACGGCGTCGACGGAGCTGATCTGGGCCAGATACGGCGTGTAGTCGGGCGTCACGAGCGGCGGCCACAGCTTCTTCACCACCCGGCCGCCCGCGTCCTCGAAGACACGCTGGAAGCCCGCCATCTGCTCGTGACCGAAGGCGAAGTCGTCGGCGATGGTGATGACGCGCTTGAACTTCAGCTCCTTCGCGGCGTAGTCGGCCAGCGGGTGCATCGGCTGCGCCGAGGTCGCGGAGGCCCGGACGAAATACGGGTTGGGCCGCCGCTGCGTCATGTCCTCGGCCGCGGCCAGGCTCAGGATCGGCACCTTCGCCTGCGCGGTGTAGTCGGTGATGGCGAGCAGCTCGAACGCCGCGAGCGGCCCCAGGATCATGTCCACGTTGTCGCGCTCGACGAGCTCTTGCGTCTTGGTCTTGGTGCCGGCGGGGTTGCCGCCCGTGTCGGCGACGACGAGCTCGACCTTGCGCCCGGCGAGCGTGTAGTTCCGGTCCTTGAAGAAGCGAATCGTCCCCTGCTCCATCTGGATCCCGCCCTGGGCGAGCGGCCCCGTCTTCACCGTGAGCAGGCCGATACGGACCGGCTTCGACTGCGCCACCGCCGGGAACGGCAGCGCCGCCGCGAGCGCCGCGCCCGCGGTGCCCGCCAGGAATTTCCGTCGATCGGGACTGACCGCCATGCCAGGTCCTCCTTTTCATAGCCGCGCCTCGGCCGGCCGGGCCCCAGCCCCGCGACGGCCTGCGGCGCGCACGCCGGCCGATTCAGTAGCTCTTGGGGAGCCCGAGAACGTGCTCCGAGAGGTAGTTGAGCACCATCTGCTGCGAGACCGGCGCGATCTTGTAGAGACGCACCTCGCGCCAGAGCCGCTCGACGTAGAATTCTTTCGCGTACCCGTAGCCGCCGTGGGTCTGGAGCGCGACGTCGCACGCCTCGAAGCCGGCCTCGGCCGCCATCAGCTTGGCGGTGTTCGATTCGGCGCCGCACGGCCGGCCGTTGTCGAAGAGCCACGCGGCCTTGAGACACATGAGCTCGGCGGTCTCGAGCTTCGCCCAGGCCAGCGCGAGCGGGTGCGCGATCGCCTGGTTCTGGCCGATCGGACGGTCGAACACGACCCGGTCCTTCGCGTACTGCACGCCGCGCTCGAGCGCCGCGCGCCCGATCCCGACCGCCTCGATCCCGGTGAAGATGCGCTCGGGGTTGAGCGAGTCGATGAGGTGATAGAAGCCGCGGCCGACCTCGCCCACGACGTTCTCGGCCGGGATCTCGAGCCCGTCGATGAAGATCTCGTTCGAGTCGACCGCCGCCCGGCCGAGCTTCTCGATCTCGCGCACCGTGATCCTGGCGCGATCGAACTCCGTGAAGAACAGCGTCATCCCGCCGAAGGGCGCGGCCGCGTCCCGGGGCGACGTGCGCGCGAGCAGCAGGATGTGGGTCGCGTGCTTGGCGTTGGTGTTCCACACCTTGCGCCCGTTGACGACGTAGCGGTCGCCCTGGCGTTCGGCCCTCGTCTGGATCCGCGAGGTGTCCGTGCCGGCGTTGGGCTCGGTCACGCCGAAGGACATGACGATCTCGCCCGCGGCGACGCGCGGGAGATAGCGGCGCTTGAGGCCCTCCGAGCCGTGCTTGATGACGGGCATCGGGGGGAAGAGGTAGAAGTGGATCGGCGAGGCGCCCGTCGTGCCCGCGCCGGCGGCGCAGATCTCGTGCAGCATCAGCGTCGCCTCGGTCACGCCCAGGCCCGACCCGCCGTACTCTTCCGGAATGATCATGCCGAGCCAGCCCGCCTGCGCGAACGTCCGGATCCAGTCCGCCGGGTACTCCGCCTTGCGATCCTTCTCCAGCCAGTAGTCGAGCGAAAAGGATCGCGCGAGCGTGGCGACTTCCTTGCGGATCAGCTCCTGCTGCTCTGTCAGCTGAAAGTCCATGGGCGCGATTGTAGCCCAACATCCGGTTGGCGGTCGCCGGGGCCGGGCGGGGGCGCCGGCCGGGTGGCACCCTCGCGATCGGCTCCGTCACCCTCGGGGGGCCCACTCCGCCGATCGCGAGGGTGCCACCCGGCCGGCGCTCCCGCCCGGCCCCGGCGAAAGCACGTGGTGGTCGCTCCGCGTCGCGGGGGTGAGCGTGGAGGCGGCGGCCCAGCGCGTCCCCATGACTGCGGGCGTGGTGCTATGATGCGCGGCATGGCGGTGCAGGGGCTGTATGCGCTGCAGAACGGGTTCATGGGCTTCGAGCGCTCCGGGCTCTTCTATGGCGAGTTCTCCGGCGACCGCGTCCAGATTCCCATCGCCTGCTGGCTCGTCCGCACCTCCGAGGCGATGATTCTCTTCGACACGGGGCTGTCGCCGCGCGCGGTCCCGGGCATGATGCGCAGCGACCCGCTCGCGCGCTTCACGGACGAGGATCTGCTGATCCACCGGCTCGACCTCGTCGGCCTCGAGCCCGACAACGTGGACATGGTCGTGCTCTCGCACCTTCACTTCGACCACGCCGGGGGTGCGGCGCTCTTCCCCAAGTCCGAGCTGATCGTCCAGAAGGACGAGTACGCGTACGCGCACTACCCGAGCTCGTTCTTCGAGTCGTTCTACTATCGCAAGAACTTCGACCTGCCGGGTTACCGCTGGCGGCTGCTGGACGGCGACACCGAGCTCCTGCCCGGCGTGACGATCCTGAGAACCGACGGCCACACGCCCGGCCACCAGTCGCTGCTGGTCGAGCTGCCCGAGACGGGCCCGGTCATCCTCACCGGCGACGCGTGCTACTGGCACGAGCACGCCGACAAAGAGCGCGTGCCCGGCGTCGTCTGGAATCCGACGCTGGCGCTCCACTCTCTCCGAAAGCTGAAGACGATCGCGCGCCTCGTGCGCGGTCGCATCTTTCCCGGTCACGATCCGGTCTTCTGGGAATCCGTCAAGCAAGCGCCGGACGCCTACCGCTAAGGGTCAAGGAGAACGCCATGAAAGACGGCCTCAGGTTCGTGGACAGTGACATGCACATCATGGAGCCGCCGGATCTCTTCGAGCGCTATCTGGATCCGAGGTTCAAGGACCGGATCAGCGTGCCGGTGGGCGCCGACGGACGCCCCAAGCGCGGCGCCGCCGGCCTGACCGTCATCGACGGAATCCCGACCTCGGACATGGACCTCCAGCAGTACCGCAAGCGCGTCCGCAACAGCGGGCCGCAGAGCACGCAGCCCCTGTCGGGCTCGCGGCTCTTCGACACCGGCCGGCTCGACTTCGCCGTCGAGCGCGACTACGACCCCGTCGCCCAGGTGATGGGCATGGAACTGGAGGGGGTCGACATCGCGGTGCTGTACCCCACCGCCGGCCTCGCCTTGCTCGGACGCGACAACATGGACCCGCAGCTCTCGCTGGCGATCTGCCAGGCGTACAACAACTGGATCCATGAGTTCTGCGCGTACAGCCCGGACCAGCTCAAGTGGGTGGCGATGCTGCCGGTGCACGACGTGCACCTGGCCTGCCG
>Ga0137403_10001379_pt1 | contig 30636 bp, 21 predicted proteins | sample CZOMad2_1_16fung_FD_122057 | JGI IMG/M metagenome (GOLD analysis project Ga0137403, IMG submission 122057) | Vadose zone soil fungal communities from Angelo Coast Range Reserve, California, USA - CZOMad2_1_16fungal (Hybrid Assembly) | ecosystem: Environmental > Terrestrial > Soil > Vadose zone... | reverse complement strand
TCGCCGCCCGGCGACCATCCGAGCAGCGCGAGAAAATTCCGAAACGCTTCCGGCAGGAATCCTTCCGTGCGGTACATGTTGACGTCGGTCGCGCCGTGCCGTTTCGACAGGCGCGATTTGTCCGCGCCGAGAATTAGCGGGACGTGCGCAAACACCGGCGGCTCCGCACCCAATGCGCGGTACAACAGGACTTGCTTCGGCGTGTTCGAAATGTGGTCCGCGCCGCGAATCACGTGCGTGATGCGCATGTCGATGTCATCGACCACCACGCCCAGTTGGTACATGGACTGGCCAAATTCTTCTTCGCCCTTGCCGGAACGCAACAACACGAAGTCCTCGATTTCATCATTCGAGAATTCGCGCTCGCCAAACACCGCGTCGAAAAATTTCGTCGTGCCGCCAAGCGGCACTTTGAAGCGGATAGCCGGTTTCACTCCTGGATTCGAAGGCTTTCCGTCGCGGCAGGTGCAGCGCGTGACGCGCCGGACCTGGCTGCCCTCCGCGCCTTCTTCGGCGTAATCCCCGCCGGCATATTTTTCCGCCGCGCAGTAGCACAGATAAGCGCTCCCATTCGCCAAGAGTTTTTTCGCCGCCGCGCGATACAATTCAGTTCTCTGCGACTGGTAAAACGGCCCCTCGTCCCAATCGACGCCCAGCCACTTCAGTCCATCCAGGATTCCTTGCACCAATTCCGGCTTGTTGCGTTCCGCGTCCGTATCCTCGACGCGCAGGATCATGGTGCCGCCCTGGCCCCTCGCAAAAAGCCAATTAAAAAGCGCCGTTCGCGCGCCCCCGACGTGCAAATAGCCGGTGGGGGAGGGCGCAAAACGCACTCTCACGCCTGGGGTCCCGCGGGTTGCGTCGCTCATCGTCTGTCGCGTCTTTCCGTTCGAATTGAATCTCTCAGTTTAGCGAAACGCCAACTTTCCGTCCAACCGCGGAGCAACCCGCCCGAGGCGCCGTAAGCACATATCCCACTCTGTATTGAATCCGTTACCTCGCTGCTGCTGTCTTTTTGGCTACCAGTACCCCGGTACGCTTGCTTCCAGAAAAATTGGTACCTCATAATCGCAAGTACTTGGTTCTGTGCGTCGACGCGGCTTTGCGCCCGCTCGCCCGTTTGTCTTTGTGCGGCGTGGAGTTGTCGATTCACATCGGAGCACGCGTGTTCCCGTGATTTTGTGTCCAGCTAAGGCGCCGTCCGCGCTGGGGACGGAGAATCGACTGCGTTCTTGATGCATCAGAGCTCTATATCCTTGGCGCTGCTCATTGCCACCACACTGGTGGCTGGATTCTTCGCGTACATCTACAGCATCAAGCGCCAGACCTATCTGCTTCTCTGGACCGCAGGCTGGACCGTTTTCGGGCTTCACTATCTGGGACAAGCATTGGCCAAGGGAACGCCCTCGAGCCCGCTCGAAAACGCGCTGGATCATTGGCTGTACACGCTCTCAGGCCTGCTCTTTTTCCTGGGTGCGCAAATCTACTCGCAGCGGAAGCCCTGGAAGTTTCCTGCACTTGTTCTGGCGGTCTTTCTGGGGCTGTGGGCCGCGGCCAACGCCGTCAACGTGATCGCCATTTCTGAGGTCATCCCGGCCTCGATGCTGTACGTCGCCGTGGCGGTGGTGTTCTGGCAAGAAAGCCGGCGGCAGGAAACGCTGGCGGACCGGCTTTTGGGCGTCTCCTTCGCCTCGTGGGGAGTTCTGTGGGTCTCCCTCCATTTCCTGAACGGCTCTCCGGAGCTGCAGGGCGCGAGCATCAACGTGGTTGCGGCCGCGCCGTGCGCCTTCGTGGCGATGCTGATGGTGATGGCGCTCTACGAAGAAGAAAAGCGGCGCATCGAGCGCAACATGCTGGCGCTTTCGAATCTGAACCTGGCGACTTCCAGTCTGGTCGGCGGCGAAATTCAGCGCATGCTATCGCAGGCGCTGGACCGCGTGCTCGGCGTGGTCCGGCTCCCGGCGGGAGCGCTCTTTCTGCATCACGGCGATCCGCAAGGACCGACATCGGTCGTTGCCGTGGGACTCAGCGATGATTTTTGCCGCGCGGCGCAGAATGAAGGCTTGGACGACTACCTGGTTAATCTGGTGTCGCGCCTCGGCGGGCTGCTGGGCTTCCGCGACCTGCGCGACGATTCGCTTTCCGCACTGGAAAAGGAACAATCCATCCGGCGATTCCGCGACCTGGCCCTGGCGCAGGGACTTCGCAGTGTTGTGGCCATCAGCCTTCAAGCAAAGGAGCAAGCCTTTGGCGTGCTGCTTCTCGGCACGCAAGACAGCCGGCGATTCACTCCCGCGGAACTGCGGCTTCTCCTCGCGCTGGGGCATCAGATCGGCATGGCCGTGGAGAACAGCTACCTGATCCAGCAGACTTCGCGGCGCTCCGAAGAACTCCACGTGCTCAACGAAATCGGGCGCGCGCTGAGCTCGACGCTCAACAAAGAAGACTTGATGCGCAAAGTGTGGGAAGAACTCCGCCGTTTGTTCGACGTGGAGAATTTCTACATTGCCGAATTCGATCCGGTGCGCGACGAAATGCGTTTCGATCTCGAGATGATTGACGGCTCGCGCATGCCCAAGCGCACCCGGCCGGCTGCAAATCACCTCACCGAATACATCATTCGAACGCGCCAGCCCGTTCTAATCCGCGACAATTTTGTGGCTGAGGTGAAGAAACTTGGTGTTGAGCCCATCCGCACCAAAGGATGTTTCTGCGGCGTCCCGCTGGTCGCCTACGACCACGCTATCGGGGCGATGGCCGTCTTCTCCAACCACGAACGGACCTTTGACGAAGGCCACCTCGAGCTGCTGCGCGTGCTGGCGAGCGAAGCGAGTATTGCCATCGAAAACGCGCGCCTTTTCCAGGAAGAACGCACGAAAGCACGGCACCTCTCGCTGCTGAACACCATCTCGCGCAACGCCATCGCCACGCTGAATCCCGACGAGATGCTTGCGAAAATCACCGAGCAACTCGAAGCCGGCCTGACTTACGATCACATCGGCATCGGCGTGCTCGAGTATTCGACGCGAGAGATTGTCATCCAGGCCGAGGCAGGCAAGCGCCGCGGTGCGCTCGGCCAGCGCATCCCGCTTGGTGCCGGCCTGATTGGGCAAGTCGCCCGCAATGGCCACTTGGCAGTATATCGCGCGGCCTCTCACACGGACGGTGCGCTCAAGCCTGTTCTGCCCGATTCGGTGGCGGCGATCGCGCTGCCTGTTTTCTACGCGGAGCAGCTCCACGGCATCCTGTATGTCGAATCCGCAACGCCCATCGATTTCTCCGAGGAGGAAGTACTGCTTCTGCGGACGCTGGCCGATCTGATCGCAGGAGCACGTCACAATTCGCTTTCGTTCCAGAAAGCGCAGGAGCAGGCCATCACCGATGGCCTCACCGGCGTGAAGACGCACCGCTTCTTCATGGAAGCGCTCTCGGCCGAGTGGAAGCGCTCGACGCGTGCAGGCCGGGCATTTGCGCTGGTGCTGATGGACCTCGATCGATTCAAATTCGTCAACGATTTTTACGGGCATCTGGAAGGCGACCTGGTCTTGCAACGCGTGGGGCACATTCTGGAAACGAATTGCCGCCGCTCGGATGTCGTCGCGCGCTACGGCGGCGACGAATTCGTGATCCTGATGCCGGAAACCAACATGGAGCACGCCAGGCAGTTGGCTAGCAAACTGCGCGGCTGGGTGTCCGCCGATCCGCTGCTCCGCGAGAAAAATATCAGCGCGAGTTTCGGCATCGCCTGTTATCCGCTGCACGGTTCCTCACCGCAAGAGTTGATTCAGGTGGCCGACGCCTCGATGTATCTTTCGAAGCATCAGGGAGGCAACGCGGTCTCCACGGCGGATCACTTCGATCCCAACGAAGCGAAAAAGTGGAAGCGAGACGTGCTCGAAGCGTATCTGGGCGTCACACTGAAGAGGCTTTTCGCCACGGGTCCCGAGGCTTTCGAGGAGATCTACCAGCGCCTCACGCAGTTCACGGAATCGCTCGCGGCCACCGAAACCGGAACCGGCAAGCCCCCCACGACCCCGGCTCAAGGACCCCAGGCCTTGCCGCAGGCGGTGCTCGATACCGTGACGTCACTGGCATTTGCCATCGACGCGAAGGACCACTACACGCAGGGGCACTCGCAGAAAGTTTCCGCCTACGCGGCGCTCATCGCCGAAGCCATGGAAATGTCCGACGTGGAAGTCGAGGAAATCCGGCTGGGCGGCGTGTTGCACGACATCGGAAAGGTCGGCATTCCGGAAAACATCTTGAACAAGAGCGGCCCCTTGAATCCGGACGAATGGGAAACCATGAAATCTCACGTGAAGTTTGGCGCGAAGATTCTTGACCCGCTTACGCCACTGGCGCGGATTCGTGAGATGGTCCTGCATCACCACGAGTATTTTGACGGTTCGGGTTATCCTAATGCCCTTGCGGGCGAAAAAATCCCGCTTGGAGCGCGCATCATCGCCATCGCCGACGCATACGACACGATCACCAGCGACCGCACTTACAAGAAGGCGCGCAAGGCCGGCGACGCCCTGGCGGAACTCGAACGGTGCGCCAATGCGCAGTTCGATGGCGCGATCGTCGAAGTTTTCGTTCGAACGATGCGCGCCCTGCCCAACCCGGTCATCGAAGTGGCCGCCACCGGCCCGCGCAATTCCTGAAGCGCCGGTTCAGAATAAGCGTTACTTCCCGTCCAAATCCACGTCCTTGATGGGCACATCCGAGTGCGAATCCAGGATTTCGAAGCGCCGCTGCTCTTCTTTCTTGTAAGTGTCCTGGTCGGGAAAGAGCTGTTTGATCAGGGCGGCGCTGTCAAAATTATCGTTGGCGATTGCGGCGTTCTTGTAGACGATGGTCACGCGAAAATCCCAGCGCCCGTCCTCAGTGGCGTGATAGCGCGGCGCGGCCATGGTTACTTTCAGCATGCGCCCCAGTTCCATCTCCTTCTTGAGCACGGGGTAATGGTTCTTCTTGAAGAGCGTGAGGAACTCATCGGCGTGCCCCCATCTCGCCTTGTAGTAATACTCGATCACATAGGGTTGTTCTTTCGTTTCGGCAGTAGTTGCGTTCTGTTTCGCGCTTGCAGCGTTGAATCCCGCCCAGATCGTTGCCGCCGATCCGATCGCCGCGATCAGGAGCCGAGGTAACATATTTGAGATTTGCTTTTGCATTTGAGTTCTCCTCCACGCTCGTCTTAGAAAGTACTCGCCAAACCGCGCAACTCAAAATAAAAAAATGAACGAGCAAGAACCGGAGAATTTATTACCTGATTCTTCCCCCCAACCCGAACCCTTTCGACACGCAAGGCATCTTACTTTCACCGCATTCAAAATTCTGCACTACTCTGGACTCAGGGATGATCGTTTCGATCTCTTTCACTGGCCGAGCCGGGCGAAATCGGGAGTTAGGATGAAAAAGGCTTTTCCATTCTTCATTTTCTCGATCCTTTGCGTAGCCCTCGCTATTCGCTATTTTCGCCCCGAATTCTCGTTGTTCACCGAAGCTTCCGGGGACGATTCCGGCCACATCGCCGACATGAATCAGCCGTTGCCCCATGCCGTCATGCCCGCAGTCGACGGCCAATGGGTGGACATGGAAAGTTACAATGGGAAAGTTGTTCTTATCAATTTCTGGACCACGTGGTGCCCAGGCTGCCGCGATGAGATGCCCGAGCTAGTCAAGCTGCAGCAGGAGTTCGAATCAAAGGGCTTCACCGTCGTTGCCATTGCTGTGGACGATGAAGGCGAGGAATCGGTGAAGACCTACGTGCAAACGGAACATTTCGCTATCGATGGGGCCTCCGTGCCCATCAATTTCCCTGTCCTGCTTGGGCACGACGAGATCGCGCGCAAGCTGGGTTTTGAAGGCGGGCTTCCAGCAAGTATCCTCGTCACGCGCGACGGCAGAGAAGTGAAAATCATTCGCGGACCATTCAAGGTGCAGGAAGTTTCAAAAGCCATTAAGCACCTGCTTTAAGGACCAGCAGCGGCCGGAACGCGAATCATTCATCACTCCGCTCCGAACCAATCAGCGTCAATTCGTTCGTCTCGTTTGCTCCTGTTATTCTTTACCTGGGGAGACACCATGCAGACTGCAACCGTGAAGTGGGCCGGTGGGGACAAATTTGTCGCGACCAGCCCGTCGGGACACACGATTACCATCGATTCGGATCGTCATTCGAACACGGCTCCGGGGCCGATGGAACTTGTGCTAATGGCCTTAGGGGCTTGCACGGCGACGGACATCGTGAGCATCCTTGGAAAGAAGCGGCAAAAGCTGGAGTCGCTTGAAGTGATCTGCTCGGGGGAGCGCGCAGCGGAACCTCCTACTGTCTGGAAGAAGCTGGAAATCGTGTACCGCCTCCGCGGGCAGCTCGATGACCAGGCAGTGAAGCACGCCATTCACCTTAGCGAGGACAAGTACTGCTCGGTTGCGGCCATGCTCAAGAAAACGGCAGCCATTTCTTGGCGATATGAAATCCAGCCGGCAAGCTCTTGATCGCTGAGGCGAAAGTCCTTCAGTCCTCCCAGTACTCACGCAGTACGATTGAGCATCTATACCATTTAACTCTTGCGTGAAGAAACAATAGAAGCTATACAAAGAATTCCCTAATGGGCCCTTTCATCCGGACGACTCTTCTGGGAATTGCGCTGGTGCTCGCGTCGCCAACGCGTGTTCCCGCGCAGGCACCTCCTCCCGCCCCCGGCGCGGCAAAGATTCCACTTTCCAGGATTCCGCGTGTTCACCGAGCCCCAAAGCTCGACGACTTCCTTGAAAACCACCCGCGCGAGGCGGAACTTACGGTGACGGATTTCCGGCAGAACTCGCCCGGTGACGGCACACTGGCCACCGAGCCCACGACGGCCTACCTTTCCTACGACGCAAAGAACCTCTATGTGGTGTTTGTTTGCCAGGATGAGAGCGGCGGTGTGCGCGCGCATCTTTCCCGGCGCGAAGGATCGGATCAGGACGACGGTGTGGGCGTGCTGCTCGACACCTACCGGGATTTTCACCGCGCGTATTACTTTTTCTCAAATCCGCTTGGGGTGCAGACCGACGCGATCTACACCGAAGGCCAGGGCTATGATCTCAGCTTCGACACGTTGTGGGGCAACGCTGGCCGCGTGACGAAGGACGGCTACATCGTTTTTTTCTCCATCCCGTTCAAGAGCCTGCGCTTCTCACATGGCCCGGAACAGACCTGGGGCGTCGCCCTGTATCGCACCATTCTGCGCAAGAGCGAGTACGACTACTGGCCGTACGTGACGCAGCGAGTGGAAGGGCTGACCCAGCAGTTCGCGCCGCTCGGCGGGATTGAAAATGTTTCGCCGGGGCGCAACATTCAGCTCATTCCGTACGGGCTACTTGCCAGCGATCATTTCCTAAACCAGCCCAACCCACCAAGCCCAGCCACGCCTCCAGCATTCCTCGACAAATTCGAGCACCGCGCGGGGCTCGACGCGAAATTCGTGGTGAAGGATTCGCTGTCGTTTGATGTCACGCTGAATCCTGATTTCAGTCAGGTGGAATCCGACGACCCGCAGGTGACCGTCAATCAGCGTTTTGCGGTTTTTTTCCCGGAGAAGCGGCCGTTCTTCATCGAGAACGCAGGGTTTTTCGCTACGCCGATTGATCTTTTTTTCTCGCGTCAGATTGCCGACCCGCAGTTCGGCAGCCGCATGACAGGAAAGCTGGGGAAATGGACGCTGGGCGCGCTGGCTATTGATGACCGGCAGCCGGGCCAGGTTTTTACAAGCGGCCCGTACGATACGCGCGCGGTGGACGGCGTTGTCCGTGTCGCGCGCGAGTTCGGCAACCAGTCCTACATCGGCGGGTTTTTCTCAAGCCGTGATTTTGCCGACACCAGCAACCGCGTTGCTTCCGTCGATGCGCGGCTCAAACTCTCCAAAAACTGGGTAGTCGATGTTCAAGGAGTGCACAGCTGGACGCGGCAGAATGCTCGGGCGGGACAAAATTGCCTGTCGTTTCAGCAAAACGCGCAAGGATTCGGATCGCAGCAGGGAAATGCGCTGTGGGCAGACGCGTCGTACAGCGGCCGTCATTTTACGTTCAGCACCAACTACAACGATTTTTCGCCCAATTTCTGCACCGAGCTGGGATTCGTCAACCGCATCGATATCCGCCAAAACAACGCGTTCGCTGGGTATTTCTGGCGGCCGAACACTGGAAAGCTCATCGATTTTGGACCCACCGTCAGCGAAACGGTGGACTGGAATCACAAAGGCGTTCTGCAAGACTGGGCGGTCGCAGTTGGTTTTCAAGTGGATCTAACCAAACAGACGACCCTCAGCATCAGTCGCGGAGAAGCCTACGAACTTTTCGCGAATATCGGTTTCCGGAAGCACAGCACGTCATTGCTGGTTTCGACGCAGCCGTACAAATGGATCTCCTTTTCCACGCGGTACACCCAGGGTACCGGAGAGAATTTCTTTCCGGCTCAGACGCTGGCGCCGTTCCAGCCGTTTCTGGGAAATACCCGGCGCGTGAACTTTGGATTTACGTTGCGGCCGTCATCCCGTTTCCGGCTGGATGAGACTCTGATTTACTACCGGCTTGGAACGCGTGATGGCTCGGTGCCACCGCCGTTTTCGCCTGGGCAGAGCGTCTTCAACAACTACTTGAACCGCGCAAAGCTGAATTACCAATTTACGAAAGAACTTTCGTTGCGGCTAATTCTGGACTACAACGCCACGATCGCCAACACGCAACTGTTCGATCTGCAAAGGAGCCTTGGGGGCTCGGATGACGTGAACGGGCCTTTTGCCCCGGCGAAGCAGTTCACTACGGACGTGCTTTTGACGTATCTGCTGCATCCCGGCACGGCTGTCTATCTTGGCTACAACAATGGGTACAGCGATCTGAATCTGCATCCGGGATCGCCGGTGCCGATCGGCGTGCAGGGAGCGCCGAACAATTCCACCAGCCGGCTATTCTTCATCAAAGTGAGCTACCTGCTGCGGTACTGAAGAGAGCTGGACTGCGCCTTGTAACGTCCCCGCGCAATCGCTTAAGATTCAGATTCTTTTGTTCCGGGAAGATACTCGCAAGGGGAGTCATGTCTCACCGCATCGCGGCAAAAATTACGGGTGTAGCCGGGTACGTTCCGCCGAAAGTGATGACCAACGCGGACCTGGAGAAACTCGTCGAGACGAACGATGAATGGATCCGCACGCGTACCGGCATCCGGGAACGCCACATCGTGGAGAAGGGCACGGCCAGCTCGCATCTGGCCACCGAAGCCGCAAAAGCCGTGCTGGCGCAAACGAAGACGGATCCAGCGGAGATCGACCTGATCGTGCTCGCCAGCGTTACGCCGGATATGTTTTTTCCTGCCACCGCCTGCCTGGTGCAACAGCGCATTGGCGCGAAGAAGGCCTGGGGCTTCGACCTGTCCGCGGCGTGCTCCGGTTTTGCCTACGCGTTGACGGTGGGCGCGCAATTTGTCGGCGCTGGGACGCACAAAAAAGCGCTGGTGATCGGCAGCGACACGATGACTTCCATCCTGGATTATAAGGATCGCGCGACGTGCGTGCTCTTCGGTGATGGAGCGGGAGCCGCTCTAGTCGAGCCCGCCGGTTCGAACGAAGGCATCCTCGATTTCGAACACGACATCGATGGCGCGGGAGGAGCCTTCTTGTACATGCCGGGAGGGGGCTCGCTCAACCCTTCGAGCCAGGAGACCGTCGAAAAACGGATGCACTACGTCCACCAGGAAGGCTCGCAAGTCTTCAAGTACGCGGTGCGGCGAATGGCGGAGATGTCGACGCATCTCCTTGAAAGAAATGGTTTCACGAAGGATGACTTGAAGCTGCTGGTGCCGCATCAGGCCAATCTGCGGATCATTCGCGCCACCCAGGAACGGTTGGGCATCGATGACTCCAAAGTTATGGTGAATATCGACGTGTACGGAAACACGACGGCAGGGACCATTCCGTTGGGGCTGCGAGACGCCGTGGAGCAGGGACGCTTGCGCAAGGGCGATCTGGTGCTCATTGTGACTGTGGGCGCGGGATACACGACCGGCGGCGTGCTGCTGCGCTGGGCATATTGATACCGGCTACAAAAGACTAATTAGTGGCGGCGAGGCAGCCTGTTGCTTGTTGTTAATTCCCGTCGGACATAACAAGACCCGCCGGTGGCGTTCCGTGAGCTGCGCTGAATTAGCAGGAGCGAAGTGAAGCCGCGTGCTCGAGATTGGCTTGGAGTCGGCGATCCACCTGGACAGCAGCGTAGCGTGCGCAGATCGCGCGCTCGCGATTGCTCCAGGCGGCAATGGCGGGAACGCGCGAGCCGGCAAGAGCTTCCAGACCTTCGACCACACGGTAGTAGAGGCGCACGAGGCCGAGTCCGCCGCGATTTGGATAGAGATCGGGTGTTAGATCATGCAGTCCGGCAAGGGTTTCAAAATGCTGCGAGGTCACGCGCCCGTTTTCTACGCGAGCAGCTAATAGAACGCGGTCAGAGACGGGTTGAGATGCCACTCCCGACACCACTGCCCGCCAGTAATACAATCCGAACTGGGCCAGCGCAACAATGGAGATCGTAAATAGCATGGCAGCGAACATCCCTCAGCCTCTAAAGGGATGGTGCCAGCCGGAAAAATAGGTTCCTATAGCTCCGAAGTACCAAGAGGCTGGAACTAGAGGCGTAAGCCATTAACAATGAATGACATACAGGTATCTCAGGATTCGCGCGCGAGCCTTGTGTAGCCTTCTTTCCTCGATTATCCTCCCTGCACTCCACTTTTTGCAAAGGAGCCAACTCATGCACGTAAGTTTTCGGCCTGTTTGCTTAGCGACTGGATTGGCCGTAGCGCTTGTCATGTTCGGAAGCGGTCGTCTGCTCGGAACTCCGGACCAGGGACGGGACGGCGATACAAAGGTAATCAACGAGGTGCTCAGGGCGCAGCAGGCCGCGTGGAACCACGGAGACTTGGACGCCTTTCTGGTCGGATATTGGCGTTCGCCGGAACTCACATTTTCCGGAGGCAACGGCGTATCTCGTGGCTGGGATGGCGTGCTAGCGCGATACAAAAAAAGCTACCCGGATCACGCCGCGATGGGCCAGTTGGATTTTTCGGATTTGGAGTTTCGCTTCCTGGGGCCGGACGCAGCGCTCGTTCTTGGCCAATGGCACTTGAAGCGTGAGAGCGGCGACATCGGGGGAGTGTTCACTCTCGTCTGGCAGAAGTTTCCGGACGGCTGGAAAATCATTCACGACCATACCAGCGCGGTCGGCGCGAAACAGTAGGCAACGGCTCCTGCGAAGTAGAATTCAAGGATGAATCGGGCCGACGGTGGACGAAGGTTTTCGCCCGAAGAAGTTGATTCAGCCTCTACAAAATCTCCAAAATTTCCTCGTAGCGTTTGAACGGCGGAATCAGGTACGCGCCGGCCAGTTCGGTGCGAGACCATTCGAGCATCTCGCGGGCGACCTGAAAGCCGCGATCGCGGGCGGCGACTCCGGCGGACTCCATGGATTTCAGCAGGGACTCCGGAATGACGATGCCGGGCACTTCGTTGTTGAGGCGCAGGGCCTGCTTATAGCTGTTGAGCGGCCAGATGCCGATGAGGACTGGGATGGGCGGCTTGCCGCCGAGTTTTTTCAGAAACGCGTACCAATGCTCCGGATCGAAGAGCGGTTGCGTCATAGCGTAATGCGCGCCGGCTTCGATCTTTGCAAGGAAGCGTTCGATTTCATTGTCGAGATCGTCGGCCACGGGATTGACGGCCACGCCGATGGCAAAATTCGTTGCGCCACCCAAAGTTTTCCCCGCCCAGTCGGTGCCCTGATTCAGCCGGTTAAGAACTTTCACGAGGCCGACGGAATCCACTTCGTAGACGCCGCTCGTTTCCGGATAGTCGCCGACCGACGGCGGATCGCCAGTGATGGCGAGAATGTTGCGAACTCCACCCACGGTCCACGCGCCGAGAAGCGCGGCTTGCAGGCCGATGATGTTCTGATCTCGCGTGGTGAGATGCGGAACGGTTTCAACGCCGCGCGCTTCAAGCGCGCTGGCAACGATCAGCGCGTCCATGCCGACGCGCGCCATGGCGCCGCTGTTGATGTCGATAGCGTCCACTTTTTTCGACGCCATGACTTTGTCCACTTGCTCGAAGATGCGATCGAGCGAAAGCCCTTTTGGCGGATCGATTTCCACACAGACGGTAAATTGATTGGCCTTGAGTTTTTTCCAGAATTTGCTTTCCGGCTCGCGGTGGGAAACCGGCACGGGCTTTGCCATGGTTTCGACCGCATGCCCGGCGGCCGCCGACTTGACTGGTTTCAGCGACTTGACGGCATCGGCCATGGCGTGAATATGCGCCGGAGTGGTGCCGCAGCAGCCGCCAAGAATTCGCACTCCGAGCGCGGCCGCTTCCCGCGCGAAAAGCGCGAAATATTCCGGTGAGGATCTCGGATAAACGATGCGGTCGCCTTCGCGCTTCGGAAATCCTGCGTTGGGCATGCCGCTGACGCGAAGATCGTCCACGGCAGCTAATTCCTGCAAAATCGGCAGAAGGGCTTGCGGGCCAAGCGTGCAATTCGCGCCGATCACCTGGACATTCTTGTTTTTCAACTGCGCCGCTGCATTCGTTGGGCGGACATCGCCGTAGGTAGTCCCTTCTTCAGAATAAGTGAGCTGCGCGACGATCGGCAATCCCGAAAAAGAACGAATCGCATCAATGGCAATGAGCAATTCCTCGATGTAGGAAAACGTTTCCAGAATGTAGAAATCCACGCCGCGCTCTTCGAGCGCCAGCGCCTGCTCGTGAAAAATGTCTAGAATTTCTTCAGGCTCCGGGTGGCGTGACTGCACGCCAAGGCCCAGCGGGCCGATGGAGCCGGCAATAAGCACTTCGCGAGCGGCGGATTCGCGCGCTTCTCGCGCGATTTTCACGCCGCGGCTGTTGAGCCGTTGAACTTCATCGGCCAGGCCGAGGGGCGCGAGCTTGAAACGATTCGCGCCAAACGTATTCGTTTCGATGATATGCGCGCCGGCTTCGATGTAAGCCTGGTGCACGCGGAAGACGGCTTCCGGCTCGGTGGTATTGAGTTCGTCGAAGCAGCGTTGCGAACCGACGGCTTCGTGCAGCATCGAGCCCATCGCGCCATCAGCGATAAGAATCGAATCTTTCAACCTTCCATTGAAATCATGAATCTTCACAGTTCCATTTTCCTGTCTACTGAAATTGCTCCGCGAGGAAACGTGCTCAGCGTTTTTGTTCCATGAGGCTGGCGACCGTGCTCATGAGATCGTACTTGGTGAGGATCTCGAAATGCGCATTGCCCATGTCCACAAAGACCGCGGGATTCTCGTGGCTGAGGATGTGGGTGACGCGCTCGACGGGCGCGGTCCGGGGAACCTGCGGCAGCGGCTTGCTCATCACTTCACGGACGACGAGTTTGCGAAGATCCTTGCCCTGCAGCGCGAGATTCAAAATCTGGTCCTCGTAGATCGTGCCGATGGGAAGGTTTTCCTCAAAGACGGGTATCTGCGAGATGTCCTGCTCCTGCATGGTTTTCAAGGCATGGAAGACCGTCTGATATGGGCGCGCGACGATCAACTCGCGTACCTTTCCGAGGGCGTGCTTGGCGTTGACGACTTCCGCGGCAGTAATGGCCGTCGCGGCATCCACGTACCCGCGCTCGCGCATCCATTCTTCGTTGTAAACCTTGCTAAGGTAGCGCATGCCGGTGTCCGGCAGCAGTGCGACAACAAAATCGTTCGGTCCCAAATCTTTGGCCAGTCGTAGCGCGCCGGAAATGCATCCGCCGCCGGAGCCGCCCGTGAAGAGGCCTTCCATTTTTGCGAGGCGGCGCGCGAAGACAAAACATTCTTCGTCATTGACCTGAAAGATGTCATCGAGGATTTTCAAATTCATCGTCGTCGGGAAAAAATCTTCGCCGATGCCTTCCACCACGTACGTCTTGGCCTTGATGGTTTCTCCCGTCTTGAAGAAATCGTAATAGAGCGAGCCGTACGGATCGACGCCGACGATTTTGACGTTGGGATTTTTTTCCTTCAGATATTTTCCCACACCGCTGATCGTCCCGCCGGTGCCCACGCCGCAGACAAAGTGCGTGATTTTCCCTTCGCTGTCTTCCCAGATTTCCGGTCCCGTCGTCTGGTAATGTGCTTCGGGATTCATCGCGTTGTCATATTGATTCGGGTAATAGGAATTCGGGATTTCGCGCGCGAGTTTTTTCGCGACGGAATAATAGCTGCGCGGATCTTCCGGCTCCACCGCAGTCGGGCAAACGATGACTTCCGCGCCGAGCGCTTTCAGGAGATCCACTTTTTCCTTGGATTGCTTATCCGTGGTGGTGAAAACGCATTTGTAACCGCGCACGGCAGCCACGAGCGCCAGCCCCATGCCGGTATTTCCGGAAGTGCCTTCGATAATCGTGCCGCCGGGCTTGAGCAGGCCTTTTTTCTCCGCTTCGTCAATCATGGTGATGCCGATGCGGTCCTTTACCGAGCCGCCAGGATTGGTGAATTCCGCTTTCACGTACATCTGCGGCTTCAGGCCCTGATTGATGCGGTTCAGGCGGATCAGCGGCGTGTGGCCGACAGCTTCCAAAATGTTGTTACATTTCATTCTTATGTCTCGGGCAGAGCGACGGGCCAACCGGGCATCCGGGCTGTGCCATAATTCTTCCAGTTTAGCATGCTGCCTGAAAGCAACGCAGCGGACAGAGCAAAGGAGACACTCTTGAGCCGGCTAAATATTTCGAGCGGTGCGCCGTGGGAGCCGATTGTGGGGTACTCGCGCGCGGTGCGAATCGGGAACACCATTTCGGTTTCGGGAACGACGGCCACGGGACCGGATGGCAAAATCGTTGGAGTGGGCGATGCACAGGCACAGACCGTGCAGACGATTAAGAATATCGAGGCCGCGCTTGCGAAAGCGGGAGCGGCCTTGCAAGACGTCGTGCGCACACGCATCTACGTGACCAACATCGCCGAATGGGAAAAGGTGGGCCGCGCGCACGGCGAATTCTTTGGGGCGATTCGTCCAGCGACGAGCATGGTGGAAGTGAGCAAGCTGATCTCACCCGAGATGCTGGTGGAGATCGAGGCGGATGCGGTGGTGGGTGAGTAGAGTCGAGAACCTCGCAGCGGGCAGAAAGCGGTCTGGAACTTGAGAAAACAAATGAACGCGGCGCTCTACGATTCGTTTATCGCGGATTATTACGACGAGTCGCCGGTAGTTCAAAAGCGTCTGCAAGACGTGGCGTTCTATCGTGATGCCGCGCGCGACTACGGCGATCCCGTGCTGGAATTGGGGTGCGGCACGGGGCGCATCACCATGGCGGTGGCAGAGGCGGGAAAACGGATCACCGGGCTCGAGCTTTCTGAACGCATGCTGGAACGCGCGGTGAAAAAGCGCGGCGGGCTCCGCGTGGAAGCGCGCGAACGTGTTCACCTGGTCCAGGGCGACATGGCGAAATTCGATTTAGGCGAAAAATTCCGGCTGGTGATTATTCCGTTCCGCGCGTTTCAGCACCTGCTGGAAGTGCGGCAGCAGATGGATTGCCTGGAGTGTGTGCGGAAGCATCTCATGCCGAAAGGGCGGCTGATCCTGGATATATTCCAGACGGACGCCGAACGCATGCACGACCCGGTGCATCACAGGGAGATGGTTGTATCCGAATACAAAGCGTCCGATGGCCGTCAGGTGCTGATTACCGAGCGCGTTGCGGCGTTTCATCGCGCGGAACAACGGAACGACGTGGAGATGATTTTTTCCGTCGTGCATCCGGGCGGGCGCAAAGAACGGCTGGTATTCGCGTGGACGCTGCGGTATTTCTTCCGCTATGAAGTCGAGCACCTGCTCGCGCGCTGCGGATTCAAGGTTTCGGCCCTGTACGGAGATTTCGATCGAACGCCTGTTCGGGATGAATCACCGGAAATGATTTTCGTCGCGGAACGCCAGGAATGAATTCCACAACGTAAATCATCCCCACCTGGCTGTTGCCCAAAAAGTGCGCGGAAACCACAGAAAAAAAGAGCTTCACTGTGCCGCAGCCTGGTTTGCGCCGCAAACTAGTTTGCGGGTGGCTTTATTTTTGGTCTGCGGCGCAAACTAGTCTGTAGCGCAGACCAAACTCGCCTCGCGCTTACTGGAGGCGCTTGCTGTTTGGAACGACCTCAAAGAAAAGCGCGAGGCTATTGCCTATTACCAGTGGGCGCGAATGCGGTACTTCAGCACGGCTTTGCCGTCTTTGGCGACAGGCACGTTGAATTGCGCCGCGAAGGCCGCTGTCTTCGTGTACTTGTAGGTGGAAGAGAGCATTTCCCAATCGCCGCCGATAGGCTCATTCACCTCGACGGTGATAGGCACATCTTTGTGATTGCGGATGGTGACTTCGAACTCCATTTCCCAGACGCGGCTGGCGATGGCTTTGTAGTCGGTCTGCTTGTGTTCGGCGACGACGTCGAAGGCGTTGCCAATGTGCACGATGACGGTCTCATCTTTCGGCGTGTGATCAATGCGATCCTCACCGGCGAAGAGAATGCCGCCCTTTGAATCCTTCTGATAGACGCGTACGTTGCCGGCGGGAAGAGGGATGCCGAGGCCGGCTTTCTCTTCATTCTTGAATTTGTAATAGACCATGACGGGATCTTTCAGAGGCGAGCCGGGATTTTGCGCGTTGTGGTAGTAGTAGTTTTGTCCGTTGACGACGAAGATTTTCTCGACGGGCACGCCGCTGCCTTGCAGCAAGCTGATCTGCTTAGTTTCCTTGTCTTCGACGGAAGTCCTGCGGCCCAGCGAGTAGAGATGGTATTCAGAGAAATTCTCCTGCTGGAACTGCGGCGCAGCGACCATGCTCTTCGCCATCATGCGCTCATCCATAGCACCAGACGCTCTGGGTGCCTGGATGCGGTTCAGTTCGCCAGCCACAAGTTGCAGACGAGCGTTATGGAAAGCCGTGCCGCTGTTGTTGACGATGGTGACCCAGCCGTCGAGGTCGGCGTTTTTCTCGTCGCGCGTGACCGTCAAGACGTAATCGGAATTCCAGGACAAATTGCTCGCGAGATAAGAAGCTTCAATCTGGTGTTTTCTCGCGCCGGAATTTTCGAGGGACATCAAGAGCGTGGGGCGCTCGTAGAGATTTGCCGGCACTTCCGGGAAGCGCAAACTCTCGGCATACATCCCGGTCACGATGTCGTTGCCAATCTTCCAGACCGGGCCATTGTTATCGGAGAGCAGCGTGGCCTTGATCTCTTCGCGCTTGGTTGTGCCATTTTCCTGATACGCGCGCACCAGAGTCACTTCTTTGCCGACGTACTTGTGAAGAAGTTTCGCGGGCTCGAGGAGATCGTATTCGTAGTTTTGTTCGATGACGCCGAGCTTTTCGGGATCGGTCAGCGAGCGGAAATGCACGGTCGCGGGATTCACGGTGGCGGCGATGTCCATAAACTTCAGCCGGAATATTCCACCGGGAAGCGTGAGTTGCCGGACGTCGCGGATCAGCGCAATGTTCGAATTGTAGACGGTAACGTTCAGATCGGTCTGATCGTTCAGACTCGTGGATTGGTCACCGGCAGGGCGGGCCGCTTCTTTCTCCTGAGCTGGATAGGCCTTTTTGCTGCGCGTTGCGGGATAAAGGAGCGTAGCGCCAGCGGCGAAGATCGCAGCCGAAGAGAGGCCCCAAACCAATCGTTTTCTCAGCATGTGCCCGGAGAGATTCATCACATTCACCTCAATCAAGATTTGCCTTCACCCTTAGAACGGCACCGACGGGATTTCTTGCAAGGATTTGAGGCTGGACAAAGGTGGCCTCAATTCATGGATGGACGGCAGGCTGCCAGGTCAAGCCGCCGTCGCTGGTCGTAAAGTACTTCGTGCCGCGCGCATTCCAGATGGTGGCATGCAGCGCGTCCGTGGCGTGAATCCCGCGGAGATCTTCTTTTAGCGGCGAAGAGAGCAATTTCCAATGTTCGCCGCCATCCGTTGTTAAAAGAATGGCACCCGCGCGTCCGACGATCCAGCAAACACTTTCCGATGTTGCGGAGCCGGTCAGCAGGTCCACGAGGACGCCGCTCGGCTGGCGCATCCAGGAGCGGCCCCCGTCCCGCGAGAACTCGATGAGTCCCGCGCGGCCGGGACGCCAAACCGAATTCGACCCGGGCGCTGTGATCCGGCTTGAATCAGAGACCATCACCATCTCGCTGACGGCTCTTCCCGCATAAGCTGCGCCCGCGTCTCCCGCTGATGTTTGAGGAGGAGCAGGAGGCGGCGCGGCCGGAGTTGCAGTTTTCGCCTTTGCCAGGTTCTTCGTCTGGCCGAGCGGAGCCGGACCGGCCACCTTTGGCGAAATATTCTGGTTTTGCGCTTGGAGATTCTGCTCATGCGCCGGCGCTGGCATTCGCGCATTTGCTTGAATCTCGCTTTCCTTTTTCTGCTCCAGTGTTTTCTGCCGCAGTGCGCCGCCGGCAAACTTGTCGTCGAGATCCGCTTTTTTCTCGTCTCGAAACACATATGCATTGGCGTCGCGCTCCGCATCCTTCCGCCCGCCTTCCTCTTTTCCCAGGGAGGGAGTTGCCAGCGCGCCCCTCGCTCTTGGTTCATCGGCTTGCTGTTTTCTCAAATCCCTCGACTCCGGCAGTTTGGAGTAGGAGGAGACGGCGTCGGCCGCGGAGGAAGGCTTTGACGGACTCCGCTGCACTTCCGGCGAAGCTGCAGCCGCTTTCGTGGATGCAGGAGGCCGAGCAACGGCGGGCTCCTGATTCTTTGCGGTCATAATTTCGCTGGGACTTGGGAACGGCGGCCGCTGATTCTCATGGAATGAGATCCAGACAAGCAAGCCCGCGGCAATCGCACCGGCGGGGGCGATCCAGCGCCAGCGGATTCCGTGGGTGAAGCGTGATGCGCGCTGGCCCTCGCGCGCGGCGGGCAGCGCCACAGGTTCGATTTTCTGCGCGTCGGGCGCGTGTTGCGCATCCGCCATGGCAAAGACTTCTACTTTCTCGGCGGCGTGCAGAGGAATATCGTCAGTCAACTCGAGATGAGCGAGAAGCTCCTGGCAATGCGCGCAAGCCACAATGTGTTCTTTGCAGGAATTCAATTCTTCGGGGAGCAGCGAGCGTTCATGATAAGCGGCAAGTGTCTCTGCGTCCGGGCAGGCGTCGCGTGTCGAAGTCGGGCCCGCGGCCTGCTCCGCAGCATCGGAAGAAGCTCGCAAATGGCGCGCAATCACCTTGTCGAAGCTTCGATCGCGGTCTTCAGGCGCCATGGTCTTCACCATCCTTAGAACGGGAGTCCGCCGCTTTCTTGCATTTTCCGATCATGACTGCCGTTTCCCCGCCGCCGGGCTCTGCGGCTTGGTGCGCGGCAGCAATTTCTCCAAGTCGATGGGAGCGTCTTCCGCGCTGTATTCGAAACAAAGAGCGATCTCCGGATCGCTCAAGCTCGCTTGTGCCGCGAAACCATTCGCCGCTGCAAAACCACGACGAAGGATCATTTCTACAGCGCGGCGCAAGTCGCGCCGCACATGGTCCAAATGCCGCGAGACGCTGGACTCATGCTCACCGAGCGAGCGTCCAATCTCCGCAAGGGTCTTCTCTTCGGTGTAGTAGAGACGAAGTCTTTCCTTTTCCCGTGGTTCGAGTTGTGCGAGGGCTTCGCTCAAGGCACGGCCAAACAAGGCGACGTAGCGTTCACGATGCGGATCGCCCGGATGGAGCTGCGGTCCAGACGGCGTCTTCTGACGCGGATCGTGCGCGTCGTCTTCGCCAAGCACTTCGAAGCGGCGCCCCGCGCGAATCGAATCAATGTGGCGCTGAGCGAGGACGGCACGAAGCCAGGTCTTCAGCGAACTGCGGCCATGGAAGTAGCGGAAGAGCGAACGCGCGTCGCCCTTGCCATCCGCAAGACCGTATAAATCCGCGAAAAGAGAATCCGCGAGTTCACACGCCTCGGCCGAACCTGAATTGCAGCGGAGAATTGCCGCCGCCGCAGCGCGTAAGTATGCGCGATAGGTGGCGAAGAAATGTTCCCAGGCCGCCTCGCAACCTTCGGCGCAGGCACAGGCGAGAGCGAGATCTTCAAGATGGAGCGCGGAGAGGAACTCCTCGAGTTGATGCAGAGTCGTGCTTCCGGAAGCGCACCGCTTTTTCGCGCTGCGTTCGAGGGCCGCTGAAAAGCCCTCGCGGGAGAGTCCCCAGCGGCCGGATTGAGACTGGGCGTAGAGCCAATCCACGAGCGGAGCGCGGTCTTGGAGAGGCCTGGCAGGATCGACCAGGGGACCGTCACCGCGGCGTTCTGAAGGGGCATCGGGCATAGCTGAGTTTTGCCTCCCTGACGCGAAGCAAACCCGAACCAACGTCAGGGTCTCCCTTTGCATCCTAGAGCATAAGCCCGGTGAACGGAAAGCGTTGTGCAAAACTCGACATACCCCCAGCCCCGGATTGCGGTATCCTATCCGGAGTTGCGCGCCCAGACTCGCAACCGAAACCGCCTCTCCGGGTTAGAACGGGGTGCGCTGCATGCGCTCGCGGGAGCATTAGCGATTTCGCGACGCTAGTACCAAAGTCCTATTCGGACTCCCTCAGCCCCGTTTGTACTCTGGTACAGCGAGAGCGCATTTCCAATTCCGCCGGCGAACTTGGGATCACTAGGTATCCCTAGACGACTCCTGTTTGCAAGACGGAACTCTCGCCAGGCGGCGTGCGGATGACAACCATGATTGCAGATCCACCACGCAAAACGACGATGGGCGTCGGCTTTGACGCGAACCGCGGCCGCACATCAAATCCCGAGGCCTGGAAGCGTGCCATCGGCACGAAGCCTGTATCGGCGCGCCTTGCTCTGCTGCCGGATGCGAAGCCCCGCTGGGACCGCATCGGAGTCAGCGCCGCAGGCCAAGTGGCGATCCTGATATTCGTGCTTTTGATCCCACTGATCTTTCCTGAGCGGATGAAAACAGCCCTGAACTATCAGATTGTGGAGCTGATGCAGCCGGTCACGTTAATCCCAGTCGCACCGCCGCCACCGCCTCCGCCTAAAATCAAGGCGAAGACTCCGCCAGTGGTGAAGCCGGAAGTGCCCGAGCCGGTGAAATTAAATCCGAAACAGCCGCACGTATTTTTGACGGCGAAGGTCGAACCGCCGAAGGTGCGCACGGTGGAAGCAAAACCGGTGGAACTGAATCCCACTTTCAATCAAGTGAAAGTGGATATGCCGGCGAATCAGCCGAAGCGCCCGAAAGAGGACGTGAAGGTCGGGAATCTTGGGTCGGGCAGCGCGGCGCCGGCGACTGTGGTTGCCCCGGTGAACAAGGTACAGACCGGAGGATTTGGCGATCCCAACGGACTTCCGGGCAAGGGTGATCCGAATAAGGCTACCAACGTGAATCGTCTCGGCTCGCCCGCTTTGCCGGGCGGACCGGGGTATGGCAACGGAACGGGCGGAGACAAGGGAATTCGCGGCACGGTAGCGAGCACGGGATTCGGGAATGGCACGGCGATTCCTCCACCAAGCGGCGGAAAGCGCGGCACGGTGCAGACCAGCGGCTTCGGCGACCAGACGGTTGCCGCGGAAGCGCCGAAGAAAAAGGCAGCGAGCGGCGAAGGCGCTCCGACGCCTGTTGAGATTCTGGAAAAGCCCCGGCCGGAGTACACCGCGGAAGGGCGCAGGCTAAAGATAGAAGGCGACGTCGTTCTGGAGATGGTGTTTCTGGCCAACGGAAGCATTCAGGTGAATCGTGTTGTCAGTGGTTTGGGCCACGGTCTCGATGAATCAGCAACTCGTGCGGCACAGCAGATCAAGTTTAAGCCGGCGAAACGCGATGGCCAGCCGGTAGATTTTCCGGCTCGCGTGCGGATTGAATTCCGAATGGCCTACTGAAGGGGAGAGAGAACATGCGTAAGCTTGCAACAACGATCCTGGTCCTGATCCTGAGCGGGCTGGGAGCCCTTGCCGCGGAAGCGACGCCTAAGCCGGCGGATCAGCAGCCGCGGACCATGGAAGACGTGATCGACCGCGTCATCACCAATGAAAACCGGGCCAACCAGCAGATCCGGCAATATTCGCCGCTGGTCGAGACGTACATTCAGAACCTGAAGCCCGACAAGGAGCTTGGCTACACCCCCGCCGGCGACAAGTATTTCCTTGGCCGCGCCGACTTCGCCAAGGGTGTCTCCCTTGTTTCGCTAACGGACGTCAACAGTAAGGGGAAGAAGTTCTTCGGATCGATCGGCAACTTCTTTTCGTTCGCGATGCAGTTCCTGCCGGATGGGTTCCTGCAGATGATCTTCCTGGACACCAACGGCTTCGACAAACAGCATTACAAGTTCGACTACGTGCGCCGCGAATTCCTCGGCGAAGTGCGCTGCCTGGTATTCGACGTTACGCCACAGGCGAAGAGCGGCAAGGGCCGTTTTCTCGGGCGCATCTGGGTGGAAGATCAGGACTACAACATTGTCCGCTTTAACGGCGCTTACAGCGGCAGCGGGCACACCAGCTGGTGGTTCCACTTCGACAGTTGGCGCACGAACGTACAGCCGGGCTTGTGGATGCCCTCCTTCGTGTATAGCGAAGAAAAGGATATGCACTACAATTTGACGAAAAAGCTGGACTTCAAGGCGCAAACGCGCCTTTGGGGCTACAACCTCGGGCATGCCAGCCAGGAGCAGGAATTGAGCAAAATCCTGGTTGAATCGGCCGTGCAGGACAATACGAAAACCGCGAACGACCTGTCGCCCGTACAAGCGCAGCGCACCTGGGATCATCAGGCGGAAGACAACGTCATCGATCGGCTGGAGCGCATTGGCTTGATCGCGCCCAAGGGTGAAGTCGACAAGATTCTCGAGACGGTGGTCAACAATCTTGAAGTCACCAATAACATTGACGTCGAGCCGGAAGTTCGTTGCCGAGTAATGATGACGTCCACACTCGAGTCATACACCGTGGGTCACACCATCGTCCTGAGCCGCGGGCTGATCGATGTGCTGCCCGATGAGGCCAGCCTGGCTACGATGATTGCGCACGAGCTGAGCCACGTCGTTCTCGGCCACCGGCTCGATTCGAGCTTCGCGTTCTTCGATCAATTGCTGATTGACGACAAGGACACCTTCCGCCACTTCGGGTTTGCGCGCACGCCTGACGAAGAGAAGGCGGCCAACGTGAAGGCAATGCAACTGCTGAACAATTCTCCTTACAAGAATCAGCTGGGCAACGCCGGGTTATTCCTGACGGCGCTGGTGACGCGCGAAAAGGAAATCCCGAACCTGATCAGCCCGCACCTCGGCAATCGCGTTCCGGTGGTGGGCGATCTGAAGTCGACCGCGCCCGTGGATCAAAAGCAGAATCCGCAGATGATCGCGGCGCTGCCGATCGGCGGTCGCGTGAAACTCGATCCGTGGAACGACAAACTGGAGCTGATCAAGAGCAAACCGGCGGGCGCAGTCGCGGAACGTGAGAAGATGCCGTTCGAAGTCACTCCGTTCATGCCTTACCTGATGCGCTATGGAGCGGAAGCTGCGAAGCCCATTGCGGCTAGCGCGGCGACACCTGGCGATCCGAAGACCGGCCAGGGGGCACCAGGAAAACCGTAGCCGATTCCATCCAACAGTCGAGAAACTTCCGGCCCGGTGAAGAGCTTTCACCGGGCCGATTTACTTTGGATTGACCCTGCGGCCGTGCCTTAGGGAGGCTTCTCAGCGCGGCGCAGAGAGCTCCTTGATCAACTTGTAGTTGAATTCGACGCCGTCGTAAAAATCCTGCACCCCCACGCGTTCGTCCTTGCCATGGGCACGGCTGTCATTTCGCTGGAAAAACATGCAGGAGATTCCGTAGGTGGGGATGCCGGCGATGCGCGTGTACTTCCCGTCGGTGGCCCCGGTGGACATCGTGGTGACGTAAGGAACGCCCGGCCATGCGAGGCTCAGTGTCTTTTCCATGGCTTGCGTCACTTCGGGAAGCAGCGGTGAGGGAGGCACGGCCACGACAGGCGTTACCTTTCCGTCCGGTCCCCGCTGCTGAACAATGCTGATCTTCACCTTGGGATCGTTGGCAACGCGTTCGAGCGTGTTGCGAACTTCCTGCGGGTCTTCTCCGGGAAAAATCCTGCAATTGACATTAGCGCGGGCGGTTTGCGGCAATGCATTTGGCGCGTGGCCGCCGGAGAGCAGGGTCGCAACGCAAGTGGTGTGCAGCAGCGAATTGAAGTAGGGATTCGCCGAAAGGCGTTGCACGGCGGCATTGTCCGGCGGTTGATGGGCGACGGCCTTCAAGTCTGCCGCGACCTGGCCGGTGGTCAACGCTGCGTTTCGTTCAAAATAGTTGCGCGTGATTTCGTTGATTTTCGCGGGGAAGGAAAACGACTGCAGCCGGGCGAGCGCGCTGGCGAGGTGATAGATGGCGTTGTCCGGGCTCGGGATCGAACTGTGGCCGCCGGGATTGAGCGATTCGAATTGAAAATCGACGTAAACTTTCTCGCTGGCCTGGATGCCCGCGAGCAGCCGCTTGTCCTTGTCCCTTTCGAATTCTCCGCCGTCCAGATTGATGCAGTATTCCGCGTCGATCCAGTCGCGATGTTCTTTCAGGAGCCAGTCGACGCCATTGGAGGTGCCGCCTTCTTCGTCGGCGGTCAGCGCAAGGATTAAGTCGCGGTCCGGGAGATAATTTTCCTTTTTCATGCGGATGAAATTGGAGACGAGGATGGCGTCGCCTTCCTTCATGTCTTCGGTGCCGCGGCCGTAGAAGTAACCATCTTTCTCGATGAAATCGAATGGGTCCGTGGTCCAGTCTTCACGGCGCGCCTCGACCACATCGAGATGTCCGATGAACAGGATGGGCTTGCGTTTTCCGGTTCCGCGAAAACGCGCGACGAGATTCTTCTTGCGCTCGTTCGGACCGGCGACATGGATGTCGTTATCGGCGAAGCCTCCATCGCGCAGACGCGTGGCCATCGCCTCCGCGGCGGTGGTCACGTTGCCGACGGAATCCGTGGTGTTAATTTCTATGAGCTGCTTGAAAATATCGCGAGCCAACTGCTTCGTTTGCTCCGGCCCTTGCGCCGAAACGGCAGGCGAACAGCTCACCGCCACACAGAACAACAGGACCCCGCGTTTCAAAGCTTGCATGTGCTCTCCTCAGAATGAATTTCACGAAAAAGGCGGTGGGCCGGCGGGTGAAGCCGGCTGCACCGTCAGCGCGTAGCGAAGGCAACGCGATAAATGCGACGCGGACCAGAACAAGAGAATCATGCCGAATCCGCGATCCAGCACAAGAAACACAACGAAGGCGGTGAAGACGGCCAGCCCGGTCCTATCGGGTCTCATCAACGGAGTTGGCAGACGAGAGTTCACGAACCGGGCTAGCTCGCGAGGCCACTTGAAAACCCAGTACAGACCATAGATTGGAATCAGATGAAACCAGGCCGCACGCAGCGGCTTCACGGGATAAGTCCCTGCCGTGGCCCATGAGAGGACGACATGGAATTCATAGACACAGACCATCCAATAAACCAGACTGATGAAATTCGCGAGAAACAGATATAACGGAGGTATCAGCAACGGTTCTTTGGCAAGGTCCGGATGCAACGCGATGGCGATGATTTCCGTAATGAGCGTCGCCACACCCAGAAGGTAGCCGACCCAGATGCGCGGAAACGGAGGCAATGCTTGTGGTTGAGACTGCCGCTCTTGCGATTCGCCGCTGGGCCAATCCATTCATCCCTCAGTGATTCTTCCTTGGCAGCGTAACGGCCTTGACGCTCGTCCGTCAAACCATTTGCCGAGGCGGTCGCGTTTTATTCTGCGGAGAGTTGCTTCGGCTCGGGTGCCCTGCATAAACTGGCAAGGACACGATTTCGGAGGGTGAGATGACATTAGCCAGTAAACGCGCCGCACAGATCGCACTGGGCGCGGCGATATTCGTTGCAGGAATAGCGGCGGGATCGCTGCACGCGAGGAGCGCCGCGGTGCAAAACCGCTTTGGACAGCCGAAGACGGTGCTGCATGTGGTGGTCTACAAATTCAGGGACAACGTTTCGAACTACGACCGGGAAAAGGCCATCAACGGCATCAAGGACATGGCTGGAAAGATTCCCGGTATCAGAAATGTCTGGCTGAAAACCGCGCGCAATCAGCTCAAGGATTTCAGCGGCGTTTATGCTATCGAGTTCACGAGCGCGGAAGCTGCGGCCGACTACGCGGAGAGCTCGGTGCATGAAGCGTGGTCCAAGCTGTGGCAGGAGCAGCGTGAGAATAGCTTGTCGTTCCAGGTTTCAAATCCCTAGGACAGAACTTTTCACAACTAACGCGTGATCCCGTACCTACGACGGATCATGCGGTCTGCCGCACGATCGGACAGCAGCCGCTTAGCCCATTTAGCAAACGTCGCGAGGGGCGTTACGCCGTAACGCGGCTTTGGGTGTGGTGCCTCGATGGCTTCCAGCATGATGCGCGCGCAATCTTCCGGCGTGGTCTTGGATTCCGCGCGAGTACTTGTCGCATTGGACCAATACGTTGCGTAGATTTTGGCGTACGGCCCGTTCTTGAATTCTTCCTGGTAAGGTTGGGCTAGTTCCATGGCCGTCTGCTGGATATTCGTGACGATGTAGCCAGGCTCGATGAGAATTGTTTCGATGCCGAACGGATATAGTTCAAACCGCATGGCGTTGGCCACTGCTTCGAGGGCATGTTTCGAAGCGCTGTAAGCGCCCTGCGTGGGCGGCGTCACAAACCCGGAAACTGAACTCATCATCAAAATGCGCCCTTTGCGGCGCTCGCGCATGTCTGGAAGAACGGCTTGCGTTACACGGATCACGCCGAACAAATTCGTTTCGAATTGCCGCCGCCAGTCTTCCATGCGCAGATCTTCGACGGCGCCGGCATAGACGAGCCCGGCATTGTTGATGAGCACATCGACCGCACCGGCCTTGGCGAGTACGGATGAGACTCCTGCCTTCACCGAAGCGTCGTCGCACACGTCCATTGCGAGCGTCTCGAGCAGCAGTTTCTTTTCGCGAGCTAGTGCGTCGAGCTGCGCGCGCTTTTCCGCCGAGCGGCCAGATGCAAACACACGATAGCCGCGCTCTGCGAGCAGGAGCGCTGTGGCTTTCCCCAAGCCATCTGTTGCGCCCGTGATCAAAACCGTTTGAGTGCCTTTGTCCGCGTTCATTTCACCCTCGCTTCGCCGAGGGTATCGTATCGCGGAATGGAACAAGCCGCGTTAGTGCCACGCGCGCGTCCCGTTTTCAGCACAGCCGACGGAAGGGCCACCCCGTGCGCCGGACAAGATTGCTAGACTAAATGCATCTCCTACGTTTTAATCGCAACGCCTGGTGAGCGTGCATGCCGGCTGACGAAAATTTCTCCACTCCTGCACCGGAAAAGAGATGGCGGCTCGGCTTTTGGAGCTTGATCGCCACGCAGTTCCAAGGCGCCTTCAACGAGAATGCGCTCAAGTTTCTGGTCATTTACCTCATCCTTGCCATCGAAAAAGACAAAGCGCAGCGGGATCAGATGGAATTGCTCGTCGGGGTGCTATTCGCCGCCCCATTTATCCTCTTTTCGCTGGTGGGCGGGTACTTCGCGGACCGCTTCAGCAAGCGCAGTGTCACGATTTGGACGAAAGTGTTTGAAGTGGGAGTCATGTTGTTTGCCACGGCCGCCCTCGTAGGACCCAACCTCAGCTTGACGCTGGCGGCGATTTTTCTGGTCTGCACGCAGGGGGCGTTGTTTGGGCCATCCAAGTACGGTTTGCTCCCGGAGTTGCTTCCGCCAGAGAAGCTCTCCTGGGGAAACGGGGTCCTCGAACTGGGGACCTTCCTCGCGATTATTGTCGGCAGCATGAGCGGATCGTTTCTCGCTGAGGCGTTTAGCGGCCGTGAAATCTACGCGGGAGCCCTGCTGCTGGGCTTTACGGTCATAGGCCTGGTTTGGAGCTTTGGCATCAGCCGCGTGCCTGCCGCCGATCCCTCTAAGAGATTCCACTTAATCTCGCTGATCGATGTCTGGTCATCGATGAAATTGATTCGCAGTGATCGCGTGCTCTGGCTGGCGGTTCTGGGAAACACCTATTTCTTTTTTGTCGCTGGACTGCTGCAGTTCAACATTTTCATTTATGGGCAAGATGTCTTGCACATCCGGTCCACAGAGGGCGGCTTTCTTCAGGCAGCCATCGCCATCGGAATAGGCCTCGGCAGTTTCGCCGCGGGTTATTTATCGGCCGGGAAAATTGAGTACGGATTGATTCCCCTTGGCTCGATCGGAATGACCGTTCTGGGACTTTGCCTCGCGATTCCAGATCTGTCCTTTCGATCCGTTCTGGCACTCTTGGCAGTTCTCGGATTTTTCGGTGGATTTTTCATCGTTCCTGTCAGCGCGCTGATTCAGCACCGTCCGGAAGAACGCCATAAGGGCAGCGTCATCGGTACTGCAAACTGGCTTTCGTTCGTGGGAATCGCCGCCGCGTCCGGCGTCTATTACGTTGCCACTCATTCCCTTCACTTGAGCCCAGGCGAAATTTTCTTCTGGTCCGCGCTTGCCACGCTGGGGGCCACGGGCTATTTGCTATGGCTGCTTCCCGATTCGCTGCTGCGACTCTTTCTATGGGTTGCCACGCACACGTTGTATCGCCTGGACGTGGTGGGTCGCGAGAACGTTCCCGCCCGTGGCGGAGCGCTGCTTACGCCCAATCACGTTTCGATGGCGGACGCGGTGCTGCTCATCGCTTCGATCGACCGGCCGATTCGCTTCATCATGTTCAAGGGCTCCTACGAGCATCCGCTGGTAAAACCCTTCGCCAAGATCATGGGCGTAATTCCCATCGCCTCGGACCAAGGCCCCCGCGAGATGATTCATTCCTTGCGCATGGCTACCGACGCGCTGAAAGCCGGCGAAGTCGTCTGCATCTTTCCGGAAGGGCAGATGACGCGGATCGGGCAGATGCTGCCTTTCCGCCGCGGGATGGAGCGCATCATCAAGGGCGTGGACGTCCCCATCATCCCCGTGAATCTGGATGGCGTCTGGGGCTCGATTTTCAGTTTTGCGGGCGGCCGTTTCCTCTGGAAATTTCCCCGGCGCATTCCCTATCCGGTGCGCGTTACATTTGGCAAACCGCTGCCGCCGACTTCCACTTCCCTGGAAGTGCGCCGGGCGGTGCAGGACCTCGGCGCAGAAGCCTTCGCGCGCCGCAAGAAGCGCATGCACGCGTTGTGGCAATCCTTTATTTACACAGCACGGCGGCATCCGTTCCGTTTCGCGATGGCAGACGGGCAGAGGCCGAAGCTGAATTATTTTCAGGCGCTGGCAGGGGCGCTGGTCCTGGCGCGACGTTTGCGAAGGCACTGGCAAGGACAGGAAATGGTGGGTGTTTTGCTGCCGCCGTCGGTTCCCGGCGCGCTGGTGAATTTCGCCGCAATGCTGCTGGGCAAAGTCCCGGTGAACCTCAACTACACCGTTTCGAATGAAACGCTGGCGTCATGCGCGCAGCAGTGCAATCTGAAGACAATTGTCACGGCGCGAGTCTTTCTCGAAAAGGTCAAGATACAGCCCCCCGGCGAAATCATTTTCATCGAAGATGTGGCCAAGGATGCAGGGTTCGGCGAGCGTGTATCCGCTGCGCTAGCGGCGTGTCTCTTGCCCTCCAAGTTGCTTGCAAAGTTTGCGGGTTGTAAGCGGCTGGCGACTCTCGATGACATCGCGACGATTATTTTTTCCAGCGGCTCAACCGGCGATCCCAAGGGCGTAATCTTGACGCACTACAACATCGCTTCGAACGTCGCGCAGTTGAGCCAGGTGTTCATGTTGCATGCCGATGATCGCATCATGGGCATTCTGCCGTTCTTTCACTCGTTCGGTTTCACCGGGACTCTGTGCCTGCCCGCCGCGACTGGCATCAGCGTCATCTTCCATCCGAATCCTCTCGATTCGCGCGTCATCGGGGCCTTGGTGAACAAGTATTCCGTCACCATGCTGCTCGCTACGCCCACGTTTTTGAATGCTTACACGCGCCGCTGCACTCCGGAAGATTTTGGGAGCCTGCGCTTCGTCATGGCGGGCGCCGAGAAATTGCCGGATCGCATTTCTCAAGCCTTCGAAGATCATTTCGGCATCCGGCCTCACGAAGGTTACGGCTGCACGGAATGCTCGCCGGCAGTTACGGTGAACACCATCGATTTTCGCGCGGCGTCTTTCCGTCAAGTGGGAGCGAAGCGCGGCAGCATTGGCCATCCCTTGCCGGGGATGACAGTGAAGATCGTGGACCCGGACACCATGCAGCCTGTTGGCGTGGACGAGCCGGGCTTGCTATTGGTCCGCGGACCCAACATCATGCAGGGCTATCTCAACAAGCCGGAAAAAACTGCCGACGTTCTTCGCGACGGCTGGTACAACACGGGCGACATCGCACGGCTGGATGAAGACGGCTTCCTGCGAATCACGGACCGTTTGAGCCGCTTCAGCAAGATCGGCGGCGAGATGGTGCCGCACATCAAGGTAGAAGACCTGCTTCAAGATCTGGCAGGCGCGAGCGAGCAGACCTTCGTCGTGACCTCCATTCCGGATGAGAAAAAGGGCGAGCGCCTCATCGTTCTACATACTCTGGATGAGCCGCAATTGGAGGAATGCCTCGAAAAATTAGGGAAGAGCGACTT
>Ga0137403_10001378_pt1 | contig 30637 bp, 29 predicted proteins | sample CZOMad2_1_16fung_FD_122057 | JGI IMG/M metagenome (GOLD analysis project Ga0137403, IMG submission 122057) | Vadose zone soil fungal communities from Angelo Coast Range Reserve, California, USA - CZOMad2_1_16fungal (Hybrid Assembly) | ecosystem: Environmental > Terrestrial > Soil > Vadose zone... | reverse complement strand
CGTCACCGTCTCACTGACCCTGATGTATCCCGTCGGAAAGCCGACGCGGCCCTCCAGCGAGACCTCCCAGCGCGGCGACGGCGCTGTGGCCAATTCTTGTAGACCAGCCGGCGCCTGCGCGGCGCTCCGCGTCGGCAGGCACGTGGCGATCACGAGGGCGAGCAGCGTGCCGATCATTCGCTGCATGGCAGACCTCCTTCTGATGCGGCACCGGGCGCGAATGGCGCAGGCGCAGACGCCGGCGCGCACGCATGGACGGCGCGCGCGACGTCGCACTCCTGGTGGAGTCGCTCTCAGGCTTCGATCAGGAGGGCAGCGGGCGGCGCGCGCGGGACGTCGGTCGTCGCGACCGGTGGCGGGATCGTGTTGACTTCGAGTGTGCCGAGCCGCGCAGCCAGCGCCCGCGGCGGGCCGACGTCGGCCGGGGCCCCGGGCTCGATAGCGCACGCCTCCAGAATCGAATCGACGACAGAGTCGAAATCGTCGTCGTCCCAGTACCCGCCGATCCACGTCGGATCGGGGGGATCGATGTGCGCCAGAGTCGTGAGCGCGGGGGAGACGAGCGCGACGACGACCAAGATGATTCGAAGAGCCACGCGGTCTGATTACGCCCGACCGTCGCGGTCGTCAAGGCCCTCGGTCGGCCCTCGGTCGGCGATCTCGCCGACCACGCGGACGCGCACGCGCAGCGAGTTGCCCGGCAGGTAGGCGAGCGGCAGGTCCTCGACCTCCACCGTGCGCAGCGTCCCGCGCGCCGCGCCCGCGGTGACGGCTCGGTCCTCGGCGACCCGGCTCGCGCGCGCGATCGCCTCCTCGCGCGGCAGCGCCTGGAAGATCTGGTCCACCTCGCCGCTGACCTGGGCGATGGCGGCGCCGACGGCGTTGGCCACGGCCTGGTGCTCGACGCCGATCACCGAGGACACCCCGGCCAGCCGCGCGGGGACGAGGAACGCGCCGCCGCCCACGACGATCAGCGGCACGTCGCCGGCCTCCGTCTTCACGCGATCCACCGCCTCCTCGACCATCGCACCGATGCGCTGGATGGCGCGACCGACGAGCGGCGCCGGCAGGTCGGCCACGCGCTGACGGTCGCCGAGGTCCAGCAAGCCCGCCGCCACGCCGACGTCGGTGGCGGTGAGCGTGCTCCCGCCGAAGACGCGGCTCTCCGTCGTCAGCCGATAGCCGACGCTGACGGGGCCGATCGACAGGGGATCGAGCGTCACGAGGCTGCCGCCGCCGAGCGCGAGCGACAGCAGATCCGGCATCCGGAACAGCGTGCGGACACCGCCGACCTCGACGACGTTGTTCGCCTCGCGGGGGAAGCCGTGCCGGAGCGCGCCGACGTCGGTGGTCGTGCCGCCGACGTCCACCACGAGCGCATCGGCGAGCCGCGAGAGAAACGCGGCGCCGCGCATGCTGTTGGTCGGCCCGGAGGCGAACGAGTAGACGGGATACTGCTCGGCGACCTCCGCCAGCATCACGGTACCGTCGTTCTGGGTGAGGTAGAGCGGCGCGACGATGCCGCTGGCGCGCAGCGCGTCGGTGAAGGCGCGCGCGGTCTTCCGGGCGAGGTCCAGCAGGCACGCGTTGAGCAAGGTGACGTTCTCGCGCTCGAGGAGCCCGATGCGGCCCAGACGGTGCGAGAGCGTGACCGCGGTGTCCGGGCACTCCTCCGCGAGAATCGCCGCCGCCTGCTCCTCGCACGACGGGTCGAGCGGCGAGAACACGGAGGCGACGGCCACCGAGGTGACGCCGGCCTCGCGGAAGCGTCGCGCCGCCGCCCGCATGCCCGCGGCGTCGAACGGCACGATCGGCCGGCCGTCGTACTCGTGGCCGCCCTCGAGCATGAGGACGTCGCCGCGGACGAGCTCGGCCAGATCGTCGGGCCAGTCGACGAAGGGCGGCAGCGACGCGCTCGCGGGCAGACCGATGCGCACGGCGGCGATGCGCGTGAGCCCGCGGCGCTGGGCGACGGCGTTGGTGAAATGCGTGGTGCCGATCATGGCGGCACCGACGCGGGCCGCCGCCGGCGCCGCCGCGAGCAGCTCGGCCAGCGCGCGCGTGATCCCGCTCGTGACGTCGGCCGTGGTCGGCGTCTTCACGGCGGCGACCACGCGCTCGCCGTCGAGGAGGACGGCGTCGGTGTTGGTGCCGCCGACGTCGATGCCTATTCGGCGTCGGAGCGGCTTCGCAGGGCTGCCGTCGATCATTTCACCGCTCGCCTCGGCCGTCGAACGGCCTGCGGCTCGCACGGCGGCTCGACGTTCTGCCCAAGTTCACCCATATCACGCGAACACCGAACGGAAGTCGAGGTCGTAGCCGAAGGCCCGCGGCCCGACGTGCTCCAGGCCCTTGGGCGTCAGCAAGATCGGCGCCGCGGGGAGCGCGACCACCGTCACGCGCTGGCCGTAGCGCAGCGTCTCGGTGCCCACGGCGTCGCCGGAGACCGTGTCCAGCACACAGATGAGATCCGGCGTCGTCACGCGCACCTCGCCGTCGAGCCAGCCGACGGCGAACTCGTTCTGGAACGCGACCCTGAACGCGTGACCGCGGTCCGCGTCGAGGCCCTCCAGCGTGGCGGTGCCGCGCAGGAACCCCTCGGTCGCCCGCCGCGCGACGTCCTGCACCTTGCCGGTGAACAGGCGCAGGCCGCGCTCGGCGTCGATCACCGCCTGCACGGGGTCGCGATGCGCGCGGCGCGCGGCCTGCACGGCCTGCCCCAGGCGCATCGCCTGGGTGGTCGTATAGAGGATGCCGCACTCTTTCACTTCCTTGCCCGTCCGCGGCGCCTTGCACGTGCCCGCGATCGAGCCGACGGCGACGCAGGCCGTGCGCGACAGCCGCTCCATCCACTTCCACGATTCCGCGCGGGCGACGATGACGGCGTTGTCGCGCACGTCGGCCAGGGTGAGCGGGTACATCGGCAGGTCGTGAATGGCGAACGAGGTCATCTGCGCCTCGGGAAACGCGCGCCCCATGCAGTCGCCGTCCACCACGGGCAGGCCGAGCATGGCCGCGGCCATGAACGGCTGGATGGAGTTGCCGCCGCCGATCTCGAGCGACATCACGGCGGCGAAGCGCCGGCCGAGATACTCCTCCATCATCCGCACCGCGCGCTCGATCGTGCGCGGGTCGGTGAGCCGCTCCTGGCCGACGAGCGGCGCGCCCATGTTGGAGACGATGGCCACGAGGTCGTCGTCGGCGAGATCCATCGGATCCATGAGGCGTACGAGAACGCCGTCGCGGTAGAGCCGGCGCATGTTCAGCAGGGCCAGGTAGGGGCTGCCGCCGCCCCCGGTGCCCAGGATCCAGGCGCCGATGGCGAGTGACTCGATCTCTGCCAGGGACACAGGACGCATCAGAAGCCGGTGAACTCCTCGAGGCCCAGGACGCGCGCGATGCCGAGCACGACCACCAGCGCCACGCCGATCGCGACCGCGGAGACGGCGGCGGCCGTCGGATCGAACGAGTACTTGAGGTAGGCAAATAGCTCGATCGGGAGCGGGGTGAGGCGCGAGGAGGTCAGAAAGAGTGAGAGGGTGAAATTGTCGAAGGAGATCGCGAACGCGAAGATCGCGCCGGCCACCACGCCGGGCTTGATGACGCCCAGGGTGACCTCCAGGAACGCGCGCACCGGATGGGCGCCGAGGCTCTGGGCAGCCTCCTCCAGCGCCAGGTCGAAGTGGGTCAGGGTGGCCGTGACCGTACGGACCACGTATGGGGTCGTGACCACCACGTGGCCGATCAGGAGCGCCCAGTACGTCTGGTGCAGCCGCACCAGCGTGAAGAACTGGAGCAGCGCGACGCCGGTCAGGATCTGAGGCAGCAGCAGCGGCGAGGTCACGAAGGCGTTCACGGCGTCGCGGCCACGGAAGCGCCCGCGCACGAGGGCGATGGCGGCCAGCGTGCCGGCCAGGGTGGACAGCACGGCCGTCCACAGCGCCAGCTCGGTGGACAGCCGCAGCGCCTGCATGAACTCCCGCCGCGCGAAGAAGTTGGCGAACCAGCGCAGCGAGAAGCCCTGGGGCGGGAACGTGAAGAACGTGCCGCTGTTGAAGGCGGCCACCACGACCACGAGCATGGGGACGAGCAAAAATGCGTACACGGCGAATACCGCGGCGCGGAGGATCACACGATGCCCCGCAGCGCGCGCTCGGTCACGCGGATGTACACGGCGATGAGCGCGATCGAGATCACGAGCAGCACGAAGGCGTTGGCGGCGCCGAACGGCCAGTCGAAGACCGACAGCACCTGCTCGTACACGATCATCGGCAGTACCTGCACCTTGAAGCCGCCGAGCAGGACCGGCACCACGAACGACGAGATCGCCAGCGAGAACACGAGCAGTGAGCCCGCGAGGATGCCCGGCAGCGAGAGCGGCAGCGTGACCTCCAGGAACGCCCGCCGCGGCGAGGCGCCGAGCGTCATGGCCGCCTCCAGCGCGTGCGGGTCGATCCGTTTGAGGACGCCGGTGAGCGACAGCACCATGAACGGCAGGAAGACGTGGACGAGGGCCACCGCCACGCCGAAGCGGTTGTACATGAGCGGCAGCGGCTTCGTGAGCCAGCCGCGCTCGATCAGCGTGGCGTTGATCAGCCCGCGGTCGGCGAGCAGGATCATCCAGCCGTAGCATCGGATCACGATCCCCACCAGCAGCGGCGAGAGCACCGCGACGAGCAGCAACGGTTTGAAGCGCGAGCGCGTCCGTGCCAGGTGATAGGCCACCGGGTAACCGAGCAGCAGCGAGGCCACCGTGACGAGCGCGCCGAGCACGAGGGTGTCCCAGAGCACGCCGATGTAGTAGGCGTCCGAGAAGAACCGCGCGTAATGATGCAGGGTGAACGTCCACTGCAGCTCGCCGAAGGACTGGCGCGACACGCTGACGGCGACCATCAGCAGCAGCGGCGCCGCGAAGAACACGCCGAGCAGCGCGGTGAACGGCAGCAGCAAGAGCAGCCGCGCGCGGGCCCCCATCAGTTTTCGTGGGGGGCCCCGAGATGGCCCCCCACACCCCCCAACGCTCGGACGCGCCCCGGCAAAGCCGTGGCGCGCCTCGGGGTTGGGCCCTCCAGCCTCTTCAAGCGAAGGGGGCTACGCCCCCCTCGGACTCCCCCGGCCAACGCTCGGACGCGCCCCGGCAAAGCCGTGGCGCGCCTCGGGGTTGGGCCCTCCAGCCTCTTCAAGCGAAGGGGGCTACGCCCCCCTCGGACTCCCCCGGCCAACGCTCGGACGCGCCCCGGCAAAGCCGTGGCGCGCCTCGGGGTTGGGCCCTCCAGCCTCTTCAAGCGAAGGGGGCTACGCCCCCCTCGGACTCCCCCGGCCAACGCTCGGACGCGCCCCGGCAAAGCCGTGGCGCGCCTCGGGGTTGCCACAGGAGCGCGCATCACAGCGCGAGCAGCTCCGCGGCCACTCGCGCCACCATGAGATTCGCCACGAGTACCGGGACGCCGAGCCGCGCCGCCAGGTCGCGCCGGGTGACGTCGCGGAAGCCGATGCAGTCCATCACGACGAGGCCGGCCCCGGCCTCGCGCAGCGCTCCCGTGGCGCGGGCCAGGGCGGCGGGGTCGTGCTCCTCGTACGGCGAGAGCGGCACCAGGGCGGCGTCGAAGCCGTCGGCGCGCCAGCGCGCCGTCGTCTGCGGCACGTGGCGCTCGGACGGCGTCAGCACGCCGAGGCGGCCGGGATGCGAGAGTCCCCGCAGCACGCCGAGCAGGACTTGCTGGGGCTCGAGCAGCGGCCGCCGCGCGGCCATCTCGGGGAAGGCGCCCGTGCAGAGCAGGACGGTCAGCGCGACCCCCTCGTCCTCGAGCGCGGCGATGCGCGCTCTCACGCGGGGCAGCACGTGCGACTTGCCGACGAAGACCGATGACGCGTCGGCGAGTCGCGTCACGAGGATCTCGTCGTCGCCCTCCGGCGCGAGCCGCGCGATGGCCGCGCGGTCGAGGCCGTCGAGCGCGCCCGCCTCGAGGATGTCGACGCCGGGCAGGAGCGCGGCCATGTCGGGCACGACGTCGGCGCGCGGGGCCTGGCCGACCGTGACCATGCCGATCCGCGTCTTGCCGCTCATGACGTCAAGACCCGGGCGTCGGCCGCCGCCCAGCCCGCACGCACGCGGCTGCCGGCCGGGAAGCGCACGCGCCCCAGCTCGACGGCCTGGAGCTCGAGGCCGCCGTCCGCGGCGAGCAGGTAGCGCACCGTCTCGCCCTGATAGACGACGTGGGCGACGGTGGCCGCGATCTCGTTGTCGAGCCCGCCGGCGTCGTCGAGGCGGATGCGCTCGGGCCGCACCGCGATGGTGACCGGCGCGCCGGCCGCGGGCGCGGTCGCGGCGGTGGCGATGGTGACGCCCGCGCACTCGACGGCGGCGCCGCCGCGGCTCCGCCCGGCGAGGAGGTTGGTGTTGCCGATGAAGCCGGCGACGAAGACGGTGCCGGGCGTCTCGTAGATCTCGCGCGGCGCGCCGACCTGCTCGATGCGCCCGGCGCGCATGACGGCCACACGGTCGGACATCGTGAGGGCCTCCTCCTGGTCGTGCGTCACGTAGATCGTCGTGACGCCGACGTCGCGCTGCAGGCGCTTGAGCTCGATCTTCATGTGGTCGCGCAGCTTCTTGTCGAGGGCGCCGAGCGGCTCGTCGAGCAGCAGCACCGCCGGCCGCGTGACGAGCGCGCGCGCCAGCGCCACCCGCTGCTGCTCGCCGCCCGACAGCTCGCGGGGGTAGCGCTCACCGTGCCCGGGAAGCTGGACGAGCGCGAGCGCCTCGGCGACCAACCGATCGATCTCCGCGCGGGGCGTGCGCTGCATTCGCAGGCCGAAGGCGACGTTCTGTCGGACCGTGCGGTGCGGAAACAGCGCGTACGACTGGAAGACGAGTCCGACGTGGCGCCGGTGCGGCGGCACCGCGTTGACGCGCGCGCCGCGGATGAGGACGTCGCCGGCGTCCGGCGCCACGAAGCCGGCGACGGCGCGGAGGCTCGTCGTCTTGCCGCAGCCCGACGGGCCGAGGAGGGTGAAGAACTCGCCCGGGGCGACGTCGAGCGACACGCCGTCCAGCGCGCGCGTGGCGCCGTACCGCTTCTCGAGGCCGCGCAGGCTGACGTCGGCGGCGCGCGCCTCGCTCAGCGAAGCTCCTTGTTCCAGCGCTCGGTCCACTGCGGGCGCTGCTTGGCCACCTGGTTCCAGTCGAAGAGCACGAGCTTGTCGACGTCGGCGGGGCCCGTGATGAGCTTCTTGGCGACGTCGGGCGGCAGCTTCACCGTCTTGTTCGTCGGGCTGAAGAACAGCTCGGTCGCGAACGCCGTCTGTACCTCGGGCGAGAGGTACATGTCGATCAGCTTCCACGCGAGGTCCTTGTTCTTGCTGCCGCGCGTCACCTGGATGACCTGGTCGAGGATCGGCACGCCCTCGCTCGGCGCCACCCAGTCCACCGGGATGCCGCGCTTGGCCAGGTCGTAGGTCGAGCCGTCGTGGAGCACGGCGATCGAGACCTCCCTGGACTCCAGGTGCTTCTCCATCGTGCCGGTGAAGTCCACCATCTTCGCCTGCAGGCGCTTGATGGCCGCGATGCCGGCGTCGACGTCGAAGGAGTCCCGGCCGTAGATCCTGTCGGCCATGAACAGGAAGTTGATGCCGAGCGTGTTGCCGATGACGTAGATGCCGCGCTTGCCGTCGTACGACGGATCCCAGAAGTCCTTCCACGCCGCCGGCCGCTTCAGCCCCGTGTCGGTCCGGTACGCGAGCCCGATACGCGCCCAGAAGATGGCGAGGCTGGTGTCGCCGATCAGCGCCTTGTCGTAAACGTTCCTGATGTTCGGCGCCGCCGCCGGATTGCGCTTCTCGAAGAAGCCGCGCTCGCGCGGGATCGGGAACGGCGGCTCGTTGCCCATCACGACGTCGAAGGGCGGGTGGTCGGGTCCGGCCGCCATGAGCTTGGCCACCCACTCGGTCGTGATGCCGGTGACGATCTCGACGCGCGCGTCGTACTTCTTCTCGAACGGCTCGACGAGCGCCTTCTTCATGACGTCCGACCAGCGGCCGCCGTAGCCGGTGACGACGAGCGTCTTGCCCTGCGCGTCGGCGACGGGCTGCGGCAGCCACGTCGCGGCCGCCATGGCGAGCGGGACGAGCGCGGCGAGCAGGGGTCGTCTCATGGGTGCCTCCGGGCGGGAATTATAGCGTTCGGCTCCGAGGAGCGCCCCGGGTTCCCCGGGGCGCTTCCGAGCGTACGGGGGTAAAGGGGGCCCTTCGAGGCCCCCTTTGTTCACAGGACGTGGAGCCAGGGCCGCGCGGCGAGGGCGTCCTTCTTCCAGAAGCCGGTGTCGCCGAGCCAGGCCAGCGCCTCGTCGGCGCGCGGCGTCTTCATCACGGCCAGCGTGCGCGCGCCTTCGAAGCAGCCGCCGAACGCGAGACGGCCCGAGCCGCGCGCCTCGATCAGCGCGAACTGCGCCATGTCCTCGTCGGCGGCCGGGCCCTCGACGATGGTCGCCACGCGCGAGCCGTCGAGCACGAGCGGCACCTGCTCCCACGGCTCCACGAAGTGCGTGAACGAGTGCGGCGTGTAGCCCGTCCAGGCCCCGGCGAGAAAGTACGGATCCTCCTCCACCGCGGGCGTGATCTGGGCGGGCTGCTGCAGACGATAGAAGATGTCGACGCGCCGGCCGTCGGGCGTAGGGCCGCCGCCGATCAGGATGCCGGCGGCCCGCAAGCCTTGCAGTCGCTCGAGGTGGGCGCGCCGGTGCGGCTCGCGCTTGGCCACGTAGTCCTCGGCGGTGGTGATGGCCATGTGGAAGACGATCACGCGGGTGAGCCTACCACCCGTGATACCGTGGTGGAAGTGGAGCGTTTCGAGCGGTTCCGGGCGAAGTTCTCCTTCCCCCTCGATGATTTCCAGGTCGAAGCCATCCGCGCCATCGACGCGGATCAGTCCGTGATCGTCTCGGCGCCGACGGGCAGCGGCAAGACGCTCGTCGCGGAATACGCGATCCAGTGCGCGCTGGAGACCGGCAGGCGCATCGCGTACACGACGCCGCTCAAGGCGCTCTCCAACCAGAAGTTCAACGACTTCACCCGCGCCTACGGCGCGGACAAGGTCGGCATCCTGACCGGCGATGTGAAGGTCAACGCGCAGGCGCAGGTGCTCGTGATGACCACGGAAATTCTCAGGAACGCTCTCTTCGGCAGCGGCCTCGACGACCTCGGCTACATCGTGCTCGACGAGTGCCACTACATGGGCGACGAGGGGCGCGGCACGGTGTGGGAGGAGATCATCGTCGGCGCGCCCAAGAACGTGCTGCTGGTCGGGCTCTCGGCCACCGTGGCGAACGTCAAGGAGATCGCCGAGTGGATCTCGCTCGTGCACCGGCCGATCGTGCCGATCTTCCACCCCGACCGCCCGGTGCCGCTGCACTACTCGGTGGCCGATCTCGCCGGCGACATCCACGACATCGCGGAGGTCCGCAAGGGCCACGCGCGCGTCGTCGGCGACGAGTCGCGCGGCCAGGACGACCGCGGGCGCTGGTACACGCGCCGCGTCGTCGATCCCACCGTGCTCATCGAGGCGCTCGACGCGCGCGGCTGGCTGCCCGCCATCTACTTCATCTTCAGCCGCGCCGGCTGCGAGCGCGCCATGCAGGACGTGCTGGCCGACGGGCGTCCGCTGATCACGCGCGAGCAGCGCCGCGAGGTGGACTCGATCATCGGCGAGGCGGTGGCCGAGAGCCCGTCGATCGGCGAGTCGACGCTGAGCCAGGCTGTCTTCCAGGGGCTGCGCATCGGGGTGGCCACGCATCACGCGGGCATCCTCCCCGGCCTCAAGCGTCTGATCGAGACCCTCTTCGAGCGCGGGCTCTGCCGCGTCGTCTTCGCGACCGAGACGATGTCGCTCGGTATCCACATGCCGGCGCGCGCCGTCGTGCTGCAGGGCGTGACCAAGCGCACCGACCGCGGCTTCCGCTCGCTCACGCACAACGAGCTGACCCAGATGGCGGGCCGTGCGGGCCGGCGCGGCATCGACCCCGAAGGTCAGTGCGTGATCGCGCTCGACGCGCGCGACGGCCTCGAGGACCTGCTGCGCGTGGTGGACGGCGCGCCCGAGCCCATCGAGAGCCAGTTCAAGCTCGGCTATGGCTCCGTCGCGCTGCTGCTCGGCACCGGCGCTCCGCCCGAACTGCTGCGCAAGCGGATCGAATCGTCGTTCGGCCAGTACCAGAATCTCAAGCGCATCCGCGAGATGGAGGCCGAGGTGCGCGGGCTGGAGGACGCGCTCGAGCGCGCGCGCGTCTACGAGGCGCCGTGCGGCGATTTTTCACGCATCGGCCGTTACCGGCGGGCGCGCCAGGAGCTGGAGATGCGCCGGCAGGCGACTGGCAAGGGCGGCCGCCGCGGCGAGCGCGCGCCGGCGGAGGCCGAGCCGGGGCGGCTCGCGCTCGTGCGGCGCAAGGGCGCGCCGAGCCTCGCGATGATCCTGGGCGTCCACGCGATCCGCGGCCATCGCACGCTGTTCGACGCGCTCCTGCCTCACGGCGCGGTGATCCGCCTCAAGAGTGGCCTGGTCAAGAGGATCTTCTGGGCCACGCCGCCGCTGCACGTGCCGCGCGACGTGCGGCGCGGCGAGCCCCGCGGGCTGCGTCACCTCTCGGAGCAGCTCGAGCGCCTGTCGGTCTCGGACCTCATCGCGCGCGAGCGCGAGCAGGGGCCGGAGGCGGCGGTGGCCGCCGTCGAGTGTCACCGCTGCCCGTGGGGCGCGACCACGCGCTGCGAGCACGCGGCGCGCGACCTCGAGCGGCTGGAGGAGCGCCTGGGCCAGCGCCGCGCCGCTCTCGACTCGTTCCGCAACGCCTACTGGCAGGAGTTCCTGCGCGTGGTGGAGGTGCTCGAGCAGTTCGGCGCCGTGCGCGACGGCCGCCTGGAGTCCAAGGGCCGGCTCATCGCGAGCCTCCGCCACGACAACGAGCTGCTCCTCGCCGAGACGGTGACGCGCGGACTCTTCGACGACCTCACGCTGGCCGAGGCCGCCGCGCTCTGCGCGGCGCTGCTCGAGGAATCGCGCTCGGGCGAGCCGATGATCGCGCGCGCGTTCCTCAAGAAGCGGCCCAAGCTCAAGCACCGGCTCGACCGCCTCGCCGCCGCCGCCGACGCCGTGTTCCAGGCCCAGCGCGCCCGCCACCTTCCCATCCCCGTGGCCGTGCAGCCCGGCTTCATGCCGGCCGTCTTCCGCTGGGCCTCCGGCGACGACGACTGGTCGGGCATCGTCGCCGAGTCGTTCGGCGGCCACGAGGGCGATCTCGTGCGCGCGATGCGCCGGCTGATCGACCTGCTGCGCCAGCTCGCCGAGGGGCCCGACGTGCCGGTCGAGACCGCGCGCCTGCTCGGCCAGGCCGCACGCGTGGTGGACCGCGGCATCGTCCTCGAGAGCGCGCTGATCTGATCGTCATGGGGGCCCCGAAATGGCCCCCAACCCCCCCAATGTTCGAAGCGGCCCGGCACAGCCGTGCCGCTTCTCTGTCACGGCGCACTTCGATGGGTCCCCGACATGGCCCCCAACCCCCCAACCCTCGGACCGCCCCGGCGAAGCCGTGGCGGTCCTCGATAAGCGGTCTGTTATGCTGGCCGCGTGAGACGCGGCGCGTCCGCCCTGTTCGCGGCCGTTCTGCTGGCCGGATGCTCGGTCGCCACGCACACGGTCGACCAGCGCACCTCGCAGGGCCCGACCGCCGATCTGTTCTGGACGACCCAGATCATCGCCGCCAACGGACGCCAGCCGACGTTCGAGGAGAGGCGGCACTTCCAGGACGATCTCGAGACGCGGATCTCGAAGTACCTGCGCGAGCACGAGGAGGCGGCGTCGAATCCGCTCACCTTGCAGGCCTTCCGCAACCTGCATCAGGTCGCGGCCGGTATGGACAAGGGGCAGGTCGAGGTGTTGCTCGGCCCACCCCTCACGACCTCCGACGACGCGCAGCAGATGGCGAACTGGGCCCGGCGCCACTGGCAGGGGATCCGCGGCCGGGCCGACGAGGCGTGGGGCTATCCGTACGGCTGGATCTTCTATTTCAACAAGGGCACGCTCGTGGACATCACGCAGTACCTCGAAGGGGTGTTCTTCCAACAACAATGATCCGATCCACGCTGAGCGTCACCAAGGGCACGCCGCTGGCCTCTCGCGGAATGGTCGTCGCCGAGCATCCGCGCGGCGCCGAAGTCGGCGCGCGCATCCTCAAGCGCGGCGGAAACGCCGTCGACGCGGCCGTGGCCACCGCGTTCGCGATGACGGTGGTCGAGCCGTTCATGTCGACGATCGCCGGCGCCGGCACGATGCTCGTGCACCTCGCGAAGCGCGGGGAGACGATTGCGCTGGACTTCAACGGCATGGCCCCGCTGCGCGCGCACGCGACGATGTACAAGACCATCGGCGGCGTGTCGGACGCGCTCTTCCCATGGCCGAAGGTGGAGAGCGAGGCCAACGTGTACGGCCACCGCTCGGTGGCCGTACCGGGCTCCGTGGCCGGGCTCGCGCTGGCCGTCGAGCGCTTCGGCACCATGAATCTCGCCGACGTACTGGCGCCCGCGATCGAGATCGCGCGCGCGGGCCTGGTGCCCGACTGGTACCTGGCCCTCAAGCACGCGCAGCACCTCGAGGAGCTTGCGGCGTATCCGGAGACCGCCCGTGTGTACCTGCGGCACGGCCGGTCGATCCACCGGCCGCCGTCGATGCAGCCGGGCGACCTCGTGCGCTATCCCGACCTCGCCGAGAGTCTGGCGCTGATCGCCAAGGAAGGGCCCGACGCGTTCTACCGCGGTGCGATCGCGGAGGCGATCGAGTACGAGATGGTGCGCGGTGGGGGACTCATCACGAGGCACGACCTGGCCGCCTACGAGGTACGCGTGGCCGCGCCGGTGACCGGCCGTTATCGCGGCCTGGACCTGGCGTTCTCACCGGGAGCGACGGGCGGCGTGACCGCGCTCGAGACGCTGAACATCCTCGCCGAGTTCCCGGCCGCGAAGGTGGGCTGGAAGACGGCCGAGGGTCTGCACCTGCGCGCCTCCGCCATCAAGCGCGCGTTCCGCGACCGCTTCGCGCACCTCGGCGACTCCGCCGTCGTGAAGGCGCCGTGGGAACGGCTGATCTCGCGCGAGCACGCGCGCACGGCCGCGCTCGAGATCCGCGCCGGGCGCGTCGGCGCCGGCGGGCCCCGCAGCGGCCGCGGGCCTGACTGCACGACGCACGTGGGCGCCATCGATCGGCAGCGCAACATGGTGTCGCTCACCAACACCGCGGTCTCGCTCTGGGGCTCGCGCGTGGTGGCGAAGGGGACGGGCATCCTGCTCAACAACGGCATGATCTGGTTCGACCCGGAGCCGGGCAAGGCGAACTCCGTCGCCGGCGGCAAGCGCGGGCTCGTCAACATGGTGCCCACGCTCGGCTTCAAGCGCGGCCAGCCGTACCTCACCCTCGGCGCCCCGGGCGGCCGCGCGATCGTCTCGGCGATTCCGCAAGTGATCGCCAACCTCGTGGACGGGCGCGGCTCGCTGCAGCAGGCGGTCGAGGCGCCGCGGCTGCACACCGAGGGCGGCGACGTGCTCGTCTCCACGCGCGTGGGCGAGGCGGCGCTCGCGGGGCTCGCCAAGCGCGGCCACAACGTCGTGCCGAAAGAGGAGTCGTACTCGACGCTCAACTTCGCGCGGCCCATCGCCATCCGCGTCACGCCGAAGGGCCTCGAAGCCGGCCTCGAGCAGTTCGGCATGGCCTGGGCGGCCGGACATTAGAGCCGCCGGGCATGAGAAAGGAGCGCGCATGGCCATCGAAGAGCGGGTGATCGCGTCGTGGAAGTTCAAGAAGGGCGTGCTCGATGCCAAGACCGCCTACCTCTGCTATCTCGCCGCCAACCTCGCCGCCGGCAACACCCACTGAGCGAAGCGCGACCTGGCGGGCGCCAGGCAGAGCGGCGCGACGGAGGACGAGCTGCGCGAGGCGATCTCGTTCGCCATCCGCGCCAACGCGGCGAAGACGCACGCGGACATCCTCAAGGTGTGGGAGGAGCGCTGACCGGACCCGCCGCCGTCGACCCTCGCCGCATCCAGGCCGCCTACGACGTCATCCGACCGCACCTGCGCGTGACGCCGGTCCTCGACCTCGATCCCGCGGACTTCGGCCTCACCGCCGCGCGCCTCGTCCTCAAGCTGGAGCAGCTGCAGCACGCCGGCTCGTTCAAGACGCGCGGCGCCTTCGCCAACCTGCTGCTTCGGCGCCTGCCGCCCGCCGGCGTCGTGGCGGCCTCCGGCGTCACGCGTGTCGCCCTCGTGTCCGACGCGGCCATCCGGCGCGCCCAGCAGGCGCTGTGGGACCGCGCCCGTGTCGTGGCGGAGCCGGGCGCGGCCGCGGCCTTCGCGGCGCTCCTCGACGGCGTCTACGTGCCCGCGCCCGCCGAGCGCGTGGGCGTCGTGATCAGCGGCGCCAACACCACCGCCGTCGACTTTCGCTGAGCGGGCGCCGCGGGCCCGGCGACGGACGCGCGGTACAATGCCGCTGGCCCATGAGGCGAACTGTCGACGGAGGGGATTCATGAGTGAGGTGAACCTGACCGCCGCCTTCTCGACGGTGCCGGCCGGCGAGCAGGAGGCGTTCAAGCGCGTGATCGTCGAGACCGTCGAGCAGCTCGCGCGCGAGGAGGCCACGTTCAAGCGCGCGAAGCTCGTGTTCACCGAGTCCGACGAGCGCTGCGCGCTGACCGCCGAGCTGGACGGCGTCAAGCGCGAGGGCGTGCCGCTCCAGATCGAGATCGACCAGCTCGAGGACGCGCAGTCCTCGGCCGGCGCGCGCGCGCAGCTGAAGGAGGCGATCCGCCTCTACTTCCGCCGCGTGCAAGGCAAGTAGTGGACGACGGCGTCCTCTTCTACGCCTGGCGCGACTGCCTCTTCCGCGTCCCCGACGGCGTGCAGCCGCCGAAAGCCGGCTCGCGCTTCTTCTGCCGCCACCTGAGCGTCCGCTCCGGCGAGCGCGTGCTGGAGATCGGCGCCGGCCTCGGCCTGGCTGCCGTTCTCACGGCGAAGGCCGGCGCAGCCGTGGTCGCCACCGACGTCGTGCCGAGGGCGATGACGGCCGTGCGCGCGAACGCGGCGCTGAACGGCGTCGAGGTCGACGCGCGTCTGGGCGATTGCTACGCGCCGGTGATGGGCGAGCGCTTCGACCTCGTGTGCAGCAACCCGCCGCAGATGCCGACACCGCCGGGCGCCGATCGTGAGGACGCGCAGGCGGCGGCCGACAACGGCGGCCCCGACGGCTGGGCGCTGCTCGACCGCATCATCGTGGGCGCGCCGGCGCACCTGGCGCCGCGCGGCCGGCTCGTCTTCACGATCTTCGACTTCCTCGGCATCAAGACCGCGCTCGCGAAGGTGGAGGCGGCCGGGCTCGCGCCCTCGGTGCTCGCGCGCGAGACGCAGTCGTTCCCGCGGATCGGCCACGAGCGCATCGCGCACCTTCGCGCGATGGATCGCGAGGCGGCGCTGCCGCCCGGGCGGCCCGCGACCGTCGAGCGCCTGATGATCGAGGGGCGCGCGCGGTGAGCCGCCGCCTCATCGTCAACGCCGACGACTGGGGCCTGACGCGCGGCGTGAGCGGGGGCATCCTCGCCGCGCATCGCCACGGTATCGTCACGAGCACGACGGTGCTCGTGACCGCCGACCTCGACCGCGGCCTCGTGGCTCGCCTCCTCGACAGCGGGCTCGGCGTCGGCCTCCACGTCAACCTCACGCTCGGCAAGCCGCTGACGCGGGGCACGTCGATCGTGGACGGCGGCGGCCGCTTCGTGAGGGACGCCCGCCACGCGGCGGCGCGGGCCCGCGCCGGCGACGTGCGGGCCGAGGTCGAGGCGCAGGTCGCGAAGTTTCGCCGGGTCTTTCGCCGCGCGCCCACGCATCTCGACACGCACCACCACGTCGGCCTGCATCCGCCGGTGCGCGAGGTCGTGCTGGACGTGGCGCGCGGGCTGGCTGTGCCGGTGCGCAGCCAGGACGCCGCCGCGCGCAACCGCGCGCGCTCGGCGGGGCTCCGCACGCCGGATCACTTCTTCGGCGAGTCGGGGCCGGGCGCCTACTGGTCGCCCGCCACGACGCTCGCCAATCTGCGCACGCTGCCCGAGGGCGTCTCGGAATTCATGACGCATCCCGGCTGGTTCGACGCGGACCTCGCGTACAGCCGCTACGGGCGCCAGCGCGAGACCGAGATGATCGGCCTCGGCACGCCGTCGCGCGCGGCGGCGGCGGCGCTCGGAATCACGCTGTGTAGCTTCGCGGAGATCTAGTGGGGATGTCGAGGGGCGCCACGGGTTCCCCGGGGCGCCCCGAGCGCGGGGGGGTATGGGGGGCCATTTCGGGGCCCCCCATCATAGGTGTGGACGTGGGGGGAACGACGATCGCCGCCGGCGCCGTCACGCCCGGCGGCGACGTCCTGCTCGACGAGCGCGTGGCGACGCGCGACGCCGCGGCCGTCGGCACGGTGGTCGCGATCGAGGCGCTCGTCGAGCGCGTGCGCGCCGCCGTCGCCGGGCGCGGGCTGACGATCGCGGGCATCGGCGTCGGCGTGCCGGGCCCGGTGGACGCCGAGGCGGGCGTCGTCGGCGAGCCCGCGCCGCACGCGGCCGATCTCGTCGACGTGCCTCTCGCGCAGCGCCTCGCCGCGCGCTTCGGAGTGCCCGCCTTCGTCGACAACGACGTCAACGCGCTGGCCCTGGGCGAGTGGCGCTTCGGCGCCGGGCGCGGCGCGCGCTCGCTCGTGGTGCTGGCGGCGGGCACCGGGTTCGGCGGCGGCGTGATCCTGGACGGCCGCCTCGTGCGCGGCGTCGCCGGCTTCGGCGGCGAGTTCGGTCACGCGCCGGTGAAGTTCGACGGCCCGCCGTGCTGGTGTGGCGGCCGCGGCTGTCTCGCCGTCTACGCGAGCGGGCGCGGCATCGCAGAGGCGGCCCGCGCGCGCGTCGCCGGCCACCCGGGCGCGGCGCTGCTCGCGGCCGTGGGCGGCGACCCACAGCGCATCACGGCGGAGCTGGTCTTCCGCGCGGCCGCCGACGGCGAGCCCGTGGCGGCGGCCGTGGTGGACGAGGCGTGCCGCGCGCTCGGCGCCATGCTGGCGACGATCGTGAACGGCCTCAACCCGGAGGTCGTCGTCGTCACCGGCGGCGTGGCCGGCTCGCTCGCCGCGCTGGAGAAGCGGATCCTCGCCGCCGCGGCCGAGCACGCGTTCGCGCGCGCGCTGGCGGCGACGCGGATCACGATCGTGCCGGGCGACAAGCGGCTCACCATGCGCGGCGCCGCCGCCCTCGTGCTCTATGAGCGAGACCGACGAGCGGCATAGCCACAACCCCTTCGTCCGCTATTTCCGGACGCTCGGCCCCGGTCTCGTCACCGGCGCCTCCGACGACGACCCGAGCGGCGTCACGACCTACGCGGTGGCGGGCGCGACGTTCGGGACGGGGATGCTGTGGACGGCCCTCGTCACGCTGCCGCTGATGGCCGCGATCCAGCTGACCTGCGCGCGCATCGGGCTCGTCTCGGGCCGCGGGCTCGCCGGCGCCATGCGCCGCCACTATCCGCGCTGGTTCCTGTACGGCGCCTGCCTGCTGCTGCTCGCGGCGAACGTCTTCAACATCGCCGCCGACCTCGCCGGCATGGCGGACGCCGCGGAGATGCTGACGGGCGTGCCGTCGGGGTTCTGGGTGCCGCTGTTCGGGCTCGGCGTGATCGTGGCCACCGTGTACACGAGCTACGCCACGTTCGCCGCCTGGCTCAAATGGCTCACCGCCGTGCTCTTCGCGTACATCGTGTCCGCCGTCCTCGCGCAGCCGAACTGGTCGGCGGCCCTTCGCGACACGCTCGTCCCGCGCGTGCCCTGGGACGCCCGCACCGTGCCGACGCTCGTCGGCATCCTCGGCACGACGATCTCGCCGTACCTGTTCTTCTGGCAGGCCTCGCAGGAGGTCGAGGAGGAGCGCGCCAAGGGGCGGCGCACGGTGGCCGAGCGCCGCGGCGCGAGCGACCACGAGCTGCGTGACGCGCGCCATGACGTCTTCACCGGCATGGCCTTCTCGAACGTGGTCATGTACTTCATCATTCTCGCCACGGCGGCCACGCTCTTCCGCGCGGGCCTGAACGACATCGAGACGAGCCGTCAGGCGGCCGAGGCGCTGCGGCCCCTGGCCGGCGACGGCGCCTATCTGCTGTTCGCCGCCGGTCTGATCGGCACCGGGTTGCTGGCGATCCCGGTGCTCGCGGGCTCCGCCTCGTACGCGGTCGCCGAGCTGTTCTCGTGGCGGGCCGGCCTCGACCTCAGGCCGAGCCAGGCCCGCCGCTTCTACCTGGTGCTGGGAGGCGCCATCGTGGCGGGGGCCCTGCTCGACACGCTCGGCATCGGCGCCGTTCGCATGCTGTTTCTCTCCGCCATCATCAACGGGCTGCTCGCGCCGCCGTTGATGCTGCTCGTGATGCTGGTGGGCAACAACCGCACGATCATGGGCACGCGGGTCAACGGCGTGTGGTTGAACGTCTTCGGGTGGGGCGCGACGGCCGTGATGACGCTCGCGATGCTCGCCTTCCTCTGGACGTGGTTCTGATGGGGGGCCCCGACATGGCCCCCCAAACCCCCCAAGCGCTCGGGCCACCCCGGCGCAGCCGTGGCGGCCCTCGTTAAACCGACAGGCGACTACGCCGGCGGCGGCTCCTTCTTCAAGATCTCGTCGAGCACCCGCGGCAGGCGGGTGACGGCCGACTCGCCGAGCAGCCGCGCCACGATCTCGCCCTGTCGGTCCACCACGACCGTGTACGGCGTGCCCTTGAAGCCGTAGCGGTTGCCGATGGTGAGCTTGGGATCCAGCGCGACGGGGTAGGTGACCTTGTTCGCGCGCATGAATCGACGGACGTCGACGACCGCGTCCTGCACGTGGACCGCGAGCACCTCCACACCGCGCCCGCGGTAGCGCTCGGTCAGTCGCGCGAGCGCCGGCGATTCCCTCGCGCAGGGCTTGCAGTACGACGCCTGGAAGCGCAGCACGAGGATTTTCTTGCCGATCAGGTCGCGCGAGTCGAGCGAGCGCCCGTCGAGGAGCCGCACCTTGAATCCGGGCGCCGCCGGCGCGGCCGCGACGGTGGAGGTCAGCGCGAGCAGCGCGGCGAGCACGAAGAGGACCACGCGCACGCGGCCATTCTACTCCCGGGCCGGACCTGGCCAGGTCTCGGCGCCGAGGGCTGGAGCAAGCGGTATAGTTCGCCTCGATGGTCACCTGGAAGGAGTTCGCCGCCGCAGCGCCTGACCTGGCCGAGGCAGGTCACGCCCTCCTCAATCAGTTCAGCGTGGGGCTGGCCTTTTTCGCCACCGTGCGCAAGGACGGCGCGCCACGGCTGCATCCCGTGTGCCCGGTGCTGTCCGACAACCGTCTCTTCGTGCTCATCACTGCCACATCGCCGAAGCGCGATGACCTGCTCCGGGACGGCCGGTACGCTCTTCAGACGTTTCCCCAGCCGAAGGCCGGCAGCGAGGAGTTCTACATCGCCGGCAAAGCCATGTTGGCCGACGATCCGGCGGTGCGTGCCGTCGTGTTGAGGGATGCGCGGCACATGGCGGCCGAGTCGGAGACCACGTTCGAGTTGTGGATCGATCGCGTCATGCACACGACGTGGGAAGATGTGAACACACCCCAGATGCGATCCGTTCACCGGAAGTGGCGCGCGCCGCGTTTGACGTGACCGTCTACTCCCCGACGGCCGCGCGGCGGGCGTCGCCGGCCGGGCACTCGTTGCAGAGTGTCCACGCCCAGCCGTTCGGGATCTCGTAGAGGGTGGAAACGTGGCTCCAGCGCGGATCGCTCGCGAGCAACAGTCGCAGCCGGACGGCGTTGGCCTCGCCGTAGGCCATGTACATGCGGATCTCGCGGGCGCTGTCGTGCGCACAGTAACGGCGCGCGCGCGGGCGCCAGTCCGGCAGGGACGGTGCCGGTTCCGACCCGTTGGCCGTCATGTCGGTGCGGATCAAGCAACACGCGGGCCAACGACATTCGCACGCCGCGACCCCGCGACGGCGGCGGGTATAATGGCCCGGTGAACGACCTCGAGCGCGAGTTGCGCCGCGTCGTCCGCGGCTCCGTGCGGTTCGATCCCGCCTCGTTGCTGCTCTACTCGACCGACGCGTCGATGTACCAGGTGGAGCCGCTCGGCGTCGTCACGCCCCGCGATCCCGACGACGTGATCGCCGCCTTCGACGTGGCGCGCCGGCAGCAGGTGGCGCTGCTGCCCCGCGGCGGCGGCACCTCCCTCACGGGCCAGACCGTCAACCGCGCGCTCGTCCTCGACTTCTCGCAGCACATGAACGGCGTGATCGAGGTCAACGCCGAGGAGCTGTGGGCGCGCGTGCAGCCCGGGCTCGTGCAGGACGAATTGAATGCACACGTGAGGCCGATCGGACTGCTATTCGGTCCGGACACGTCGACGTCGAACCGAGCGACTCTCGGTGGGATGATCGGCAATAATTCAGGCGGCTCCCACTCGATCGCCTACGGCCTCACCGTCGAGCACGTCCTCGAGCTGGACGCGCTGCTGGCCGACGGCACGCGGGTGCGCTTCGGCACCGTGACGCCGTCGGAGTTCGAGGCCAAGGCGCGGCTGGACGGCGGCGAGGGGCGCATCTACCGCGAGCTGGCGGCGATCCGCGCCGAGTACGCCGAGGAGATCCGCAAGCGTTATCCCAGGCACTGGCGCCGCGTCGCCGGCTACAACCTGAACGAACTCGTCAAGGCGGGCGACGGACCGCTCAACATGGCGCGCGTGCTCGTCGGCTCCGAGGGCACGCTCCTGACCGTGCTGGAGGCGAAGGTCCGGCTCGTCCGGCGCCCGAAGGCCACGGCGCTCGACGTGATCCACTACGCGAGCATCCAGGAAGCGCTCGAGTCCTCGCAGTCGATCCTCGAGACCGGCCCCTACGCCGTCGAGCTGACAGACAAGCTGATCCTGGACCTCGCCCGCGACAACATCGAGCAGCGCGCGCGCATGGCCTTCGTGCGCGGCGATCCCGGCGCCATCCTCATCGTCGAGTACGCCGGCGAGACGGACGCCGAGGTGAAGAGCAAGGTCGAAGCCCTTGAAGCCCGGCGCGTCCGCGAGAGGTTCGGCTACGCCGCGCACCTCGCCCACGACCCCGCCGAGCAGCAGTCGATCTGGAAGCTGCGCAAGGCCGGGCTCGGCCTGCTGCTCGGCATGAAAGGCGACAAGAAGCCGATCGCGTTCGTCGAGGACACGTGCGTCGACCCCAAGCACCTGAAGGACTTCGTGCCGCGCTTCGCCGATATCTTCGCCAAGTACGATACGACGGGCGCGTACTACGGCCACTGCTCGGTCGGCTGCCTGCACATCCGGCCCGTCATCGACCTCAAGACGCCGCGCGGCCTCGAGCAGGTGAAAGCCATCGCCGACGAGATCACCGATCTCGTGCTGGAGTTCGGCGGGACGATCTCGAGCGAGCACGGCGACGGGCGCGCGCGCAGCCCGTTCCTCGAGCGGATGTACGGGCCCACGCTCATGCAGGCGTTCCGGCGCCTCAAGAACGCGTTCGACCCCGACAACCGCATGAACCCCGGCAACATCGTGGACTCGCCGGGGATCATCGAGAACCTCCGGTACGGCGTGTCGTACCAGACCTGGGAGCCCAAGACGCTGCTCGACTTCTCGGGGCAGGGCGGCTTCGCGGCCGCCGTCGAGATGTGCAACGGCGTCGGCGTGTGCCGCAAGAAGCTCGAGGGCACGATGTGCCCGTCCTACATGGCCACCAAGGACGAGGAGCACTCCACGCGCGGCCGCGCCAACGCGCTGCGCGCCGTCCTCTCGGGCCGGCTGCCCGCCAGCGAGTTCACCGGCAAGCGGCTCTACGAGGTGATGGATCTCTGCCTGGAGTGCAAGGGCTGCAAGGCCGAGTGCCCGGCCAACGTCGACATGGCCAAGCTGAAGTACGAGTTCCTGTACCACTACTACAAGGCCAACGGCCTGCCGCTGCGCAACCGGCTCTTCGGCCGGATCGCGCGCTGGAGCGCGCTGGGCGCCCGCACGCCGCGCCTCTCGAACGCGATCAACGCGCTGGCGCCCGTGCGCTGGCTGCTCGAGAAGACGGTCGGGATCGATCGTCGCCGGCCGCTGCCCGCGCTGGCGCTCGAGACCTTCGAGGCCTGGTTCCGCCGGCGCACGCCGCCCGCGACGGCGCCCCGCGGCGAGGTCGTGCTCTTCCACGACACGTTCGTGACGTACAACACGCCCTCGATCGGCCAGGCCGCCGTCCAGGTGCTGGAGTCCGCCGGCTATCGCGTCGTGCTCGTCGATCGCAAGTGCTGCGGCCGGCCGCTGATCTCCAAGGGCATGCTCGACGAGGCGCGTGAGCACGCGGCCTGGAACGTGGCGCGGCTGGCCCCCTACGCGCGGCGCGGCGTGGCCATCGTGGGGCTGGAGCCCTCGTGCCTGCTGACGCTGCGCGACGAGTCGGTAGACCTGCTGCGCACCGACGACGCGCGCGTCGTGAGCGAGCAGAGCCTCCTCTTCGAGCAATTTTTGATGGCGGAGCGCCACCGCGGCCTGGACGTGAGGTGGACGCCGGGCGCGCGCAAGGCGCTGCTGCACGGCCACTGCCACCAGAAGGCGATGGTCGGTACCGCGCCGACGGTGGCGGTGCTCACGTGGGCGGGCTACGACGTCAGCGAGGTGGATTCGGGCTGCTGTGGCATGGCGGGCTCGTTCGGCTTCGAGCGCGAGCATTACGATCTCTCCGTCGCCCTCGGCAACCGCCGCCTCGCGCCCGCCGTGAAGGCCGCCGGCGCCGACACCACCGTCGTCGCGCCGGGCATCTCCTGCCGCCAGCAGATCGAGCACCTGGCCGGCCGTCGCGCGAAGCACCCCGCCGAAGCTCTCCGGGACGCTCTCGCGCGTTAGGCGCGCAGGAGGCGGAGCATGAATCGCAAGCGCGTTGGCATCCTCGTGTTTCCGGAGGTCGAGGTGCTCGACTTCTGCGGGCCGTTCGAGGTCTTCTCGGTCACGCGGCTCGAGGCGCATCGCCGCGACGAGCCCTCGCCGTTCGAGGTGCTGCTCGTCGCCGAGAAGCCCGGGCCCGTCTTCACCACGGGCGGCATGAAGGTGATCCCCGATCACACGCTCGACGACTGTCCCCGCCTCGACATCCTCGTGGTGCCGGGAGGGTGGGGCACGCGCACCGAGCGCAAGAACGCGCGGCTGGTCGCGTGGATCGCCGAGCGTGCGAAGCAGGTCGAGACGCTGACGTCCGTCTGCACCGGCTCGCTCCTGCTCGGCCAGGCCGGCCTGCTCGATGGCCGCCGGGCCACCACCCACTGGCGCGCGCTCGACCTCATGCGTGAGCTGTTCCCCGCGGTGAAGGTGGAGGAGACGCTGCACGTCGTCGAGGAGGGCAACGTGCTCACGTCGGCCGGGATCTCGGCCGGCATCGACATGGCGCTGCGGGTGGTGGCGCGCTACCACGGTGAGGCGGTCGCGCGAGAAACCGCGCAGAACATGGAGTATCGCTACCCCGACGACAACTCCCGCCGCGTGTGAGCGCCGCCCGCGGGGTGTAGCATGACGGCCGTGATGCCCCACACGGTCGCGATGTTCCTGATCGGCGGACTCGTCGTGCTGGGCATGCTCGTTGGGCTCGGCCTGGTGCTCTGGTCGTCGCTTCGCGACCGCTACGTCCGCCGCGAGATCGACCGCGACGAGATCAAGGCCAGACGCCGGGATCGGGCGGCCTGAGCGCCGCCGCCGTGCGCCTGTAGCGAATCACCCTCCCACTTCGCCCGCCTCACCCCCCACGAAATCGCGAGCCCGTCGGCGACCGTGGCGCGTCGCCTCGGGCGGATCGCCGTGCGGCGTCGGGCGTCCCTCCACGCGGCGCCAGCGGCCGGAGGGCCGGGCGCCGGCGGATATCACAGGATTTCGGCCACATCGGGGCACGACCGCCCTGGCAGGGCTCGTGCAGAAATCGGCGCGTGGTGCAGGTGCTTCGGCGGCGGACCGGACCCGAGGCCGTGAACGATTCGAAACCAGGAGGATGCAGCGATGGCGACGAACAACAAGGCGGGCAAGAAGGCCAAGGATCTCCCCATCAAGTCCCTTGCGGCGGATCAGGCCAAGCAGGTCGCTGGCGGACGGAAGGCGGGCGCTGGGCAGCAGGAGTTCCTGATCATCAAGATGAACGACGTCCTGGTCACCGGCGTTTCACCGAGCTCTTGATCAGCGGCGTGTAGACGTCAGGCCGTCGCGTCTCTGCGACGCGGCGGGTCTGGTCCGGAGATCCGCCGCGCACGCGGCCCATTCCACGTGCCGCACGGATCTCCGGACTCAGCTTCGGTGTGCGTGAGGGATTGACAACGTTGACAACGTCTTTCCACGCACGATAGGTTGCGGTCTCCTGCGGCTCGTCTGTGATCCGACGAACGACAGGGAGGCTTGTCATGACGTGCCTTCTGACCCCCACTATCGGCGTTTCCCAACCGGAAAGGAGGGAGATCGACATCGGGTGACGTCTTCTGCCGCACAACCCGAAAGGAGCAGTTTATGGAGAGGCTTGGTCGCGCCAGCTTCATTCTGGTCGTGATTTACGCATTGATGTCGGGGACGCTGCCGTGGCTGCCCGGCTCCGCGGAGGGCGCTCCAGAACCAAAGGTGACGATCTGTCATTTCCCGCCCGGCAACCCCTCGAACGTGCACCAGATCACCGTCGGCGCCGCCGCCGTCCCGGCGCACGTGACGAATCACCACGATGCCGTGTGCGCCGACGGCGCCTCGAACTGTTGCTTCGAGAGCGGTTCCTCCCCCTCGGTCTGTACGAGCTTCGCGTCGGACGTCGACAACTGCGGCGCGTGCGGCAACGTCTGCACGGTCGGGACCGCCTGCGTGGGCGGGGCATGCGAGTGCACGACGCCGGGGACCACCCTCTGCGCCGGCGCGTGCGTCAACGAACAGGAGGACGAGAACAACTGCGGCGCCTGCGGTAACGTGTGCACAGCCTCGCAGGTCTGCACCGCGGGCACATGCACGGAGAAGACCGTCGCATCGTCCTGCCTGCCGTCCTCGTCCCTGTCCGTCCTGATCCAGAGCAACGACGTCACGGCGTACGTCCCGCGGGGCCAGTGGACCAGCGGCAGCACGGGCGTCAACGTCGTACGGATCGAAGGCGCACCGATGGCGCCCACCACGGTCGCAACCGCTGGAGTCGTGAACTCGTGTTCCAGCTGCTCTTCGGCGGCGTGCGGCGGCGGAGTCACGGTGTGCACCGGAAACATGAATGACGTGTACGTCATCACGCCTCCCGCCACGCTGTCGGCAACACCGACGGCGAACGCGACCGCGTTTCAGAGTTTCTCGGGTGGTATGTGCCAGACGTGCGGCGTGGCCATCGACGCCGCGACCGGCACCGCGTGGATCGCCGAGGGCAGCCTCAGCAGCGTGGGCCAACTCGAGCCATACAACCCGAGCAGCAATACGTTCGGGCCCGTGATCGGCTTGTTCGGCGTGAGGACGAGCGAGGACATCGCCGTCAATCCCGATCCCCTGAAGAAGCGCATCCTGTCGGCGGGCGGAAGCGCCGTCGCTTTCGAGGAAGGCGATCAGTTCCAGATCATCGACATCACGACTGGTGCGGTGTACAACGCCCCGTCACCCTCACCCTTCGCCGGCCTGGAGCTCGATGCCACCGCCGAGGACTGCAGCACGGGCGTGGCCATCGCGACCGTCGAATCGTGCGCCGCAGGCATTTGCAGTCCCGTGCCGACCATCCAGAAGCTCGCCTTCGTGAACTTGGCGGCACCGACGCTGACGCCCGGATCGCCGGGGTCCTGGTCGGCTCCGACCAACGTCCAGGACTTCTCGCCTGACTTCGTCAACCTCACCTTCGGCACCAACGGCCTCGCCGTCGCGCCGGGCTCGCACCTCGCCGTGGTGGCGGGTGAGTTCGGCGGCGCCGGCTTCGCCGTGATCCAGCTGCCGGCGACGGTCACCCCGGCCACCGTACCCGCGGCCACCGATTGGGTGTCCGCGAACGTGCCGAACGACCCCTCTACCGCTCCGTGGAGCATGGGCTTCGACCCGCACACGGTCACGGCCTATGTCTCGCCCAACGGCGGCACGGCGTTCGCGTTGATGACGAACGCTGCCCGCACCTTCCTCGTCAAGATCGACATGGCGCTGTTGCTCAGCGCGCCACGTCTACCGGGAACGCACACCGCCAACCCGGCCTTGATCCCGGCCGGCACCTTCTCGTTCTTCCCGCAGTAGCCGTCGTCGCACCGCAGCAGGCGGGTGGTTCTGCCACTCGCCTGCTGCACCCTATGAGAAGATGGCATCCTGCCGTCGGGCAGCACAGACAGGAGGACACGATGCGAAGGGTGTTCGTGGCCGTCGTCGCGCTGATCGCCGTGCTCGCCGTCTCGCCCCGGGCGCGTGCCGCCGACGAGCCGATGACGAAGACGCAGGGCGACGCGATCCTCGAAGAGCTGCGTCAGATCAAGAAGCTGCTGGAGCGCCAGCCGCCGGCGCCGCCGGCCGGCGCGGCCGTTCCGCGGCCCGACGAGCGCGTGAAGGTCAGTCTGGGCACGGCGCCGGTGCTGGGACGCAGCGACGCGCCGATCGTCATGGTCGAGTTCACCGACTACCAGTGCCCGTTCTGCCAGCGCTTCCATATGAGCGTCTTCGAACAGCTGAAGAAGAACTACGTCGACACCGGCAAGGTGCGGTACGTGAGCCGCGACCTTCCCCTTCCCATGCATCCCAACGCCATGAGCGCGGCCAACGCCGCGCGCTGCGCGGGCGAGCAGAGCAAGGACAAGTTCTGGGAGATGCGACACCGGCTGATCGTCAATGCCAATCAGCTCGGCGCCGACAAATACAACGCGCTGGCCGACGAGCTGAAGCTCGACCGCGCCGAATTTCAGGCGTGTATCGCCGGGGACAAGTTCAAGGCGCAGATCGAGAAGGACATGACCGACGCCGGCCTGGCGGGGATCGGTGGGACGCCGAGCTTCGTCATCGGGCGCGCCGTCGGCGACGGCGTGGAGGGCGTGAAGGTCGTGGGCGCCCAGCCGTTCGGCGTCTTCGACGCCCGGCTCAAGGAGCTCCTCAAGTAGCGATTCCATCGCACGCGCGCGCGGTCATCGTCGGTGGGGGGATCGTCGGGTGCAGCGTCGCGTATCACCTGACGAAGCTCGGCTGGCGTGACATCGTGCTCCTCGAGCGCCGCGATCTCTCCTGTGGCACCACGTGGCACGCGGCGGGGCTCGTCGGCCAGCTTCGCTCCAGCCACAACCTGACTCGCCTGGCGAGCTACGGCGCCGTCCTCTACGAGCAGCTCGAGGCGGAGACGGGCCAGGCCACGGGATTCCGGCGCTCGGGCAGCATCAGCGTCGCGCGGACCGCCGAGCGGTTGATCGAGCTCAAGCGCGGCGCGTCGATGGCCAAGTGCTTCGGGGTCGAGGTCGACGTGATCTCTGCACGCGAGGCCGGCCGCCTCTGGCCGCTGATGCGCACCGACGACCTGGTCGGCGCCGTGTGGATCCCCCGCGACGGGCGAACCAATCCGATCGACACCACGCTGGCCCTGGCCAAAGGCGCGCGCCAGGGCGGCGCCGCCCTCGTCGAGAACGTGACCGTGACGGCCATTCGTCGCGACAACGGCGCCGCCACCGGGGTCGGCACGGATCGCGGCGACATCACGTGCGACGTGGTGGTGAACTGCGCGGGGATGTGGGGGCGCGAGGTCGGGCGCATGGCCGGCGTCAACGTGCCGCTGCACGCCTCCGAGCACTTCTACATCGTGACCGAGCCCATGGCCGGCGTGACGCGCGAGCTGCCCGTGCTCCGCGACACCGACGGCGGGATCTACGTGCGCGAAGAGGTCGGCGGCCTGCTCATGGGTGGGTTCGAGCCGGTGGCGAAGCCCTGGGGGATGGACGGGTTCCCCAGGGACTTCGCGTTCTCGCTGCTGCCCGAGGACTGGGAGCACTTCCGCGTCTTCATGGAGCAGGCGATCGTGCGCATCCCGGTGCTGGAGACGGCGCCGGTGCGGCGGCACGTGAACGGGCCGGAGAGCTTCACGCCCGACAACCGCTACATGCTCGGCGAGGCGCCGGAGCTGCGGAACTTCTTCGTGGCGGCGGGCTTCAACTCCGTCGGCATCGCCTCCGCGGCGGGCGCGGGCAAGGCGCTGGCGGAGTGGATCGTGGGCGGCGAGCCGAGCATGGATCTCTGGGACGTCGACATCCGCCGCTTCATGCCCTTCCAGGGCAACGCCCACTACCTGTACCAGCGCACCACGGAGGTGGTGGGACTGCTCTACGCGATGCACTGGCCCTTCCGCCAGCCTGCGAGCGCGCGCGGCGTGCGCCGTTCGGTGCTGCACGACCGCCTCGCCGCCCGCGGCGCGGTCTTCGGTGTCGTGGCGGGATGGGAGCGCGCGAACTGGTTCGCGACCGCCGGTGTCGAGCCGCGCTACGTCTACACGTACGGGCGCCAGAACTGGTTTCCGTGCGCCGCCGGAGAGCACCGCGCCGTCCGCGAGAGCGTCGGGCTCTTCGACCAGTCGTCGCTCGCCAAGTTCCTGCTTCAGGGTCCTGACGCCACGACGGCGCTGCAGCGCCTGTGCGCCAACGACGTCGACGTGGCTCCCGGCCGCATCGTCTACACGCAGATGCTCAATGCGCGCGGCGGCGTCGAGTGCGACCTGACCGTGACGCGCCTGGCTGAGGACGCCTATCTCGTGGTGACGATCGCCGCCGCGGCCACCCACGACGCGGACTGGATCCGTCGCGGCATCGGCAAGGCGCCGGTCACGCTCACGGACGTCACGTCGGCCTTCACCGTCCTCGGCGTCATGGGCCCGCGCTCACGCGATCTGCTATCGCGCCTGACCGACGCCGACCTCTCGAATGCGGCGTTCCCGTTCGGGACGGCGCGCGAGATCGAGGTAGGCCAGGCGACGGTGCGCGCCACGCGCATCACCTACGTCGGCGAGCTGGGGTGGGAGCTTTCCGTGCCGACGGAATTCGCGCTGGGCGTCTGGGAAGCCGTGGTCGGCGCCGGCGAGAATCTCGGGCTGCGGCACGCCGGATATCACGCGCTGGACTCGCTACGGATGGAGAAGGGCTACCGCTCCTGGGGCCACGACATCGGCGGGGAGGACACACCGCTCGAAGCCGGGCTGGGCTTCGCCGTCGCCTTCGAGAAGGACGGGTTCGTGGGACGCGAGGCGCTGCTGCGCCAGCGCGACAAGCCGCTCGCCCGCCGCCTCGTCATGTTCACGCTCGACGATCCGGAGCCGCTGCTGCTCGGCGACGAGCCGATCCATCGCGACGGCGTCCTGGTCGGGCGGATCACCTCCGGCGCTTACGGACACACGCTCGGCCGCTCGGTGGGCATGGGGTACGTGACCCATCCGGATGGCGTGGACTCTGCGTTCGTGAGCGCGGGACGCTGGGAGCTGGAGATCGCCATGGAGCGGTTCGCGGCGACCGCGCGGCTGGAGCCGCCCTACGATCTGAAATCCGCGCGCGTGCGCGGATAACGAGAATCGACGAGCGCCCCGGCGTGTCGAGGAGCGCCCCGGCTTTGAGTCCGTGAACGAATCGCGGTGTCGAGGAGCGCCACGGCTTGGCCGGGGCGCTCCGAACATCTGGGGGTCTGGGGGCCATTTCGGGGCCCCCAGTTTTATGGGCGAGCGCCCCGGCTTTGCCGGGGCGCTTCCGAGCGTTGGGGGGGTATGGGGGGCCATTTCGGGGCCCCCCATCTACAGAAAGACGAAGGCGCGCGCCGGGTTATCGACGAGCAACCGCCGCAGCCCCGCGTCGTCCACGCCCTTGCGCCGCAGCCGCGGCACCACGTTCACCAGCAAGTGGTGATAGCCGTAGCCGCCGTACTTGGTGAGCGAGCTCTTGTAGGCGATGTCGTGCGACATGAGGATCTGATCGCCGTGCCCGCGCGCGATGAGCGACAGGATCTGGGCCATGCGGCCGCCGTCGTTGGGCATGTCGAAGTCGGGGTTGTAGGGATAGTACGAGTTCTCCAGGCCGAAGAGGTCGTACTCGAGCCAGATGCCGGTGGCCGCGAGGTCGAAGAGGTGCCGCTCGTCAGCGATCGTGCGCTCGATGTGGCACATCACGGTGGCCCTCAGATTTCCGCCCTGTTTGCCGATCAGCTCGACGATCTGCATGGGCGCCGCCTGGTCGCGGCCCGGGTGGATCATCAGCGGCGCGCCCGTCTGGCGCTGCGCCTCGACGGCGGCGCGCACGACCTTCTTCTCGTTTTCCGTCCACGGCCACGTGTTGCCGATCTCGCCGATCAGGCCCGCCCGCACGCCGGTGTCGCCGACGCCGACGCTGACCTCGCGGACGATCTCGCGAACGATCGAGTCCTCGCTCCGCTTGTCCATGTCGGCGGGATGGGCGGCCGCCACGTAGTAGCCGGCCCCCATGACGATGTTGAGCCCGGTGGCCCGCGAGATCCGCGCCAGGGCGAGGGGATCGCGGGAGAGGCTCACGTTAGTCGGATCGACGACCGTCTGGCCGCCCGCGCGCCTGAAGAGCATGATCTCGTCCAGCGCCGTCTGCTCGTCGAGCAGGCG